>Ga0302326_10008912_pt1 | contig 22051 bp, 19 predicted proteins | sample Palsa_T0_3_FD_202264 | JGI IMG/M metagenome (GOLD analysis project Ga0302326, IMG submission 202264) | Peat permafrost microbial communities from Stordalen Mire near Abisko, Sweden - Palsa_T0_3 | ecosystem: Environmental > Terrestrial > Soil > Palsa > Peat permafrost | place: Sweden: Abisko... | reverse complement strand
ATGAGGATTCGGAAGCGCTTTCGCTGCTGAATGAGCCGGCCAAGCCGGTGCACTCGTATAATCCGCTGGTGCAGATTGCAGAGAGCAAGGCGCAGTTGGAAGAGACGCACGCATGAGCGCACCAACCCATGCGGAGCGACAGGGCGCAGCGATGGACCCCGAGAAGCTGGAAGTAGCGCCGGGATTTGCGCATGCCAGCGTACAGGGCTGGGTGCCAGAGCTGGCGACTGACGAAGAAGTGCGGCAGGCGCTGGAGACGGCCTTTGATTATCGGGGAGACGTCACACTGACCAAAAAAAATGGAAGCGTGACGGAAGGCTATATTTTTGACCGGATTAGCGCGGCGACCCTGACGAACAGTTTTGTGCGGATCGTGCCGAGCAACGGCGGGGCGCGGCAGAAGATTCCGTATGCCGATATTCGGGCACTGGCGTTTACGGGTCGTGATACGGCGGCGGGAAAGAGCTGGGAAGCTTGGGTGCGCAAATATTGGGAGAAGAAGGGCGTCGGGGACGTAACGCCGACGCTGGAGCCTGAGCCGCTGGATTAAGCTGGACGAGTTCGTTTTCGCCGGAGGTTTTCATCCGGATCACCTAAACCATAAAGAACAAATACTTTAGCTCAAGTTAAGGTGTGAGGCATGCACCTTTCGGGATGGACAATTCTGCGTACTTTTGGTATGATTTTACGTAGCGTTGTTGCTCTTGCATTCCCTTTTGCGGCGCGAAAGGGGCATCGAGTCGCGAGACGATTGCTCAGTTTTCTTGCTGCAGAAGGCAGTGACGGACCTGGATATTGCGTAAGGTGCAGCTGAAGCGCCCCACGTAGCGAAATCTTCAGGCGACGGCCCAAGACGGCAAAGCAATTCAATTCGAGGTTGCATTGTGAAGGAACAAGGAACCGTGAAGTGGTTTAACGCGTCGAAGGGGTTTGGATTTATTCAGCGGCAGACCGGAGAAGATGTATTCGTACACTTCTCGGCGATTGCCATGGAAGGTTACAAGTCGCTGAACGAAGGGCAAGCGGTGGAATTTGAAGTGAAGAAGGGCCCGAAAGGCTTGCAGGCAGAGAACGTTACGAGCGTTTAGATGAGTGCGGGGCCGGAAAGTGCGGGGCCCGAAAACCGGGTCGATTCCTTGGTTCCCGAGGGTCAGCGTTAACTCCCGACCGCGACGCAAACACCAGGGATTCGAACGGCTTAGTTCGAGCGCAACTGAGATGGGTCCTAAGGAGGACATTGTGCAGACGATGCAAGAAGGACAGACAATCAAGCACGAAGTCTATGGCCTGGGTATCGTGACGGCCTCGGATCAGGAACGCACGGCAGTGGATTTCGACGATCACGGCCCGAAGCTGTTTGTCACGAGCATCATGACCGCCGAACTGATCGGCGAAGCGCCGGCCACGCCTCCCAAAACCAAGCGCCGCCGGAAGGCTTCTACGGTGGCCAAGGCTGCGAAGAAAGCGGCCGCTGCGGCGGCAGCGGGTGCCGCGGCTTAAGCATTCGGCTAGTTCCCGCCTGAAAAATCCTTGCAGTAAAACCACTCCCCGTCCGCAAGGGCGCGGGAGTGCGATTATACATCTCCGGAAATTCGACCCCAAACCGCTGTGAGCTAATCAGTTGGCGTCACCCTGCGGCTGGCAGGGTTGACTCCCCGCGCGCCTACGATTAAACAGGTATCGGGTAAACATATCTGGCGCTGTTCGGTGCCGCGGCCCTGCTTCCCTCGATTTCGTCACGGTTTGTTTGCGCATTTGGAGGAGCCATGATTTCTTTCGCGCGAAGTGTCCGAAGTACATTTGTGTTGCAGGTGGTCGCGCTGATTTTTGCGCCTTGGGCGCGGCCGCAGGCGGCGCCCGGCGTTACGGATACGGAGATCGTGATTGGGTCGTGCTCTGCGCTGGAGGGGCCATCGAAATTTCTGGGGACGGAAACAGTGACGGGCGCCAGCGCGTACCTGGATTCCGTGAATGAAAGCGGAGGGGTTAATGGGCGAAAGGTAAGGCTGGTCACGAGCGATGACAGCTACGATCCGGCGAAGACGCAAGTCTGCTTTGATAAGTTGATGAGCGAGAAGGTGTTTGCTCTGGCGTTCTTTGTGGGGACGCCGACAGCGGTCAAGTATGTCCCATTGGCGGAGGGCGACAAGATTCCCCTTGTGGGGCTGTTTACGGGCGCGCAGACGTTATACCAGCCGTTGCGCCATTGGGTGATCAATGTTCGGGCGTCCTACTTTGACGAGACGCGCGAACAGATCGACGGGCTATGGACGACGCTCGGTTATCACAAGATCGGGGTAATTTATCCGGACGACCCGTTTGGCGCGGCGGTGCTGGAAGGCGTGAAGACCGCCCTGAAGGCGCATGGCGCGGAACCAGTGGCGGCAGCTTCCTACACGCGGCAGACGACTAACGTGGGTGCCGCGATTGACAGTGTGCGCGCGGCGAGTCCGGATGCCGTGGTGATGGTGGGGCCGTCCAATACCGTGGCGCCAATTCTGAAGCAGTCGCATGCGAAGGGCTGGAAACCGCTTTTTTCGACGGTGTCGTTTGTGGGGACGGACGAACTAATTTCGGAAGCTGGCGCCGACGCCGAGGGCGTGGTGATCACCCAAGTCGTGCAGCCGTATTACCTTACGGACTTCAAGGCCGTGCAGCTGTACCGACGGGCGTTGCAAAAATACTATCCAGGCGTGACGGCGAATTTCGTGAGCCTGGAAGGATTTGTGGACGCGGTGGTGCTTGTCGAAGGATTGAAGCGGGCGGGTAAAGATTTGACGCGCGAGGGGTTAATTCACGGAATCGAATCCATTCATGATTTGGACATCGGGCTCGGGGCGCAACTGAAAGTGGACTACAGTAGTAAGGATCACAAAGGGTTCGATCACGTGGTTCCAACCGTGATTCGCGGAGGGCGAGCCGTGCCGTTCACAGACTGGTCGATGGTGGAAGCGAAGTAATCGTCGAGGATCTTGATAGCGCGGCGTCTTGGCCGAAAATCCCGCTGAAAAAAATCCTGCTACAAACTGCAACTATTTGACGGAGCGGAGTTTGTCTGCGCGGACTCAGTTTGTTCGCATGCGTGGTACGAGGAACGAACCAGCGGACCCGATTCCACATGGCTGAAGCCCATGGCTTCGCCGCGGATCTTATATTCCGCAAATTCGTCCGGGTGAACATAGCGGATGATGGGGAGGTGATCGCGCGTCGGCTGCAAATACTGGCCGAGGGTCAGGATGTTGGTGCCTTGGGCGGCTAAATCCTGCATCGTGGCGAGGACCTCTTCAGGGCCTTCGCCCAAGCCCAACATGAGTCCCGTTTTTGTGGGCACTTCGGGATGGGCTTGTTTGACGCGACGGAGCGGTTCTAGCGAGCGTTCGTAGACGGCCCCTTTTCGCACTTGGCGATAGAGGCGCGGAACGGTCTCGGTGTTGTGATTCAAAACGTCCGGGCGGGTAGCCAGAACGAGGTTGAGGGCTTCCCAATTGCCGCGAAAGTCCGGAATTAAGACTTCCACTTTGCAGCCGGGAACGCGGCGGCGAATCTCTTCTATGGTGCGGGCGAAAATCTGCGCGCCACCGTCCGGCTGGTCGTCGCGATTCACGCTGGTGACTACGGCGTATCGCAGCTTCATGCGGGCTACAGCTTCGGCGACGCGAAGCGGCTCCTCGTCGTCGGGCGGTCCGGCGGGCTTGCCGCTCGGGACGGCGCAGAAGCCGCAAGCCCGCGTGCAGATGTCTCCTAGAATCATGAAGGTAGCGGTGCCGTGCTCCCAGCATTCGCCCATGTTGGGGCAGCGGGCACTTTCGCAAACGGTATGCAGATCGAGCGTGCGCATGGTGCGCTTGAGTTCCTGGTAGCGCTCGCCGCCGAAGAATTTGACGCGCAGCCACTCCGGTCGCGGGTGAGCCCCGGGCGCAGGCACGGGAATGGACGGGACGTTGGAAACAATGTGGAAAGGCGAGGCCATGGGATCAGCAGGCTTCATCTTACCCGCAATACCAATGGCGTACAAACGGCGGGCACGAACTGCAACACACAGGCCCGTTACGCGTTGATGTTATAGCGGCTGACGTTCCGCGCGGGCGAAATCGCGCAGCGCCGTGACGTTGGGGCCGTAGGCGCCCATGCGGCCAGCGTCCACGGGGAGACCGAGGCGTTCGGCTAACTCAAGGTCGATGTGCGCGTCATCCAGCTCGGACAGGCTAAATCCCGCCGCAGGCAACACACGATTCAGGCCGCTCGGATAGATCGGCCGGGGCGGACGGTGATGCCGCCAAGGCCGGCGAGCCCGCTCGTAGAACTGGTACCAGTCGCGTTTTTGCCAGGTGGTCATCTCAATTCATAGATACGTGCCGCTCGGAGAGTTGGATGCGGAAGCGCGGGAGAAGGTTCGCTTCTTCATCTCAGCCGCCCTTAGCACCAACGACGTAGCGTGAAGATACTGCACTGCGCCAGACAGTGGCGATATTCTTCGGCCGGTGTTTCAAACACGTTACGAGGGGATTTGTTTCTGGAGGGTTGTGAAAAAGTCAAGCGGGCGACCATAGCGTCGCGGGAGGTGACGGCGCGAATAGTCAGAACCAGGGCTACAGCCCAGTCGGCGATCGGTGTGGTGAGAGAGAACAAAAAGGTTAGAAGCTGCTACCAGCGATTGCCGCGGTCCCCACGGTCTCCGCCGCCTCCGCCGCCACGATCGCCGCCGCGCCCGCCACCACCGCCGCCTCCGTAACCGCCGCGGCCACCACCGCCGCCGCTGCCGCGCCCGCCGCCACCGCCGCCTCCGTAGCCGCCGCCACGAGCACCACCACCACCCCCGCGCTCGGCTTGCGGCTTGGCCTCATTAACAACCAAGTTGCGCCCGCCGAAATTCTGGCCGTTCAGGGCATTGATGGATTTCTCCGCGTCCTCATCGGCCGCGACTTCAACGAAGGCGAATCCGCGGGATTGGCCGGTGAAACGGTCACGGATGAGGGTGACAGCGGAGGGAGTTACACCGACCTGCGCGAACCACTCATGGATCTGGTCTTCCGTAGAAGAAAATGGGAGGTTGCCTACGTAGAGCTTCTTCACCTGCGCACCCCTTTTGTCCGGAACCCGAGAGCGAGTCGCGGAGCGCGCTGAAAGCCAGGATCGAACGCAGAGCAGGTGTACAGAAGCGGGGCACCAGGGCGCGTGACCGGTAGTTCAGCGGTCAGAGGCATGGTCTCGAAAATCTCACGGATTTGCAACCGGAAAGAGACTGTATGCGAAGGCACGTGTAGGGAATTCAACGCACGGGTGGCACCCGACGACGCTTGGTTCGGCGGCCGCCCTTGGCTGTTCCCGCGGAACTATGTTCGGTAGCTGGCATTGATGCGGACGTATTCCGCGGTGAAATCGCAGGTCCAGTAATGCGCGGAGAAGCGGCCGCTATGCAGGTCCACAACGATGGGAACGTGATCGGCCAGGAGGCGATTGCTGGCGGCCCGCTCATTGAAATCGAGCGGTTGGCCGCGGCGCAGGACCGGGATGCCGGCCATCTTGATGTCAACCTTGGCGGGATCGAAGCTTTCGCCGGAGCGACCTGCAGCGGCGAAGATGCGTCCCCAGTTGGGGTCGGCACCGGCGAAGGCCGTCTTCACCAAGGGCGAGGTGGCGATGGTGGCAGCGATGTGGTGTGCGGACGATTCTGATTTCGCGCCGCGGACTTCAATTTCAATGACCCGCTGTGCGCCTTCACCGTCCGCGACGATTTGCAGGGCCAGGGACCGGCAGACGTCTTCGAGGGCCTTGGCGAAAGCGCGATGTGCCGTCGTGCCCTTCTTTATAGATGGGGCATCGGCGGCGCCGTTGGCCAAGACGATCAGCGTGTCGTTGGTGGAGGTATCGCCGTCGACGGAGATGGCATTGAAGGTGCGTTGCGTCACCTCCTCCAAAGTTTTCTGCAGCAGGCTTGGAGCGATGGAGGCGTCCGTGGCGACGAAGGCCAGCATAGTGGCCATGTTGGGATGAATCATGCCCGCGCCTTTGGCACATCCGACGAAATGAATGCGCTTGCCGGCCATCCTGAAAGAGGCAGAGGCGGTTTTGGGGCGCGTATCCGTGGTGCAGATAGCCAATGAAAGCTCCGCAAAGGAGCGCGAGGAGGGCCTCTGGTGACGGGCCACGTTGGGCAGCGACTTCAGGATTTTATCGAGAGGCAGCGGCACGCCGATCACGCCGGTCGAGCAGACAAACATTTCTTGCGGCTGGCACCCGAGGCGATTCGCTGCCTCGGCAACGCTGCGCAAAGCGGCTGCGTGTCCGGCGGCTCCGGTGGCGCAGTTGGCGTTGCCGGCGTTGACCAGCACAGCGCGCATACGGCCCCTGGACGCTTTCAGGTGTCCGCGGGAAATGACGACCGGTGCGGCAACCACCAGATTTTGCGTGAACACCGCGGCGGCGGAAGCGGGAACTTCGCTGGACAGGATAGCCAAGTCCAAGGCTCCGGTTTTTTTCAGGCCGCAGGCTGTGGCGGCAAAACGGAAGCCACGAGGCAACGACGATTCTGACAGGGCGTGCTTCAAAGCGAGGGCTCCGGGAGAGCTAGCGTGACGAACCCGGAAGCGACCTCCCGTCCTCCACGCGAGCGGCGGATTTTGTTTGCGCGACGGATACGGCGGACAAGGCGGTCATGGCTTGGCTCCCGAATTGAGTAAACGGCTTTCCAAATCGCCAATGGCGGCGCGAACGGACTCTGGCGCGGTGCCACCGGAAACTTTCTTTGCTGCCACCGCGGAGGCAACGTTGAGCGTACCCGCGAAGTCCGCTGCGAAGCTCGGCGAGATCTGTTGCAACGCTTCCATTGGCAACTCCAACCACGGTGTGCCGCTTTGTTCCGCGGCGCGCAGCACCTTACCAACGATATCGTGGGCTTGGCGAAAAGGCACGCCTTTGCGCACGAGGTAGTCGGCGGCTTCCGTGGCCAGCAGCGTGGGATTTGCGGCAGCTTGACGAAGGCGCTCGACATCGAAGCTGGTGGTCGAAATAGCCCCGGCGGCGACCGCGAGCATGGTGTTGATCTGATCATGCGCGGCGAAGAGCGATTCCTTGTCTTCCTGCAGGTCGCGCTGATAGCTGGTTGGCAGTCCTTTCAGCGTGGTCAGCAACGCGATGAGCGCCGCGGCAAAACGGCCGGATTTGCCGCGGATCAGTTCCCAGGAATCGGGATTCTTTTTTTGCGGCATCAGGCTGCTGCCGGTTGAATATTCGTCGGAAAGCTGGATATAGGCGAATTCCTGCGAGGCGAAAAGGATGTAGTCTTCGGCCATGCGCGAAAGATGGCCCGCGATCCCGGCCAGGGCGAAGAGATAATCAAGCGCAAAATCGCGGTCGCCGACGGCATCCAGACTGTTGGCGGTAACTTTAGAGAAGCCCAGATCGCGGGCGATGCCTTCGCGATCGATCTGGAAACTGTTGCCGGCCAGGGCGCCGGACCCCATGGGGCAGGCGTCGGCATTTTCCGCTGCGCCGCGCAGCCGCGGTATATCGCGCATCAGAGATTCGGCTTGGGCCAGCAGGAAGTGGGAGAGCAATATGGGTTGAGCATGCTGCATGTGCGTCATGCCAGCCATCGGGACGCCGAAGTGTGTTTTGGCCTGCGCTAACAAGGCTTGCGCGACTCTTGCCAAGCCGTGCTGCGTTCGTGTAACCGCGTCGCGCACGAACATGCGAAAATCGGTTGCTACCAGTTCATTGCGGCTGCGCCCAGTGTGCAGTTTCCAGCCAAGCGGGCCGAGTTCCTCCACCAAAGCTTTTTCGACGAAGTGGTGCACATCTTCGGCATCGGCGCCGAAGTTGTCGAGCCACTCCGGGTCCGTTTCGGCGCGCTTGGCTACGCGGTCCAGGGCGGCAAGTGTGAGCTGCACTTCGTACGCGGTGAAGATGCCGATGGGTTCGAGAGCTTTGGCCCAAGCGCGGTCCACCGCGATTTCGTATGGCAGCAAGCGGCGGTCAAACGCAAAGGAACGCTGGAAGGCGTCGAACTGCGCATCGGGCGCAACCTCGAAGCGGCCTCCCCAGAGGCGGTCGTCTTTGCGTTTGGCGGTGGGCATGATGGTGGTTGGTTGCTTAGGGGCGTCCATCGCGGCGCTCCCAGCGTCACAGGCAAAGTTTCGCTATTGTTTGCTGCCTTCCGCTTTGGCTTTCGGCCGCACCGTCACCGGCAGCGCAAAGAGATTGATGAAGCCTTCGGCATCCTTGGGGTTGTAGCGGCCCATGGTAAAGCTGGCCAAGTCCGCGCGATAGAGAGAGAAGGGGGACTTGCGGCTGGTCACGTTCAGCGTGCCCTTCCATAGTTTCAGACCCACGGAGCCCGTGACGAACTGCTGTGCGACTTTGAAGAAACCATCCAGCGATTCACGCAGCGCGGAAAACCACACGCCGTTGTAAACCAGTTCGGCGTAGCGATTGGAAAGCGCTTGTTGGAAATGCGCGGTCTCACGATCGACCGTCAGACGCTCGAGCTCCTGATGCGCCTTGACCAGCAGCGTACCTCCCGGGGTTTCATATGCGCCGCGGGACTTCATGCCCACCAGGCGATTTTCAACGAGGTCGGTACGGCCCACACCGTTGCTGGCGGCGATGTCGTTCAGCTTGTTGAGAAGCTCAACCGGCCCGAGTTTTGTGCCGTTCATCGAGACGGGGATGCCGGATTCAAAACCGATTTCCACTTCCTCAGGCTTATCCGGAGCTTTGTCCGCGGATACCACCCATTGCCACATAGCTTCGCTCGGCGCATTGGCGGGATCTTCGAGTTCGCCGCCTTCGTGGCTGAGGTGCCAGATGTTGCGGTCGCGGCTGTAGATATTTTTCTTGCTTTGCTCGACCGGCACATTGTGCGCTTGCGCGTACGCAATGGCATCTTCGCGGGAATCGATGTCCCACTCGCGCCACGGCGCGATAATCTGCACGTTGGGAGCGATGGCTTTGAAGGCCAGCTCGAAGCGCACCTGGTCGTTGCCTTTGCCGGTGCAGCCGTGCGAGAGGCCGTCCGCACCGAGCTGCAACGCGATTTCTGCCTGGCGTTTGGCGATGACCGGGCGCGCCATGGAGGTGCCGAGAAGATAGGTGTGCTCGTACACCGCGCCCGCGCGCAGCGTGGGCCAGATGTAGTCGCGGACGAACTCATCGCGAAGATCTTCGATGGTGGCGGAGGACGCGCCGGTGGCGAGCGCTTTCTTTTTTGCCGCCTCTAAATCTTCCTGCTGTCCAACATCGCCAATCATGGCGATCACTTCGCAGCCGTAGTTTTCCTTCAACCACGGGATGATGATCGAGGTGTCGAGTCCTCCGGAATAGGCGAGGACGACTTTCTTGGGCTTGTTTGCAACGGGTTTGGTCACTAGCGTTACCTTTCGATTGGGAATCTTGATTTTGCGTACATCGTTGTTGCAGAACGACGGCCCCAGAATTATGGGCGCCAGAACTACACGCCTCAGAGGTTATGCCAGCCATCCCGCTCGATTAGTCGGAACTGCGATCGCGGGTTTTTAGCGCGATCAGGAAAACAGCGCCTGCAAAATCGCTTTCTGCACGTACATGCGATTTTCGGACTGATCCAGCACCACCGATTGCGGCCCGTCAAGCACCTCCGATGTGACTTCGCACTCACGGTGCGCCGGCAGGCAATGCATAAAGTACGCGCCCGGGGCCGCTTGCGCCATCAATGCGGCGTTCACCTGATACGGGGCGAAGACGGAGTTGCGCACCTGTTGCTGTGCTTCAAAACCCATACTGGTCCAGGAATCCGTGTACACGGCTTCGGCACCCGCCACCGCTTCGCGCGGGTCGGTGCACAGTTCGATTTTGGCGCGCGTCTCCCGCGCGACGCGTTTGGAATCTTGGATCACATCGCGCTCCGGGGCGTAATCCGGCGGCGTGGCGATGCGCAGATGCACGCCCAAGCGCGAAGCCAAGTACATCAGCGAGTGGCACACGTTGTTGCCGTCCCCGACATAGGCGAGCTTGAAGCCGCGAAGATTCCCGACTCTTTCCTCGAGCGTGAAGAAATCGGCGAGCGCCTGGCACGGATGGAACTTGTCGGAGAGCGCGTTGATTACCGGAATCGCCGCACTGGCCGCCATTTCATCGAGCACGCGCTGTTCGTAGACGCGGGCCACGATCCCTTGCACCCAGCGCTCCAGGTTGCGCGCCACGTCGGCGATGGATTCGCGTTCGCCGAGCCGCGCTTGCGTATGGTCCAGGAAGACCACCGAGCCGCCCATCGACTGGATGCCCACTTCAAACGTAACACGGGTGCGCAGCGACGGCTTTTCAAAGATCAGTGCGATGAATTTGCCGCGCAGCGTTTCCGCATACCGCGCGGGGTGGGACTTGATGTCGGCAGTGAGCCGCAGCAGGTCGTGCGTGTGCGCGGGGCTCCATTCCGCTCCGGTGAGCAGATCGTTCGACAAAAAAATGGGTGTCGCAAGCGTGGTCGTGGTCATGTTCGTTTCTCTTTACCTCTTCGCCTGAGCTTATCGGGTTGCCGCGAGGGCGTGTGTTGCCGGCGCGCTGGCGCTGCCCTTCGTCAGAGCGGAACGTTTAGCCGTTTCAGTAAGGATCGTTTCAAAGATGCGCAGGAAATCGCGCACTTGCCCGCGCGTCACGATGAATGGCGGCAAGAGGCGAATGGTGAAATCATGCGTGCAATTGATGAGCAGGCCGTGCTCCAGTGCGGAAGCCACGATGGGCGCCCCTTCGATCGCCAATTCGACGCCAACGATCAAACCTTCTCCCCGGATTTCGCGGATGAAATCGAATTTGGAGGCCAACGTTTGCAAGCCCTCGCGCAGTTCCGCGCCGCGCTCGCGAATATTTTTGAGCAACTTGGCGTCCTCAACGGTATTGAGAAATTCTTGCGCCACGGCGCATATCAGCGGCCCACCACCAAAGGTCGTGCCATGCGCTCCAGGTGAAACGCGGGCGGCCACGGCTTCCGTGGTCAGAATGGCGCCAAGCGGAAGGCCGGCGGCCAACGGCTTGGCCACCAGCACGATGTCCGGCCTGGACGCGAATTTCTGGTACGCAAAATACCGTCCCGTGCGTCCCAGGCCGCACTGAATTTCGTCGGCGATGAGCAGAGCACCGTGTTTGGCCGTGAGCGCACGGGCGCGATTCCAGAAAGCTTCGCTGACCGGATAGATGCCACCTTCGCCTTGAATCGTTTCCAGAATGACCGCGCACACGTCGTCCGAGAATTTGCTCTCGAGGTCGGCGACATCGTTGAAGCGCACGAACTCAACTCCCGGAACCACGGGTGCAAAGGGCAAACGATACTTCTCGGTGGCTGTGACGCTGATGGCGCCAAACGTGCGCCCGTGAAAGGAATTTTCCATCGCCAGGACGCGATACTTCGCAGCGGCGACGGAGGCTGGAGTATCCGGCGTCCGGCCGTACAGGCGTGCCAGCTTGAGCGCCCCATCGATCGCTTCCGTGCCGCTATTGGCAAAGAACACGCCGTCGAGGCCCGACCACTCCGCCAGCTTGCGCGCCAACGGGCCCTGATGCGCGTTATGAAACAAGTTGGAGAGATGGATGGCGCGCGCCGCTTCCCGACGAATCACTTTCACGATGCGCGGATGCGCATGCCCCAAGGCGTTGACCGCGATGCCGCCGAGAAAATCGAGGTATTTTTTCCCCGTGACGTCATAGACATAGCAACCGCGACCGTGCGTTAAGAGGATAGGCGGTCGCTTGTAGGTAGGCAGTAGAAACTTCTCCGCGTCCAACAAGCGCATATCGCCTGTAGCGCTCGAAAGCTTCTTCGAGCGTGGCGCCGAACGAACGCGCAAATGCGACTTTTTATGTTTCACTCTTTGCATTACGCCGCCGAAAGAGCTGCCTGCGTCGTGGACAGCGGTTCGCGCATCACGCGTGTGCCGGGAATCGCCATCGGCCCGTCATTCGCCGAATCCGCGGCATGCGCCGCGCGCAACAACCCGTCGGGCTCAGAACCTCCGACAATGCGTACTTCGCGAACGTGACCTTCAATAGCTCGTTTGGCGGCTTCCAGCTTCAGCACCATGCCACCGGAAACTACGTGGCATTGCACCAGGCGCTCCACCTCTTCACAGGTTATGGACGAAAGCACTCTTTGCCCGTCCAGCACACCCGGAACGTCCGTCAGGTAAATAAGTTGGTCCGCGGAGAGATACTCGGCGCACGCCGCAGCCATGTGATCCGCATTGATGTTGTACAGTTCGTTGTCCGAGCCCAATCCAAGGCATGGCGCCACGGGCACCAGACTCTCCCGCCACAGCGCCTCGATAAACTCATTATTCAGGCCGGTCAGATAACCGACATAGCCTAAGCCACCGATAACTTCGTTATGCACCAGTGGCTCCGCCGTAAAACACGCGGCATCGGCGGCGGAAATGCCAACCGCTGGCTGACCTTCCGCGGTAATCGCAGCGGCCAGACGCTTATTAAGCAGCCCCGCAAACACCATCACCGCCACGTCCCGCGTCTCGCGATCCGTCACGCGCAAGCCGCCCATAAACTTGCTTTCAATCCCCATGCGCTTCAGCGTTGCCGTAAACAATCGGCCTCCACCATGCACCACGAGGATTTCGCGGCCCTCGTGCGCCAGCGCCACCACTTGCCGGGCCAGATTACGCACCAGAGCTTCGTCTTCCAGCAACGCGCCTGCAAATTTTATAATCGTTCTCATCGTAGTCCGGTGTGCTCCTCTATCCCCAGCATGTGATTCCAATTCTGCGCCGCCTGGCCCGCCGCGCCTTTCCCCAGATTGTCGAGACACGACACGACAATCAGCCGCCGCCCGCTCGGACCGACTGCAAACCCCAGATCGCAGAAATTCGTGTGCGTCACGTGCTGCAGTTCCGGCAGCGTCCCGCTAGCACTGATGCGCACCATGTGTCGTCCCGCGTAATACTTGCGAAACAGCGTCTCCACTTCTTCGGCGCTGCGTTTCTCGCTAAGCGTGACGTACACGGTAGATAAGATGCCCCGCGCGACAGGCAAGAGGTGCGTGGAAAAATTCAATCGTTCCGCGGAAAGCCCGGTGTGTTCCAGAATTTCCGGCGTATGGCGGTGCGAGAAAAGGTTGTAGGCCTTGAAGTTTTCGTCCACTTCCACGAACTGCAGATCTTTGCGCGGTTCTTTGCCCGCCCCGCTGGCCCCAGATTTGCAGTCCGCGACCACCGAGCTGTCGCTAGCGATCCAGCCCGCTTGGGTCAGCGGGTGCAGCGCCAGAATCACGCTGGTGGCATAACAGCCGGGATTCGCCACCAACGTGGCCGCAGCCAACGCCTTCTGCGACGCCGCATCGCCATAAATCTCCGGCAAGCCGTAAATCGCCTCATCCAGCAAAGACTGCTCCGCCGCGGCCAACTTGTACCACGAGGTGAACGTAGCCGCGCTCTTGAAGCGCAGCGCACCGCTCAGGTCCACCACGCGCAGTCCCGCCTCGTGCAGCGCAGGCGCCAGCATTGCGGAAGCCTCATGCGGCGTCGCCAAAAACGCCGTGCCAGCGGAACTGGCGGTAATCGTCTCCACCGCAAGTTGCCGCACCGGCGCCGCGCCCAAACCGCGAAAGCGCGGAAACAATTCCGACAGACACTTCGCGCCCTGCGTCTCGCGCACATAAAACGTCAGCGACTTAGCGGACGGGTGCCGCAGCAACAGTTCCGCCAGCTCCAGCCCGCTGTAGCCGGTGACACCAAGAACGGCGACGTGACGCGAATCTCTCACTTGATGAGCGCCTCGATCTTCTTCTGCAGCGCCTCGCGGGACTTTTTACTCGGGGTGATAATCAGCACGGTATCGTCGCCGGCAATCGTGCCGGCCACTTCGGAAAACTTCGCGCCATCGATCGCCGCAGCGAGCGGCTGCGCGCCACTGGGCGGTGTCTTCAGTACCAGCATATTCACGGCGGGGCGAATGTCGCGCAGAAATTCCGTCAGCACGCGCGTCAATTGCGGCAGCGGAGCAATCTCTTGCGGCGCGGCGGGCGTGGCGCGATACCCGCTTTGCGTCTTCACCAGGCGCAATTCCTGCAGGTCGCGCGACAGCGTCGCTTGTGTCACGCGCAGTTTCTCCGCCGCCAGCTTGCGTCGCAAATCCTCCTGGCTGCCGATTTGCGCATCGCTCACCAGCCGCAGGATCTGTCCGTGCCGAAATGTTTTTGTCGCGCCCATTGCGCCCTTGTATTTTTATACAGGCGGATGCATACGCTGTCAATGAAATTCCTAAAAGAAACTCCTCGCGTGGCACCGCCGCCGTGTGCGCTAGATAGTAAACCCCGCCCATGCAGCATTCGCAGCACTTGCGTGCGGCGCGCTGGATTTTCCGCCACAGGGATGTTAACAATCACGTACAGGGTTCCATGTCCACTCCGTGCCAAATTTCGGGCTGCAAAAACGACGCTCCGGCGGCTATCTCCGAACACCGCTTGTGCCTGCTACATTTCACGTTGTCTTTGGAAGCCAGTTGTGCCGCCATGCGCCGCGAAACCGCGCTCGGCAACGCTCCCCATGAACGCCAGAGAGAGATCATGGCCTTCATTACCGCCAACGGCGAATCTTTAGCTCGTGTGGCGACTTCGGGGCTGGTGTTAACCGACGACTTGAAGGCTCGGATCCTGAGCACGTTCCTTACGCTAATGAACCTGCGGGAAAATCTTGACCGCGCCAACATGCGCAGCTCGTTCGGCCGGGTCTCGCACCCTCGTTAGTTCCGCGCAAACTGTATTTCTAAGATCCCGGGTCTACGACCCTATATAGCGGGCGTACAGCGTGCGCGCCAGCGCAGGATCCTGCGAACCCTTGAGCACCGCACGTCCGTCGGTAAAAACCGTCATCTCATGCGGCGGAATAGAAAATCTCAGCAGAAAATCATTTTGGCGAACGTCGCCGACAACCGGTTCCAGCCGGGCGCGCAAAGCCCCTAAATCCAGCGACCGTTTGCGTTCATGAATCTGCACGGAGTCTCGTCCGCACATGGTGATGTGCGGTTGGGCAGAGCCCTCAAGGTAAGGAAAGTCGCGACGCCCGCAAGCCCGGCAGTCCCCGCCGCGCGGCAAATGCACGGACTGGAAGTGTCCAGACCAAATATCGAACGACTGCAAGCGATTGATAAGGGCATCCGTCCGCCCACTCAAAAGCTTCAGCGCCTCCGTGACTTCGAGCGATGCGATCGCGTTCACGATGCTCCCCAAAACGCCGATGGTATCGCACGTTTCGACCATGCCCGCCCCAGGCTGCTCCCCCAGCAGGCAGGCCAGGCAAGCCGTCGCGCCCGGTCGCACCGTCATAGTGACACCGTAACTCGCCACCGCCGCCGCATAAATCCACGGCACGCCATGTTTCACGGCGAAATCATTGATCAGCAGTCGCGTTTCAAAATTGTCCGTACCGTCCAGGATCACATCGAAGCCGCGCAGCAGTTCTTGTGCGTTGCCAGGCCCCAGGTCGGAGACCACACCACTAATTCGCACCGTGGAGTTGATCGAGCGCAGCTTGCGCTCGGCCGCCACGGCTTTGGGCAATGCTTCGCGTGCATCGGCTTCATCGAACAGAATCTGCCGCTGCAAATTGGAGGGTTCCACGAAATCGCGGTCGATAATGCAGATCCGTCCGACCCCGGCCCGCACCAACAGGTTCGCCGCCGCCGCGCCGATCGCGCCGCAGCCCACCACCACCGCGCTACCCTGCAACAGGCGCTTCTGGCCCGCGACTCCGATGCCCGCAAACAGCATCTGCCGCGAGTATTTCTCCTGCAACGAATCGTCCACCGCGGGGTTTACCTCAACGTAGCGGCTCCGCTACCCTTCTCTTCACATCATAGCCCCAATGTGCGAGAGGCGGGCAACGCCCCTGTGCTACGCTTCGTCTGAACCATGAGCCGCATGAAATGGCGCTGGGCCATAGACTTACGGGTACTTGTCGGGCTGACACTCTTGCTGCGAGTGACGCCGAATCACGCCCAGGAAGCCGCTTCTGGCCTGCAACATGCACCCACCTCCGCGCCAGCAACAGCGCCCGCTTCACAGAGTAACGTCACAGAAATTCGCGTCGTAACGGAAGACGGCCGCGTACTATCCGATTGCCCTCGGGGCGTCTCCGTATCCATAAACAAGCCCCTCGATCGCGCTGACGTCGCCGCCAGCCTGCGCGCACTCTACCGCACCGGGGACTATGCCAACCTCCGCGCTGTCACCACCCAACTCGCCACCGGCGTCCGTTTGGATTTCGTGGTTACCGAAAACCTTTTCTTCAACCAGGTCATCATTGAAGGTCTCACCTCTCCGCCCACGGAAGGCGGCGCTATCGCCGCCATGCAGCTGAACCTCGGCGAAATCTATCGCGCCGCCGCGGTCACGGACAGCCTGCAGCGACTAAGGGATGTGTTGCGCGACGAAGGCCTGTATCTTGCCGTGGTTACCGCGCAAACCGTTCCGCATCCGGCCACGCATCAGATGGACATCCTTGTGCATATCCAGCCGGGTCCCCGTGCCCGCTTGGGCCAGATCCAGCTGACCAACGGCACAGAGTTCCCGGACGCCGAAATCATCGCCCGCACCAAAATTAAACCCGCTGCGGAACTCACCTCCGCGCGCCTCCAGAAGGGCACTGAACGCTTACGCAAATACCTTATCAAGAAAGGCCATCTGAGCGCCCGCGCGGTAGTCCGAAAAGGCGAATACGATAATTCCACCAACACCGTGCCCCTGCACCTTGAAGTGACCGAAGGCCCGCTCATCCAGATGGCGGTTACCGGCGCCAAAATTTCCAAGCGTGAACTGAAGCGTCTGGTGCCCATCTACCAGGAAGCCGCCGTAGATACGGATTTGCTCGAAGAGGGTAAGCGCAACCTGCGCGAACGGCAGGAGCGCGATGGCTTTTTTGACGCGCGCGTCGACTATCAAACCGAGACGCACCCTGCGGCCCACAACGCCAATGGCTGGCAGGGCACCGAAGAAACCATCACCTATCACATCAACCGCGGTGACCGGCACAAGCTGGTGCGCATAGAGATCGCCGGCAATCAGTATTTCCCCAAAGATTTGTTGCAAGGCCGCCTGCAAATCTCCGCAGCCGCCTTTGGGGCTCGGTCGCACTTCAGCCAACGGCTGCTCGATTCCGATGCACAATCGATGAAGAATCTCTATCTATCGAACGGCTTTTTGGACGCCGAGGTGAAAACGGAGGTGGTGGACAACTACAAGGGCAAAACCGGCGCGCGGATGGTTCGTTTTACGGTGTCGGAAGGGCCCCAGACCAGCGTCGCCTCGCTGGCCATCGACGGTGTGCATGCCTTTAAACAACAGGAATTGCTCGACGTGGTTGGTTCCGTTCCCGGCCAGCCGTACTCGGAAGCCAACGTCGCCACCGACCGCGACAATATTTTGGCGCTGTATTTCAATGAGGGATATCCGGAAGCCACCTTTACTTCCACGGCCGTCCGCGTTTCGGCAGCCCCACCCCAAAATATCAACGCGGCATCCCCCGAAGCCGACGCAAGAGCGGCCTCCGAGCAAGCAGCCAACAAGCCGCACGGGATCCAGCTTCCGGCGGTCCAAGCCGAACCTGTAAAATTGGTGTATCAGATTCAGGAGGGCCCGGAAACGCTGATCCGCAATGTCTTACTCACTGGCTACCGCCATACGCGCAGGAATGTGATTCAACGCGAAGTCCGCGTCAAACCACACGAGCCGCTACGCCAGGGCGACGTCGTCGAGTCCCAACGACGCCTCTACAATCTTGGCGTCTTCAATCGCGTCACTATCGCTCCGCAAAACCCCAACGGCACGGATCCAGACAAAGACCTGGTTGTGCTCGTCGAAGAAGCCAAGCGCTTCACCATCGCTTACGGCGGTGGCTTCGAGGTCCAGCGCCTGGCCAGTACCAATCCTAGCAGTCCAACCGGCAGCGAGTTGCAGGCTGCGCCCCGCGGCATCTTCGAGATCACCCGCAATAACTTGACCGGGCGAGGCGACTCACTTTCCCTCCGTGTGCGCGGTAGCACCATCGAAGACCGCATCCTGCTCAACTACACGCATCCCAATCTTTTCAGCGACTCGCATCTCAGCCTGCAGGCCTCGGCCTATACGGAGAAATCCCAGGACATCAACACCTTTACCGAAAACCGCTACGAAGGCTCTCTGCAGTTGACGCAGACCGTAAGTTCGCACACCACCTTCGTCTACCGCTACGTGTTCCGCAAGGTACAGGTCTCCAACCTAAACGAACACGTTTTGCCGGAAGAGATACCGCTCTTTGAACAGCCTACGCTGGTCTCGGAAGTCGGCGGCACCTGGATTCACGACACGCGGGATAATCCTGCGGAAGCCACCAAAGGCACCTTCAACAGTTTCGATTTTGCCGTAGCTGATACGGTGCTCGGCTCCAGCGCCAGTTTCCTGCGCTTCTTCTATCAGAATTCCACGTATTACCGTATCAATAGCCGTTTCAGCTTCGCCCGCTCCATCCGCATTGGCGTCCTCGAGCCTTTCCGTAATACGGTGTCGCTTAGCTTTCCCTCCCCGGAAGGCCCCGTTCTGCCGGAGTTGATTCCCCTGCCCGAGCGGTTCTTCGCCGGCGGCGGCACCTCGATCCGTGGTTTCGCGCTCAATCAGGCTGGCCCGCGAGACTCCGGCACCGGCTTCCCAGTCGGCGGGCAGGCGCTGCTCGCAGTGAATCAGGAATTCCGCTTTCCCATGCGCCTGCCGTTTATCGGCTCCAAACTTGGTGGCGCGCTTTTCTACGATGGCGGCAACGTTTATAGCCAGTTGTCTCATGTCACGTTTCGCTATCGGCCGCCCACCCCGGTTTTCAATTCCACGAATGAGTGCATCTACAACTGCACCAACGAGTTGAACTATTTCTCGCACACCATTGGCTTCGGCGTGCGCTATGGCACGCCCGTTGGTCCCATTCGCGTCGATCTTGGTTATCTGGTCAACCGCGCCCTGTTCACCATTCCCGTACCCAGTCCGAACAACACCAATTCCTGTCCCACGGTCTGCGAAGGCACGCGGCTGCCCAAGTTTCAGGTCTTTTTCAATCTAGGGCCGTCTTTCTAAATGAACCGCACTCGCAAATCCGCGCGGTGGCCATTTATCGTGATCGTGGCGATGGTCGCGCTGCTGCTGCTCCCCGGCACCTTCTGTGGCGGCCTGCGTGCCGAGGAGATTGACCGCGTCGTCGCGCGCATTGAAAACGATGTGATACTGCTCAGCGATGTCCGGGCACTCAGCCGCTACCAGCAATTGGTCGACGGCAAGTCCGAGAGCGACGCGCAGATTCTCGATCGCCTCATTGATCAATGGGTCGTCCGCTCGGAGGCGGAAACCTCGCGTTTTCCCCGGCCCTCAGATACCGACGCCCAACGCGCCGTCGAGCATCTGAAAAAATCCTTTGCGTCCCCGGAAGAATACCAGGCGCGCCAAAAAACCAGCGGCCTTACCGATGCGCAAATTCAGCAAATGGCCGCCGAGCAACTCTATTTGACCAACTATCTCGACTCACGTTTTCGCCCCGCCGTGCACATCGATCCCAAAGCCGTGGAAGACTTCTATAACCAGGGAGTGGTCGTCCGCGCGAAAGAACGCGGCGAAACTCCGCCCACCTTTGAAGCCTCGCGTGATTACATTCAGGAAGTCCTTATTCAACAGGGCATCACCGAGGAAGCCAATCATTGGCTCAACGAAAGCCGCGACCGCATTCACGTTGAAAAGTTCCTAAATGGTCCCTCATGAAGCCGCCGCCCCCGCTCAAACGCCAGTTCGAACGCCAGCTCAAACCAAAGCTGCGTTGGCTCCGCCATGTCGTTTGGGTGCTGGTTGTCACCAGCGTCTTGCTGGGCGGACTCGTCATCGTTTTCTTTGGCAGCGGTGCCGGCAACCCGCTGTTGCGCAGGCTGATCGTTCGCAAGCTGAATACCGCCACCGGTGGTCGCACCGAAATCCGCACCTTGACGGTTGACTGGCTCTCCTTGCAAGTCAAGCTGCGAGGTCTGGTCATTCACGGGCAGGAGCCCGCGGGCACTCCACCGTTCCTGGCCGTTGAAGAGGCCACCGCTGGCCTCCGCGTCGAATCCTTCTGGGGACGCAAGATCTCCCTGAACGAACTCTCCCTGCGCCAACTGATCGTTCACGTTCGCATCGCCAAGAACGGCGCCAGCAACATCCCCGTTCCCAATCGCCCGCTCGGTGGCAACAAACCGTTGCGTGAAACGCTTTTTGACCTCCACATTCATCGTCTCACCGTGGACGACGGCTGGCTCCTCTATAACGATGTGAAGACGCCGCTGGCCGTCGATGGCGGCGATCTGCAACTCACGCTCGACGGCAGCGGCACCCTGGATCATCCGCTTTACCTCGGCCGCCTGAATTGGCAATCGATTCGCTTCACAGCGCTGAAGTACGTTCCCGTCCCGGCGGACTTATCCGCGAAGTTCACCATCTGGCGCGGTGGCATCACGCTCGAGCAAGGCATCCTGCACGCGGGCCGCTCCCACCTCGACGCCCAGGGCGACATGAACGGCTTCACCGATCCGCACTGGACGGTTCGCTATCGCGGCTGGGTGGACCTCTTCGATTTGCGCGAGACCCTTCGCGAACCCCTCATCCCCACCGGCGTCGTTGACGTCCGCGGCGAAGGCGCCCTGGTCGCCGGGCAATACAAAGGCAGCGGCGACTATTTCGGCGAGAGCATCGCTCTGCCGTACACGCAATTCCACACGCCCGGACTCACCAGCCGCGGCACCTACCACATCGACAATCAAGGACTCGTGGTGCCGGACTTTTTCGCAGGCGCCTTCGGCGGCAGTGTTACCGGCCGCGTGACCATGCGTTTTAGCGATTCCCGCTTCCACGCGGCCACCCACGTCCAGAACGTGCGCCTCAACCCCGCCCTCGATGCCGCCGAGGAACTCAATTTTCCCGTCGCCGAATTACATTGGGACGGCATCCTCTCCGCCGACACCACGGAATCCTGGATCGGCCCGTTCCAAAAGTTTGAAATTACCGGCACCACGCACTGGGAAACTCCCGATGATTTGCCCGCCGGCCGTCAGCCCATTACCGCCGACTGGGAATTCAAGTGGCTCGCCGAACCCAACATTCTGACCATCGAGTACGCGGAATTTGCTACGCCATCCACGCGCGCCGTCATCACCGGCATTCTCGAGAATCGCCACTCCGACCTCAGCCTCAATCTCGACATCGACTCGCTCGATGCCGACCGCGATTTCATCAACAGAATACAAGGTGCGAAACCTGGCTCTGCCGACGCGGTTCGCACACTTACCGGCAGCGCGCACTGGAATGGCAAAGTGACTGGCCCGCTTCTGGGGCCCACATTCACGGGCCATCTGCGCGGTGAGCACGTACAATACGATCAGATCACGCTCGATACAATTGAGGGCGAGCTTACCTATTCTCCCGTTGGGCTAATCTTCACCAACGGCGTCGCCCGCCGCGGTCAAATGCAAGTCTCGCTTGCGACCAACTTGGCACTTTCTGGATGGGACTTCGGTCCGGACAGCCAGTGGACCATCGACGCCAGCATCGAAAAAACACCTATTTCCGACATTCAGGAATTGCTGAAGCTCAACTATCCGGTCAGCGGTTTGCTCAGTGGCCAATTCCACGGCCGTGGCACGCGCGCGCAGCCCGCCGTTACAGGATTGTTCGACCTCTCGAGCGCCACCGCCTACGGCATGGACTTCAATCGCCTGCGCGGCCAGTTGAACCTCCAGCCCGATGAAGTGCGCATCGCCAACGCCGAACTGCGCTTTTTCGCTCCGGGCACCGAGGCGGGCCGCGGCGCGGGCATCGTCACCGGCTCGGTGGCCTATCAATTCCACGATAAGTCCATCTCCGCCGAACTTGCCGGTGCGGCCCTGCCCATCGAAAATTTCAAGCAGCTGCAAACCGAACGCTTTCCGGTGGGCGGTCAGGTCAGCTTTCGCCTGAAAGTCGGCGGCCCTGCGCAAGCCCCCACTGGCCAAGGCACGGTTCGCATTGTGGATTTGCGCGTCGGTTCGGAAGTCATCGGCAGTT
>Ga0302326_10008911_pt1 | contig 22054 bp, 22 predicted proteins | sample Palsa_T0_3_FD_202264 | JGI IMG/M metagenome (GOLD analysis project Ga0302326, IMG submission 202264) | Peat permafrost microbial communities from Stordalen Mire near Abisko, Sweden - Palsa_T0_3 | ecosystem: Environmental > Terrestrial > Soil > Palsa > Peat permafrost | place: Sweden: Abisko... | reverse complement strand
CTCCCCACCAGTTGGTGGTCTTCGGGAGCCCCGCCGATTCGTAGAGGATCTCGTCCGTCTCGAATGGCGCGGGCGCGCCCGTATCGTCCGACATCAGCCCTCCAGGTCCGCTGACAGATTCAAAGCCAACCCTGACATGTCGTCGGGGCCCCGCAAGGCGCGATGCGAACACAATTGGCACTTGCGAGATGGAGCACTTGGACACATTCACGGTGTGGCGCCGTCCACCACATTTCTGGGCGCAACTGTGCGCTGGACAGCCATTGGACGGGGTTTGGCCACCGATTACGCTGAACGGCATGTGTGGAATCGCCGGACTATTCGCCAAGCGCGACGCGCTGCAGCCGCGCCTCGGTGCGCATCTCTCGGCGATGCTCGAGCAGCTCGCCGCTCGCGGCCCCGACAGCACCGGGGTGGCGTTCTACCGTGAGCCGGCGCCGGCCGGGTCGTGCAAGGTGTCGGTATTCTCGGCGGCCGCCGAGCCCCCGTGGCGGGAGCTCGGGGAGACGCTGGAGGCGCGCTTCGGGGACGCATCCGAGCCGCGGGTGATCGCCAACCACGCCGTCTACGAGGTCTCGGGTGAGCCCGCCGAGGTCCAGGAATGGTTGCGCGAGCTCCACCCCGAGGTGACCGTGATGAGCGCCGGGACGACGATCGAGATCCTCAAGGAGGTCGGGTCGCCGATCGAGTTCGTGCGGCGCTTCGGCCTGGAGCGGATCGACGGCACGCACGCGCTGGGCCACACCCGGATGGCGACCGAGAGCCGGGTCACGACGCAGGGCTCGCATCCGTTCTCGACCGGTCTCGATCTCTGTCTGGTCCACAACGGCTCGCTCTCGAACCACAACCGGCTGCGCCGGACGCTCGCCCGGGAGGGCATTCGCTTTCAGACCGAGAACGACTCTGAGGTCGCCGCCGGCTATCTGACATGGCGGATGCGCGAGGGCGCAACGCTTGAGCAGGCGCTCGAGGGCTGCCTGGACGATCTCGACGGCTTCTACACGTTCGCCGTTGGCACCGCGGACGGGTTCGCGGTGCTGCGTGACCCGATCGCCTGCAAGCCGGCGGTGCTGGCCGAGACCGACGAGTGGGTCGCGATGGCCTCCGAGTACCGGGCGATCGCGGTGCTCCCCGGCGCCGAGCACGCCGTCACCTGGGAGCCCGAGCCGGGGCGCGTCTACAGCTGGGGCATGGCGCCGGTGGCGTGATGAGCGCCGGCGATGCAGTGCGCGACGCGGTCGCTTCGTTCGATCTGGCCAGCGTCAGCGTCCGGGAGTGCAACGGCCGGCTGCACGCGGCGCGCGACCCGCGCCCGCCCGCGCGGGTGCGGGTCCTGAACCCCGGCGGCCGGCACTCGCTCGCGGTCGGGCTCGACGCCGACTACGAGGTCGAGATCGAGGGACACGCCGGCTACTACTGCGCTGGGATGAACCAGCGCGCGACCGTCCACGTGCACGGCAACTGCGGCGTCGGGGTGGCCGAGAACATGATGTCGGGCACGGTCGTGGTCGACGGCTCAGCCAGCCAGTCCGCCGGTGCGACCGCGCGCGGGGGGCTGCTCATGATCGGCGGCGACGCGTCGGCGCGGTGCGGGATATCGCTCAAGGGTGCCGACATCGTCGTGCGCGGCTCGGTCGGGCACATGAGCGCATTCATGGCCCAGAAGGGTTGTCTGGTCGTCTGCGGCGACGCCGGCGAGGCGCTCGGCGATTCGCTGTATGAGGCCCGGCTGTACGTCCGCGGCGCCGTTGCGGGGCTGGGCGCCGACTGCGTTGAGAAGGAGCTGCGGGCCGAGCACATCGAGCAGCTGGCGGGCCTGCTGGCGCGCGCCGGCGTCGACGCCGAGCCGACGCAGTTTCGCCGCTACGGGTCGGCGCGGCGGCTGTACAACTTCCACGTCGACAACCTCGGGTCCTACTGATGAGTGCCGACAACGGGCGCGGGCAGCGCTCTCCCGTCGTCTCGCCGACGCTACGCGAATCGGCGACGTTCGATCGTCACACGATCGCCGAGATCCAGCGCGCCGCGCGCGAGGGGATGTACGACATCCGCGGCTTCGGCGCCAAGCGCCCACTGCCGCATTTCGACGATCTGCTGTTCCTCGGCGCCAGCGTCTCGCGCTATCCGCTGGAGGGCTACCGCGAGCGCTGCGCGACCGACGTCACGATCGGCGGCCGGTTCGCGGCTGAGCCGATCGAGCTCGAGATCCCGATCACGATCGCGGGGATGAGCTTCGGGGCGCTGTCGGGCAACGCCAAGGAGGCGCTCGGCCGCGGCGCCAGCGCGGTCGGCACCTCGACCACGACCGGCGACGGCGGCATGACCCCGGAGGAGCGCGAGCACTCCTCGAAGCTTGTCTACCAGCTGCTGCCGTCCCGCTACGGCATGAACCCCGACGATCTGCGCCGCGCCGACGCGATCGAGGTCGTCGTCGGCCAGGGCGCCAAGCCCGGCGGCGGCGGCATGCTGCTCGGCCACAAGATCTCAGACCGGGTCGCGGCGATGCGTGATCTGCCGGTCGGGATCGACCAGCGCAGCGCCTGCCGGCACCCGGACTGGACCGGCCCCGACGATCTCGAGATCAAGCTCGAGGAGCTGCGCGAGATCACCGACTGGCGGATCCCGATCTACGTCAAGATCGGCGCCAGCCGCACCTACTACGACGTCGCGCTGGCCGTCAAGTCGGGCGCCGACGCGATCGTGCTCGACGGGATGCAGGGCGGGACCGCGGCCACCCAGGAGGTGTTCATCGAGCACGTCGGGATCCCGATCCTGGCCGCGATCCCGCAGGCCGTCGAGTCGCTGCAGGAGCTCGGGATGCACCGCAAGGTGCAGCTGATCGTGTCCGGCGGGATCCGCACCGGGGCCGACGTCGCCAAGGCGCTCGCGCTCGGCGCCGACGCGGTCTCGATCGGGGTCGCGGCGCTGATCGCGCTCGGCGACAACGCCCCCGAGCACGAGGCTGGCTACGAGGCGATCGGCTCCGCCGCCGGGTTCTACGACGACTGGCAGGCGGGGCTGGATCCGGCCGGGATCTCGACCCAGGACCCCGAACTGGCGGCGCGGCTGGACCCGGTGGCCGCCGGCCAGCGGCTCGCCAATTATCTGCGGACGCTGACTTTGGAGTGCCAGACGCTGGCGCGCGCGTGCGGCAAGTCGCACGTCCACAACCTCGAGCCCGAGGACCTCGTCGCGCTGACGCTCGAGGCCGCGGCGATGGCGCGGGTGCCGCTGGCCGGGACCAATTGGATCCCGGGCGCCGGCCGGGACCTGTAGCTGTCGCGCGGCGTCCGCCGACACACGGGTGATTGTGCGATTTGTCCGTCTATAGCGGACAAATCGTCCAATCGGCGGCTACTGCGCCGCCGACGCTCAGGCGGTGCGCAGGTCCATCTGCATCCGATGGTCCTCGCCGGTCAGCGGCAGCTGGTCGCACATCTCGGTCAGCCGTGAGAACGTCCGTGGGGTGATCTGTCGCTCCAGTTCGTCACGGTCGAGGATGTTGGTCGTGATCACGATCGAGCGCTCGTCCTCGTAGCGGGAGTTGACGATCGAGTAGAGCTCCTCGAGCACCCAGTCGTTGCTCTTCTCGGCGCCGACGTCGTCGATGTGGAGCAGGTCGACCGTCGCCAGCTTGCGCAGGAGCCGGGTGTGCGACTCGCCGGCGGTGAACGTATCCCGGATCTCGTTCAGCAGTCGCGGCAGCGAGTAGATCGCGACCGAGCGGCCCGAGTCGAGCGCGGCCTTGGAGACGAGCATCGCCAGGGTCGTCTTGCCCGTCCCGGGTGGGCCCATGAACCACAACCCGCGGCCGGCGTCCAGCTGGGCGTCGATCCGCGACGCGAACCGTCGCGTCGCCGCCACGATCCGCGGCTCGATCTCGGTCACCGGCGGCGCATCGAAAGACACCGAGCGGTAGCGCCGCGGGATCACCGCCGACAGGCTGCGCGCCCGCCGGCGGGAGATCTCCTGCGAGCGGCAGCGGCACGGCGAGGCCGTGTTGGTCTCGAGGTCGACCCGCAACCCCGAGCCGTCGCACAGTCCGAACGGGCAGTCGCTCACGTGTACCGGTCCTCGCTTGCGTAGTTGAGGAACTTCGGGAACTCGCGCATGAACGTCAGCACGACCTCTCCGACCGGCCCGTTGCGGTGCTTGGCGATGATGATGTCGGCCTCGTTGGGCCGCTCGGAGTCGTGGTCGTAGTACTCCTCGCGGTAGATGAACATGACGAGGTCGGCGTCCTGCTCGATCGCGCCGGACTCACGCAGGTCCGACAGGATCGGCTTCTTCTCGCCGCCGCGCTGCTCGACCTGGCGGCTGAGCTGCGACAGCGCGATCACGGGCACGTTCAGCTCACGCGCCAGCGCTTTGAGCCCGCGGCTCATCTGCGACACCTGCTCGACTCGGTTCTCGATCCGTCCCTCCGAGCGCATCAGCTGGAGGTAGTCGACGATCACCAGCCCCAGCCCGCCGTCGACCTGGGCGTGCAGCCGGCGGCACTTGGCGCGGATCTCGAGCACGCCCGTGTCCGACGAGTCGTCGATGAACAGCGGTGCGTCCGACAGCTTCTGGCAGGCGCTCAGCACCCGCGGCCATTCTTTCGCCGCGACCTTGCCCCGCCGCAGGTCCTCGCCGTGCTTATTCGCTTGCGAGGCAATGAATCGCTGCGCGAGCTCGGACTCGGACATCTCCAGCGAGAACAGCGCGACCGGATGCCCAGCAAGTGCGGCGTTCTCGGCGATGTTGGCGACCAGCGCCGACTTACCCATCGACGGCCGCGCGGCGAGCACGACGAGGTTGCCGGGCTGAAAACCGCCGGTCTTCTCGTCGATGTCCTTGAATCCCGACGGCGTGCCGGTCAGCGACGTCTTCGAGATCGAGAGCCGGTGCAGCTTGTCGGTCTCGGTGTCGAGGATGTCGTGGATCGAGCGGATCTTCTTCTGGCGCTCGTCGGTGGCGACCTCCAGCACCGAGCGTTCGGCCGCCTCCACGAGCTCGCGCGCGGGCGCATCGCGCCCCAACACGCTGGCCTGGATCTCGTAGGAGGCGGTCAGCAGCGCCCGCAGCTTCGCGTTGTCGTGGACGATCTCGCCGTACTCGCGGGCGTGCCCGGCGGCCGGTACCCAACCGGCGAGCTGCTCGATCGCCTCCTCGCCGCCGACTTGGTCGAGCTTGCCGTCCTGGCGCAGTATCTCGGCGACCGTCAGGTGGTCGATCTTGCGGTCGTGCTCGTAGAGCGCCTTCATCGCCCCAAACACGAGGCCGTGCTGCTCGCGGTAGAAGTGTTCGGGTCGCAGCTGTTCTTCGACCAGCAGTGTGTTGAGGTGCCGGTCATCGATCAGCACCGCCCCGAGCACCGAGCGCTCGGCCTCGAGGTTGTGGGGCGGGACGGCGATGTTCTGGACGGCGCTCAAGGTCGATCGAATATAGGTTCCGTAATTGGGGTCTCACCCGGGTTGGGTCAGACGAATTCACCATCATCCCGCGCGCTGCGGACATTTTGCGTTCGACTAGCCTGGGGCCGTGTCCGACGGCGACAATCGCTTCGAGCTGCGCCCGATCGGGCACGTGCGGTCGTCGCTGCGCACGCGGGCACAGGCGCCGCTGCAGGGCGCCGAGGGCGCGCCGGAGGCAACGTTGCAGTTCGCCTCAGAGCTCGCCGCCGCCGTCACCGATCTGCGCCCCGGCCAAGAGCTGCTGCTGCTGACGTGGCTGCACCTGGCCGACCGCGAGACGTTGCGCGTGCATCCGCGCGGGAACCCGCTCAACCAGGAGGAGGGCGTGTTCAGCACCCGTTCGCCCGACCGACCCAATCCGATCGGCGTGCACCGGGTGACGGTCGTCGCCGCCGACGGCTGCAGCGTCCGCGTCCGGGACCTCGAGGCGATCGACGGCACCCCGATCGTCGACGTCAAACCGGTTCTGCATCCTCGCGAGCGCTGAGCCCGGATGAGGACAGGCCCACATTGAGCCAGCTCCGGCTCGCAAGCTGACGGCGCCGCCCGCTACGTTTCGGGGCCATCCGCGCAGGCACACCCCCAGCCCACGGCACCGCTGTGCCGGTCCGATCGCAGTGACGCCGGAGAGGTTTCACGAGTTCTTCGCGGCCGCCGCGGGCGTCGCGGGCGCGCTCGTCGGGCTGCTGTTCGTCGCCGTCTCGGTGACGATGGAGCGGATGGAGGAGCAGGGCGAGACGCAGATTCACCGCGTCCGTGCGGCCACGGCGCTGACGGCGTTCTCGAACGCGCTCGCGGTCTCGCTGTTCGCGCTGATCCCGGGCGTGAACCTGGGCTATGCGGCGCTCACCGTCGGGATCCTGGGCGCACTGTTCGTCATCGGGGCGCTGCTGTCGATGGTGCGGCTCGGACTCCGGCGGCCCGGCGAGCTGCGCAGCGCGCTGTTCCTCGTCGGGCTGATCGTCGTGCTCGTGTTCCAGTTGCGCAGCGGAATCACGCTGATCCGCCACCACCACAATCACAACGCTTTTCAGACGATCTCGATCCTCGTCGTTTCCTGCTTCGTGATCGGGATCTCCCGTTCGTGGGAGTTGATCGGCGGTCCCTCGATCGGGTTTACGCACGAGCTGTTGGTATTCGGGCGGGCTCACACGGGTGGCGGTGCCAACGCGGGCGGCGGTGCGAACGCGGGCGGCGGTGCGAGCCCGGGCGGCGGCGCGGGCGGCCGGCCGACCGACGGCGGTCGCCAGGGTGCGGCCGGCGCCGAGGAGGCCGGGGACGGCTCCGGCTCCGGCGCTGGTTCCGAACCCGAGTCGAGGATGGAGGAGCGACCCCACGGTGGGGGAGGCGGTGCCGCGGGATCCTGATCGGATCTACCCCGATGGCCGCTGTTCTCTGGCGATTTGCTACGGATGGACCGCAGCGATTCGCCGAAGATCCGACGCGGCGAGGCGGTAGACCACGACGGGCTCGCCAGACCGGCCGGTGGTGCTGAAGTCGTAGGTCAGGCCGGTTGCCTGGGCGACCGCGATCGACCGCTTGTTGCCGGGTTGAATCCGGGCGACGACGCTCGGCGCGCCAAGCGCATCGAACGCCTCGTCGCGGATCGCCGCGGCGCCCTCACGGGCGAGTCCACGCCCGCTCGCCTGCGGGGCCAGCCACCACCCGAGCTCGTACTCGCCCGGATCCAGGCGGGAGGTGCCCTCGCCGGCGAAGTTCAGTGCGATGAAGCCGACCAGCTCGCCGGTCGCCGTCTCGGTCGCCGGCCGCCACCCGAACCCGTGCGCGGCCCAATGTTGCCGCTGCCGCTCCGCCACCTCCTCCGCCCATTCCCGAGACCACGGGCCGCCCGGCCCGATGAACCGCATCACCTCGGGCAGCGACGACAGCCACACCAACATCTCCGCATGCTGCGCCCCCCACATCTCGAGCTGCAGCCGTTCCGACTCCAACACCGCAGGACGCATCAGCGAAACGTTAGGGCGATGCGCAGCCCGAACGAAGCGAGCTGTAGCCAAAGGAGCGGAATACCAGCAGCGAGGCAGACGCAGGAGCGCGGTGCGACGGAGCGGCACGCTCGCGCGGCTAAGTCACAGTTCGCGCACCTGCGCGAGCCAAGCGCGCGTGCCGAACCGGCGTACCGCGCTCCTGGCCCGGCGGAGCGTCGTTAGGCCGCGACGACCATGGTCTTAACCGTCGCGGTCACGTCATCCGTGACCTCGACGACGACCATGTAGGTGCCGACGTTGCGGATCGGCTCCTCGAGGTGCACCTTGCGGCGGTCGATCGTGATCCCGCGGGCGTCGCGGATCGCGTCCGCGATGTCCTGCGGGGTGACCGAGCCAAACAGGCGGCCGTCGTCGCCCGCCTGCTGGGTGATCGTCAGAACGGTCCGGCCGAGCACCGATGCGCCCTCACGGGCGCGCTCCTCGGCCTCGCGGGCGGCGCGGTCGGCGTCCGCCTGGCGGCGCTGGGCCACCTTCAGCGAGGTCGTGGTTGCGGGCTCCGCCAGCTTGCGCGGCACCAGGTAGTTGCGCAGGTAGCCCGGGGAAACGTCGACGACGGCGCCGCGCTCACCGAGCGATTCGATGTCTTCAAGCAGGATCGCCTGGGGCATCGATCAGCGGGGAGGTTGGGGGCGGGTGGTGAGCGTCATCAGCGATCACGATCGCGGTCGCCGCGGTCGCGATCACCGCGACCGCCGGTGCGGTGATCCGAGCCCTCGACCACGTACGGCAGCAGCGCCAGCTCGCGGGCACGCTTGACCGCGCGTGCGACCTGGCTCTGGTGACGGCGGCACGCCCCGGTAATGCGGCGTGAACGGATCTTGCCGCGGTCGGAGATGAACCGGCGAAGCATCGCCAGGTCCTTGTAGTCGACCTGTTCGATCTTCTCCCGGCAGTATGGGCACGACTTGCGGCGGGTGGTTGCTGGCCCACCCTTACGGTCGCGCCGGCGTACCGGACGTCTGCGCTGCTTTGCCATAGATATTCAGCCTAGCGGGATGCTCGAGATTGACTTGCTTAAAACGGGATGTCGTCGTCTGCGGCAGCACTCACGGGCGTGCGCTCGAAGTCGCCGGTGTCGATCGGAACATCGCTTTCGCTCGCGCGGGCGCTGGAGGAGAAGCCGTTCCCGTTGCCGCCACCGGCGTCGTCACGACCGCCGAGGAACTGCACGTTCTCGGCGACTATATCGACGGCTGAGCGGTTCTGCCCCTCGGGCGTGGTCCACTTGCGCCAACGCAGCCTGCCGTCGATCGCTACCGGGCGCCCCTTGCTGAGGTACTTGTTGCAGTTCTCGCCCTGGGCGCCCCAGACGGTCACGTCGAAGTAGTTGGGCTCCTCCTCCCACTGCCCGGTCTGCGCGTTCTTGCGCCGTCCGTTGACGGCGACCGAGAGCGCGCAGACAGCGGTGCCGCTCGGCAGTGCCTTCAACTCAGGATCGCGCGTCAGGTTCCCGGTGATGGTGACTCGATTGATGTTGGCCATGTCCGATGGCTCCTCTCTTCACAGACGTTGCAAGCTCGTATCCGAGTCTATGGGCGGGCCGGACGGCGACGGTCGCCGTGGCCGGAAAATGGAACAGAACCGTGACCGTCGTGATCGGATCCGTGATCAACACGGGAGCCACGTCACGTTTGCGCCGATCGCGCCGTCGCGAACGGCGTGCGCCGAGTGGGCTAGGACTCTTCGGGCGCTGACGCTGACACTGACGCGGCGGCGGGGACCGGTGCGGACGCCGGCGTGCCGGCGACGATCGGCGGCGCCGTCTCAGGCGCCGGCGGCGTCCCGGCGATCTCGCGGATCACGCGGAAGCGCAACACCGCGTCGTCGATCCGAAGGTTGTGCGAGAGCGGCTCGAGCACCGACGTCGGCGCGGTGAACTGGAGGAGGTGGTACTCACCCTCCTTCTGGTGGGCGATCTCGAACGACAGCGGCCGCAGGTGCCAGTCGTCGTTGCGCGTCACCTCGCCACCCGCGCCGGTGATCTGCGCCTCGGCGTCGGTGACGATCTTGGCGCGCCGCTCGTCCTCGGCCTCCATGGAGAGGACCAAGACCAAGTCGTATCGGCGATTCTCAGCTGGCATGATTTCGATCGCTCGAGCCCAGGGCACGGATGCGCCCGCGGGCTGGGCGGCGGCCGACTATAGCGGCTGTCAAGATCACCAGATGGCCGCCGCGCCCGAGCCGCCCGACGCCTCCCGACGGGGCGGAGCCTCCCAGCCACCTGCGGCCCACAAGCCGCCACGGGCCAAGCGGCCCAAGCAGCAGAAGCCCGAGCTGGAGATCCTGCAGTGCGCCGCCGACGTCGATTGGGAGCGGTGGCTGGCCGACCACCACGCCGACTCGCCGGGGGTGTGGCTGAAGTTCGCCAAGAAGGGCTGCGAGATCCCGACGGTCAACTACGCCCAGGCGCTAGACACGGCGCTCTGCTACGGCTGGATCGACGGTCAGGTCCGCCGCCTGGACGAGTCGTTCTACCTGCAGCGGTTCACCCGCCGCGGCCCGCGCAGCAAGTGGTCGCAGATCAACCGCGACCACGTCGCGCGGCTGATCGAGACCGGCCGCATGCGAGCGCCGGGGCAGGCGCAGATCGACGCCGCCAGATCCGACGGCCGCTGGGAGGCCGCGTACGAGCCGCAGAGTCGCGCCACGGTCCCCGACGATCTGCGGCAGGCGCTGGATGCCAACCCGGACGCGGAGCAATTCTTCGCGACGCTCACCGGCTCAACCCGTTACGCGTTTCTCTACCGCCTGCACCACGTCTCGGCGCCGGCGGCGCGAGCCCAGCGGATCGCGTCATACATCGAGTTGCTGGGCGCCGGTCGGACATTGAATTGACGCGCGCACGCGTCTAGTGCGCGGTCCGGACGGCACGGCCAGCCGCCGCCAGGTCAGTCCTCGGTGTTGCCGTTCTGGGCGGCCGTGGCGGCGCTGCCCGCCAGCGCCCCCTCCTTGGCCTTGATGTCGGCCAACTGCTCGTCGATCCAGTCGCCCGGGTTGCGCGCGGTGACGATCGCGATCAGGCCCTCGTGGCGGCGCGAGCGCTCCTCGTAAGACATCGTCAGCGCGGTGTGGATCGAGTCGGCCAGCTCCTGGATGTCGAACGGGTTGACCGACAGCGCGTACTCGCCGAGCTCCTCGTGGGCGCCGGTGTTCTCCGACAGGATCGAGACGCCGGCCCGCTCGTTGACCATCGGGCCCTCCTTGGCGACCAGGTTCATGCCGTCGAACATCGCGTTGACGATCAGCAGGTCGTAGTGCTTGTAGGAGGCGACCGCCTCCTCGAGGTCATCGCGCAGCTTGAGCTGGATCGGCATCCAGTCCGGGGTGCCGTGGCGATGGTTGACGATCGCGACGGTCGCGTCGATCCGCTCCAGGTACTCGGCGTACTCGGCGACGTCGGTCCGTGACGGCATCAGCTGGGCGATGAAGGTGACCCGCTCCCGGAACTCCGGGTGCTGCTGGAGGAACACGTCGAACGCGCTGAAGCCGCGCAGCACGTTCTTGCTCAGATCGGCCCGGTCGACGCGGAGGATCAGGTGCTCACGCCGACGGCGCAGCAGGTCGCCCTCGAACTCACGCACCCGCGGGCGGCGGGCGACGGCCTGGACTGCGGTCGAGTCGATCGGCAGCGGGTAGTTGCGGGCCCAGACCTCGCGGTCCTCGAACCGGATCACGCCCTTGTCGTGGTCAACCTCGAGCCCGAGCAGATCCTCGCAGCACTGCAGGAAGTTGCGGCGATAGGAGCGGGTGTGGAAGCCGACGATGTCGTTGGAGAGGATCCCCGCATAGATCGCGTCGCGCATCGCCGACGGCAGCACCCGCCACGAGTCCGCTTGGCTCCAGGGGATGTGGACGAAGTGGTGCAGGAACACGTCGGGGCGTTCCTCACGGACCATCCTCGGCAGCGTGTACAGGTGGTAGTCGTGGACCATCACGACCGGCTTCTCGACGTCGCGCACCTCCTCGAGCACCGCGTGCGCGAGGTCGGCGTTGACGACGTCGTAGCCGTGCTCGAAGGCGTCGGTCTCGTGACGGCGGATGTCCGGCGCGTTGGACAGATCCCACAGGTAGTGCTGGATGAACCACAGCATCGGGTTCGCGATGATGTTGTAGAAGCCGTCGTAGGCGTCGTTATCAGACGCGACGAGCTTGACCCGGTACTCGTCGCCCTCGGGGCCGGTGACCGGGAACGGCTTGCCGTTGTTGCGCTCGGCCGCCTCGATGTCCTCGTCGGTCATCGCCGACGCCACCCACGTCACTGGGCGGTGCGAGGCCAGGCCGATCAGCGCCGTCACGAGCCCGCCGGTGCCACGTTTGATCTCGCCGCCGGGCCCGAACGTCACTGGGCCGCGGTTCGACACCAGGACGAGTGGGGCGTCGGCCGACATGCCACGTCAACGATATCCGCCGCGCAAGGCGAGTCGTGCCAGAACTGTCGCTTCGGTTCGATCCCGACGCTCTGCGGGCGTGGGTGCCCACCGATGGCTCTGCCGGGGCGGGCGCCGGCCGCGGGATCCGCCGAGCGCGGGCCTGTCTCCGATGCTGAGGCCGTCGCGCGGGTGGGGCAAGTCCGACGGTTGGCGGCTTTTGGGGGTGGGATGCCCAAAAGTCGCCACATTGCGCACGCCCGGTTCAAAACTCCGGATCGCGGCCTGCACCCGAGTGAGACGTGGATTTGGCTCGGTGCGATGGTGTCCGCGTCAATCCGGGTTGGGTCCGTCCGGTCGGGCCTGCGCTCGTGCGCTGCAACGGATCGGCGGACCGGCCGACACCTGCCCGTCGCAGCTGTGCACTTTTGGCACCGTCTCGGTGCTCAAAATTCACGACTAAGCGGGACGTGGGACGCGGGCAGGGCGGCAGGGCTGTGGGGGTGACGGGCGCGGGGGTCGGCGGCGACCCGGCCGGTGGGCCAGGTCCGTGCCACTGCCGCGCGGGCCGCCCGTCCCGTCTCGAACCATGGCGATTCACTGCGGCCAGCCCGCAGCAACTCGCCATCGTTCGGCACCGCCCCGGCCGCGCACCCCGGCTCCCGCCGCGCTTCGGCCTCGCCGCCAACGCACCACCGCCAACCAACCGGCCGCTACGGCGCCTGGACCCAGGCCAACCCAAAAACACAACTAAATGGATAGGAGTTGGTACGTTTGCCACGCACCGATATCCCAAGCTAAGGAGAGCGCCATGAGCAACACCGATCAGCTGCTGGCCAACAACGAGTCCTACGTCCAGAACTTCGGCGACAAGGGCGAGCTGCCGCTGCCCCCGGGGCGCAAGACTGCGGTCGTGGCGTGCATGGACGCGAGGCTCAACGTGTACGGGGCGCTCGGGCTCAAGGAGGGCGACGCCCACGTGATCCGAAATGCCGGCGGCGTCGTAACTGATGATGCGATCCGTTCGATCGCGATCTCTCAGCGGCTGCTCGGGACCGAGGAGATCATTCTGATCCACCACACCGACTGCGGCATGCTGACGTTCCATGATGATGACTTCAAGGCGTCGATCGAGCAGGACACGGGTATCCGTCCGCCATGGGCTGCGGAGGCGTTCGGCGATCTCGACGGAGATGTCAAGCAGTCGATCGCGCGGATCAAGGCCTCTCCGTTCATTCCCAACAAGGACTCTGTGCGCGGGTTCGTGTACGAGGTCGAGACCGGGAAGCTGCGCGAGGTCTCATAACCCCGCGCGCCACCAGGTGAGCGCGTGACCGCGCCCGAGCGCCACGACGTGATCGTGCTCGGCGCGGGCCCGGCCGGCGAAGTCTGCGCCGGCCGGTTGGCCGAGGAGGGGCTCGACGTCTGTGTCGTCGAGCGGGAGCTCGTCGGCGGCGAATGCGCCTATTGGGCGTGCATGCCGTCGAAGGCGCTGCTGCGACCGGCGAGCGCGCTGGCCGAGGCCGCGCGCGTCCCCGGAGCCCGTGAGGCCGTCACCACGGGCGTCGACGTCGAACAGGCGCTGCTCCGCCGCGACCGGGTGATCCACAACCTGAAAGACGACGCGCAGGTGCCGTGGCTCCAGGACCGCGGGATCACGCTCGTCCGTGGCCACGGACGGCTGGACGGCGAGCGCCGCGTCAAGGTCGGCGATCGCGTCTTGGAGGCCGCCCGCGCGGTCGTGATCGCGGTCGGGTCGGGCGCCGCGATCCCGCCGATCGATGGCCTCAGAGAGATCTCGCCATGGACGAACCGAGCGGGCACCACAGCGGAGCACGCTCCGAAACGGCTGACGGTGCTCGGCGGCGGCGCGGTCGGGTGCGAGCTCGCCCAGGCATGGGCGACGCTCGGCTCAACCGTCGTCCAGGTCGAAGCCGAGTCGGCATTGATCCCGGGCTGTGAGCCGTTCGCGTCGACGCTGCTGCACGAGGCGTCCACCGAGCTCGGGATCGACGTCCGCACCGGCACCCACGCCGTCCGGGCCGCCAAGACCCCCGACGGCTTCACCCTGACCCTGCAGACAGGCGACGAGCTGCGCTCCGACGAGCTGCTCGTCGCGGTCGGCCGCACGCCGCACACCGGCGACCTCGGCCTCGGCACGATCGATCTGGAGTCCGGCACGACGATCGGCGTCGACGACCGGATGCGCGTCCCGAATCACGGTAACTGGCTGTATGCGGTCGGCGACGTCAACGGCCGCGCGCTGCTCACGCATGCCGGCAAGTACCAGGCGCTGATCGCCTGCGCGACGATCATGAACCGTCCCGCCACGGCCGTCTGGGACGGGCCGCTATCGCCGCGCGTGGTCTACACCGATCCGCAGATCGCGGCGGTCGGGCTGACGCTCGATCAGGCGCTCGCGGACGGGGTCCCGGCTCGCGCCGTCGACGCCGATCCCGGTCAGACCGCGGGCGCGAGCTTCACCGGCAAGGGCGGGCGGACCGGCGCGCGGATCGTCGTCGACGACGAGCGGGAGGTGATCGTCGGCGCGACGTTCGTCGGCCCCGAGATCGCCGAGAGCCTGCACGCGGCGACGATCGCGATGGTCGGCGAGGTGCCGCTGCGCACGCTCGCGCACGCGATCCCGGCGTTTCCGACCCGCAGCGAGGTGTGGCTGCGGCTGCTGCAGAACTGGGCCCCCTGACCCGCCCGGCGTGCGATCCGCGCTCAGCGACTGGCGGGCACCAGCGTGGTGTAGTTCTTCGGCTTGCCGGCGCTGATCTGCGGCCACGAGATCCCGACGCTCGCTCCGGTTGCGGTCGAGGCGAGGCTGGCGTTCGCGGCGCTGACGTAGTGGAAGCGTCCGACGGTCAGATAGCGCCGCGAGGAAACATGCTGGTTGTCCGGCGCTCCGGCCAGCGAGTGGAAGTAGATGATCGGGCTGCCGTCGGGGGCGGTGACGGGCTCGGAGGTCCCGCCGGGGCCGAGCAGATCTCTGCTGGAGGTGAGGATCGGCTCAGGGTCCTTGGTGAACGGCACCGATAACGGTGCGGTCGATGCGGCGACCCCGACCGCGTAGCTGCCAGACCAGGTGCTCGAGGCGCTGTACATGATGTACGCCACGTTGTCGTACCAATAGCCGACCGGCCCCTCGATCGTGCACGTGCCGTGGAGATTGGCGCATTCCCACGGGGTGCTCGGCACCAGGATCCGCTGCGCCACCGGCGCAAGCGTGAGCCCGTCAGAGCTCAGTTCGCCGAGGAAGATCTGGTTGGACTGCTTAGCCCAGACGAGGTAGCGCTGGCCGGTCACGGGGTTCTCGAACTCGTTCGGATCGATCACGCCACCGGCAAGCTCGCGGTTGCCCTGCTCGCTCGGCAGCCTGTTGAATTGACCGCTGTAGTGCAGCAGCGCGGCCGTCCAGTGGCCCGCGCGCAGGTCGGTCGTGGTCGCGACGCCGATCGCCCAGCTTCCCTGGGGCGCCGGGCTGAGCGTGTGCTCGGTCGCGGTGGTCATCTGGGCGGCGAAGTACAGGACCCAGTGACCGTCGAACCAATGCAGGTCCGGCGCCCAATAGCGACCGTGCTGCTTCCCGGCGGGGATCGCCCACGACGGCCCCTGCCCATGTGGGAACACCGAGCCGAGTTGGGTCCAGCGGACGCCGTCGTTCGAGCCCCAGATCGGGTATGCGTTGCGGTCGAAGTCCGAGGTGCAGACCATGTACAGCGAGTACTGGCGATGAGGCTCGCGGATCACCGACGGGTCCGGGCAGCTGAGCGGCTTGCCGGTCTTGGGGTCGGTCAGCGGGTTGTGCACCAGCGACGGTTTGGCCGTGGCGTCGGCCGCGGGCGCGCCCAGGCAGGCGAGCCCCGCCGCCACCACGCACGCGAGCAGCACCATCCGCAAACCGGTGTAACGCCACAGCCCCAAGAGAAACCGACCATACCGGTCCCGGCGTGTTGTCGGTGTAAGCGGTCACCGGTCGGCCACAAACACAGCCCTCCGGACGGGACGGTTCCAGATTTTCTCGCTCGGCGTCAGGTCGGCAGCTCGAGCGTGAACGTCGTCTCGCCCGGCTCGGACTCGACCAGCAGCCGCCCGGACATCCGGCTCACGAGCTCCGACGCGATCGCCAGCCCGAGCCCTGACCCCTGCGCGTCGTCGGCCGTGTAGAACGGCTCGAAGATCCGCGGCAGCGACCGCTCGTCGATCCCCTCGCCGTCGTCGCGCACGACGACCCGGACGTGCCCATTGGAGCGTCCCGCGGTGACGAGGATCTGGGTGCCGTCGGGCGTGTGCGTGAGCGCGTTATCGATCAGGATCCGCATGATCTGAGCCAGGCGGACCGGATCGCACTGGGCGTGGATCGCCTCGCGACCGCCGGGCAGCCGCAGCTCCAGCCGGGCGTCGTGCTGGGCCAGGGTCGGCTCGAACTCGCCGGAGACCGAGCGCGTCAGCTCGCCGAGATCGACCTGCTCGGGCCGGAGCTCGAGCGATCCAGCCTCCAGACGCGAGAGATCGAGCAGGTCGACCGACAGCTTGCCGAGCCGTGCGACCTGGTCGCGGACCTGGTCCAAGAAACGGCGGCGCGTCTCGGGATCGAGCTCTTCGTCCTCGAGCAGTTCGACGAACCCGCTCAGCGAGAACAGCGGTGTCCGCAGCTCGTGGGACGCCGTCGCGATGAATTTCTTGCGAGCCAGGTCGAGCTGGCGGAGCTGGCGCTGCATGTCGTTGAACGCCTCCGCCAGCTGCCCCAGCTCGTCGGCCGAGTCGACCGGAATCGCGCCCGGGAAGCGGCCGGCGGCCATCTGCTTGGCGGCGACCTCGAGCCGGCGCACGCGCTGGGCGATCGCCCGGGCGATCAGCCAGCCCGCAATCAGCGCGAGCGCCAGCGAGCCGGCGCCCGCCTCGAGGATCTCGTCGCGGACGGTCGAGACCGTCCGCAGGACGCTCTTGAGCGACGACGTGTACAGCACGATCGCGGTGACGCGGCCGCCGACGCGGACCGGGACCGCGGCCTGCGCGACGCTGGTGCCGTTCTCGACCGTGGTGCCGGAGCTGACCCGCCCGGTCCTGGCCGCCCGCCAGGCGAGCGTGAGCACCACCGGGGCGCTCGAGTCAGCGCCACCCGAGTCCATCTGGCGCGAGAGCTGCATCGACCCGAGCACCTGATTGACCTGGACGAGCGTCACCCGGTACCCGGTCGACTCCGACGTCTCGGTCACGAGCCGGCGGACACGCGCCTGCGGGCCCGAGCCGCCGACCGTCGCTGCCAGCGGGGCCGAGCGCTGACGGGCGGTCGCGCGCAGGCTCGACAGCTCGGAGCCGACCAGCCGGTCCTTCAGGCCCGGCGCGACGAATACGTACAGCGCCGCGATCGCCAGCAGCGTGATCGAGAAGAACATCAGCGCCAGGCGGGTGCTGAGCGACAGCCTCAACAAGCGCGGGCGCATCGCCGGATGGTGCCGATCACGGCGCGGCCGGGCGGCGATCAGCACGCTCAGGGCTCGGTGTCTCGGAATCGGTAGCCGACGCCGCGGACCGTGAACACAAACTCCGGGTCCTTGGCGTCGAGCTCGATCTTCTCGCGCAGGTGGCGGACGTGGACGTCGATCGTGCGCTCGTCGCGGTAGGCCGAGTCGCCCCAGATCCGCGCCAGCAGCATGTCGCGGGTGAACACCCGGCCCGGCGAGCGCGCCAGCGCCGACAGCAGCTCGAACTCGACGTAGGTCAGCTCGACGTCGTCGCCGCGGACGCGCACGGTCCGTTTCGGGAAGTCGATCCGCATCTCGCCGACCTGGAGCGGACGCTCGTCGGCGCCGGTCAGTGCCGCCCGCGTCATCTCCGCTCGCCGCAGCGTCGCCTTGATCCGGCTGGAGAACTCGCGCAGCGAGAACGGCTTGGTGATGTAGTCGTCGGCGCCGAGCTCGAGCCCGACGACCTTGTCGATCTCCTCGGACTTGGCCGTCAGCATGATGATCGGCACCGAGCTGCGGCTCCGCAGCTGCCGGCAGACCTCGAGCCCATCGATCCGCGGCAGCATCAGGTCGAGCACGACGAGGTCGAACGGCTGCTCGTCGAAGCGCTCCAGCGCCTCGCGGCCGTCGGCCGCCTGTACGACGTCGTAGCCCTCCTTCCGCAGTGGGTAGGAGAGCAGGGTCTGGATCGACTGCTCATCGTCGACCAACAGGATGCGTGCTGGGTGATCGGCCACGGTGGTCTGCTTGCAATCGTCAGAGTACGGGACAGCTGCGGATAATCTTGGCCCGATGCTGGACCCGCGCATCTACCGCGCCGGCTTGGTCGTCACCGCGCTTGGGCTGATCGTCCTGGCGTTCTCGTTGGCGAACCAGCCGGGAGGATCGAGCTCGACGCTGGCGCCCGGCGCGTTCAACGGCCAGAGCGCCTACACGTCGATGCAGGCCCTATACAAGCAATACCCGTCACGTCAGCCGGGTTCGTCCGCCGACGACCGGCTCGGTCACACGGTGGCGGGGACGCTCGGGTCCAAGCAGGACGGGTTCTCGGTCGCGCGCGAGCGCTTTGCGGCGCGCACCGTCAACGGCACGCGCAGGCTGACCGACGTGGTCGCCACCCGGCCGGGCACGGAGTCGGGCTCGATCGTGATCATCGCGCCGCGTGACGGCGCGGCCTCCCAGGGCGTGGCCGGGTTGTCGGGCACCGCGACGCTGCTCGAGCTGGGGTCAGACCTGTCCGGCGAGACGCTGCAGCGGACGGTCGTGCTCGCGTCGGTCTCCGGCAGCGAGGGCACCGCCGGCGTGCAGCACTTGGTTTCGACCCTGTCTGGCCCGATCGACGCGGTCGTCGTGCTCGGCGACCTGGCGAGTGCGGACCAGCGCCAGCCGATCGTGATCCCATGGTCCGATACCAGCAAGCTGGCGTCGCCGGCGCTCGTCAACACGGTCGCGCAGGCGCTGGCGAGCGAGCACGCGGCGCGGGCGGCCAAGCCCGGGGCGCTCGCGCAGGTCGCGCACCTGGCGTTCCCGCTGACGATCTCCGGTCAGGGTCCATTCGCGCGCGCCGGGGTCCCGGCGGTGGCGCTGTCACTGTCGGGCGAGCGCGGCCCGTCGTCGTCGACGCCGATCGACAGCGAGGCGATGTTCACGAAGACCGGCCGCTCGGTGCTCGACACGATCTCGGCGCTTGACTCGGCGGCCACGGTCGCTGCGCCGTCCTCGTTCGTGCTGTTCGACGGCAAGGTCGTCCCGGGCTGGGCGATCGCCCTGTTCGTGCTGACGCTGATCGTGCCGGTGCTGCTGACGACCGTCGACGCGTGCGCGCGGGCCAGCCGACGTGGGTATCCGCTGCTGCGGTCGTTGATCGCGGTGCTCGGGACCGCGCTGCCGTTCGTCGCCGCGGTGGTGGTGGTGTTGATCGGCAGGCTCGTCGGCCTGATCGCGGCGGCGCCGCCCGGGCCATCGCCGGCGGGCGCGGTGTCGCTGGGCACGGGCGGGATCGCGGTGCTGATCGCGGCCGGCGTCGTCGCGCTGGCGATGGTGCCGCTCGTCCGCGGTCCGTATCGGGCGGTCGACCGGCTGCCCGCCGCCAAGGAGTCTCGTGACTCACGCGCCCGCCCCGTCGATCGTCACGGCGACGGGACCGCGGTGATGATGCTCGTGGTCCTGTGCGTGGTGACGCTCGTGATCTGGCTCCAGAACCCGTACGCGGCGGCGCTGCTGGTGCCGGCGCTGCACCTGTGGCTGTGGGCGATCGACTCCGATCTGGCGCTGCCGCTGCCCGCCCGGCTGCTGATGGTGGCGGCCGGCGCAGTCCCGGTGGCGCTGCTCGTCGCCTACTACGGCCACACGCTCGGGTTCACCCCCGTCGGGCTGATCTGGGAGGCGGCACTGCTGGTCGCCGGTCATGCGGTCAGCCTCGTCTCGCTCCTGCTGTGGAGCTTCGTGCTGGGGTGTATGGCGACCGCGGTGACGATCGTCGTGATGGCCGCCCGCCGGCCGGTGCCGGTCGCGGCGAAGCCCGTCTCGCAGGTCCGCGGGCCGGCCGGCTACGCGCTGCACGAGCCCGGCTCGGCGATCCGCCGCTAACTGGTGCGTACGATGAGCGAAGCTGATGCGCCGCGTCATCCGTGACATTTCGTCGGTCCTGATCCTGACCGGGCTGCTGTTGCTGGTCGACGGCGGTGTCACGCTGCTGTGGCAGGAGCCGGTGACGGCGGCGATCGCGCTGATCAAGCGTTCGGACGTCTCGCACAAGTACCTCAGCTACCGGACCGCGCCGCTGACCCACACGCAGCGCAAGGCGGTCAAGCAGATCCACACCTCCAAGCAGCGGATCTCCTATCTGGCGCGCGCGGATCTGGCGCAGATCAAGACCGGCGACGCGATTGGCCAGATCGAGATCCCGAAGATCGGCCACACCTACAACGTCGTCCAGGGCGACCAGACCGGGCAACTGGAGGACGGGCCCGGCCATTACCCGTCGACGGCACTGCCGGGAATGGGCCAGACGGTCGGGATCGCCGGCCACCGGACCACCTACCTGGCGCCGTTCCGGTTCATCAACGAGCTGCACACGGGCGATCGGATCTACGTGACGATGCCCTACGGGAAGTTCACGTACGTGGTCCAGAAACAGCAGATCGTCCAGCCGACCGCCGTCTGGGTCGTCAACAACGTCGGCTATGACCGGCTCGTGCTGTCGGCCTGCAACCCGATCTACTCGGCCTCCCAGCGGATCATCGTGTTCGCGAAGCTGAGCTCGGTGACGCCGCTGGGCCCCGCGCGCGTGACCGGCTAGCGCGCAACGCTTCGCCCAGCCGCGTTGGACACCCGTCCAGTCGGTCCCCTGACGCTGACCCGAGTCACGTCCGCTGCCGACAACTTGTAGTACGAGGCAACGATTTTGAGAGGTTTAAAGCCAGTGCGGTTCGACGAGCTCCGACAGCGGGTCGGCACAGGGGAATACCAGATCGACACCCAAGCGGTGGCCGCTGCGCTGCTGCGCAGCCGGGCGGCGGCAAGCCGCCCTTTAGCACGGCGACGGCGTACGGCGCTGACGGCGCGTGGCCGGGTCAGGTGCGGCCGTGCTCGAACCCGGAGAGCGCCGCGCCGTCCGCGTCGGTGAACGACAGCTGGCCGTTGCCTTCGAGCACTCGCCCAATCTGAGTGAGCGGTCCCAGTGCGGCGCGCAGTTGCGGCTCGGCGGCCAGCTGCTCCGCCGCGGCCGGCGGCAGGCAGACGCACAGCTCGTAGTCCTCGCCGGCGGTCGCGGCGAACACGGCGGGGTCGGCGCCGAGCTGGGCGGCGACCCGGTCGACGCCCTCGTCACGCGGGAGGTCGGCCAGCGTCAGCTGCACGGTGACGCCGCTGCGTCGGGCGAGATGGCGCGCGTCGGTCGCGATCCCGTCCGAGATGTCGATCATCGCCGTCGCGCCGAGCCGCTGGAGTGCGCGTGCGGCGACGAAGCGTGGCTCCGGCGCTGCGAAGCGCTGATGCAGTCGCTCGGCGACGGCGGGGTCGAGCCCGGCCGCGTCAGCGGTGCCCTCCAGCAGCGCCAGCCCGGCGCCCGCGCCGCCGAGCGCGCCGGTGACCGCGACCAAGTCCCCCGGCCGGGCGCCGTCGCGGCCGATCAGCGTGCCGGGATCGTCGGTCCAGCCGACGACGGCCACGGTCATGGTCAGCGTCTCGGAGATCGACACGTCGCCGCCGGCGATCGTCGCGCCGTGGCGGGCACAGACCTGAGCGGCGCCCCGGGTGAGCGCGAGCGCGGCCTGCTGGCCCAGCGTGGCGGGCAGACACAGCGCGATGTACGCCTCGCCCGGATCGCACGCCATCGCCGCCAGGTCCGACAGCGCCGAAGCCATCGCCCGGCACCCGATCTCGGCCGGCCGCAGAAGCTCTGAGCGGAAGTGGACCCCATCGACAAGCGTGTCGATCGAGGTGACCGCGTAGCCGCGGGCGCGCACGACCGCGGCGTCGTCACCGGGTCCGCGGACGATCTGGCCCCAGGCGGCGCCGTCGCGCGGCGTCGAACTGGTGGCGCCGTCGCCACCCAGCAGCGAGCCGATCGCGTCGATCAGCTCGAGCTCGCGCATCGGCCAGCTGACCCGGCCAGGCCGCTCAGCGGTGGCGGTAGACGATCCGCGCGCGGTCGAGGTCGTACGGCGACAGCTCGACCCGCACCCGGTCGCCCGGGAGGATCCGGATCCGGAACCGCCGCATCTTGCCGGCCACGTGACCGA
>Ga0302326_10008910_pt1 | contig 22054 bp, 13 predicted proteins | sample Palsa_T0_3_FD_202264 | JGI IMG/M metagenome (GOLD analysis project Ga0302326, IMG submission 202264) | Peat permafrost microbial communities from Stordalen Mire near Abisko, Sweden - Palsa_T0_3 | ecosystem: Environmental > Terrestrial > Soil > Palsa > Peat permafrost | place: Sweden: Abisko... | reverse complement strand
GAAGAGGTAGTTCTGACGGCGCAGGTGAAGGCGTCGACCGAGCCAGCGACTCACGAGGTCTTTCCCGGCGAGGCGCGCGCGGTTTTTGACCGGCTAGCACCGACAGGCTCCACCCTTGCAATGCTCATTACAAATCGTCCACCGTCGACCGGTCTGGCCGCGGAGGGTCAACGGTTTGACTCCGCCGCCACCTATAGCGAGTGGGCCTACAGCGGCGACGCGTGGTCGCCGGAGGGCGCACAGGCGCGTCAACGGCTTTTTCGACACGACCGTCGATCGGTTGAAGAGCTCACCGACTCGATAGTTGAACTTGTCAAAGCGTTCCGATCTGACAGGCACTTCAGCCTCGGTGAATCTACTGCCCGACTGGTGTCGATTAACCTTCTGTACCGCATCTTTGGAGCTGCAGCGACCTCCGAACACGGACTCACCGCGCTCGAAATCATCGACTTAGCGGTCATGCCTGATAAGAAAGTCGCACACGCACTGGGCGGATTCGATTGGGGGCAACCTGTCGCCGGCATCCCGACCTTCGCCTCGACGGTGCCCCGAGTGGAGCAACTCAATGATTTGGGCGCAGCGTTAACACGCGAAGCCGATGTCAGCGCGCCGAATATCGTTGTTGCGCATGGCCAAACAGGACACGGCAAATCCGCGCTAGCTGCCGACTTCTGCCATCTCTACAACAATTCTTTCGAATTCATGAGATGGCTCGACTGCAGCGACCCCAACCTGCTCGAAGCCAAAATCCGGCGTCTCGCCGAAAGGCTGACCAATACCACCATCGAGCACGGTGCGGACCCAGCAGAAGCACTACACGAGGCGCTGGCGGCGCATCGAGGGCCCTGGCTTCTGGTGTTCGATGGGGCAGCCCACCGTCCCACGATCGAACGTTTCGTTCCAACCCACGGCAACGGGTCGGTATTGATCACGACGGTCGACGCCACCGGATGGTGGCCGGCAGCGCAGCAATTGCCGGTTGAGACATTCACAAGCGTGGAGGCGCAGCGTTGCTTTGTCAGCTACGCCGGGCTAGCGGATACCGATCTCGAGCCGCAGACGCTGCACGAGATTGTCGAGCGGCTGGGACTGGTGCCGCTGGCAATCAGTATGGCAGGGATGTACTTCCGCAACGCCGCGGGAAGCCCGAGCGAGCTTGCCGGAGACTATTTCGCTGAGCTGGATGCACTCGAGGACCTGACGGCGATCCCGCCCGGCTTTCCGCGCACCGCGTTCGCCGCGATCGAGCACGCCGTACGTCACCTCGGCGACGGCCGTAGCGGGGGAGACAGCCATGAAGTCAAACTGGCGCAGGCGATGCTCTACCGCGCGTCGTTACTCGGACCCGATCTACTGCCACTGAATTACTTGATCGCAGCCATGCCGGAATCGGGAACCCTTCAGCTCGGCGTCCTCCCTGAACCGAAATTCGCTGATTCCAAGGTGCGGCGCCGCTACACGACGATTTTCCGTACCCAGTCGATCGCGCACCGAGTCCTGGCGATCGATGACGATGGCGCGATCTCGGAGACAACCGACACCATCGAAATCCACCCGCTGGTCCACAGGGTCCTCAGGACGCTGTTCCTCCGTCAGATTCCTCGCGCGGAACTGCAGTTTCAGCTCGCGATCATGATGAATGTCCTTCACGGGTGGATCTTGCATATGCGCAACCGACCGGACCACTTCGCGACAGATCAGCTTGTCTCGCATGCGGATTCGCTGATGCGCCACATCGCTGAGCTCGGTGAGATGCCGGCCAAATCAGCTGACCACAACTACCTGTACCACTACACAAGGATTCGGCTGCAGCTCGAAATCGGCACGTGCAGAATGAGCCGCGGCGATGTGAACAGCTCAGTCAACCTTGCGCGACTGGCGTTGTTAGACCTGAGTAGGCTTCCGCGCGACCCGATCCGCGACGCGGTGATGGCGGAGGCCGCATCGGCTATTGTCGTCGACCTGAGCGACGCCGGCGCGGACGCCGTGACCATGCGGCCCTTCGCCATGATGGCGGAGCGAGCACTTGCGGTCTGCGAATCACGCGGCGGCAACTCAGCCCGACTGGCATACGAAAAAGCCTATGTAGTCAGGTCTTTTCTCGCTAAACGCCCGATCTATCGCGCTGAACCGGCGATCTCGCGCGTCTTCGACCGCATCGATCAGATGATTGAACGTGATCCGAGCGATGAGATCCGCCCTAACGCGCTTATGGACAAGATCAACGAACACATCGAAAACAACACCCTCGAGAAAACACCACCGTTTCTGGCACAGCTTCGCGGCATTGTGAACCCTTACGATGCCGTGATGCTCGACTGCCTCGAGGTAGATATAGCATTGCGGCGCAAGGACTTCCAAGCAGCACTACCGCGTTTGACGGACCTCCTAGCGACCGAACCCCAACACACGCACCTCGCAGCGCCGATGGGTAAAGGGCTCGGCAAGATCTATCAGACCCTGCAACGCCTCATCGCCGATCACACCGCGACCGACGAAGACCTCCCCGCCCTTATGTGCGAGGTCAAGGCCCGAGTCGACGAATTGCACGCGCACGTCCTAGCAGGAAACCGCTTGCCGAGCACCGATCTGCCGCCGGCCGAGAGCACGCCACGGTCGACTCTGGTGATGAAACTTGACGCCTACGCTGACCAGGTCTATCGCGCTAACCGCGACCTGGGCCTGTGATCCGACCCGGAGATATCGTGCCGCGCCGCCATACCCAGGGCGAAATGTATGTCGCAGTGCTGTCCAATGACCGACACATTGGCGCAGACACGGGCCGGGTGATCGTGTGCCCCTTCATCCCCGGAACTCAACCACCCTCCGGTCTGACCATGCTGGTGGCGGTGACCCAGCCGGCTGGGTACCTGCTGCCCGAGTTGATCCAGGCACTCCCTAGTGCAGCCCTCGATGACGCCATTGGTGCAGCGGGAGCGACCGCAGTATTCGAGGCGGTCATGATCGTGAACAGTCTGACGACTTAAGCCAGCGATCGAAATTGCTAGTCGCACAAGCGAGGGGCTGCGATCGCTCGCCGGGTGCGGGCGACGAACTCGGCAACATCGCACTGCACGACACCGAGGCCCTGCTCCGCGAAAGCTTTTTTAAGACAGCGGTTTACGACTCTAGGTTAAGACACAGCGTTAAGACGAAAGGGTAAGACGAATGGCCGCAAGTGCATTGCCTAGACGATTTGCTGGGTCTAGCATCGAAGCTGCGCGCATCTTATTTGGTTGACAAAGGCCGGAACGCCATACCGGCCGAGTACCGGTTTGCCTGAGGTGCGATTGTGACGACAGCGGAAGCAGCTCTTTCCGAGCGCGTCGATGCATCGTTCAGAGATGCTGACGGTGAAGAAGTCGCATCGAGTTGGAACCAACTCGATGCCGATGCCGTTGTCCGAGGTCGGCAGTGGCGAAACTTCCCCTCCTACCAAGGGCAACGGAACTACCCGGGATCGTATTGGTGTGCCTCGGAGCGGCGGCTGGTGGGATACGAGTCGCGACTGGAGCTATCACGGTTGATGATGCTCGACTTCGACCGCACTGTGAAAAACATTGCGAGCCAGCCTTTCTGGCTGCGAGCAAAGATTGACGGCCGCTGGTTTCGCCGCGTTCCCGATTACCTCGCCTGTACCGACCGAGGCCCACTAGTCGTCGATGTGACACGGGCCAAAAACATGACCAAACCCGATTTTGTTCGGAAGCTGGCGCTGACGCGGAAGATCATCGAATCGCGAGGATGGCGCTACGAAGTCCTTCACGAGCCACCCAAGATCGAGTACTTGAACATCCGGTTTCTCTCCGGCTATCGCCGCACGTGGATGTTCAATCCTGATGTTCTCGACGCGGTCAGGGATGCGGCGGGGCGAGCCGGTTACCGGTCAATCGACGAGATCGTTTCGGACACAGAGTATTCGAGGCCGATTGCCCTCGCCGCCACAATGCATCTGTTGTGGCGCCAGGACTACACATTCGATCTGACATCCTTTCTGCAGCCCTCGACTCGCATTACGGGCAGAGTATGACGATCCCGGTGACGGGACCTCAACGCGCGGGCTTCCCGGTCGGCGTGGGAACGCGGTTCACCTACAACGGTGAATTGGTCACGATCGTTGAGATGTTCCCGACCGCAGGCGGTAGCGGTGTCAGGGTCGAGGATCGCGGAGGCAAACGCCAGTATTGGCTCTCGCTTCGCGAGTTACTGATCTCGGGACGTGCATCGATCATGTCCGCCGGCGGCGGACCGCGATCCGACGACGATATCGACATTGCCAGCGTCATCCTTGACGATCTCAACGCGCGGCAGTTGGCGCAGATCGCGGAGAAGGCAGCGCACGTCAGGGAGGTGCTCACGGGTTACAAGTCCGGTTCTTCCGAGATGGCCGCGCCGGGGGAACCGTTGCCGCGATACCGACCTGACGTCCCATTGAAACAGCGGTACGCGGAGAAAGCCCGCGAGGTGGGTGTTGATCCCCGAACGGTTGAGCGGTGGATCGCCCGATACCGCGACCACGGTGAAGCCGGTTTGGCCGCTGCGCCGCAACGCAACCCGGAGGGGCGCGCGGATACCCGATGGACAGCAGCGGTCATCGAGATCATGATCGAGAACGCGCGCCTGGCACGCCCCAGCCGGACGAGCGTCCTGCGTCAAGCCAGGGCACGCCTGACGCTGACCTACGGTGACGGCGTCGTACCGATCCCCGCGCGGTCCACCGCATTCCGCCATTTGAAGAACATCAACAAGCAGGTGCCGACCTTTGACGGTGGCAGCCGTGCACGCAATCGCGACATCATCGCTCGCGAGGACCGCGTCTACGGAAATCTGGTCCCAACGCGGCCCGGCGAATTCATGGTCATAGACACCAACTGTCTCGACGTGTACGCACTCGACCCCATCACCCTGAAGTGGGTCACCGTCGAGGCGACGGTCGCCATGGACGCCTACACGCGCTGCATCACCGGTCTTCAGCTTGCACCCACCACCAAGTCCCTCGAAGTCGCCGCGGTCTTATTCCAGGCGTTCCGTCCCAACCCAGCGCCGGCTGATTGGCCGGATGAGGCCGTGTGGCCTGAGCACGGCATCCCCCGCGTCGTTTTTCCGGATGTTGACGGGCTTGCGGGCCGCCAGGGTGCCTGCAATCCCGCGATCGTGCCCGACACCATCGTGATCGATCACGGGAAGGCCTACAAATCACGCCACGTCACCAGTGTGTGCCAGCGGATGGGGATTTCCATACAACCAGCGCGCGTGAGAACCGCGACCGACAAGGGAATTCTCGAGCGGTTCTTTCTCACCCTGCGGCACGGTCTACTGCAGAGTCTTCCCGGCTATAAGGGACCGGATGTCTACTCACGAGGGGTTGCGCCTGAGGCGGAGGCCTTCTACTACATCGACGAACTCGAAGCAACGATCCGTAAGTGGATCGCCACCGTCTATCACAACTATCCACACGACAGCCTTTTCGACCCCGACACTTCGTCCTTCAACATGACGCCGGCACAGATGTATGAGCACGGCAGCAGGAAGGCCGGCTACATCGAGGCGCCGAAGGATCCCGACCTGGCCTTTGAGTTCCTGGCACCGATCCGTCGCACCATCGGGCGCGAAGGGGTCAGCTATCGCGGACGCATCTATAACGGCCCCGCGCTCAACGGCCTACGTGGCCAGCAGAGCCACTCCGGGGGAAAAGCCAACGGCCGCTGGCATTTCCACGTCAATCCCGACGACGTCATGCGCATCTACTTCCGCCACCCTGACACCCGTAAATGGTGCACGCTGATGTGGAAGCACGCGCCGTTCACTGATCTGCCGATGACCGAAGACGCGGTCAGATACGCCCGGAAGCTAGCCATGGCCCAAGGCCGTCCCACACATCCCGAAACGGCACTCGCAGACTTGCTCGAGGAGCGAAACCTGAGCCTCGGCCGAACCGTCGCAGAACGCCGCATCGCACTACGCCTCGCGCGGGAACGCGCCACACTGCTGGACGGGCTGCGCACCGACGACGAAGACGAATCAAAGGCCTTCCTCGAGCACGAACGGCAAGAACGGGCGCTCGCACTCGCCGAACACGGGCAAGCGCCCGACGACTGGGACGACCTCGCGACCGAAGACGACTGGGACCATGAGGAGGAACTCGACGATGACGAGTACTACGCGGACGCGTTCGAAGACGCCTAGGGCGTCGGCAACGGCACCCGAGCCGATCCCGGTGATCGGCACGACAACACCTCGCCGTGCCCCACGAGGCCTGCGGACAGCACCGCTGGACAACCTGACTCTGTCCCGTAAGGAGGGATTCCGGGCGGCCGTCGACGCACCGCCACGTCCGCAGCCAGAACGGCTAAGTAACGGCCAATTACAGAACCTAACCGAGGCCGCCCGTCGCGAGTACAACCGGCGGCGAAACGTCTGGCACGCCAACCTTCCAACTATCAAGACCACGCCGCTTCTTGAATTGCATGAGCAACTCGAGGACCTCGTCGGCAGCAACCAACACGACGGCGACAAAGCCAAAGGCGCCATCGCCGTGGAAGGTCCTGCCGGCATCGGAAAATCGGTGGCAGTCATGGACTTCGCGAAGGCATTTCACCGTCAGACCATCGCCGATCTCGGAGAATTCACCGAGGCCGGACACGAACGCTGGCCGGTGTGCCGCGTCGGGCTGAACGGAGACACCACCATCAAAGACTTCAACCGGGCGTTGCTGTCCTTCTACGCCCACGCAGGAATAGGGAAGGGCACCGCCCCCGAGTTCGCCGACCGGGCGTTGGACTGCGTCATATCCTGTAGCACCCGATTGTTGATCGTCGACGACGTGCACTTCCTCAAACAGCGCGCCACCAGTATTCAGATCAGCAACCAGTTCAAGTACATCGCCAACGAATTCCCGCTGACGATCCTCTTCGTCGGGATCGACCTGAAATCCCGCGGACTTTACAGTGACGGCACACCCGCCGCGGGTATTCTCGGCCAGAGCGCACGCCGCATCACTCCGCTGGCGTTCCGCTTCTTCTCAGTATACGACGAGGCGCACCGTCGGGAGTGGCGCCAGCTCCTGCTTCGCCTGGAACAGCAAATCGTGCTGGCAGGCAACCATCGCGGCATGCTAGTAGACCTCTCGGATCACCTCTGGGCTCGCTCTTCGGGGCACATCGGCTCATTGACCGCGCTGATCACCCGCGCATGCCACCGCGCCATCCGGACCGGGCGGGAATGCATCGATCTCACACTGCTGCAACATATCCCACTCGATGTCGCCGCCGCCGCAGAACTGCCCGGGTTGCGAGCCCAACTCGAACACGCGCACCGCAGCACGCGACCTCGTCGGGATCACCCACGAACTCCCGGTAGGCAGCCAAAGGCACGTCCGCCACATTCTCAGACGGACGCGAAGCAGCGCGCTATCGCTTCACCCGCGACGAGCTAATGAATCGCAGCCTGCCGATACGGATGGATCCACTCCCCGGCGAGGCGATCGACTCGTGGCTTGCGGCAATCGCTCAGCGAATGCACTGTACGTGGGCAGAGGTTCTCGCGGCCCTCGTTCCGAGGGCCACCGGCGCCGCTGAAGGTCACGACGGCCACCACGCGCTGTGGGGCGTGCTGAGCGACCGCGAGGCGGCGGCGCTAACGGCTGCGACTGGCGTCGCACCTGAGAACCTCAACGCGATGACCCTCGTCGGACGATTCGGTGACCGCATCATCTCGGCCGCAGAAGAGTCTGAACGAGTGGGGACCCCGTGGTGGCAGGTCCGCCGTCAACGCTTCTGTCCGGCGTGCCTTCGGGCGACCAACGGCCGTTTCAGGCTCGAGTGGCGACTTCCGTGGGCCACGGTCTGCGCAGAGCATGGTTGCTTCCTCGTAGACATCTGCCCGGAATGTGGTCTACAGCAGGATGTTTGGCCGCACTGGTTCCTCAGCGGCGTCATTCCTGGCGTCGGACGATGCAGACACGGCCCGTTCGCTCGTCTTGAGGATCAATGCCAGGCGCTGCTTGCCGCGGCTCCCAGTGATCGTCTGAGCTCCCAGAATCCTGTGATGCTCGCACAGCAGCAGTTGAGCCGAGTTCTCGCTCTGGGTGTGTGCGCAGAAGGCGCATACTCGACGTCGCCGGTCACGGCGGTACAGCTACTCAAAGACCTTTTCAGGCTTGCAAATTGGATATACCGGAACAGCACGCTGGAGACAATGGCGAGTACGGTGCTGCGGGGGCAAGGCGCCCGCGCGATCAACCAATGGCGCAGCCGGCTGGGTCCGGAATTGCCCGGACGCGCAAAGTACGAGCTGGGTAATGCGTCGTCCGCGGCGGCTGTTGCTCTCGGTTTGACCGTTGCGCTGCACATACTGACGCAACCAACGATCCAGTGCGCCGCCGACCGGCTCCGCGCTTTGGCGCCAGATCATCAGCCGCGGACGCAATACCAACCCTCTGGCCGCAGCGAGATATTGATTGCCATCGAAATCAGTTCTCGTGCAGATACCTTTAGGGAGTTGGATGAGTTTCGCTACCGCAGCTTCACCTCCCTGCCGCGTCCACCGAACGTACGCCGAACCGCAGGCGTGCACCCCCTATCATCCGCAGTCCCGACACTGCTGTGGCCGCGATGCGCGGCGCGGCTGAACACGGGAGACGTGCAGTGGAATCACCTGCGCGAGGTGCTCAGCTATCTGTTACTCACTATTGGATCCGCTAGCCCGACCCGTCTCCTGAATCAGCAACTGAGATCGCGTCTTGAGCAGCATCGAGTTATCGTCGCGGTGGGCAGAATGCGTGGGTTCCCGCATTGGCTAGGCATTCGTCATGGCTTGCTTAGGCTGCACGACTATCTGGCCGACAATCGACCTCCGATCGACTACCAGCGTCGCCGCGCGCTGCACTACGACGCCCTGCTGACCCCACCACACTGGGACTCCATCACCGGCGAATACAACATCACGCACATACCGATCGATATTGCGCGGACCGGGCTCATCGAGCGCATCAGCGGAAGCCTGGCGACGCAGGTGGCGGGGGGCGTCACGAAACGTCCTCTCGAAACCGAACTCGACGACTTACGCGTCGGCCTCACAACGAAATTACGACAGCGCCTCGACATAGTGGCCCACGACTTTCTGGTCACGCAGGATGTGACCGACGAGCCGGTGGTGTGGGAACCGCCGGCTGCGATCCTGGATGGGTTGGGACTCGCGAATGGTTCACCGACCTACATCGGCAGAGACGAACTCAGACACGCCGTGGACCAACGCATTGCTGTCTTTGCCATAGCGAAGAGATTCGCACTTCCCTTGTGGCAGGTCCGGTATCAACTCGAGCACGATATCCGTCGAGGCAAGGGCCGGTCAGCGACGCGGGTGCCGTGGACGAAGAAGCGCCGGAAATCCATTCTGCGCCAGGCGATCGAAAACGCGTTGCCCGAGTCGACGCTGCGAGAGTTGTATGAGACGCAGCGGCTTACAGTTGTGCAGGTTGGGCAATATGTTGTGCCAGAAGCGAATCCACACGCACTTTTCTATATCGTGCGCAGTCTGCTGGCTACGTACGGTATTCCAACGCGGTATCACCGGCGCCCCGACATCTCCGGCGAGTGGGTCTACCGCGAGCACGTGTGCAAGGGTCGAGCCTTGAAAGCGCTTGCGGCAGAAATGCACAGCACCGTGGGGACTCTTCGGCGGCGGCTGCATGTGTGCGGGTTCGAGCCAGAAGCACTCGTCGAGCGCGTCTTGAGAGCACTGTCGTTAGATCCGGAAATCTATCCGACGGCTGCACGGCGCCGATTCGCCTGGCACGCAATGACCCGCTTCGTCATCGTGTCTGGCTCGCGGAGCTTTGTCGAAGCAGCGCCAACGCTGGGATGCAGCAGCGGCAGCGTCGCCAGCCAGGTGCGCCGATTGGAAGCCAGGCTCGGCCACGCGCTTCTCGACCGTCGCGCGAAACCCGGGCGGGCGTTGACGCTGACGACATTCGGAGAAGAGCTCGTCGAGGCGATCGTGAACATCGATCGGACTGCTGCAGCTTGACGGCGAGCGCTAGCTCGCTGCACGGCGCGGGCGGTGTGCCGCACGAACCGCTACGCCGTAGTGGCGCGCCAGCCGTGTCATGACCTGCCGTGAGACGCCAATCTGCGCGCCGATTTCCGCCAGGCCCAGGCGCTGTCCAACATACAGATCGCGGAGCTGATCTCGCGAGAGGGCTTTCGCGGCCCGCGCCGTGGTCCCGCCGGTGGATCGACGAATCGTGTCGGCGGTTGAACTTGGCACGGGGTGACTGCTCAGCAATGCGCGCACGATGCCGATCTCTACGTGGAGTCGGTGCGCTATGGCACTGAGCGACAGGCCTTCTGACGCGACAACACGGTGGACGTCCTCGACAAGCGCGATGGGCCAACCAACGTCGGAGTCCTCCTCAGATCCGACTGCGACGGCTGTTTCAGGTGTCCACGTCAGTGGCTCGTTGGAGATGCCGGAGCTGATGAGGAAGTCACGTGCTGCGTGGTTCAACGCGGTGGCCATCTCCAGCGTCAGAGTGCGGGGCAGGTCCGCGAGGCCTGCTAAGAACTCGGGCTTGGTGACCGCGTGTGGGCTGCGCCGAGCTGGTGATCCGGTGATCCACTCGTAGAGCCAGCAGCGATGCAGATCTGCTTTGACCCCACGCCCTGAGGGGACTCCGAGGTCCCGGCAGATGCTGCGCCACAGACTGTCTGGGAGCAGTCCGGTGTAATCGAGCCTGCGACGGCGCTCGTAATCGATGGGGCAGGCGTCGGAGGCTAGCATGTCACTCAACCGCACAAGCCGGTCGGCGCGCTCAGCCCAATCGGGCTGGGCGCGCAGCGTCTGAAGCACCCGCGATACCGCCGGCGGGCTTGTGGCGGCGCCCAGGGATGCGCACGCCGAGCGCGCGGGAGTGCGTGAGCCGACCAGGAGGGTTGCGACGCTTAACGCTGAGCGCCGTTGCTCGAATCCGACCCCTGGGGAAACGAATGGCAGCGCCCACGACGGCCATAGCAACCCAGGAATTGATCTCGCCGCCGCGGTTGCACCTCGCCTGTATGGCCGGCTAGTGCACGCTCTGTAGCGCAGATAGTCGGTGGGCCCGAGATGTGTTGCAAGCGCTGATAGTTGGGCGCCGACTAGTGCATCACTGACGTTATTTCCCCAGCCGACGTTCGACGCCGTCACCGCTAATCCGCTGTTGCGCATCGCAGTAACGAACCAGCCGAGTCTTTGGCCGGCCGCAGCAGGGCTGACACTAAAGAGAACGGGTGCAGCCAGACAGGCCGCCGCTGCGACCACAGCCACAGAAGAGTGCGCCGTCAGCATCCACGACGGAGCGGCGACACCACGCGCTGATCGCTGCGATAGCGCCCGTTGGAGGTCGTCCCGAAGCTCACCGGGAATTCGAGAACACAGTTTGGGCAGTGGCCCGTAGCGCAACATCCGCTGACCGAGCGCCGTTAGGTCGCGCAGGAAATCGTGTGGCGGCACCGGCGAGACCGCGTACACGTTTCGAGAGTGCGACCCTCTGGTCAGAACGTCGAGAATCTGTCGCTGATGCTGCACAGCGGGGTGGTTGAGTCCGAGGTGGCGCACGGTAGCGTCAGCCAGCCGACCCTGGCACCGTGCAGGTCGACGTCCACCCGATGGCGCACTGTTCGTGCACCACCCCAGTCGCGGTACCAGATCTCCGGGTTGTGCGCGTAATCGTTGACCGCGGCCGCATTCCGGGCAGACATCGACGAGCAGACACGCGTGGGTCGGACATGCGAAAGCCCATCGCAACCGCCACCATGAGCGCCAGCGGCCGTCCCGCTCGGCGAGGCAGACTGGACAAAACCGCGAACCCGGCAGCTGCATCGAATGCGGAAAAGCAGCACCAGCGGGCAGCGACAGCCGCGCCGCTAATGTCATCGACGTCACGATCGACGGTTCGACGCCGGTGGCGTCGCTGACCGTGAGGATGTGTCTGGTAGTCAACTCGAGCCAGAAAGGGCTTTGACCGGAGCCGCGACCAGCTTGGGCCGCGAAGTCCGCGAGACCGACCGCACGGGACAGATCTGCCCATGCGCTCGCCGAGCGGCTCGCTAGCGCCTCGAGCCAGGAGTCCAAGCCCTCCTCAGGGAGCGGTTCGAGCCGGATCGGCAACGAGCGCGCTCGCCGCGGTTCGACCGCGCCGATCGAGTGGGTTCGATCGAGCTGCGCCACTCATAAATAATGCCCTACTAGTAGGGCTGACTTCAGTGGATTCGCAGGACAACGTGTCTGTGTGCCGACGCGACCCAGTCAGAACGACCCCAAGAGGGTGGTCGCGTGGGAGCGTCGACGGCGGCAGGTGGGAACGCGCATTCAGCGTCTGCGCATCGATCGTGAGCTGACAGTTGAGCAACTGGCCTTGATGTCGGGGGTATCACGCAACGTACTGATGGATGTCGAGCACGGTAAACGCGGACTGCTGTACGAGCGACTGTTCGATATAGCGATGGTCCTGGGTGTGAAGACCGCCGATCTAGTGGATGGCATCAAGTAAGGGGCGGTCAGGTGCAGGGGCGGGTCCCCGTCGCGCTCTGCCCGGGCAATTCGGCCATTGGAGTGACAAGGTCCGATGCGCCGATACCTGCCAGACCGCTTGTTGATGGGCCGAGCGGCCCATCTCAGCGGCTTGTCGAAGCCATATCTATCACTACTAGTAGTACTATTCGGTGGCTTCGATAGGAACGTTGGCGGCATCCGCGACGGCGCACGCGGGCGCAGATTAGAGGAGATAGCGTTGGTGAAAACGACCAACCGCCGCCGGCGTGAAAGCCGCCGAACGACGCGCCACCGCGTCGCTGCCGCCCCGACAGCAGCACGTGACACCGTGTTGATGGCCGTCAACGCCGACCTCGACCGAACCCTTGCCCGGCGCGGATGGATCCTCACGGAACGCGACCGTTCAGGGGATGTCTATGACTGGGGACCATCGGCGACACCGTCGAACCCGGAGCCGACCTACCTCATCGTGGCCTCGGACCAGGTCATGGATGGACTCCAGCCCTACCGGGTGCGCTTGGTCGACGGTCAGCGGCTCACTTACGACACGGCAGAATGCCTGGCCACCGACCTCGACGCCATCGAGGCACGCCGCTAGCCGGTCCGAACGGCATCCGCCGCCACGGAGGATCGATCCCTGGGCTCGGGATCGGTAGGTCGACTGTGAAAGCCCTACTAGTAGTGCTACCGTCAACTTGGGTCCGGGAGTGGCTCAGCTTGACGTTCATCCTTGGGTGTTTGTTTGTCGCACGGATCGACTTGGTAACCCGTTTGCCCTCCCGGGCCCGCCAAGCACGTGATCGACCGATATCTCCTCGAATCGGTCCACCACTAGGAATCGCCGCCGGCTGCGCTATCGAACGGAAACTGGCAGATGCTCACCTACGGCACGGGCGATCTCCTCCACGCCGACGCCGACGCCTTGGTGAACACGGTCAATTGCGTCGGTGTGATGGGCAAGGGCATCGCCCTGCAATTCAAACGCCGATACCCCGACAATTTCCAGGCCTATCAAAAGGCCTGCCAACGCGGAGAAGTCACTGTCGGAACGATGTTCGTCACCGAGACGGGGCAGCTCGACGGTCCTCGCTACGTGATCAACTTCCCGACGAAGATCCACTGGCGAACACCATCTCAAATGGACTACATCGACACAGGTCTAACCGACCTCGTCCGCCTGCTGCCTGCGCTCGACATCCGGTCAGTCGCAATACCGGCACTCGGAGTCGGCAACGGCGGTCTCGCCTGGTCCCATGTTGAGCGCCGTTTGATCAGAGTACTGAGCAAGTTGCCAAACATCCACGCCACCATCTATCCACCAGCGCCACACACCCAGTCTGTGTCGCCAGAACGCGCCCAAGATTGGGCCGGCCCGATAACTGCAGTGCCGCAATCGGGACTGTCGGCGCTGCTGCAACCCCAAGCACCCATCACGAAAGCCGACCGCGAGGACATCTTGGGATACGACCCGACAACCGGGGTCTGAACCATGAGGTCTCGGTCGACTGAGCGAACCCAGGACGGCGGTGGATTCAACCTTTCGTGTCGTCAGGTGCGCGGTGCCTGAGAGATGGTGAAACTGGTTTGCGCGAATCGGACAAATCAGTTGACCGCCGATCGAGCCGGTGCGAGTCTGTTCGACTGCCCATTCCCCGACCGCTCACAGAAGCCATGACACTCACCGACGACGAACCAACCGGGCCGAACCCAAATACGACCGGCGGTGATGAGACGCAGCGCCACCCGATCGCCGACGTCGGCACCTGGCTGACCGGATTCCCTGCCGGTACCGCGGCAGCGCTGCGCGCATTGGGGGAGTTGCTTCTCGGCGTCGCCGCTCAGGATACGAGCCCCGACACCGCCGAGAAATTCACCGCCCGCTGTCTGGGCGTAACCGACAGCGCCCTCCTTATTGATGAGGAACGTCCCCTTGACCCGGTGTCCCGGCTGACCATCGCGTTGGCGCTCGCTGAATGGATAGATCAGTACGCCGACGTGTGTGAAACCGGCCCCGGCGGCTACAGCCAGCCCCCAATGTGGACGCAAACCGAGATCGGCGAACGCCGCTACCGCCACCCCCAGTGTCTGCGTGCATACTTCCCTGCAGGCACACTCCTTGCGGAATCCGGATGCGTCATCGGCATCGAAGCGCGCGAGACGATCATGCAACACGCCGAGATCAACGTGCTCGTACTACCGCACGCGCAGGATCAAGCCCGCAGTCTGTTGGACCGATTAATAGCGCGCGCCAACGATCTGAATCCGTACCGCGGCCGTGCGCTGCGCGCCACCTTCGCACACGGGCTGAGCCTGGCGGTCATTGACCTGCCGGCCTCGGCCGCCCGTGACATAGTCATCGTGCCTGACGAGGTGTGGAGCGAGCTCGATTTGTCAGTCTCCGCGGTGCGTGATCACCACGAAATGCTGAACGCGAGCGGCCTGGGTGCCCGCCGCGGGCTCCTGCTGTGCGGTCCTCCGGGGACCGGTAAGTCAGCGGTCAGCGCGGTCGTAGCCAACGAATTGGTGGGAGATTTCACCGTCATTTACGTTGAGGCCCAGGCCGGTTCGCAACTGCTGACCGTCGTGGTCGAGGAAGCCCAACGCATCGGCGGCCCAGTGCTGCTCGTGCTTGAGGACGTCGACCTCTGGTGCGCGCGCCGCGCCGCCGGCGGCTCCGGACTCTCAGAGTTGTTGCAAGCAATGGACATCCAACCAGAAGCCCGCATCCTCACGCTCGCATCGACGAACGACGCCGGCACCTTGGACCAGGCGGCAATTCGCACCGGGCGCTTCGACTCGATCGTCGAGCTCAACTACCCAGACTGTGCCGGCGCCGCCCGCATCCTCGCAGCATTCACCCGGGATATGCCAGGCAGCGCGGGCATCGATTCAGCCGCCGTCGCGGCCGCGTTACCCGAACACACCAGTGGCAGCGACATCCGCGAAATCGTCCGTCGCGCAGCACTAGCCGACGGCGGCGGGAGCATCACCACCGCACGGCTGCTCGCCGAGGTCGGCAGCGGACGCTATCGGGCGGAACCACCCCAAGGGCTATACCTATGATGCACGACCGAAACACCAGTCCCGCCGCAACCAGTCATTCAGGCTGAAGCATCTGCCGCATGATAACGGCCGCGTAGCGGACCCGATTCTGCAGGGATCCATCGCCAGCGACCACGTCCGCATCGCTGTACGGCGGAATGTCCTCAAGTGACCACAAGTCCCGGGGCACCAAGGTCTCGAACCACTCGAAGTAGTGGGAGCTCTCCGGTGGTAAGCCATCTCGACGGCCGGGTCGAAGGATCACAAACCGCGCCGCTAGATCGTGGGGAGCAGCTTTACCGTTCGCGATCAAGCCTCTGGCGATCTGGCTAAGCTCTGCAGCCAGAGTCTCATTGAGGCAACGCAGGAAATGCATTGTGGTGAGCGCTTTCTCGTCTTCGGCCAGCACGTCGGCTACCAAGTCCTGCTCGCAAAGCCGGAGGATCCGTGCTCGTTGCGAGCCGCTTGCAGCGTCCACCTTGGCGTGGTCAACAGAAGAGAGGTCAACTTTATGCGCCAGAACTTCGGCGGTGGTCAACAGACCGAACTCCGCCTCGAAGCGGTCCATGGTTTGCTTTCCGGTTTCCGCGTTCTCGGCTGAGCACACCGCGTGTCCCAACAGCGCGTAGAGCACCTTTGCCCAGCCGCCGTAGAGCCGATCACCCTCTCCCAGTTGCCTATTCAAGTAGTGGGCGGCATCGGCGGCCCGCGGCTCGGGCAGATCAGCGATCACCTCCAGGTTGGGCAACACCTTGCGCAGAACGCGTCCGCGCCCTAGGAAGTCATCGAGCTTTGCGAGAATCACTGATTCAGAAGGTAATTCGCCCGTCTGCACCAATGCGGCCAATTCCTCACGAACGCGTATATCGGGGACGTCATCTGAGGGAATCCCGAATGCGAAAAAACGGCCGAAGTAATCTTCGTGATAAATGCGGCCAACGGCATTTTCGTCGCCCGGCCATTGCTGGATGGTAAGCGGAAAGAGCCTGCCGAGCAGGCGTACTACTCCGTCGAGCCGGGAGTTGCTGTCTCGATTGTTGGGGGCGACACCCAGCGTGTCGGCAACGCGCACCGCCCAGTCGCCTCGCGACAGTTGACGCGAGCCGCTGTACGTCGCGTACGCCCGCCCCCGACCGGTCAATTCCTTGCGCCATCGCGAAAGTTGCTCGTAAAGCTCCGGGTAACTCAACCTGAGGAACGTGAGAATCGTCGCGTCACCGAAGTCGATCTCGTGGGGACCAACAAGTGTTAGCAGGACGTCAACTTGGCTTGCGATGCGGTTGATGGCTCTCAGCGTCAGATTCCGCAGGTCGTCGTCAGGAATCGTGTCTACAATTCTAGCGATGGTTCCCCACTTGCCGCCGTCCGACGGTGTAAGCGGAATACTGTGTGCCGCAGCGACATCCTGAAGCGCGATGGCAAGTGAGTGTTCGACTTGATCTGTCTGCAAAGGTGGCAGCACGAATGGGTACTGCACAATTTTCTCAAGGTACTGGCGCGCGCGCGTCGGGTCGCTTTGTGCGATCGACGACTGTTGCAGAACGGCGAGGACTGTCTGCTCGTCGTACGCGAGCAAATAGTGCACACGGTTGAATCGGCCCAAAAGCCTGACCGCTTTCAGCACGGTCAAGAGTTCCTGCGCATCAAGGCGATCGACGTCGTCGACGATGACGAGGATGTTGCGCCCGGCGTCGACGATTGCGGTCGATAATTTGGAAAATTGCTCGGCGAAAGGGTCGGGCTTCAAACGGAACTTGCCAGCCTGGTCGGCGGCCGCCCCCGTTGCGGCTTCGGCGGCATCCCTGATGGCGCCTTTCCCGATCTTGCTTTCAATAGCTGCGACAGCGAGAGCCTTTCCTGCGGCGGCGGCAACCGGGGCCATAGTCAACAGTTGAGCGGCTTTCTTTCCCTTCGCGGTGTTGCTGGGCATCGCGGACGCGATCGCGTTGTAGAACTCGTGAGTGAGCGCTTCGACATCGGAGGCAGACCATGGTGTGAATCGGACTACCGACCAACGCTTTTTGTGCTTTCCGCGGAGAGCCTCGTCGGTCATGTTCAGCACGGATGTTTTACCGGATCCCCAGGGTCCCGCCAAGCCGAACACAACGCTCGGACCGTCACCTGCGGCTGCGATGCGATCGGCGACGCGCGCCGCAAACGAAGCTCGCCCGAGGCGATCTTCGGTCGCTGTTCGAATCTCTGTGTCGCGATTCAAAAGGTCCGGGAGTTCGGCGGATTGAGCGGTAACCACGGTCGAAGGCTACAACTGCTCACCGGTTGCCACTTTGCATCCCAAGTGGAGATCTTCTCCGACGACCCGCAGGGATCCGGTCAACGCCGTCACCGGCGATCAGCGAAGCGAGACGCGCTCAGTGCAGGGCGACACGGGCGCCGCTCCGACCAAATCGCGCACGTGGCCTACCAACTGCGCCTGTCGCGGTTAACGTAAGCACCCATTATCGGCGGCAGCAAGCGTCCGAGCATCAGTCCGGGAAGTCCGGCTCTTCGCCCCAGATCGCCGATCCGGCCGCGTTCGCGCGCCCGGATCCCGCGCGTCCCGCTCTAGTGGATGGACTGCTTATTCTTGCGCTGTGGGTGCTGCGGTACACGACTCGGTCACCCACGATGGTTCCGGCATAGCTGCCGTCGGTGCCGAATACGGTGTCGCCGCGGATCTGACCGACGTGGGTGCCTGACCGCGAATACAACTCGCAACCCGACTTCTGCAGTGGCCGGCCGTTCTTGGTGTAGAGCTGAGTCATGATCTGAGTATCGCTGGATACTCCGACAAGTTGTTGCGGCGTTGGTGGGGTGCACACGAGGCAACCTTTCGCGACGGGACTCGGCGCCTGGTTCGGTCACCCGGTATCGGCGTTGAGAGTGGCCACCATGTCGATCACGAACGGCGATGGACCCTGCGCGATCCAGTAGCCCGTTGGGGTGTGGTAGCCCGGTCCTACGATCAGATGAAGGTCTTGTTCTGCTCGGGTCATGGCCACGTAGAGCGACCGCCGAGGCTCCTCCATCTCCTTGGGACTCGGGTCTTTCCAACCTGATGCAGTTTTGACCTGGCGCGGGACGATGCCCTTCAAGAGGCCCGGCAGGACGACGGTGTGAAATTCGCGCCCTTTGGAACTGTGATAGGTGGTCAGTAAAACTTTGCCCTCGACCCGTGCGTACCTAGCGATATCGACAATGCTCAGACCGTCCTTCCCAATGATGTCCGCCAGTGTCGCGATCGCGTCGTGGTTGTCGTCGTCTGGATGCTTTGAAGCGATCACGTCGAGGGCGAGGTTGGACACCAGGCGATCGAGCCACTGCGCTGCTGACCCTTCGGTGTCATAGGTGAGATCAGGTGGGTCAAGCGTGTTCTGCAGCATCCTTATTAAGGTCAGACGAGTTGGGAGTGGGGGCATCTCGGACTCGCGACGAAGTCCTTCAAGTCGATGTGCCAGGTCGATCGTTCGAGGCACGTGCGGTGACTTGGTCAGTTCAGCTATGACCGCATCCTCAGATTGACGAATTTTCATGGCGGCGATCGTTCGAGTTGCACAGTGCTGGAAAAAGTTTGAGATCGAGCCAGGCGGAAGCCGACTGTCCCGCTCATGCAGAAAGGGCACCCCACTCGCCCCCAGTGCCTGTAGTAGGGCGTCGAGTAGCGGGCCGCGCGACGGGTAAAGGATCGCGATTTGCTCGTGCTTAATGCCAGCATCGAGGGCCCCGACAATGATGTCGATGGTGGCGGCGGCATGGTCATCTAATCCACCCTCAGCCCTGTGAAGGCGGAGGGCGCCTGCGGGAGCATCTTTCCGTGCCCGTCGACCCCGCGCAATGCCGAGTGCGGCCTCGCCCGCCCGGATGATGTCTTGCCCGGAGCGGTAATTCGTGTTGAGGGGGAAGTCTGTGAAGTCCTCGCGTTCGCGAAGCTCGTTCAAGTAGCGAGGATCCGCGCCGGCAAATCCGAAGACCGACTGGTCTGCATCACCGACGGCAAAAATTGTGACGCCAGCCGCGTCGTGCAGCGTCTCGACCAGCCTATGTAAGACCCCGCCCATGTCTTGGTACTCGTCGACAAGCAGATGAGGGAATTTCGCGGCAAGAAGATCTCTAACCGCGGGATCATCAGAAACTACCCGCAGCGCCTCGACGACCAACGCTTCGAAGTCTGTCTTGCCGCGTCTGGCGAGTTCGGTTTCATAGAGTCGCGCGGCGCTGACCTCACGTTGATCGAACGAGTCAAGGCTTTCCTCGCATGCGATCGCTCGCCGGATCTTGTCGCTAGCTGCAGTCCGGAATTTCGCGTCCAGGTCTGCGATCCCCAATTCGTCAAAACACTGCTGTAACAGTGCTTCTTTGCTCCGCTCGCCCAAGATGGAGCCCGCCGTCGGCGCGCTAGTGCCTGTCAGAGCAGAGTAGGCGCCGAGGATTTCCTTCCGACAAAACGCGTGCACGGTCGAACACGCGAGCCGACGCCCCGTGCGCGTGCCAAGTGCGGATACCCGTCGCGCTATCTCGTCGGCAGCTGCGTTGGTGTAGGTAAGGCACGCGGCGCCCTGAAACATGGGCACTTCCATCTCCAACAAGTACGCCGCGCGTGCCACGAGCGTGCGTGTCTTGCCGCTACCGGGGCCAGCGGTCAGGACAGCGTCGCCATCGTGCAGCGCGGCAGCCCGCTGTTCAGAGTTGAGATCTGAAAGCTCGGTAGCGAGGTAGTCGATGATTCGCGTCAATTATTGCTCCGGCAAGGCCGAAACAGACTGCGGCAGAAGCGGTTCACCGCGAATGTGTTCTGAGATCGTATTGAGCGCCTTGAAGATGTAGCCGCAATAGAAATTGTCGTAGACGTCGTCAGGGAGATCGGCCACTGCGTTCGCGGTGACGTGCTCAGCGATCTTGGCGCGAAGGTCGATGCCGGCGATGTGGGCCGCGAGGCGCTGCGCGAACCTACCCTTACCCTTCGCGGTGATTCGAGACAGCATCTTGTCCCTCATCTCGGTGTCGATTGGCGTCTCCGACTGATTGTCGACCCCTGCGTCGACATCATTTCGTGCGCTTTGAGACGACGACAGCTCTGCGAAGGCGGCCTTGATTTCGCTTCCGAAGAGTGTGCAAAGGTCGGCCTCGAGTGTCTGCCACCCGACGAAGATCCCTTCCTGCCCAAGCTCGTCAACGATCGGCTCTAGCTCAGATGCCAGTTCCGGGTCGTCGACGTCGGGGAGCCCTGTGATCCGCTGCAGAAGGTCTTCTCGTTCTGCCTGGGGTAGGAGCCGTGCACCACGTTTCAGCCCGGCGTGGACTCTTCCAGCTTTGTCTGGATCTGTGTCGCCGTCGGTGACGATCACGTGCGGTGTCTTGATTCCCTCCTCTCCTAGCATTGCGCGGTATGGCTGGAAGTCTGTTCCATGTGCGCTCGCAACGACAACGCCATGACTATCGAGATCGAATCCGGCAGCTGACGCCAAGGCCGGGAGTACGTAGAGCTCAGCCAAGCCTTCGACAACGATAACGCCCGCAGCAAATAGGATTTCAGCTCGGCTGACGTCGATGTACCGCTCGAGGTCTTCGGCCTGGTCCTTCGTGATCGGTAGGTTCGACGTTGTCGCACCTACGGTGGCAGCGTTATCTGCGTCGCGCCGCAACACTACGAACGAGGCAATGGGGGTAACCGCGGCTACATGTGGGCTATGGGTTGTCAGGATGAGCGACGATTCGTTGCGAAGCAGGTAGTGAAAGAGCCGCCGTTGTAGACCAACGTGGAGATGGGCTTCTGGTTCTTCCACCGCTACCAAGGTGGCGACAAATTGATCTGCGGCGCGTTGACGTGCCAGCACCTCGAGGAGCAGACCCAAATAGATAACGTTCGCGCTGCCAAGGCTGCTGTCGGCTACGCTTCGCGAACGTTCCCTATCAACGAAAAGCCTTACAGCCCGTAGTAATTCGTCCGCCCGCGTTGAGGCGAAGCCAAGAGTCGGCTCGACCGAAAATCGAGGCCCTAGCATCTCGCCCAGTCGCTCGGATAACCGAGTCTGAAGCTCGTTGACGTTCTCGTCTTGGGTGAGCTCGTTGACCGCGGCGGCGATGGCTTTGGCGGTCGCGGCCAACTTTTCGTCCGCGATGGGCAGACGTTCGAGCAGGTCCCTGAGCGGGTTGCGGCGCCACGACTGCAGATCGCTTTCGGCATCCCTGAGCGCCGGCAGTAGGCGCATGGCGACATCACGTCGAATTGAGCGGATGTCTTCACCCTCTGCGAGGCCTCCAAAAACGATGAAGTCGTAGTCCTGCGACGTCAGAGGTTCTGCCGGCGCGCCGTCGTCGTCTACGGGATCTCTTTCGCCAGCGATTGCGGTCCTCGGGGAAAATCGGTAAGTCAGCCGCGCCGTGTAGGGCGTGCGCGCCACAACGCAGGCTCCGAGCACCGCCTTCGCGGCGGCGTCATCGTCGAAACCTTGAAGCTCGATGACTACTTTGACTTCCACGCCAC
>Ga0302326_10008907_pt1 | contig 22057 bp, 12 predicted proteins | sample Palsa_T0_3_FD_202264 | JGI IMG/M metagenome (GOLD analysis project Ga0302326, IMG submission 202264) | Peat permafrost microbial communities from Stordalen Mire near Abisko, Sweden - Palsa_T0_3 | ecosystem: Environmental > Terrestrial > Soil > Palsa > Peat permafrost | place: Sweden: Abisko... | reverse complement strand
GAAGCCGAGCCCGCGCCTCAATAAAGATGTAAGGGTCCTGGTGACCTTCGATCCGTCGAATTATCCGCTGGGGCTGAAGGACGTCCTCACAGGCGGCGACTTGCCCGTGGTATGGACAAACACGAAGTACAAGATGATCTACATGAACATGGGGCATGGTGACAAAATCTTCGCCAGTGCCATCCAGAACAAGCTGATTGAAGATGCGACAATTTCGCTTGGCACGCCATCAGTCCGGGCGGACCGCCCGCCGGCGACGGGATTGGAAATCAGTCCTCGCGGGATCGTGGTGAATTCTGCGACTCGCAGGGTGTACGCGGTGAACTCCGCAGGCGGCAGCGTGACTGTGATTGACGAAGCCGCGGGTTCTACAAAGACCGTGAAGGTGGGCACTGAGCCGGAAGCGATCGCGGTCAACCCGATCACGAACAGGATTTATGTGGGCAACTCGGGGAGCGGAACGGTGAGCGTAATCGACGGAGCGACGGATGCGGTCACGGCGACCGTGCCGGTCGGCGATCTGCCATACGTGGTCGCGGTGAATCCGGCAAACGACAAAGTTTACGTGTCGAAGACTTTCAGCAACACGACCACCGTGATTGACGGCAAGACCAATCGAACGAGCATCCTGAAAGCGGGAGTGCAGGCCGACGCGATCGCCATTGACGATGTGACGAACAGAATCTACATGACCAGCTATGAAGGCAGCAAAGTCACCGTCATCGACGGCAGGAACGATAACGTCACGACCATCGACGTGGATAGGCACATTTGGGGGATCGCGGCGAATACCGCGACTAAGAAAATCTACCTGACCGGCTCCGGCAGCGCGAAAGTGTGGGCGATCGACGAAAAAAGCAATACCGTGGCGTCGGTTGACACGGGCGAGATTCCTTGCGCGGTCGCGGTCGATCAAGCCGCCAACCGAGTCTATGTAGCGAATTACGGGAGCGATAGTGTAACCGTAATCGATGGAGCCACCAACTCGGTCCTCGCGACTGTACCCGTGGGTGAGCATCCTCAAGCCCTGGCGCTCAACTCGACGACTCACCGGGTCTACGTGGCGAACACACACGGTAACAACGTAACCGTGATCAATGGAACGCTCAATTCTGTAATCGCCACCGTGAATACTGGAAATGGTCCTTACGCGATCGCAATCGATGCCACCGCGAATGACGCTTACGTGGCAACCATGGCGGGTGAGAATCTCACCATGATTGATGGAAATGCGCTCACTGGAACTCCGGTAGCGCCGCCGGCGAAGAAGCCATAGGGAAGCACTTCAAGGCACGAGCGACAACAGTTAACGAAGTCTCAATTGGAATCCTGGGTGGGGGTGCAGCGGCTTTGCGAAACTACTTCGTGATCTGTCGCGCCAGCCCGAAAGGCGCGACATCGGAGGGCGCAGGATGAATCACCCGCGCTTCTATGCGCCACACAGCCCTTTGGGACACACGCGGATACGAGTACACTTGCAATTCGGCCCCTCATCCACCAGGAAGCCACAACATGCCAACGGATAAAGAATCGAAAGATGTTTCGAGACGAAGTTTCATCCAGCGCACTGCGATGGGCGGCGCAGGACTTCTGATTGCTAAGGATGTTTTGGGTTCTGAGCTTTCCTCTGAACCTTCCTCCGAACTCTCCGCCAGCACGCCCAAGAGCACACCAAAGAGCGCGAACGCTACCATGATCGGCGTCCCATTCGAAGCCAGAGAACGCGTCCGCCTCGGAATCATCGGGGTCGGGGGACGCGGCACCAACCTGCTGGACGACTTGCTGGCCATCGACAAGGTTGAGGTCAAGGCGATCTGCGACCTGGTGCCGGAAAAAGTGGCGCGGGCGCAGAAGGCAGTGACCAAGGCAGGCCAGCCGGAGCCCGCTGGATTCAGTAAAGGCGAATTGGATTTCAAGAATTTGACCGAACTCGATCTCGACATTGTTTATATTGCGACCCCGTGGAACTGGCACGTTCCGATGGCGGTCGCCGCCATGAAGAATGGCAAGCATGCCGCCGTCGAAGTGCCGGCCTGCACCACGCTGCAGGAGTGCTGGGAAATCGTCGATACTTCCGAGTCCACGCGCAAGCATTGCGTCATTCTCGAGAACTGCTGTTACGGCTCGAACGAAATGATGGTCCTCGGCATGGTGCGGGATGGAGTCTTCGGCGAAATCACCCATGGCGAGGCGGCTTATCTGCACGACCTGCGCGCTATTTTGACCTCCAGTGAAGGCGAGGGCCTGTGGCGCCGTTTTCCGCACATGCAGCGCAATGGCAATCTGTATCCCACGCACGGCCTCGGCCCGGTGGCCCATTACATGGATATCCATCGCGGCGACCGGTTCGACTATATGGTTTCGGTGAGTTCGCCCGAGGCCTCGCTGAGCGCCTATGTGAAAGCGAACTTCCCTGACGGAGATCCAAAGCGCGCCGAAAAGTACATCTGCGGCGACATCAATACCAGCATCATAAAAACTGTGAAAGGCCGCACGATTCTTCTCCAGCATGACGTGGTGAACCCACGACCTTACAGCCGCCTCAACTCGATCTCAGGGACGAAGGGCATTTTCGCCGACTATCCAGCGCGCGTCTTTATCGATGGCGAAAAACAGGCCGATGGTTCCAGCAAAGAAGATTGGCAGAACATCGACGCCTTTCGCGGCAAATACGAGCACCCGCTCTGGAAGACAACGGGAGAACTCGCGCGTAAGATGGGCGGCCACGGCGGAATGGATTACGTCATGAATTACCGGCTTATGGATTGCCTGAAAAAAGGTCTGGTGCCCGACATCAATTGCTACGACGCCGCCGCCTGGAGCGCGTCGACTCCATTGAGCGAGGTGTCCGTTTCGCAGAATGGCGCTTCGCAGAAATTCCCCGACTTCACCCGCGGCAAGTGGAACGTCTCGGACGCTCCCGGCTTTGCGGTTCAGACTTAAGTACCGGGCAAGTCTATTCTTCGCTGAGTAGGTCAGCAGAGTTGTCAGACTGAGTTGGTCATAGGAGCCTTATATGATCGAAAGCCCGCAGGTGGAAAGTCCCGAGATGCCTGTAACCGAACCCGTCCGCAAGCCGGAAGCCGCGACCCGCGTGGTCTCGCTGGATGTGCTCCGCGGGACCGTGATGTTCCTGATGCTCGCGGAAGCCATGCATCTGCATGCGGTGGCGAGCGGGTTTCCGCACAGCACGTTCTGGAGGATCATCGGCTTCAATACCGATCACGTCGACTGGCAGGGCTGCTCGCTGCATGACCTGATCCAGCCCGCCTTTTCTTTTCTGGTGGGCGCTGCGCTGCCGTTTTCGATCGCAAGCAGGAAGTTGAAAGGACAAACCTTCGGACCCATGCTGGCGCATGCCATCCGGCGCGCATTCATTCTGATTTTCCTGGGAATTTTTCTCCGCTCCCTGTTGTCGCATCAGACCTACTGGACCTTTGAGGACACGCTCACTCAAATTGGTTTGGGATACGTCTTCCTGTTCCTGCTGGGCTTCGCGCGGGTGCGAACTCAGGTGGTGACGCTGGTCCTCATCCTGATCTTTTTTTGGCTTGCTTTCGCGCTCTATCCGGCGCCGGGTCCGGGCTTTGACTACGCCAGAGTCGGGGTTCCCGCAGATTGGACCCACAACTACACTGGATTTCTTTCTCACTGGAACAAAAATTCCAATCTGTCGTGGGCCTTCGACGTCTGGTTCCTGAACCTTTTCCCACGCGAGCACCCCTTTGTATTCAATGAGGGCGGCTGGTCCACGCTGAGTTTCATTCCAACGCTGGGAACCATGATTATGGGCCTGCTGACCGGAGAATGGCTCAAGGGCAAAGGAACGAAGGACCAGAAACTGCGCGGCCTCGTCATTGCGGGTGCAGGCCTGGTGCTGCTCGGCCTGATCTGTCAGTGGGCCGGCATTTGCCCCATCGTGAAAAGAGTCTGGACATCGTCGTACACCCTGTACAGCGGAGGCCTGGTGATCCTGATACTTGCCGGCTTCTACGTTCTAGTGGAGCTGAAAGGCTGGCAGCGCTGGGCGTTCCCGCTGCTGGTGATCGGAATGAACTCGATTGCCGTTTACGTGATGAGCTGGACCATGGAGCCCTTCGTCCGCGGCGCCGTCGACCGCCACTTCGGATGGGCGCTCTCGCATCTGTCAGGACCAACCTTCCAGCCCGTGGTTCAAGGCTTTGCCGTACTCCTGGTCTTTTGGCTCATCCTGTTCTGGATGTACCGCCGCAAGATTTTCTTAAGAATCTGATGAAGGATCTGAGCAATCGCGCAAGGCATGATGGCTGAGTGGCCCTTCTGCAATCGGGTCAACGAATGTCCCAGGTACACCCAGCCGCGGATAGAATACATCTCGTTCAACACTGATCACGCGCCGCCGGCAAGGACGGCGCTCTTCTTGCACGAATCTCGGAGCTTCCAAAACCGGGCCGAGTTCATCGAATCACGATTTGCGGAGGATGTCCCTGTCCATACCCATTGAAGACTACGCGATGATCGGCGACTGCCATACAGCCGGCCTGGTCTCAAGACAGGGCTCAATCGACTGGCTCTGCCTGCCGTACTTTGATTCGGGCGCTTGTTTTGCGGCACTCCTCGGAACTGCTGAACACGGGCATTGGTCGATCTCGCCGGCAGAGCCGATCCGAAACATTCGCCGCCGGTATCGGGATGGAACTCTGATTCTGGAAACTGAGTTTGAAACCGAAAGCGGATCAGCCAAGCTCATCGACTGCATGATGTCGCGCCAGGAGATGCCTGAGCTTCTGCGCGTCGTCGTCGGCACCCGAGGGCAGGTCCGGATGAAGCTGGAACTGGTGATTCGCTTCGATTACGGGTCCGTCGTGCCCTGGGTTCGTCGAATCGGAAATGGGATTTCCGCCATTGCCGGTCCAGATATGCTCCGGCTGCGGGCGGATGTGCCGCTTCACAGTAAGAACATGAAGACTGCGGCGGAGTTCACCGTTGCGGAAGGACAAAAAGTTGCGTTTGATCTGAGCTGGTATCCCTCAAACCAGCATGAACCTGCGCCGGTGAACATTGAGGAGGCGATTCAGAACACCGAAAAGTGGTGGCGAACGTGGTCGGATCGCTGCACTTATCAGGGTGAATGGCGGGACGCAGTGCTGCGCTCGCTGATCACGCTAAAAGCCCTAACATTTCTGCCCACGGGCGGCATCGTAGCAGCGCCAACCACTTCATTGCCCGAACTGTTGGGAGGCGTGCGCAATTGGGATTACCGTTTTTGCTGGGTGCGAGATGCGACCCTGACCCTGCAATCGCTGCTTAAGGCCGGATATTTAGACGAAGCGCGAGAGTGGCAGGAATGGCTTTTGCGCGCTGTCGCTGGCAGCCCCTCCGAACTTAACATTCTTTATGGCCTTCACGGCGAACGCAGACTCACGGAACTGGAACTGCCGTGGCTCCCCGGATATGAAAAATCTGTCCCTGTCCGAACCGGGAATGCCGCTTACAAGCAATATCAACTCGATATCTTTGGGGAGGTAGCCAACACACTTTTTGAGGCGCGCGAAGCCGGTCTGGCACCGCCCCAGCATGCGCGTCGCGAAGTCGCCCTGGCGATGCTGCAATTCCTGGAAACGGGCTGGGAGCAGCCGGATGAGGGCATCTGGGAGGTGCGCGGCCCGCGGCGGCATTTCGTCCACTCCAAGATGATGGCATGGGTCGCCGTCGATCGCCTGCTGAAAATGGCGGAACTGGGCAGGTTCGCCGTAGATATCCCCCGATGGAAAAAACTTCGTGATGCTATCCACGAGCAGGTTTGCCGCCAGGGATTCGATGCGAATCTGAACTCCTTTGTGCAGTATTACGGAGGCAAACACCTCGACGCCAGCATCCTGATGATGCCGCTGGTTGGCTTTCTTCCGCCGGACGATCCACGTGTAATCGGCACGGTGAAAGCCATCGAAACTCACCTCGTGGAGAATGGCTTCGTCGGGCGCTACACGCAAGATCCCGCCGTAGACGGCATGCCCCACGGAGAAGGAACGTTTCTGCCCTGCTCATTCTGGTTGGCAGACAACTACGAGTTGCAGGGCCGCCACGCAGAGGCAGTCGCGATGTTCGAACGGCTCTTGGACATTCGGAACGATGTCGGTCTCCTATCCGAAGAATATGATCCCATCGCAAAACGCCAGTTAGGCAATTTCCCTCAGGCCTTTTCTCACGTGGGATTGGTAAACACTGCCTTCAATCTGACCCGGCGATCGAGCCAGCCCGCTGGTGGATTCCCCGATCACAAGTGACATGAGCGCAGACACACCCAAATAGGCGAGGAACATCCCCGGGGGACTTGCCGAGCATGCGCAGGCCATAACGCAGGTCCTGAATCAGCGTCCTCATGCTGTCTCCTCTCTTTACGCCAAGGGTACGCGGGAGCAATCGTATCGCAAGAGACACGGGTCGCTCCAGCGGTTCCGACTATTGCGGACAAGCTTCACCTGGTCGTCCAGTGGAAACCACCGCACCGCTTTCGAATCCCGTCAACTTCTGCCGGAGAAATGTCGCATACGTTATTGACTCTTGCCCGCACTGCAATCGCGGCAGAAATCTCCGGTTACTCCCTTGCCTTCTTCCACCGTCAGGATGCGGTCCACCGCGGACAGCTTGAGCTGTTCCACCGCGCCGCTGGGCCAATGGATCTCGATATGATCGACGGTGGCTGCGTCGCCCAGTCCGAAGTGCACGCGAAAGTCGTTGGAGGAAAGATAGCTGCCCCCGCTGAGCACGTCTCCACGCTGGCGTATACCGCCGCTGGTCAGGTAGACCGTGGCGCCCACCGCATCGCGCGGACTCTTGGGCCCTCCGATGAGCTTCAGTTCCACCCAGTGATGGTGATCTGGATTCACGTTGCGAAGCAAAACCGGAGCATGATCGATACTGTTGATGACCACGTCGATCTTGCCGTCGTTAAACAAATCGCCAAATGCGGCTCCGCGGCCTACCGTGACCACCGCCAGTCCGGTGCCTTCGACTGCGGGCATCAACTCGAACTTTCCGTTTTTCAGATTGTGGAACAGCAGCGGGCGCTGCGCATAGGACGTGCCCCAGCCCTTTGCATCCACTTCCGGGTAAACGTGGCCGTTCACAATCAGCAAATCCTTCCAGCCGTCGTTGTCGTAATCGAGGAACCCGTCGCCAAATCCCACGAACGGAAGTGTGGGAGCCGCAATCCCAATTTTGTAGCTGACATCGGTGAAGTTTCCCGTGCCATCATTCTGGAAGACAACATCATAGTCGTCGGAGAATGTGGTGTTCACCAGGTCCATATGTCCGTTGTTCTCATAATCGCCGGCGGCGATACCCATGTTCGCCACCTCCCGGCCGTCCCCATTGAAAGCGTAGCCACTGGCATAACTCTGATTCTCGAACGTGCCGCCCTTATTGATGTAGAGGTAGTTTGGCGTGGAGTCATTGGCGACGGCCAGGTCGGGCTTGCCATCGTTGTTGACATCCACGAATAGAGCGCCAAGACCGTAGTTGCGGTCGGGATTACCTACCCCAAGTTTCTCGCTGACGTCGGTGAACGTTCCGTCGCCGTTGTTGTGGAAGAGATGGTGAAGTTCTCCCTGGAGTCCGTGGGGACCGCACATCACAGGCGCGCCGCGGAATTGGCAGGAACTATAGCTCACAGTTTTAGAGCCTGCGACGGGCGGCTGCTTGACGTCATAATGAAGGTAAGCGGCGACGAAGAGATCGAGCCGTCCGTCGCCGTCGTAGTCGCCAAACGTTGCGCCGGTCGACCATCCGCCGAGAGCCACGCCCGCTTTCTCCGCTACGTCGGTGAAAGTGCCATCGTGATTGTTGTGATAGAGACGGTTCTTTCCATAGTTCGTAACGTAGAGATCAGGCCAGCCGTCGTTGTCGTAATCTGCCACGACCACGCCGAAGCCCCAGCGATCGTTGGTTACTCCGGCTTTGGCGGCAACATCGGTAAAGGTTCCATCATGGTTGTTATGGAAAAGCGCGGCATGAGGTGGAGTCGCTTTTCCGTCCAGGGCGTCGTAGGTCGAGCCATTGACCAGGTAAATGTCGAGCCACCCATCGTTGTCATAATCCAGAAGCGCAACGCCCGCTCCTTTGGCTTCTAGGATGAAGCGCTTTTCGGGAGTACCAGCCGTGTGGTGCCAGGTGGTGAGGCCGGCTTTTTCCGCGGTGTCTAGAAAGATCACCGGTCCCGTCTTTACGAAGCCACCGGCCGTAATCGGTCGATGCTCGCTGTCGTATTCCGCCTTTTGCGGAGCGCCGGCAGCGATGCCGCCTTGAGGAGGCGCCTTCTGTGACGCCGCCTCCTGAGGTGCAGACGCCGATGCTCCCTCGGCTGAGAGCATCTGCGTCGGCAACATCGTTGCGAGCAGAAGACTAACGAGCACCGCGCCGGACACGAAATTCCGCTGGCGGCTTTCTCCTCGCATCCATCCTCCTGGCCACACGAAGTGAAATTCGAATTCCGGAAGTCACGTCCGGGAGTTACGGAGGATCGGCAACAGCCGGGATGGCTTCCTTCTCGGGCAATTGATCGCGCCTCCGGGCCTGCTCCTGAAACTTATTCTCCTGTCTCTGATCCCGCGCCGTTTTCATTTTTCGGAAGGCAGCGAGTGCCTCCCCGGCTTCCTGAGTGCGATGGAGATTTCGATACAGCGTCGCCAGCTGATACCACGACATAATCCTGAGTTCTTCCGTTCCATGTGGATTGGTCGCCAGCCGGAAGTGTTCGATGGCCTCCTCATTCTTGCCTAACGCCGCCTGGCCTTTCCCCAGGTAGTAGTGCGCGTCGCTGATTGTCGCGTCGAGAGCCAGCGCCCGCTCCAGCAGCGGCACACCGCTGGCCGCATCATCGCGAGTTACACGCAGACTGCCCAGCTTGTACAGGGCAACGGCATTGGTGCTGTCGTTCTTGATCTCCTGAGCATACGCATCATCGGCGTCCTGGAACTTGCCCGCCGTCCAGCAGGAGTCGCCGAGCTCTTCATTTAGCCCCGGCTGGTGCGGCGCGGCGCGAATTGCAAGCTTGAAGTCCGCAATGGCGTCGTCGGGACGGTAAGCCTCGGCATCGGACTGTCCCAGCACTTCATAGACGCGCCACGAGTCTGGATTCAGCTTGAACATCGCCGAGTAGCTTTCTTTGGAAATCAGCAGATGGGCCCTGCCGCGATGGTAGAGAATGTCCAGGTTGGTGGGATCGAGCGCGACGGCTTTGTCCAGCGCGGCCGCGGCGGCATCGGCATGTTCCTGGGCTAACTCCACGACGCCCAGCCACATCCAGCCAGCCGCGTTCTTGGGTTCGAGCCGCGTCTCGCTCACCAGTTCGTCATGTGCCGCAGAAAGACGGTTCAGCTTGTAGTTCACGATGCCGGTGAACAACCGCGCCCCATGCAAGCCGGGTTGCAGCGCCGCCGCCTTGCGCAGCGCGGTGAGCGACTCGTCCAACTGGCCGGCCGACTGCAACGCAAGACCCAGGTTGAAGTAGCCTTCCGCGGAGTCGGGCTGTAATCGAAGGAATTCCTGAAAATCGCGAACGGCCGTGGCGGCATCGCCTTTTCGCAAAGCGTCGTTTCCCTGCTCGAAGAGGGACTTCGCGTCGCCATCTTGTCCGCTTCCAAGTTGGCAGCCGAGGGTCAGAGCCAGCGCAATCGTCAGGACCCGCAAGGAAAGACGAAACACAACCCTAAGCATAGCCGATCCACGAAAGACGCGGCAGGAAGGTGATGGCCAGATTTGAGGCTGCGCACTTGCGGGTTCACCGACTTGCGCACTTACGCCCACCGATGTCATCCCGCAGGAGCGCGCCCAGCGCTCCGGAGGGACCTTACGAAACTGCGCCATCAGTTGTACGGACGCGAGGAGCGCCGGCACGGCAAGCGCCGGCACTCCACGGCATCACGCCGATTCAACTAAAAGTTAATCCGCAGCACGAACTGGCCATTCCTCGGTCCATTCAGCGTACTGCCGACCTGGCCAAAGCCCGTGTCCTGAACCCCAGAGTCGGGTTTGTTGAATATGTGCCGGTTGAACGCGTTGAAAAACTCTCCACGGAACTCCCCTTTCACCCGTTCTGTGATCGCGAAGGTCTTCGCCAGGCTGAAATCCTCGTCGTAGAACGGAAACGAACGTATATCCGCAGAGTTGCGCGGCATATTGCCGAACACATACGGAACGTTAACGCCGGGATTCGGGTTCGGATCCGCAAAGGCACCACAGTTCCAGTATCCGGTGGTGCACGCTCCCGAAGTCGGGTCGTACCCAGTCGTACCGGTATTGGTGAACAACAGTGGGTTAAACGAACCCGCGCGGCGCACGCGCTGGCCCGCCACACGGTTCGGACGAATGCCATTGTCGAAGCCCGGAATGCCGTTGGCCCCGAAGAAGCTGATGGGCTGTCCGCTCAGGTATCGATTCACGCCGCTGATTCTCCAGCCCCCGATGATCGCGTTCACCGGCCTCGGAGCGCCTGCAAGAAAACGCTTGCCACGGCCAACCGGCAGCTCATAAATGTAGCTCGCGACAAAGTTGTTAGGAATATCCTGGTTGCTCACCGCTTTTTCAGCTCGAAGGTCATAGGGATTCTGCGTTCCCCCCTGGCTTTGCAGCGTGCTGTAGTAAGGCTGGATACTGTCCGCGTCGGTGATTGTCTTCGAGAATGTATAGGAGACAAGCACGTTCAGACCATTGTGGAAACGCCGCTCCAGCTTAGCTTCCAGCGCGTCATAACTGGATTGCCCCACATTCTGCAGATAGCTGTCCTCATTGATGTAGCCGACCTGCGGAAACGGACGCAGCGCCTGCTCCACTTCTTCCGAGATTCCATAGGTACAGCCCGATGCGCAGGAAAAGCCGACATAGGGCTGAATCGGAGGCGAACTAAACCCGTTCGGACAGGGTGCGACGGCCCACCACAACAGACATGTGCCCTGACTCAGAGCGCTCAGCGGGATGTCGTTCGGATAGTTGAGCAATCCATGCAGCCGCGTGGCATGGTTGCCGATGTACCCCAGCGAGAAATAGAGATCCGGTTTGAGTTGGACCTGCGTTTCCAGGTTCCACGAACTCACCATCGCCGGACGTCCGAACGTCGGCGCTATGTAGTCCACCCCCTGCCCATTCGACTGCGTCGGATCGAGGTCCGGAGTAGTCGGCAGCAGCGGAAGCCCCGCGTCGACATGCGGCCCCGACAGAGGATCTCCGGTGAACAGAGTCTGATTTGCCGTGAAACCTTGCAGTGTTCCCTGCCCGAAGTCGGCATACACCAGCGGCCCATAATAAATACCTCCGCTGCCGCGAAGAACGACCTTATCGTGCAGGAACGGAGGCGACCAGGCGAATCCCACGCGAGGTTCGAAATCCTTGTAGTACGTATTGGCCCAGGTTTCGCCAGCGTTGCCATTGCGGCCGGCTCCATTTCCGGCGAAGACCAACGCACCCGGGTAGCCGCTCGCACCCGGATTGGGCGTCGTCGGGCTAAATATGGCAGTGTCCCCGTCTGCCTCGTGACGCGGCGTGTCATAACTCCACCGCAGTCCGAGGTTGAGGGTGAGGTTGCGCTTCACCTTCCAGTCGTCCTGCACAAAAAGCGCCGCCGTGTGAGTAATCCAGCGCGGCGCATGAATCTGATTCAACGCGTTTGCCGTTCCCGATTGACCCAGCAGGAAGGCGGCAAAGGCGTTGCCATCACGCCCCCAATAAGTGGTGTCCGATGCCGTCTGGTTGGCCCAGAAAGTGAAGCATCCAGACGTGCCACTGCACGTACCCCCAATTTTGCTGACGAAAGAATATTGGTGATACTGCACTTCCCCACCGAAATTAAAGCTGTGCGCCCCATGTTGCCAGTGAACCACGTCGTTCAGTGCAAGGGTATTGTCCACATCCTGGGCATCGTCGTTCTCGCCGAAGCTCGGATAAGGGCTGGCGACGAAAACGAACCCCGGAAAGACCGGACCCGAGCCGTTGGCAATTCCCAGCTTGCTATCCCAGTCCGTCCCCATGCGCGCGGCTGCCGACAGGTTGTAGTTGTTGGAGCGGTTGGCGCCGAACGTCAGCGAATTCACCAGCGTCGGGGTTGCCACCCAATCCCATCCCACGCGCGTCAGCTTGCCATACTGATCCACTCCGCCGCCGCCGGCCGAGGTCAGCGGTGGAGGCAGGTTGGCGCCGTTGCCATGGTCGGAGTTTTCTCGGGCGCTGAAGAATCCCCAGATCTTGTGCTTCTGTCCGAGGTTTTGGTCGATCCGCCCGCTGAACACCGTCTGCGTTATGCTGTCGTTCGTGCTGTAGACAAAATTGTTGGTCCCGCCGGTTAGATTCGGGGCGGGCATGTATTGCAGCACGGCCTTAGCAACCGCGCTCTCGCGGCCGATCGGGATCTGGTTATTGGGGAACGGAGTGTCGTTGCAACTGTTCGACTCGGCGGCGGGATCGAAGATTTCACCGTAGTACACCGGTATCGAGTTACCGCACCCCCCGTAAAGTTGGTTCCCGTTGCTGTCGAGGATCGGGCCGCCCAGCGTCGACGAAAAATCAAAGTATTGCCCGTTACTGCCCAGCTCCGCAGGAGTTGGAATATTCGAGGTGACCGAAGCGCCCGTATGATAGAGCAACTGCTCGAAGCTGAACAGAAAGAAAGTCTTGTCGTGACCGTCGTACAAGCCCGGAATCCGCAGCGGACCGCCAAACGAAACACCGTAGTTGTTCTTGGTGTCGGGTGGCCGCTTGAGCAACTCGCTATCCGTGGGATTGAGCGCCAGGTAGCCGTTGTTGAACCAGTTGTTGCCGTCGAGCACCGCATTCTTGTAGTAGTCAAAGACCGTTCCGTGATAGGCGTTGGTTCCGGAGCGCGTCTTGTAATTCGCCAGCCCGCCTGTAGTTCTACCGAATTCCGCCGACATCCCGGAAATGTCAACGTGAAACTCCTGAATCGATTCCACCGAGGGTGCGACGATGTCAAACGAGCCCGACCCATTCTCCTGCCGGTTGGTCGTGATCCCATCCACCAGGTAGTCCGTTCCTTCCGTCTGACCGCCGGCGATCTTGGTCATTTGGAAGGCGGACCCGCCGGAAGATGTTCCCGGACCAACTGCGCCCGGCACCAGAAACTCCAGCGAGGAAATCGAACGCAGGTTGCCCGTCACCGCCAGCGGAAGATCATAGACTTGGTCCTTGGTAATATTGGCGTCTATCTCCGAACTTTCTGTCTCTAACGTCAACGTATCGGCCGTCACGCTGATCGTCTCCGATACCGCCCCTACCGCAAGCACAATGTCCCGGCCAACATGCGAAGCCACAGTCACGAAAACACCTGAGTAGATCGCAGTCTTGAAGCCTGCCGAGGGCTCCGCCTTCACCTCATAGGTGCCGGTCCGTACCGACGGGAAAACGTAATATCCCGTGGCGGAGCTGACCGTTTTGTAAGTTGTACCGCTGCTGGCTTCCTTCGCGGTAATCGCGACATCCTTCACCGCGCTTCCGGAAGGATCGGTGACGGTGCCGCTGATCGACCCTGTGTCCAATTGCGCCAAAGCAGGCAATCCGGCCAGGAGCAAAGTAAATAGGGTCACTCCCACGACCCAACCTCGGCTCCGGGCGAGAGCGCGAGCATAGAAGAACGAACCAAAATTTCTGCAAATAGACTTTTGCACGTCTCGTGTCATCAGAGTCTCCATGAAGCTCAGAGTGCTCACATTGTTCTGGGACGAATTTAGACAGCTTCGAGCTCGTCACTGATCACTGATCACCGATCACTGGACACTGATCACTGATCAGCAACCCCGTTTTTCTCAGACGCCCCTTCCACTGCCAGCGGTCAGCCTTCGCAGCTGGCTATTGCGTACAAGCCTGCAAACAAAGACCTAATCACTCTTCAATGGCGCGCGGTGTTGGGAACCGGGGACGGTCGAGGTTCCGATCACCGGCCAATCGTTCGTCCAGGTCAGCGATCTCACAAACAAGTAATCCAGCCCATTCTGCGAAAGCTGCAGCGCATGAAAAACAATCAGATCGCCATCGGTCGCATCGATGTATGCGGTTTGCCCGCCCGGCCCGGCCCAGGTTGCGTCTCCCTGCAACAGGATCGTTCCACCGCCCGCCGCCATATCCACGCCACTCTGGTCGAGAAATGGTCCATTCGGGCTGCTCCCCCGGCCCACCACGATTTTGTAATCGCTTTGCGAGGGATCCACCGCGCAGCAGTAATCCCACGAAACGAAGAGATAGTAGTACCCGTTCTCATAAACCAGCGAAGAGCCTTCGATCGGATCGTTGGGAACATCCGATGCGCGCTCGGCCAAATGGTAGGTCGCTGAGCCGGATTGGATTTGCCCGGTCGCCGGATCAATCTGCTGCTGGTAAATCCCAGTCCAGAAACTTCCGTAGGTTAGCCAGACGGATCCACCCGCATCGATGAGAATATTGGGGTCGATCGCGTTGAAGTCGTCGGAAGACGAAGATTGCAAAATAAGGCCCTGATCGACCCAGTTGTAATTAGGATCCGTAGAATCCAGCGTGCTGTTGGTCACCAGCCCGATTGCCGAAGTATTCGATCCAAAAGAAGAAACTGCGTAATAAACGTGGTAGCTGCCGTTGAAATAGGAGACGTCGGGCGCCCATATTTCCGTTGCCTGCGGAACGGCCCCGGAAATCCACGACGGCAAGGTGCTGAAGACATAACCGCAGGCGGTCCAGGCAATCTTGTCGGTTGAGCAGCGAATGGGAATAAATCCGCCTTGACTCGAAGAGGCATCAGTGGAGAAGACATAGTACGTCGATCCCTGCCGAATGATACTTGGATCGTGCACCGGCGAGGTGTCACCGGTGAATTCGTAACTGGTCAATGGACCGGCAGCCGCTATGACGAGACTGAGACTCGTGGTAGCCGAAGCCTGCGACGAATCCGTAACCTCGGCGGTGAAATTGAAGGTCCCTGTTGCGGTCGGCGTGCCTGAGAGAATGCCGCTGTCAGCCAGGGTTATTCCTGCCGGCAGCGTCCCAGCCGACACGCTCCATGCATACCCGCTGCCGGTCCCACCCGTCGCAGCCAGCGTCGCCGAGTACGACACCGTTACCGTGCCGCCCGCAAGAGAAGTCGTTGTGATGGCCAGCGGTGAGGGGGACGAAGTCGAGGAGCCACCGCCGCAGCCTTGCAGGGGATAGAGTGCGAACACACACTGAAGCGCCACCAGCCACTTGCGGGTCCGGACGGATCGGCAAGGGCTGCGGCGAACATAGCTGCGGCCAACATGGCTGCAGCGAACATGGGCGAGCCGGAAGCGGGCCTTTTTCATTACTTGCTCGGTTCGGACAGGGACTCCGAGTAAACGTTTGCTTTGCGAACCCGGACTCATATGAAGCCCCGCCACTCCTTCTTTTCGAGTAACACACGGTATGCATACGGTATGTTACCGTTCACTCTTCAAGTCTAAATCCTTTACTTGTATGGACATAGACCCAAAGCCGCCATCGATCAGAAAGATAGAAAAGTGTCGGCGCCCTCTCAATTGTGATCCCAAGACGAGCCACTCGCATCAGGTAAACCTGTTCGCTTGTGCCCAAAGCGCTGAAAATGCGGAGACAGTTTGTGGAAGTGCGGGGAGTATCTCTGACCCGCGCGTGCGGACCTGTGGGAAATCTACTTTCAGGCTCGGGTCACCACGGCCGCTTCACCAGAAGTAAGCCGCAACGACGTGCGGCGGGCTGGCACCGGCATCGATAACCGATGTCTGTACAATGACTTGCATGTTTTTTTTCTCCCATCCGGGGGGCGCCGTCCGCGCCCACTCGGACAAGTATTCGGGGTCGGAGACGAACTGCGCCGCCGCGTCGGTGCCCGGTGCCGTGATTCCTGCCACACTGACCACGGCATGGCCCGTCTTGGAGTCCAGTAGTCGGGTGACGACTCCAAAGTCCACCACCACTTCCCGGTGTAAACCCAGGCTGCAGAACCACTTCTTGTCCGGAGAGGTCCGGTCATGGATCCAGAGGATGCCGTCCCTCTCTTCAAACACGTAACGCAGATCGGACGTCATTTCCATCGTCCACCGGTTACTGAACGCTCCAATCAGCACCGCCGGGGAATTGCGAAGCTCATCGAATGACGATTCGTCGCCAATCCTGATCTGGCGTGGCTTGCCGATCCGGCCTAAGGCGTCGGAAATTCGAAAAGCAGCATAAACATCGCCCGAGACCAGACCGATATCAGGGAAGGTGAGCATGTCTTTCCATGAGATCTTTTCATCGGGATCCAGAGGCAGCGGTTGGTCAAACCTCTCCACTTGCGTCTGGAAAGTGCCGGGATGGGTCTTTGCGTACTTGTCGTACAGCGCGAATGACGGGCGATACAAAACCGGCCTGGGAAGGTAGACGAGTACAGGTTGCGAAGTGGAAAAGACGGGGGCCCAAAACTGCTGCAAGGGGGTGGGCCGGGCCAGTTTGTGCTGGATGCCGGGGCCGACCAGAACCGCGACTAGCGCCAGGTTCAGGGCAAGCGCCGTCCAGGCAATCACTTTCCACTTACTACGGGGCTCATGGAGCGGCAAAGGCGGAGGGACCGGCTTAGCTGGCAACTCGACAGAAATGTGGTGAAATTCGGGAACATAGGTTCCTACAGGGAGGTCGATGCGCACTTCGGAGGGCTTGGACCACTCGTGATAATACTGTTCGAGGCGCCTCCGCACCTCGCCAGCCTGCACTCGAACCACCGGGTCGTCGCCGGTGGCGTAATCAGCCGGACGGTGGAACAAATCCGCCCCAATGCTGCGCTCCTTCAGCGAATCATCATGCCCTTCCAGCTTATGTTGTATGACATAGGAGAGAAACTGCTTACTGCGGCCGCTGTTCCGAAAAGACGGGCTGGCGAGGATGTTTTCCAGTTCCTGAAGAACTGCCGATTTGTCCACCCCTGCGATGATAGGCGGGCGCGCTTTTGGGGGATTCACATTCGGGACTGAATCGGAGGATGCCACAGCCATCGAATCGACCCCCTGGGTTACAGCTTGGTGTATCACGCAGCACTTACCGTTGTCATCCGAAAAGGGGCTGCATGGTGTGATCGGTTATCACTTTATGTCGTTGTATTTAAAAGACGTCTAACTGTAAAACACCGTGTGCTACTGGTTCCGCTGGAGTGAAAGTCATAGACAACTAAGGAGATTTGGCAAACGTTTGCCAAGGTTCGCCAGCTCGCTTCTGATGGGGTCGAACATAGGGGTCGAAAGATGGATCTCCGGGAAATCGCGAGGCGCGCGAGGGTTTCGACCGCCACAGCCTCGCGCGCGATCAATCGCGTGCCCACCGTAGATCCCCTGCTGTCGAGGCGAGTATGGAAGGTAGTGGATGAGCTGGGATACTACCCGAACACTCAGGCACGAGCGCTCGTTTCCGGGAAGAGCAGAATCTTCGGCCTGATCGTCTCCGAAATCACCAACCCTTTTTTCCCGGAGATCGTGGCGGTATTCGAGAGGATTGCCGTAGAGCATGGGTACGAGATCCTGCTGACATCCACTGTGCACGATCCCAGGCTGATGGCGAGTTCCGTCCGGCGAATGATAGAACGTCGCGTCGACGGCGTTGCGGTGATGACCTTCGGGATGGAGGAATTGCTGCTCGAGGATTTGAAACTGCGCCGAGTCCCGCTGGTTTTCGTCGATGTCGGCCCGGCCCTCCCCCGGATCAGCAATATACGCATCGACTATTTGCATGGCATTCGCCAGGCAATCCAGCACTTGGCAGCCCTGCGCCACAAGCGAATCGGTTTCGTCGCCGGCCCGCTAAGCCTGAAATCGGCCGTCGCGCGCAAGAACGCGTTTCTGCAATCGATGCAGGAAATTGGACTCGCGGGCGACCCGGTCTTGATTGTGGAGGGAAATCACACGACAGAAGGAGGCATGCAAGCAGTCGCGCAACTGCTGAACGCCCCGATTAAACCCACGGCAATTCTCTGCTCGAATGACATGACCGCCATTGGCGTAATGAAGAAGAGCTACGAGGAGGGCGTTGTGATTCCGCGCGACTTGTCGCTGATCGGGTTTGACGACGTGCGCCTGGCGCAGTTCACGTTGCCACCTCTGACTACGGTGCAGATGTCACAGGCCGAACTGGCTAAGTTGGCGTTCAAGGCACTTCTTGCGGAAGTGGAGCGGGAGGCACCCATGCCGAACGGGACCGAATATGTGATGCGGACGAACTTGCTGCTCAGGGAGTCGACCGCCCTGGCTCGGAGCGGGACGAGCAGGCCCCGCCGAAGCGCCGCTGCACGAGAGTTGACGTGGGGTGAGTCACACGGAGGATGATCAGGATGCGCATTGTTGCTGGGCTTTCTTGGCGGCCATTATCGGTGAGCTTTCTTGGTGAGCATTGTTGGTGAACTTCAATGCTGTTGGGAGGGATGATTCCGACGAAGCGGAGACAGGAATGCAGCGATGGACTCGAAGCCGCGATGAAGGCCAGAATCGCGGTCTTACACGAAGAGATAGAAGTCATCCACTGCGCCAACGAACTATATTGGCGGCAGGCGAATCCCTGCGGTGCAGCCAAGGCAGAACACTACCGCAAACAGGATCGGCTGGAAAAAATCCGGAGCGAATTGGCTGAACTGAGAAAGCATAATTGAGCGCTCAACGTAGCCTGATTTTTTGGATCTAAATTCAGCACGATCAAAGTGTGGTGGTGGCTGAACTTGAATTTCTTAGCGTACTTTGCGGCATTTCTTCGCGCTTAGCGGTTAAAGTCTTTGACTTGGACACGAACGAGAACCCTTTAACCGCAAAGTTCGCAAAGGAAAGCCGCAAAGTGCGCGAAGAAATTCTAATTGAGGCGCTACTCAAAGTTTGAGTCAGTTGTCAAACATCCTTGCAGTTCCTTAATGAGGGATACAGCATGAGAATGGGAATGATTGTTCTGTTTCTTGGTGCGGCAGTACTCGCGGTCACACTCTCCACAACCGACATTCATGGACAATCACCGGCAGGCCTGCCTCAAGTTGTCAGCGTTACCGGGGATGTAGAAGGAACTCACGATCCTTCGATCGCCAAAGAAGGCAGCAGTTGGTATCTGTTTGCCACCGCGACCGAACCGAAGCGGGACGGCGAACTGCCGATTCGTTGCTCCCCCGATTTGCATCACTGGAGCCGATGCGGCTATGTATTGCCCGGCATTCCGCAATGGATTCAAAATGAAAGTCCGGAGACAAAAGAACTCTGGGCGCCCGACATTTCCTATTTCGACGGCCAATACCACCTCTATTATGCCTTCTCCGCATTCGGCAAGAACACCTCGGGCATCGCCCTGCTGACCAACAAAACTCTGGATCCGAACAACCCGCAGTTTCATTGGGTGGATCAGGGACTGGTGCTGCAATCCAAGGTGAGCGATGATTTCAATGCCATTGATCCGAACCTTATCCTAGACGTAGAAGGACAGGCATGGCTGGCGTTTGGCAGCTTCTGGAACGGGATCAAGATGCGGAAACTCGATCGCAAGACGGGGAAACTGTCGACGGAAGATACCCGCCTTTATTCTTTGGCCAGCCGGAAGCGCCCCGACAATCCTCCGCCTGCGCCCCGGGGTTTGCCACCTAATTGGCAGGCCATTGAGGCGCCGTTTATCGTTCATCATGCCGACTACTATTATCTTTTTGTTTCCTTCGACTTGTGCTGCCGTGGAACCAGGAGCACTTACAAGACCATGGTCGGCCGTTCGCGCAGCGTGACCGGACCTTACGTGGATAAGAACGGAACGTCGATGCTCGAAGGCGGAGGCAGCCGACTGTTAGTTGGCAACAGTCGCTGGCTGGGGCCGGGTGGGGAATCGGTTTTGATGCAAAAAGATGGCGACATCATCGTTTTTCACGCTTACGACGCGACTACCGGACATCCCTTTCTCCACATTTCTACACTTAGCTGGAACGATGGCTGGCCATCGGCGGCGCTTGACGGAAATTAGAAATCGGGCCATTCGACAGCCATGCATTCATAAACTGCTTGTAGAGGAAAACAGCGAAGGACAAGCGGACATGGGCAGGCGAATAAGAAGTAAAGTCTGCGCCTTGATCAGAAGCGCCAGCCGGGATCTCCTTATTGTTCACGCCCAGCGAGCCGACCGAAAGGCGTGGTCGCTACTCACACCAACATTACGGCGCAGATCACGCACCTTGAAGCAGGTCACCAGAAATCGAATTGCTCAACGGACTCTCCGATAATGCGCGAGACTGTAATACGCCCCGTACGAGTGACCCGCGATTTCACTAATCTGAAGCACTCGACCCAATGTCTTATGGCCACGACGCTGTAATCGAGCGCTAACCATAATGCTCAACGTCGATTCAACGGACCACGATGCGGCTAACACTGCATTGCCGTGTGATACGAAAGGCCTATCTAGCGGGTTATATTCGATACCACCAGACGACATAATCCTTGAGGTGGCATAGGCATCCAGTCCAGTCGAAACCAGTTGAGCAGCACACAATGCAACGAATGTTGGATCATGAACCACTGAAGGAGCATCGGGAATCTGGCTCATCGAGACACCAGTCAGTAACAGGAACATTGCAGCATATCGCATCGTTCTTCTTGTCCGGCGAGTTGCGACTGAGTGAAGAAACCTTGCCTTCAGCGAACCGGAGAAATGCACATAAGGCTTTTGCAAATCAACATTTACAAGAGAGGCCGCCGCCGGTTCCGATGCAGACAAAGGCCACATGGCCCGGCGGCGAGCCGTAAACACCATCTTCATCCTCCGGTTGCGGAGGTTGCAGGCCCGATCAGAGACCGCGACCCAGCATGTAGTTGTTCGCGCGCAGGAACCAGCCAGCCTCGGCGTTATAGAACGGCCACGGAAAGTCGGGATCCACATACTTGCTCTGGATTGTGTTGATGTAAGTGGCGACGCGGGTTTTATCTCCCATGGCAGCCGCGCCATCGACGACCAGGCACCACGGAAATGGGTCCTGGGAATTAAACGAGAGCGTCGGCCAGCCCGGCCATGCCGAATTGAGCCCCGCATAGGATTGCTGCGCACGCGAGTCGGATGAGGGCACCACGCCCATCAGCACGGGAAAGACCTGGGAACTGGCGTCGGGATACCAGGTGTCCAGATTGGGGCCTATCAGGTCGCCATAATAATTCTTGTAGACCGCCCACTTGCCATTCATCCACATGCTCTTAACGCCGTTCTGCATCGAGTCTGCGGCGGCATTGTAGTATGCGGCCTTGCTGGTATCGCCAAAGGCATTGGTGTACAGCGACGCCAGGTCCCTCAATCCGCGGTAGCCTTCGGAATTGTCCATGAGGTACTTGATCTGATAGTCAGGCTTGGCCCAGGTGAGGCCATCGCTCTGCTGCGTCTGGATGAGCACTCCACCGATCACATCGAGCTGGTAGGAGAGAGTCTTGATGTAGGTCCGAGCGTTCGCGTTCCCGCTCTGCCACGCATTCCAGGTGAGAGTGAGGAAAGTGGAAGCGTAAGAGTCCGTCGAGTCACAGTCGTCGGTGGATGTCTCGACTCCGTTGGTGACGGTGTAGTTATACGTTGTGCCGTAGATGCCCCACTTATCCGGCCAGTTGAGGTGGTTCATGTACCACTTCATCCAGGCCACCACTTGCGGCATCCGATTCGGATCTTTGGTCATGCCGATGGCGGCAATATTGGCGAAATAGGGTTCGATCTGTCCCGGGACGTAGAGAATGGAACCATCCGACTGGGAAAACTGCGACACCCACTGCGACGTGGCATTGAAGTTGCCCTGGTACGCCGCCGCGGTGGTAGTGCTCGCAGCCACAGATGTCGTGTCGGTACCATTTGCGCTGCCGGTCGTGTCGTTTGTCGGGGAACTCGCGCTTCCGCTCTGGGCCACGGCAACGGCTGCCAGAATCGTCATAGCTGCAACCGAGCGAAGAAGATGAAGCGCGAGCCAGGACTGGCGGTGCGCCGGGATTCGGTAAGTTTGGGATGAGCCGTCAGAGAAACTGCAGGGAAACAGACGGGAAGACAGAGGGAGCCTCCAATGCGTATCGGGAATTTGCCCAAAAAGAAGAGCTGGGTACTTCGGCGC
>Ga0302326_10008905_pt1 | contig 22058 bp, 16 predicted proteins | sample Palsa_T0_3_FD_202264 | JGI IMG/M metagenome (GOLD analysis project Ga0302326, IMG submission 202264) | Peat permafrost microbial communities from Stordalen Mire near Abisko, Sweden - Palsa_T0_3 | ecosystem: Environmental > Terrestrial > Soil > Palsa > Peat permafrost | place: Sweden: Abisko... | reverse complement strand
CCCCAGCGAGCTCCGCAACCAGGCGCGGCACGTCGGCCTCTGCGATACCCCGCAACGTAAACCACGGCGGCTTCGCATCGACGCTTCCATAGCGCTCGAGAATCGCAAGCGCGATTTCGTCGGGGGATTCGAGGCGCACACGCACCGCGCGCGCGGCGCCGAGAATGTCGGCAACCGTACCTTGGGCGACGACGCGGCCGCGGTCGACGAATGCGACGCGATCGCAGACGCGTTCGACTTCCGTTAGAAGATGGGAGTTGAGGAAGACCGCGGCCCCGCGCGCGCGCAAACGTTCGACGATCGCGCGCACGTCGCGACGTCCGACGGGGTCGAGCGCAGATGTTGGCTCGTCGAGAAAAACCAAAGCCGGCCGGCCCAGGAGCGCGACGGCGAGCCCGAGCCGCTGCTGCATTCCTTTTGAAAATTTGCCCACGCGATCGTTCGCTCGCGCGGCGAGCCCCACGACTTCTAGTGCCTCGTCGATCTGCGCCGTGCGGCTCGACAGCGAGATGCCGGCGAGCCGCGCGTGAAAGGCCAGAACCTCGCGTGGGCAGAGCCAGTCCTGATAGCGGAACAGCTCGGGTAAATAGCCCACCGCGCGCCGGGCATCGCGATCCCCAAGCGGTGCGCCCAGCACTTCGGCAGCGCCGGATGTCGGGCGACAGAGCCCGAGCAGCAGCTTGACGGCGGTCGTCTTGCCCGCGCCGTTCGGGCCGAGGAATCCGAACGCTTCGCCGCGCCCGACGGTCAGCGTAAAGTCGTCGAGCGCCGTAATCCGGCCGAAGCGCTTCGCAAGGCCAAGCGCTTCGATTGCCGGAGCGGGCGTCAATTCAGCGAGTTGGCGATGGCGAGGATTTCTCGTGCAGTACCGCTACCGGCGACGCCGTAAATGAAACCGCCGCGAGACCAGACGACAACCGCGCCGAGCCCGGTTTCATCCCCCATGCCGATGCCCCAAACGCCGTCGACGAAGATCGGTTGCGAGTAGGCGCGGTCGATTGGGATCGGGATCGGTAAGGTCGTCGACGGGTCGCGCAATCCCGCAAACGCGGCGGCGAGCCGGGGCGGAATGCCCGGTTGCGACAGCAGATACGCCTCGATCGTTTGCACCGAAACGCCGCTCGAGCCGACCCGCGGAACGGGCATTTGCACGACCACCGTTGGGCGGCCCGAGCCCCACCAAGCGATAGAGTGTGTCGAGCGCTGAACCTCAATTCGGTATCGTACTCGGTGCAGGTTCTCGTTCGCACGCGGCGGAGCCATCGGGAGGCGCGCGAAAGGAACGCCGTATGCAGCGGTAACGATCGGACCGAACGCCACCCGGATAACCGATCCGTCCATGCCGGCGGGCATCGGCTGCAAGGCAACGGCATGGCCGGCGGCCCAATCGCGCGCTTTCGCGCTGCTGAAGGTCAGCTGCTCGATGCCCGGACGGAAGATCTCGAATTGCGATGCGCTTGCGCCCTCCACAACCTGCGGCAGCCGGAGGCGATAACCGGCAATCGCGCTTGCCGAGCGTGCATCGGGTGCTTGCGTGTGTTGGGATTGGGTTATTTCGTGCACCTCGCCGAGAGCAGAGAAATCCGGCACAGCATGCATTTGTTCGAAATCCGCCGCCGTCATCGGCACGAAGGCGATGTTTCGCGGCTCGAAGATCTCGACGAATCCGAGTGCTAGCGAGCGGACGGGTGCAACTGCGGTAACGACGATAAGAAGCGCCGCGAAGCCGGCGACGAATAGCACGCGCCCAGACGGGTTGCGACGTGGCGGGGGCGGCAGTGTCGCGCCACGGACGGCCAGAACGCGCCGGCAGCTAAGGCAGGCATCGATGTGCGCGTGCTCGCGGCGTTGGATCGGCTGCCCCTCGCCAATGGCGCCTAGCCGCGCGTCCGAAACATGTGCCATTGTTTCGCCTCCGGCCGATTACTTTCGCCGAAAGCACGAAACCGTCCCGGGCGCCGCTACGCGACGTGCATCGGGGCGAGGTCGCGTTCTTGGAGGATCGCGCCGGGGGAGATGACGTGGCGCTTGAGCCCGAGCTTGGTTACGTCGACGCCGAGCGCGAGCGCGACGAGTTGCGGGAGGTGGAAGGTCGGCAGGTCGGTGCGGCCCCAGCGCGCGACCGAGTCGGCTTGGTAGCCGTCGAGGGCGAGATGGCACAGCGGGCACGGCGTGAGGACGGCTTCCGCGCCTTTGTCCTTGGCGATGCGCATATTCTGGCCGACCATGTTGGCGGCGATCCCGTCCTTCTCGAGTTGGACGTGAAATCCGCAGCAACGCGTCTTGCCCGCGTAGTCGATCGGCTCGCCGCCGAGCGCCGTGATGAGGTCTTCGAGCGAGTGCGGGTTGCGCGCCGACTCCCAGCCGTTGACCGATTCCGGCCGGATGATGTGACAGCCGTAGAACGGCGCGACCTTGAGGCCGTTGAGCGGGTTGACGACCATCTTGCGCAGTTCGTCGAGCCCGATGTCGTCGATTAACAGCCACAGGAGATGGCGCACCGAGACCGTCCCTTGATATGACGCATTGAACTTGCCCAGGATCGCGTTGGCGTGCTCCATGTGACGTTCGTCTTCGAGCAGCTCTTTGTTGGCCGCGCGCATGTGTCCGGTGCAGGTCGAACAGATCGTGATGACGTCGTCGAGCCCGAGTGCTTCGGCTTGCGCGTAGGTTCGCGCGTTGAGGACCCGCGCGACGTCACGGTTCACGTCGTTCAGGACCGAGGCGCCGCAGCACGAGGCGGCGGTCAACTCGATCAGCTCGATCCCGAGCCGGTCGGCGAGCAGCATCGTCGAGTTGAAAAGTTCGGTGCACGACTCCTTGGCGACGCAGCCGGGGAAGAAGCCGTAGCGCTTCATCTGGGCCGACTTGGAGCGGCGCTTCGCCGGTAGTGGGTCGGTGATTGCGGTGGCCATTATGCGACGGGGACCTCCATGGCGTCGAAAATCGTGCGAATCTCGTCGACCTTCGGGACCGGATGCATGATGAGGGGCGGGACCTTTCCTTTGGCGGCCATCCGCAGACCGAGGGGCATGATCTTGAGCAAGCCCTTGAAATTGAACTTGCCCACCGTGCCCACGATCACTTCGTTCTCCGCGAGCATCCCGGTCTGTTTGATCGTCTTTGAAACGACGAGCGCGTGGCGCGGACCGGGGGCGTTCGTCATTCCGAGCTCGACCGACTTGCGCTTCGTGTCGATGATGCGATCGTGCGGATCGACGTGCTTGGGACAGTACGAACAAGCGTAGCAGTGCGCGCACAGCCACAAATAGTCGTCGCTGATCTGCGCGACGCGTTCGCTCGTCTGGGCGTCGCGGCTGTCCTCGATGAAGCGGTAGGCGTATGCGATTGCGGCCGGACCGGCGAACGACGGGTCGACGCTGATGACCGGGCACAGCGCGTAGCAGGTCGCGCACATCACGCAGTTCGCCACGGCGACGAGCTTCTTCATGTCCTCCGGCGAGACGCGCCGTTCGCGCTCGTGATCGGAGTCCTTGTCCGCAGGCTGCAAGTACGGCTTGAGCCGCGAGTACTTGTCCCAGAACGGGTCCATGTGAACGACCATGTCTTTGATCGGTTCGAAGTTCGGCATCGGATCGATCCGCACGGAGCGGTCTTCGCGCAGGACCGAGTTGATCGGCGTCTTGCACGCGAGCCCCGTCGTTCCGTTGATGTTCATCGAACACGAGCCGCAGATCGAGGAGCGGCACGAACGGCGGAACGTGATCGATCCGTCGACTTCGGCCTTCGCGTACTCGAGCGCGTCGAGAACGGTCGAGGTCTCGGGGAAGTCGATGTCGACCCGCTCGCGCCGCGGGTCTTCGCCCGTCGCTTCATCGAAGCGGAAGAGATCGAGGGTGATCTTGGACATACTAATAAGATCTCACTTCCGGCTTGTACTTCGTGAACGTCACCTTGCGCTCGTAGTCGGGCGTGGGGTCGGCGCCGGTATACGTCATCCGCGTGTGCACGAGCCATTTCTCGTCGTCGCGGTCGGGGAAGTCCGTGCGCGCCTGCGCGCCGCGCGACTCGGTGCGGTTGAGCGCGCCAAGGGCGATCGTCTGCGCGATGTCGACCAGGAATTCCGTCTCGAGTAACCCGATGAGATCGGTGTTGAACGTCTTCGATTTATCCATCACGGTCATGGTTTTGGCCGCTTCGCGCACCTCGCGTAAGCCCGAAACGGCCGTTTGCAGTTCCTTTTCGTTGCGGAAGATGAAGACGTTCTCGGACATGACCGCATTCATCTTCTTGCGGACGTGGGCGTGGCGCTCGCCGCCCGACCGGGCGAGGATGCCGTCGATGCGTTCTCGCTCGCTGCGCAGGGTGCGCTCCGACTGGCGAACGCTGCCGACATCCTTGATATACCCGATCGCGTGCCGGGCGCTGCGGGCCCCGAAAACGATCGTTTCCAGGAGCGAGTTGCCGCCCAGGCGGTTCGATCCGTGGACGCTGACGCACGCGCACTCGCCGGCCGCGTAGATGCCGGGAATCTTCGTCTCGCCGAACTTGTTCGTCTCGATGCCGCCCATGGCATAGTGCATCCCGGGTAGGATCGGGATCGGCGTATCGATTGCGTCTTTGCCGGTCGCGTCGAGCGCCAGCTCGCGAATCTGCGGCAGCCGTTCGAGGATCTTCTCGCGCCCGAGGTGGCGGAGGTCGAGCAGCACGCACCCGTCGATCCCGCGGCCTTCCATGATCTCGGTCCACTCCGCGCGCGCGACGACGTCGCGCGAGGCGAGTTCGCCTTTGTTTGGCGCGTACTTGAACATGAAGCGCTCGCCCTCGCTGTTGAGCAGGTAAGCGCCTTCACCGCGCGCCGCTTCGGAAAGCAGCACGCCGTTTTCTTTCAGCGAGGTGGGATGGAACTGGACGAACTCCATGTCCATCAGCGGGATGCCGGCGCGGTAGGCGATCGCCATCCCGTCGGCCGTCGACGCGTAGCTATTCGTCGTCTTCGCGTAAACGCGGCCGAGGCCGCCGGTCGCGAAAATCGTCGCCTTCGCGGTGACCAGTTCGAGCTGACCATTGCGCATATTGTACGCGACGACGCCCGTCCCGATGCCGTCTTCGACACACACCGCCGTTGCGAAAAACTCTTCGTAGACTTTGACGCCGAAGCGCTCCAGCTGCTCCCACAGCGTGTGCAGGATGACGAGGCCCGTGACGTCGGCCGAGTAGCAGGTTCGCGCCGAACCCGCCCCGCCGAACGGACGTTGGGCGATCCGCCCGTCGGGCATGCGGGAGAAGATGCAGCCGCGGTGCTCCAGCCAAACGATTTGGCGCGGCGCGTCCTCGGTCATCGCCTCGATCGAGTCCTGATCGCCGAGATAGTCCGAACCCTTGACGCAGTCGAAGGCGTGGCTCTCCGGCGAGTCGTCTTCCCGGTTGCCGAGGGCCGCGTTGATGCCGCCCTGAGCCGCGCCCGAATGGCTACGGACCGGGTGCATCTTCGAGACGATCGCGACGTCGGCGCCGGCCTCGGCCGCCTCGACCGCGGCCCGCATCCCGGCAAGCCCGCCCCCGACGACCACGACATCGTGTTTGATCAAGCGCTGCGCCCCTTAATGGTCATGAAATCAGTTTTCATAGTACCGGCACGGGGATGAAGACCAAAGGACGTTCGTCGCACGCCCACGCGAAGCCCGTCCGGCCCCGCCCCGCCGTCCCGGGCGCCCCGGTCGCACGAGCCGGCGAGACTGGAAAGCCGCAATTCGCGTCGAAATCGCGCGCCGATGACGCCGCGGGAAATCAACGAACTGCGCGCGCTGCGCGAGGCTCGGGCGAGCGGATAGGCCGGCGGCCGAAGACTTCGCAGCGCGATTTCTCGCCGAAGTCGCGGAGCATGGCGCTACGGCACTCGTTTCCAACGCGCCGGTCGACGTCGACGGCATTCGGATCGACGGTCACCTCGTTCCGATGACCGTCTTGCGGCCGGCCGCAAACGCCGAGCCGAGTTGGGTCGTCTCGATGCGCTCCGCGTACGGTCCGTACGCGCTCCACGAGGTGGGCAACGTCCCGCTTCGTCCGGCGCGCCCCTTCTTGGCGGGCGCGGTCAAGGCGATGGACGGGGCGCTCGTAACGGCCGGACTCGACCGCCTGGTGTGCGTCAACAACTGGCTGCTCTCCACGAACCTGTATCCGCCCTGGGACGGTGCCGGTCTCGCCGCTCTGACGGCGTCGCTTGCCGAGCGCTTCCCGGAGCATTTCCTCGCCTTCCGTTCGCTGAATTTCCGCCACCATGCGCGCCTGCTCGCGCGTTTTCGCGCGACCGGCTGGGAGCTCGTGCCGGCAAGACAAGTGTGGATTGCCGAGCCCGGCGACGCGCCGACGCACAACCGCCGCATCGACGCGAAGCTTCTCGCACGCACGCCGCTGCAGCGCGCCGGTGCCCATAGCTTCGGCGATGCCGATTGGGTTCGAGCGGCCGACCTCTACGCGCAGTTGTATCTGCGGAAGTATTCGCACCTCAACCCCGCGTTCGCTCCGGGCTTCCTGCGCTTCGCGCAGCGCACCGGATTCATGCGCATCGAAGGGTTGCGCGACGCCCGGGGCAGCCTCGTTATGGTGGCCGGCACGATCGCCTCGCATGCCGTGATGACGACGCCGCTTGTCGGCTACGATTTCGCGTTGCCGCAATCGGCGGGTCTCTACCGGATGGCGATCGCGATGAGCTTCGAAGAAATGGAACGGTGCCGGCTAAGCTTCAACATCAGCGCCGGGGTCGGCGGCTTCAAGCGTCTCCGCGGCGCGAAACCGGTCGTGGAATACACCGCGGTCTGGTCGCGTCATCTCCCCGCGGCCCGCAGGCTTCCGCTGCAGTTCCTTCGGACAGTGCTGCAACGGATTGCCGTGCCGCTGATGGAAACGTACGATCTGTGAGCGTGCCGCCGCCGATCGACGCGTGGCCCCCCGGCTGGTGGGCGGTTTGCCGCTCGCGGGATCTTGGCAGCCGGCCGCTCGGCGTCGTGGTCAACGGGACGCCGCTTGCCGTCTTTCGCGACCCGAGCGGAACGCCGGCAGCGCTCGAAGACCGGTGTCCGCATCGGATGGCGCCGCTTTCAGCAGGACGGGCAACGTGCGGAACGATCGAATGCGCGTATCACGGCTGGCGCTTCGATGCCGCGGGCCGTTGTGCGGCGATTCCTGGCCTGGGCCCGAGCGACCGTGCCGACCACGAAACCCGTCGCGTCGCCGCGGCGCAAACGTGTGAAACGGGCGGCCTCGTCTTCGCGAGCGGGACGCGCGAACTCGCGCCACCGTACCTCGGTCCGCTTTGGGGCGCGCAGGATTGCCATGCGTTCGTGTGGCGCACCACGGCGCGCGGTGCGCTCGTCGATATCGCGGAAAACTTTCTCGACGGCTTCCATACGCATTTCGTTCACGCCGGGCTCATTCGCAGCGGGTCCGCGCGCCAACGCGTTCGCGCGCGCGTACGCCGCTTGTCCGATCGCATCGAGATTCAATATACCGGCGAGGGTCAACAGAACGGCCTGATCTCGCGGCTCTTCGAACGCGAGCGAGCGACGACGTTCGCGCGCTTCGTCCGTCCCGCCATCGCCGAACTCGAGTACCGCTCGCGCACCCGCATCGAGCTCGCGATCTCGGCATACTTCACCCGGGCGCAGAGCGACGCGGTTGCGATTTTCGCGGTGATGTCGGTGCCGGGGAACGCGCTGACCGGGCGATTGAAGGAAGCGGCGATCGCACCGTTCTTTGCGTACGCGCTGCGCCAAGATCGGCGGATCGTCGAACTCCAACGCGCTTCGATCGCGCGCTGGGGCGGCCCCCGCTTCACCTCGACCCGTCTCGACATGATGCGTCCGCACATCGCACGCTTGTTGGAACGCGATGCGCTGCCTTCCGATTTCGAGGCGGTGCACGAGGAAGAGCTGCTACTCTAAGAGCGCCTCCCCGTTCCATTCGATATCGGAGGTCGTTGCGGCGAGCGGCGAGCAATGGTGGCGCAGCGCGAGGGCAAGACCCTCGCCGAGCGCGAGCCATTGCGTCAGGCCGGGGCCGCGATCGCCTTTGCGCGCGACCACGTCCTCGGCGAGCCGCCACGCGCGCGCGGCCGCGCCAAAGCCGCCGAACACGAGCGATCGCGGCAGCGCGATGAGCAGCATCGCGAGACCAACCATGCTCGCGCCGTCGCGCGATTGCGGGATCATCGCATCGCCCGTGAATGCGGTCGCGAGCCGGTCGGCCGGATCGAACATGTGGACGCCGCTCGTGGCGCGCGGGTTGCATTCGAGCGCGAACCAGCGGCCGTCGCGTGCCCGGATCGTATCGAAGGCGAACTGCCCTTCGATGCGGTAGCGGGCCGCGAACGCGCTCGCGAACGTTTGCAGCGCCGGGACGATCGCGGGCCGGAACATGATGCTCGAACCCTTCCCCACGCGATACTCCGGACGATACGCGGAAAACGCCGTGAGGATGCCGTCGCGCGCCACTCCGTAGATGCACACCTCGTCGCCGTCCACGAACCGCTGGACGGCCCATGGATCGCACGGGGCCGGCCGCACCATGGCGATTGCAGCCGCGCTCGGACGGATCAGCGCACGCGAGCCGAAGCGCGAGAACGCGGGCTTCAACACGACGCCGTCGCCCAGGCGTTCGAGCACATCCTCCAATTCGGCGCGCGTTTCGGCTCGATACGTCTCGGGGGCTTCGATGCCAAGCCCCGCGACCAGGGCCGGGAGCCCGGTCTTGTCGTGCAGCTTGCGCATCGTTTCGAAATCGGAGACGGCAACGCGACAGCGGGTTTCGATGCGTTCCTTGTGACGGGCGATGAAAAATGCTTCTTCGCAGGTCGGCACGATCAAGTCGACCCCTTCGCGTTCCACGAGCGCGATCAACCGATCGGCGAACGCGCGGTGATCGGCGTTCGCGCGCGGCAGCCGGTGGTGTGCGGCGAATGCGCGCGAACGGCGCGCAATCGGCCACGCGAGCCGGTCGGCTCCGAGCACGCGCCAGCCTTCGCGCGCAAACGAACGCCCGAGATCAATAGCCGCCGGCGCGCGCGTGCCCGTGATCAACACGGTCTGCGCCATCAGTGCTCCTCCGGCCACGGAAAGGTCCGGCGCACGCGACGCAGCTTGGCCGCGTGATCGAGCGGCGGCTGGTACTCGACCGATGCGATCGCGGGCACGCTTCCGCCGAGGCGCGTCACGGCGGCGGCGAGGGCGTCGCGCGCGGCAGCGTGCTGTTCGGGCGGCACGCTGCCCGCGAGGGCGAGTTCGAGGCGATCGGGCGTCGCTTGGACGAGGCCGAAATCACCGGCGGCCGGCGCCGCATCGAGCACGGTCGCGCGGACGTCGTCGGGAAACAAGATGACGCGCCGGCCGGCGGGGCCTGCGAACACGAGCAAATCGTCGCGCCGGCCCTCGATGCGCTCGATCGCTTGCAACGGGGAACCGCATCGGCACGGGCGATCCGCTGCGATCAGGATGTCGTTCATACGGTACCGTACCATCGCTTGCGTCCGGCGCGAGAAATCCGTGATGACCGGATTGAAGGCTCGGCGGCCTTGGTCGACCCAGTCCTTTTCGAAGAGAACGTAGTCTTCGTTGAGGTGCATCGTGCCGAGGCGGCACGTGATCCCGAGAAAGCCCTCGGTGCATTGATAGATTTGATGGGCCGGCCCGGGCCACGCCTGCGTGATGGCCGCAGCTTCGGCGGGGTCGAGCACTTCCGCGGCGGAGAACGCCCGCTCGGGCCGCAGCCGCAAAGCCCCCGCCGATTGGCGCCGCGCGAGCAGCCCGAGGACGTGTGCCGGTGCGATGAGCACGGTCGGGTCGAACGCTTCGAGTTCGCGGACGTGTGCGTCCAAGCCGGATCGCAGGTTGAAGAAGCGGAACGTGAGCCGCCCGCTATCGCGCGTCGTCAGGTACAGGCGGCTGTTGCTCGCGAGCAAGACCGCCGCGCGATGTCGGCGCAGCAACCCGCCCGGCGGGAGCGCGAGCGCGAGCATCACGCCCGCCCACGTGCGGCGTTCGTGTGCGTCGACGAGAAACAGCGCGCGGTTGCCGCTCGTTCCCGACGACATGCCGATGCTGATGCCGCTGCGCTCTTCACCGCGTTCGGCAAGTCCGCGCGCTTCGTCGTACGAAAGTCCGAGCACGTTGAGGCCGGCGAAGCGTTCGCGCACGAATTCCTTGTCGGCGATCGGGAAAGCCCCGAGCGGCAATTGCGCGAGATCGCGATAGAGCGGCAAGCGGCTCAGGAGCTCGCGGCGAAAACGCTTCATGCCGCGTTCCTGGCGGCGCTCGAGCGCCGCACGGTCGCGGAATGTCCGAAACCAGCGCGCACGTGCAAAGTGCACGAAGATCTCCGCCGCGCCGTTCATGCGGTTTCGTGCGCCGGATCGTGCGCGGCGACCACGACGAGAGCTGGGTCTTCGCGTTTCATGCGGGCGAGCAAATCGATCGTGGACGCGTAGGCCCGCCGATCGTGCTGGATCGCCATCCCGATCGCGTGCGGGCCGATGCCGTCGTCGATGCACGAGAGACGCCACACCGCGTCGCCCGCGAACAGGACGCGGCGGCCGTCGCTTCGCTCGACGATCAGGCCGAGGTGCCCCGCACAGTGGCCGGCCAGCGGCACGAGAACCATGCGCTCGGAACCCGCCACAAACGCGTGCGCGCCGCTTGCCGGGGCGTCGGGCGCCGCGGGGAAGTCTTCCGCGAACAAAAGACGGCTTTCGAAATCGGGCGGCAGCAAGTCCCCAAGGAAGCCACGGCGTAAGCCGGCGAGCCCGGTCTTGCCGCGGACGTCGTCCCACGCTTCGCGCGAGCACACGAAACGGGCTTGCGGAAAATCGCGCAGACCGCCGATGTGATCGGGATGGAAATGCGAGATCACGATCGTTCCGACCGCGTCCGCGCCGATGCCGCGAAGACGCAGCGTCTCGACCGCGTCCGTGCCGAGGGTGATCGGCAACAGCGTGCGATAGAGGGGAAACGGGAAACGGCGCATCGCCGCATCGATGTGGCGCGCGTATCCCGTGTCGAAGAGAACGATCTCGCCGCCGCGCGATTCGATCAGTCCGAAGGTCGCGGGGAAGTTCCCCACGCGCCACGGGTCGGCGCGCCGCGCCAAGCAGAGGAAACTCCGGCAATGCCCGGCTTCAAAGACCTCAACCGTTGCCATTGCGTTCCTTCCACCATGCGCCCGTGACGGCGAGGCCGTCGGCGAGCGATTGACGCGGTTCCCAACCGAGATCCCGGCGCGCGGCTCCGATGTCGAGGGTTTGATCGTACGCGAGCAGACCGACGGAGTACGCGGTCACCGGCGGTTCGCCGCCCCCCGTTCGGCGCGCGATCGTTTCCAGCAATCGCGCAAACGCGATGGCGGGGCGCGCGGGTATCGGGACGAGACGTGCGGCGAGCCCCAGCGCGTCGAGCACGTCGCGCAACAGTCCGCCGACGCTGACCGGAGCGCCGTTCGTCACGTTGTACGCGCGTCCCGAAATGCCGGGGCCGGCTGCCGCCGCCGCCAAGAGCGCGTCAACGACGTTGGCGACGCAGGTGACGTCGACGAGCGCGTCGCGATTGGGCACGGGTATCCAGCCGCGCCGCGCGACGCGCGCGAGTCGCGGCGCGAGGGCCTGATCCCACGGACCGACGATGCCGCGCGGCCGCACGGTCACGCAATCCGCTCCGGCGGCCGCGGCGCCACGAACGATCTGCTCCGCTTCACGTTTGCTCGCGGCATATGCGTTGACCGGACGAACGGGCAGCGGATCGTCCTCGCGAATGTCGCGCCGGTCGCGAAAGTCGAAATAGATCGACGGCGTGGAAACGAACACGACGCGGCGTACCCCGGCCCGGCGCGCCGCTTCGAGCACGTTGCTCGTGCCGGTGACGTTGGCCGCGCGGAAGGCTTCGGCCGGACCCCACGTCGACGAAAGCGCAGCGCAGTGAAACACGACCTCGTGGTTCGCCATGGCCGCCGCCATCGCGGCGGTATCCGCCAGATCGATCTTCGCGAATCGGACGCCGGCTTCGCGCAACCAGCGTCCCGCGTCTGGGTCGCGACCCATTCCGGTGCACTCGGCGCCGTCGTTTGCGAGCCGGCGGCAGAGGTTGCGTCCGAGGCCCCCGGTGGCTCCGGTGACGAACGCTCTCAATAGCGCAGAACCATCCCGCCAAGGGTGATTCCAGCCGCCGTTCCGGCCACGAGCACGACGTCGCCGCGACGAACGTGTCCCGACCGAACGGCGGCGTCGAGCGCCGTCGGAATCGAGGCCGACACCTGATTGCCGTGGTCGGCAAAGATGTCGATCATCTTATGTTTGGGGATCCGGCAGAGGCGTCGCACGTGCAGCAGACCTGCGGCGCTCGCCTGATGCGGCACGATCGCAGCGAGATCGCCAACGGTCACTCCCGCGCCGGCGGCTGCAAGCAAGTGCTTCAGAAACGCCGGGAGATGGCGGGCCGCGACGCGATATGCGGCCTCGCCGTCCATGCGGAACGTCACGCCCGCACCAAACGCCTCGGGATCGTCGCGCAGGTCGAGGAGCGTCCCGCCCGAGCGGATCTCGCAAAGGTACGCTCCCTCACTATGCACTTCGAAACGCGAGGCGAGGATCGCCGACGACGTCGCATCGTCGCGTTCGAGTAACACGGCGGCGGCGCCGTCACCAAAATTGCCGCAAATGTCGACGTCGTTCCAATCGAGCGCGCGAGACGGCATGTCGGAGGAGACGATCAGCACGCGGCGGTACCGTCCGGCCGCCATCGCATAGGAGATCGTGTCGAAGGCTGCGAGAAAACTGAGACAGGTCGCGTTGATATCCAGGGCCGGCGTCGCGCGCTCCGCCAGTCCCAGCTGCTGCTGTACGAGCACGGCCTGCGTTGGAATCCACTGTTCCATGACGGCGCTTGCGGAAACGACGATGTCGAGATCTTCGGGGCGCCAGTTCGCCGTGGCGAGCGCCCGGCGTGCCGCTTCGACCGCCATGGAACTCGTCGTTTCCGTGCCGGCGAAGTGGCGGGCGCGAATTCCGAGACGCTTTTCGCAGGTTCCCGCTGGGGCTCCCATCCGTTCGTCGATCGAGGCGGAGAGGACGGGCGTTCCCGGACGATACGCGCCCGTTGCCGCGATACGGATGCCGGCAAGGGGCGGCGGAACGTGGCTCACTTCACGCAGGGAATGCGAAGCCGCAGCCGGAGCTCCCGAGTCCGGGGCCTGGACCCGGCATACCGCCGAGGACCGTGCCACCGACCGCGGCGCCGAGCCCCTGGCCTAAGAGTGCTCCTCCGGCGGCTCCGCCTGCGAGTCCAAGCGCGCCCGACGCGGCGAAGTTGCAGATCGCTTGATGGCACTCGGCCTTCGTACCCGTCAAGCAGCGCGCGATCGTCCATCCCAAATTGATGAAGGTGAGCACGTTGTTGAGGATGTTGTAGAACGTGACGTCCTCCTCTTCGAGCTCCTGGCCTGCGCCGCTGCTCATTCTGCCGACGGTGGCCCCCGTGTGCGGGTCGATGGCCCACCATCCATAGCCATCCGTGCCGGAGGTCGCTACCGCACGCGCCGGTGCGATGGCCACTTGACCGAGAGCGAACGTGCGCGCGAGATTCCCTGCGCTCCGCGCGTCCAGCGCGGAATCCGGCCGCCGCGCGGCCGTGCCGTCGAGAACGACGAGCGGCACGCCTTGTGCCGCGGCCAAGTGGAACACCGTCGGCGTGTCGCTGCGCTGCGTTCCGGCGTCGATCACCTGGCCCTCCACATACGTGTCGGCAATTCCGCGGGCGACGTTGGCGCGAAATGCGGCCACCGGGTCGTTCGCGAGCGCAGCCATCCCGTTGTCGACGATGTCGAGGCGTTGCTGCGCCACGGTCTTCCCCCCGTGACGTTCGAAGCCGTTGACGAGCATCGCGATCTGCGGCCGGTCGTACGCGAAACGCACCCCATCGGCTCGTGCGAGTGCGGATTCCAGCGCCGCGGCCCGTTCGAAATATTCTACGAGATCGATCGGATAGGGATTTGGTGCGGCGGACAGCTTGGCGGGCTTCGCGTCGTCGCGGACCGACGATGCATACTCGATGAGCGAGCGGGAAGCGATCGCAAAATCGAGTGTCCGCCGAACCTCGAGCGTAGCGTTCGCCGGCTCCGCCTGCACCGCTACGTGAAACGCGCGCGCCAGGTGGAGGGCGAAGACTTCGGGATCGGTCTCGTTTTCGGCGAGCACGCGGGTAAAGGTCACCGGCTTCTTCCCCGGCATAGCGCTGACGATCTCGAACCTCACGCTGCGAAGCGTGGCGCCGGCTGGGTGAAGGTCGATCGGCGTACCATCGACCGTCGTGGAGTCTAGCGAAAACCGCGGCGTAAAGGAACTCACCACGGCGAGCTGTTCGATCGTCGTGTCCTTCGGCGGTGTAATCTCGACGCTCACGATCCTGCCTTGCGTTTCGTAGGCGGGATGCGTCACGTCGAGTACGGTCGCATCGCTCGTCGCCGAACCTCGCGCAGTCGTCGCGATGACGCGAAACTCAAGGGTTGCGGCCGGCGTGCCGGCGATCGCTTCGCCGCCCGTTTGCGTCGTCGCAGCAGAGCCGAGGTGCGAGCCGGGCGCCAGGTCCGGCGCGCTCGGATCGAGGTCTGTGCCGTTCGCTAGCCGCACCCAGTCGTGCGGGCGCAGCGCTTCGTCCCAATCCGCGTACGGATCTTGGGGAGCGAGGGAGCCGCTTGCGCGGAGCCGTGCGATGAGATCGTCCGCCGTATCGTTCGATATCTTCACGCCCGCGGCCAAATAGCCGTCGATCTCCTGCTGAAGTTTTTCGCTTGCGGCCGCCAAATCGCTCTGCGACGTACCGAGCGCCCCCAGTAACGCCGGATCGGGTGTGGCGGCTGCTTCCGGCGCCGCCGGTGCTTCCGCGAGCGCACGCAGTTTTGCAATCTCGGCGTCGCTCAGCGTCCCGCGCTCGATCGTAAAGTGAGCCCCGGTTTCTTTGAGCATGGCCGCGAGTAAGGCAACTTTGTCGGCCGGACTACCCGCACGTCCGAGCCAGGTCCCGAGCGGGCCGCGCAAGATGCCGGCGTACGCATCGAGGCGGACGTTGTCGCGCACGAGAACGTCGAGAGCGCTCGGATCGTTCGAAGGCAGCGAGCGCACGAGTTCGCCGACGTCGTCATCGGTCTTCGGGAGCACGCCGCGGAGCGTCGTCAATTTCGCGACGTAGGCATTTGCCCGCCCGCAGGCTTCGTCGTGTGCCGCCGTCGCGGTGGCGACCGAGGATCCTGAAGAGCCTAACAAACCCGCGGCTTGCGACAGACCGGACTTCATCTGCGCACCGACCGTCGCCACGTGTTCGGAATCGTTGCAATCGGTGGGCGGATTCGCGGCGATGACGGGTCCCGCCGTCGTGGCAGCGCCGGCCGCCGCAGTCGCGCCGATCGTCGATGTCCCGGTCGAAGCGATCGAGGGGGCTGCGCTTGCCATGCTCGGGATGGGCGAGGCGACGGGCAACGGTAGCGCAAGCAGCGTCGCGGATTGGGGCGTTGCTGCGCCTTCGAACGCGGTGAGCGAAGGCAAACCGCGGTTACCCGCCTCTCGTCCACCGACTTGCGCCGATGCAAGGAGCGCGAGGCAAAGTGTCAGCGCCGTTGCGGATCGCATCCAGCGCTTGCGAAGTGCTGCGCCGGCGCCGGCGGCGAATGCGACGAGCACCGCGAGCGGCAGCCCAATCTCGACAGCCGTCCAAGCGACCCATCCCAGCGTGCCGGAGAATGCGGGATCGAGCTTCCCATCGAGCAGGGCTATCGCGAACGGCGTAAGACCGATCGCGACGACGATCGGCACCACGATGCGCGCAACCACCGGGATGCGCCCGAGCACCGCCGCGACACCGCAGAGTAAAAGGGCGGCGACAACGACGATCGCGACCGAGATCTGCGACGTGGCTGGGGCGAACGCGGGCCCGTGCGGATCCCCGGGCGCGGTGACGAATTGGCCGAGCGCGACAATCCCGGCAAGCACGAGCGCTCCGAGAGCCGCCGCAAACGGCGCCGCCCGGCGCATCGTGAGGGCGAGGATCGCCAGGTAGAGAACGGTCGTACCGATCGCCGTCCAGCGCAGGAGCGGTGCGCCCGGAAGCGAGCCGGCGGCGAGGTCGGCCAGGGCAAACGCGAAGATGATGCAGATGAGCCGCGAGAAGAGCATGAGGCCAGTATATGCAATCGCCGTGCGAGATGCGTCGCGGCGGGGCCCGGTGAGAACAGCCGCCTAGATCACGCGTATCTTGGCCATCATCCCCTGATCTTCGTGGTCGAGGATGTGACAATGGTAAAGGAACGTTCCGCGGATGACCGGATCGCGGAAGTCCATCAGCAGTTCGACGCTTCCCCGCGGCCGCACGACGATCGTATCTTGCCAATGCGGCTGCGCGACCGGTCGCCCGTCGATTCGCTCGGCGGCGAAGTGTATCTGATGGATGTGGAAGTCGTGGACCTCGTCTGTGTGGTTGAGGATCGTCCAGTCCTCGACGGTGCCGGCCCGAGCGACGACCGAGGGGGGAGCGTTCATGTCGAAGCTCTTCCCGTCGATGTAGAAGCCGTTAGCATCCTCGGTGAAGGTGATCGTCCGCTTTGCGACCGGAGGCGGCAGTTCGGGGCCGTGGCCGGCTTGGGGCAAGCTCGCGGCGACCGCGAGTTTCGCCTGCTCGGCAGCCATTGCCGCGCCGGAGCCGGGAGCGGCGGCGGCCCGCGGCGGCCCGAAGATCGTGCGCGGATCGACGAGATCCGCGAGCACGACAGCCGGGTTTGCGTCTCCGGTCTTACCGCTGTCGAAGCACGCCGAACGCAGAACGGTGGGACGATCGAGCCCGGTAACGACGAACTCGGCGCGGCCGGCCGGCGGGATGACGACGTGATCGACCGTGATTACCGCCGCCGTTCCGGGATAGGCATCGAGCGCGACGCCGTCGATTGCGACCAGCTGCAACCGTTCGCCGTCGACCGACAGATCGAAGTGCCGCGCCGCCGACGCGTTGACGACCCGAAAGAACTCGCGCTCGCCCGGCTCGATCCCGATCCGGGGATGGACGAGCCGGTTGAGGGTCGGCTGCAGGCCGTCTTCCGGCCGGCACGCCGATCCGTGGCTGGTCGCGCGCGGGCGCGGCACTACCGCACCAGGCACTCCCGCCTTGGGCTGCATCGGCATGTCGGCGTCAACGTAGTTCGCGCTCGTCGCGACGTCGCGCAGGACGACGATTCGCTCCTTCATCGTCGCGAGCTCGGGGAAGTGCCGCTCGAGTCCCTCGACGACGATCGCTCCGGACATGCCGCCGGTGACTTCCCGGTACGCCTCCCGGTGCGAATGCGGATGGTACCAGTACAACCCCGGTTCTTGCTCGGGCGGAATCTTGACCCGGTAGTGCAGCACCTGGCCGACGTGCGCGAGCGTCACGATCGTCTCGTCGGCCGGCGGATTCGGTGAAACGGTCAAGCCGTGGAAGTGGATGTTCACGCCGTTGATCTGATTCTGCCGAAACGGAAAGCCGTTGCCGATCGTCAGATCGATGGTGTCGCCGGGCGACACCCGAATCGTCGGCGCGACGCCGATCGTCCCCGCATAGGTGAACGCGGGCGCACCGGTGACCGGGTCGAGGATCGCGTCGAGCCGGAGCGTTGCCACGCCGTCGTGGGCGCGTACGTCCGGGATCGCCGGAAACACGTCGGGAATCGCGTCGCTTGTCGCGTTCGGTCCTTCGCCGCGGGCGCACGCGGAAACGAGCGCGAGCGTCAAGGCGGCGATCGCTCGGCGAATCGAAGGCTGCGAGAACATCGGGTACGCACACTGGTTGGCGTCGTGCCGCTCCGTTCCCCGCGCGGGATCGGGTCCTTAACGATGATTTAAGGGGGCCTTAGTCCAGTCTTTGCGTGCAAGCCTCACGGTTGACGTGTCTCTTCGCGCATGCGTCTTTCTCGTGCTGGAGGTTTTTCTATGCTTCTGCGTCGCACGACGGTTATTCGCCGTTCTATCGCATTGGCCATCGGTTTCGCGATCGTCGCCGGCTGCAGCTCGACGACCGCCCCCTCCGCGCCGGCCGGCACCGCGCCGGCGACGTTGCAGGATGCGATCCAACACGTCGTCGTCATCTACCAAGAGAATTGGAGCTTCGATGCGCTCTACGGCTCATTTCCGGGGGCGAACAACCTGAGCCGCGCCTCGGCGACGATTCCGCAGTTCGACAAATTGTCGGGCGCGGCGATCACGTCGCTGCCGCAGCCGCTCAACTACGCCGGCAACCCGGATCCGGACTTTCCGGCCGGGCTGCCGGCCCAGCCCTACGACGCGATGACGTATATCCAACCGAGCACGTTGACCGGCGATCTCGTCCATCGCTTCTACCAAGAGCAAGGTCAAATCGACCGCGGCAGAATGGATGGATTTGTAACCTGGAGCGACAACCCGGGGCTTGTCTTTAGTTACTTCGACGGGTCGCAGTTGCCCGAAGGGATGCTGGCCAAGCAGTACACCCTCGCGGACAATTTCTATCACAGCGCGTTCGGCGGTTCGTTCCTCAATCACCAATGGCTGATCTGCGCGTGCACGCCGACGTTCCCGAGCGCCCCGGCGAGCGCGGTCGCGACCGTCGCGTCGAACGGTCTGCTCGCGCTCGGTTCAAACGGGGCGATCGTGCACGACGGCTACGTGACGCCCGATGGCTACGTCGTCAACACGGCGTACACGGTCAATACTCCGCACCCGGCGAGCGCGGCGCCGGCGAGCCTCGTGCCGCAGCAAACCAATCCGACGATCGGCGATCGCCTCAGCGGCGCGGGCGTCTCCTGGAAGTGGTACTCGGGTGGCTGGAACAACGCGCTCGCGGGCAATCCCGACCCGCTCTTCCAGTTCCACCACCAGCCGTTCGCGTACTACCAGAACTACGCTGACGGCACGGCCGCCAAAGCCGCCCACCTCCAGGACGAAACGAACTTCCTCGCCGACGTCAAGTCCGGTGCGCTCCCGGCGGTCTCGTTTATCAAACCACTCGGTAACGACAACGAGCATCCCGGTTATTCGTCGCTCTTGGCCGGCCAGCAGCACGTCGCAAGCCTCGTCGCGGCGATCCAAAACAGTTCCGCGTGGCCGTCGACTGCAATCATCATCACCTACGACGAAAACGGCGGGCGGTGGGACCACATGCCACCGCCGGGCCCGTTCGATCGCTGGGGCCCGGGCTCGCGCGTGCCCGCGGTCATCGTCTCGCCATGGGCGCGGCACGGCTTCGTCGATCACACGCAGTACGAGACGGACTCGATTCTGGCGTTCATTGAGAAGCGATGGGGCCTCCAGCCGCTCGGAACGCGCGATGCCCACGCAAACCCGCTGACCAACGCGTTTACGTTCTCGCAAACGAAGAAGTAGCTGGAGGCCGGTCGACAGCGCAAAGGTAAGTGAGCCTTAGGCGAAGACGCCGTAGTATTGCGTACGTTCGCTGGAGGTTTCTCTTTGCGCCATCCTTCTATCGCCTCGTCCTTCCGGCGTAGCGTAGCGCTCGCTGCAGCACTCGCCTTCAGCGTCTGGTGCAGCGGCGCGACGCCCACGCCCGCAGCCGGCGACACCACGGCGCCGACCTTGAAAAGCGCGATCCAACACGTCATCGTCATCTATCAGGAGAACTGGAGCTTCGACGGACTGTACGGATCGTTTCCCGGAGCGAATGGCCTCGGCAACGCATCGGCCGCGGCTCCGCAAATCGATAAGCTCACCGGAAATCCGATCGCATCGTTGCCGCAGCCGCTTAATGGTGCCGGCCCCGATCCGGACTTCCCGGCGGGATTGCCGGTCGCCCCGTACGACGCGATGAAATACATCCTGCCGACGCAGCTAACCGGCGACCTCGTACACCGTTTCTATCAGGAGCAGGCGCAAATCGACGGCGGCAAGATGGACAAGTTCGTGACGTGGAGCGACAATCCGGGCCTGGTGCTCAGCCACTTCGACGCGACCACACTTCCCGAAGGGATACTCGCAAAGCAGTACGTGCTCGCCGACAATTACTTTCACAGCGCTTACGGGAGTTCGTTCCTCAATCATCAGTGGTTGATCTGCGTCTGCACGCCGACGTTCCCGAACGCGCCGGCGAGCGTTGTCGCAACCCTGGCTCCGAACGGCCAACTCGCACTCGACGCAAGCGGCAAGATCGTCCACGACGGCTTCGTCACCCCGGACGGCTACGCGGTCAATACCGCGTTTACGGTCAACGCACCCCACCCCGCGAACGCCGTGCCCGCAAATCTCGTGCCGAACCAAACGAATCCGACGATCGGCGATCGCCTAACCGCGGCGGGCGTTTCGTGGAAGTGGTATTCGGGTGGTTGGAATAATGCAATTGCCGGCAATCCGGATCCGCTCTTCCAGTTTCATCACCAACCGTTTGCCTACTTCACAAACTATGCCGACGGTACGGCCGCTAAGGCCGCGCATTTACAAGACGAGACGAACTTCCTCGCCGACCTCAAGGCCGGGGCGCTGCCGGCCGTTTCATTCGTAAAGCCGCTGGGCAACGACAACGAGCATCCCGGCTACAGCGCCTTGGCCGCGGGACAGCAGCACGTTGCAGATCTCATCAGCGCGATCCAAAACAGTCCGGAGTGGGCGACCACCGTGGTCATCATCACCTACGATGAGAACGGCGGCCGCTGGGATCACGTCGCGCCGCCCGGTCCGTTCGACCGCTGGGGTCCGGGAACGCGCGTGCCCGCGATCATCGTCTCGCCCTGGGCGAAGCGCGGCTTTATCGATCACACGCAGTACGAAACCGCCTCGATTCTCGCGTTCATCGAAGCACGTTGGAATCTCCAGCCGCTTAACATGCGCGACGCAAAGGCAAATCCGCTGACGAACGCCTTCACGTTCGGACCCTGACGCGCGATTGCATGTGCATTCGTACGGCGAAGAACGTGGACGTTTCGGCGATCCTCGAGGTCGCGCACGCGACACCGTGGGAGAAGGACGAGTACCTGCGACGTCAGATCGGCCTTGGCCACGTCGAGATCCTGTGCGAGGGCGATTCCGTCGTCGCGTTCATCGCGTGGAACGCCGAGTTCTTTTCGAAGCCGTTCGTGTGGCTGGTCGTCGTACGGCCCGACCGCCGAGAACAAGGTATCGCGGGCCGGCTGTTCGCCGCGGTCGAAGCTCGATGCGCGGGCTTGCGGCTCTATTCGTCGACGAACCGAAGCAACGTGGCAATGCACCGGCTCTTTGTGCGCCGCGGATATCGGCGCGCCGGCGAGCTCGAGCTCGATCCGGGCGACCCCGAAGCATTCTACTGCATCGACCTCTAAGCGAAGCACGGCTCTGCACCGGAGGCCGCGCCGAGTTTTGTGGAAATTTCAAGGCGCTGAAGTTGGCGCGACCGGGGTCCAAAGCTGATCCAGCTTTCCCGATTCGATCAACTTTCGCAGCGCACCATCAAAGCCCGAGACGTCAGAGCAGTCGACGTTGCCGGAGTCGGGCCCAATTTCGACCGGCCGCGAGAGATTTAGGATGCCTTCGGCCTCCGGTATTAGCTTGTCGGCTTGAAAGCCGAACCGCTGAATCGCGAAATACTCAGACTGCTTATCGCTGGAGCCGGGCGCGTATCGATCGTTGACAATGTAGAGTTTCTCATTCACAAACATCGCTCGCAGCTTCGCAGCGCCCTCGCCCCGCGCTTGGACCCTAGCGAGGGTAGTCAGTGCTACGCCACCGCGCGGGCTCGATGTGCCCCCATATACCGTCGCCATATGCGGTCCATCAGGTGTACCGTCGAAGTCCAGTAGCACGCCTATCCAATTGCCGCGGATTCTGCCCTCTTCAAACGCTCCCGGCCATAGGCAGTAAACCGCCGACGCCGGCAGAGGCGCCAATGTGGCAACTGAAAGGCTGCACGCGAACATTGCGGCGACCACGTGGGAAGGCTGCGGCGCGGCGCCGGCGTCTACGGCGTTCTGTACGTCACGACACGCCTGATCCGGCACGAACGCGCCAGCGTACCCGCCGCTGAAGGCGAGCGCGCTCAACCCCCAGCCTTTGGGCGCCATCGATGCGAGCACGATTCCAACTC
>Ga0302326_10008903_pt1 | contig 22061 bp, 18 predicted proteins | sample Palsa_T0_3_FD_202264 | JGI IMG/M metagenome (GOLD analysis project Ga0302326, IMG submission 202264) | Peat permafrost microbial communities from Stordalen Mire near Abisko, Sweden - Palsa_T0_3 | ecosystem: Environmental > Terrestrial > Soil > Palsa > Peat permafrost | place: Sweden: Abisko... | reverse complement strand
CTCACGTTTGTGGACAGGGAAGGAAATACCTTTGTCCGCAATTTCTGAGGCGAGCTCAGAACGCGCTCTCGGGGGGCGCGATCACCTGCCATAGCGTCCGGGCGGTGATCTGCAGGTCCATCCACAGGGACCAGTGGGAAATGTACTAGAGATCCCAGTAGACCCTGCGCTTCACCATCTCCTCCTCGAGCACGGCGCCGCGAAATCCCAGGCTCTGCGACAGGCCCGTGATGCCCGGCTTCACGAGGGCCCTCGTGCGGTAGCCCTGCGTCTGCTGGCGGAACTCCTCGTCCAACAGGGGCATGTAGGGCCGGGGGCCGACGACGCTCATCTCCCCGACGAGGACGTTCCAGAACTGGGGAAACTCATCCAGGCTTCGGCGGCGCAGGAACCTGCCGAAGGGGAAGATGCGCTGGTCCTCGGAAAGCACCTGCACGGATTCTGCCGCGGGGTTGTCGGGCGCCATGAACATCGACCGGAACTTGAGCATACGGAACACCCTGCCCTGCTTGCCGCGCCGTTCCCTCGCATGGAACAGCGGTCCGGGGGCCTGGACGGCCTGCATGAGGGCCACCCCCCCGCAGAGGAAGGGGAGCGCGAACACGACCACGGGAAGCGAAATGCCCACGTCGAAACAGCGCTTCAGGAGCCGGTTCATGGGATCCTCGAGGGGCTCGTCCTGCAGTGTGTAGAAATGCCGTCCCTCCTCGGTGATCGGGACCAGGGGCTGCGTGTAGCGCTCCTCGATGTTGCTGTGGATCAGAAGCCGGCAGCCCCGGTCGCGGCACGCCTCGATGATGCGGCCCGCCTCCCCGTCGTCGGCGGGAAGCTCGAGCATGACGACCTGGCCGACCGGCCGCTCCTCGAGTACGCGCGGCAGATCGGCAAGCGCACCGAGCCAGGGGACGGGGAGCGCGTCGGCGCCCGAGGCCGGGGGCCCGGGCGAGAGCAGCCCGACCGGGTCGATCCCGAGCGGCTCCTTGTTTGCGATCCACTCCTGGACCTTCGCGAACGAGCCCGGCGTGCCGATGAAGACCGTGGGAAGGCGATGCCCCTTCTGGAATATCAGCCGCGCGATCCTGCGCGGCACCCATGCGTTCAGGAGGGCCAGGCCGATCCATGACCACACCAGGAACGTCCCCAGGAAGAGGCGGCTAACGCTGTGGTCCTGCGTGGCGAACATGATCGCAAAAATGAGCACCGCCATCAGCGCGACCTGCCGGAAGGCGAGTCGCGCCGAGGCCCCCAGGTCGGGGAGGTGAAAACGGGCGGCCAGGTGGCGCGCCACGCCCCGGGCCGAGAGCAGCATGCCGCCGATCACGCACAGGAAATAGGGCCGCAGGTTCTCGTACGGGTTCATGTGGACGAACGGAACGTGCACGTTCAGGTTCACGTAGGCCCATATCCAGAAGACCGCGGCGACAAAGATCGTCATGGCCGCGGTGTGCAGGTTGGCCAGGCCGCGCGCGCGCGCGTTGATCATCCGCGCCTCCGCATTTTCGCCAGCCAGCCCTCAATCTTCGCGAGCGCAAGGGAGTTGACGACGTCGTCGCGGGTGAGCCAGCCCTTGCGCGCGGCGTTCACGCCGGCCCGGACGAACCCGAGGGCCGCCGTGCTGTGCGCATCGGGGTTGATCGAGCACTTGAGCCCCCGCGCGGCCGCCTTTTTCCAGTGGCGCCAGTCCATGTCGAGCCGGTGCGGACTCGCGTTCAGCTCTATGACCACGCCGTTGGCGATCGCGGCGTCGATGACCTTCGCCGCGTCCACGCGGTAGGCCTCCCGCTCGAGAAGCAGCCGCCCGGAAAGGTGCCCGAGCATCGTCGCGCGCGGGTTCTCGAGCGCCCTAATTATCCTCGCGGTCATGGCGGCCTCGTCCTGGCCGAAGGAGCTGTGGATGGAGACCACGACATAGTCGAGCTTCGCCAGCACGGCGTCATCGAAGTCGAGCCTGCCGTCGGGAAGGATGTCGCACTCGGTGCCGGCGAACACGCGCGTCGTGAACCTGCGGGACGCGTTCAGCGCCGCTATCTCGGCGACCTGGGCGTGCAGGCGCTCCTCGCTCAGGCCCTTCGCCTGCCGGCTCGACTTGGAATGGTCGGCGATGCCGAGGTATTCCCAGCCCAGCGCCTGCGCCGCCGCCGTCATCTCCGCCAGGGTGTTGCCCCCGTCCGACTCCGTCGTGTGGTTGTGAAAGGCCCCGCGGATATCCCCCAACTCGACGAGCCTGGGAATCTCTCCCTTTTCGGCCGCCTCGATCTCCCCGGCCCCCTCGCGAAGCTCGGGCGGGACGAAGGCCAGCCCGAGGGCCGCGAAGATCGCCTTCTCGTCGGCCGCCGCTACGCCCTCATTGCGGGCCGCCTTGTCCTTCGCCGTGCCCTCGCCGGTCGAGGGGACAAGGCCCCACTCGCTCAGGCTCATGCCCCGCTCGAGGGCGCGCTGGCGCATCTGCACGTTGTGGTCCTTCGATCCTGTGAAGTGGTGCAGGGCGAACGCGAACTGGCCCGACGGCACGATCCTGAGGTCGGCCTGGAGACCGCCCTCAAGGCGGACACTCGCCTTTGTGTCCCCCTTCGCCGTCACCTCGCGAACGCCGGGCTGGCCTGTAAACCAGTCGACGACGGGCGGCACGTCGCCGGCGGCGACGATAAAGTCGAGGTCCCCGACCGTCTCCAGGCCGCGCCGGAGGCTGCCGGCGTTCTCGGCCCGGTCCACCTGCGGGAGCGCGCGCAGGCTCGCGAGGATGGGGGCCGCCGTCTCGTTTGCGTTCCACCAGAGATGCCGGCGGGAGTACGCCTCCCTGTTGCGGATACCCAGGAGGATCTTCTCCTGGGTCTTCTCGCCGAAGCCGTCCAGGGCCGCCACCCGCCCGTCCCGGCACGCCTCCTCGAGGCCGCCAATGGACGTGACCGCGAGCTCGCGCTTCAGGGCGGCGATCTTCTTGGGACCGAGGCCGGGAATCTTCAGCATCTCGACCAGTCCCGGCTCGATGGATCCCTTCAGCTTGTCCAGGAATTCCAGGCGGCCCGTGGCGTGCAGCTCCGCTATCTTCGAGGCGAGCGCCTCGCCTATCCCCTTGACGCTCTGAATCTTGCCATCGGCCATGAGCCTCTCGAACTCGTCCTTCTCGAGGGCCTCTATCGCCCTGGCGCCCCCGGAATACGCGCGGATCTTGAACGGGTTCTCGCCCTTGAGCTCCAGGAGGGTCCCGATCTCGGCGAGCACGTCCGCGATCTCGTTCTTTGTCATGTCCCCATTCCAGCCAGCAGCGCCTGTGAACTCAACGCCGTAAGACGGGCGCCGTCCCCTTCCCCTGCGCTGTTGCCTTGCACCCCGTTCATTCGTTCGCTCTGGGCACACCCGATCCCATGCCCTCCACCTACTCCCGAACGGTCCATTTCGCGGATACTGACGCAGCCGGAGCCGTGTTTTTCGCCAACTATCTGGCCATCTGCCACGAGGCCTATGAGGAGGCGCTTTCGGCCTCGGGGGTGGACCTGAGGCGCTTTTTTTCGGACGAAGGGGTCGTCGTCCCTATCGCCAAGAGCGAGGCCGAATACATGCGGCCGATCTCCTGCGGCGACAAGCTGGAGGTCGCCGTGACGCCCGCCGCGCTCTCGGAGAATTCCTTCGAGATCCGGTTCGAGATCACCCGGCTGGGGCCCCCCGCGAAGTGCGCCGCGCGGATCCGGACGGAACATGTGTGCATCGACTCGAAGACACGGGCGAGGAAACTCCTGCCGGCGGCGATGTCGGGCTGGCTTCGCGCGGGCTGAGGGTGCTCAGCCCGCCGACGCGAGGCCTGTCAGCTGCGCCCGGTCGATCTTTCCCTGCGCGTTGCGCGGCCAAGGGGAGACGAGGGCATACCGCTTCGGGTGCTTGAAGGATTCCAGGCCGGACAACGCGGCCCTGAGGATTTCGGCCCGGGGGGGACGGGCGCCGCCGGGATGGCAGGCCACCACCTGCTGGCCCCATTCCGGGTCCGGAAGGCCGATGACCGCGACGTCGGCAAATTCCCCGCTCGCCATCAGCGCGGCCTCGACCTCGGCGGGTGAGACCTTCTTGCCGCCGGTCACGATGACGTCGTCTCGCCTCCCGAGGATGACCAGGCTGCCGGCGTCAAAGGCTCCCAGGTCACCCGTTGTCCAGGATCGCTCGATGCGGATTTCGGGGAAATATCCCCTGAAGATCGACTCGCCGGCGACCCGAAGGATGCCGTCAACGGTGTCGATCGTCACGTGGGGAAGCGGGTTGCCGCATCCCCTAATTCCGGCCAGGAACTGCTCGGGTTTGAGCGCGGCAACCATCGCCGCCGTTTCCGTGGCGCCATAGGTCGTCGAGAGCGGAAGCCTGAGCCGGGCCGCCTCCGCGAGCAGCCCGTCCCACGCCGGACCGCCGCCCAAGAAGATCACCCGGAACCTCCTCAGCCATGCGACGCCGCGCGCGGAAGCGAGGAGCCGCTGCAGCTGGGTCGGAACAAGGGAGAGGCAGCAGTCCTGCGGCATATCGGGCGGAAAGCGCCCCGCCTCGGCTTCCTTCCAGGACCACGGGACGTAGGTCCCGCCGGTCAGCGCGGCCCGCATCCACGCCATGAAGCCGCTGACGTGGTGAAGGGGAAGCACCCCCACGGAGTTCACCCGTTCCATCCCGAAATGGCTGCAGAATCCCCCGACCGCGGCGGCAATCGTCCCGCCGTCGTGGCGCGCAAACTTGAGGCCGCCGCCGGCGCCTCCGCTGGGAATCATGAGCCACCCTCCCTCCCCGCCGGGCCCCATGCCGGCGAGACGGGAGAGCTCGGCGCGCTCCGTTGCGAGCCAGGCCGGATTTGCGAGGAACACGTTGCCGACGCCGCGCACTGCGGACGCGAACGACGCCATGAACCTCACCGGGTCCGGTTCCTCGACGATCCCGTGGTGCCCGCGGCCCGGTTCCCGTAGCGGCCCAAGCCGCTCCGCTAGCTCGCAGCGTTCCATATTTCCTCCGGATTGATCCGGTCGACATCCGCGATGCGCAGGAACGGGACCGCCGCCGGGCCGTCAAAGCCCGGGTCTGAAAAAAGGGGCCACACGCCGAACCCGACCGCCGGCAGCTCCCCGTCCCACGCAAATGCCGCTCGCAGGCCGGCCTGCGCCCCAATGCCCGTCTCGAGCGCCGAGGAGAACACAACCTTAGCGTCGGCTGCGGCGAGCCGCGAGAGGGCGCCTTGGACATCCCCCATCAGCGACGGCTTGATCACGAAATAGCCCGGCCATCCGCGTTCCAGCCAGCGTCCCACGTCGACCTCGTTCGCGACGGACTCGTCCAGGGCGATCGCGACCGGGTAATCGGAGGCGAGGCCGGAAAGGGAGTCCTCAATCCCCCTTGAATCCGGGGCCAGGGGCTGCTCCACGAATTCGACCGGGCGATCTGAGGAGTACGCGAGCCACCGGCCCGCGGTCCGGCGGTCCCAGGCGCCGTTCGCGTCCAGCCTGATGCTGGAACCGCCGGGCAGGGCTCCGAATAGGTCGTCGAGGATCGCCATCTCGTCGTCCGCCGCGCCCACGCCGACCTTCCATTTGAACACGCGGAATCCCGCGTCGGCCTTGGGAGGCGCGTCGTCAAGCGCGGCGCTGCCGGCGGGCAGAAGCGCCGCCACGCCGAGGCTGCTCTGCCTGGCGACCCAGGGGTCGCCCCCGACGGCGCAGGCGAGGGCGTTTCGCAGCGTGCAGAGGCTCTCGGGCAACCCCGCAATGGCGTCCCCGCCGATCCGGTCCCCCAGGCTGCGGCAGGCGGCCTCAACCTCGCCCACGGATTCCCTGCCGAACGACGGGACGGGAGCCGCCTCGCCGTAGCCGACGGTCCCGTCGGGGCGCTCGGTTCGGACGAACACGCCCTCCCTCTCCGTCCAGGTCCCTGCGGAGGTGCGGACCGGGCGACGGAACGCCATGGAATACCTGCGGAAGGCGAAGCGAAAATCCATTTAGTTTGCCCTTTTACTGAACGGCGCTACTTGGTTCACGGCAACCCATGAGCAAGGTTGCCAAGATCGCACAGTCAACGGTCGACACCAAATTCTACCTGCCGGCGGGCGAATTCTTCCGCGCGAGCATACCGATGGCGCTCACGTTCGATGACGTCACGCTCGCCACGCTGTACTCGGAGATCCTTCCGAGGGAGGCGGACACGTCCACCTCGATCTCGGATTCGCTGGGCCTGCAGATCCCGATCATCTCGTCCGACATGGACACCGTGACCGAGGCGCGGATGGCCATAGCGATGGCGCTCAACGGGGGACTCGGCCTGATCCACTACAACATGCCCCCGAAGGAGCAGGTGAAGCAGGTCGCCCGCGTGAAGCGCCATATCCACGGGCTCATCCAGGACCCGATCACCGTCGCGCCGTCGATCACGATCGGGGACCTGCTGGCGACCATCGAGGAGAAGCGCTACAGCTTCTCGACGTTTCCGGTGGTCGACGACGAGGGGCGCCTGTGCGGGCTGCTTTCGGGCAACGTGGTCAAGGAGCGCTACCGCTCAAAGAAGGTCGCCGATGTCATGACGCCGCGCTCGCAGCTCAAGACCGAGGTGGAGTCCGACGTGGCAAAGGACCCGATTACGGCCGCCGACAAGTTCTTCACCGCGAACATCGGCATCAACAAGATGCTCGTCGTCGACGGCAGGGACCGCCTGCGCGGCCTGGTGACGGCGTCCGACGTCGAGCGGATCACCGGGGAGATCAAGTCCCGCAGGAAGCCGGCGCGCGACTCCCAGTTCAGGCTCGTCGTGGGCGCGGCCCTTTCGCCGAAGCGCGCGCCGGGGGGCGCCCTCGACCGGGATGCGGTCCTCTCCCACGTGCAGTCCCTCGTCGACGAGCACGTCGACGCCGTCGCCGTCTCGACCGCCCACGGACACACCTCCGGGGTCGGCGAGGTCGTGAGGCTCGTGCGGAAGGCCTTTCCCTCGCTGACCCTGATCGCGGGGAACGTGACAAGCGGCGCCGGTGTCGAGTTTCTCGCGGACTGCGGCGCCGACGCCGTCAAGGTCGGCCAGGGCCCCGGATCGATCTGCACCACGCGCATCGTCGCGGGGGTCGGCATACCGCAGCTCACGGCCCTCTACGTCGCCTCGACGTCCGCCCGGAAGCGCGGCGTCCGCATCCTGGCGGACGGCGGCATCACGAAGTCGGGGGACATCGTCAAGGCGCTCACCCTTTCCGACGCGGTGATCTGCGGCGGCGTCCTGGCCGGGTGCCGCGAGGCCCCGGGGGAAATCATGGAAATCGACGGAAAGGTCTACAAGCAGTACCGCGGCATGGGCTCGCTCGCCGCGATGAAGGCGGGAAGCGCGGCGCGCTACGGGAGGGAACGGGACGACGCCCGCAAGGTCGCCGCCGAGGGGATCGAGGCCCTGAAGGAGGTCAGCGGCTATGTGGACGACGTGCTGACAAGCCTCATCAGCGGCGTCCAGAGCGGCATGGGCTACCTCGGCGCGAAGACGCTTTCCGCCCTGCGGGAGAGGGCCCGCTTTTCCAGGGTCAGCCCGGCGGGCCAGAAGGAGGCCGCGCCGCACGACGTCGTCGAGGTTTCAACGCGCGCCAACTGAGGCGCGGCCAGTTGAGGCTTGCCCTCCGCATCGGACTGCCCATTTCAATCCCCTGCAACAGGGGTCAAGCGCTTCGGTTGCCCACCGATCCATGGCACTTCCCCCCTTTTCCAGCCCGCTCATCGCCGACGTCGGCATTTCCCTCGGCGACGAGGGCAAAGGGCGCCTGATTCCGGAAATCGTCGAGGAGCTGCGCGGCACCCCGCGGCGCGTGTCCGTGGTCATGAAGGTGAACGGGGGAGCCAACGCGGGACACACCGCCGCCGGCATCAAACTCAACCTCCTGCCGTCGGGCGTCGTGGAGCGCGAGATCCCGCACCTCGCCATCGGGAGCGGCGTGGTGGCCGACCCGCGCAAATTCCTCTGGGAGGCCGATCCGCTGGAGCACAAGGGCTACTCGGTCAGGGACCGGCTGCTGATTGACGAGCGCACGATGACCTCTGACCTGACGCACAGGCTGCTTGACCTCGCCGAGGAGGACTACCGCATGAAGGTGCTGGCCGAGGACTCGCGCGGCTCGACCGGTCGCGGCATATCCGCGGCGTATGGCGAGGAGACGGGTCACTGGCAGATGTATTTCTCGGATTTCCTGGCCGGCCCCAATTTCTTCGCGCGAAAGCTCGCGCAGCGGGCCGACCGCGCGTGCCGGATGATCCAGCACGTCTTCCGCGTGAGCGAGGAATCGTGGCACGGATTCTTTGACAGTCTCACCGAGGCCGAGCAGCGGGCGAACGCGGAGGCGGTCGCAAGCGGGGTCTTCGGAAGGGACGAATTCGACTTCTCGCAGTTTCGCGGAAGGCGCCCCTTCGAGCTCGATATCGACCGCCTGACCGAGGTGTACTGGAAGGCCGGAACCGCGCTGCGCGGGAATATCGGCGAGGTTCGGGAACTGGTCCTTAGCGAGGTCCGCGCCGGCCACACCGTGATCGGGGAATTCGGGCAGGCCTACTGGCTCGACAAGCGCCACGGGTTCTCGGGGACCTCCTCCCACACCTACACGCCGGAATTCTTCGAGAGCGCGAACATCCCCGTGCAGCAGATTCACACGTTCGGCGTCGCCAAGGCCTACGACACCAAGGTGGGGACGCACACGTTCCTCACCGAGATGAACGAGGATGATCCGCTCGGCATGAAGCTGAAGAAGCTCGAGTTCGGGACGAGCACCGGCAGGCAGCGGATGGTGGGCTGGTACGACGCCGTCGAGAAGGGTGACGCCCTGCGCTACGGGGGCTTCCAGGACCTCATGATCAACAAGCTGGACGCCCTCACCTGGTCCGGCGACTGGAAGGGAGACCTGCTCGTCTGCACCTCCTATGAAAGCCGGGACGGAAAGCGGTGTCTCCACGTGCCCCGCAACGAGGCCGTCCGCAAGGCGCTGAAACCCGTCTACGAGCGCTTCCCAGGCTGGGCCGAGGACATTTCAAACGTGCGCCATTTTGGGGACCTTCCGGAAAACGCCCGCCGCTATGTGGGCGGCATGGTGCGGGGAATCCTCGATGTCGCCTATGAGGGCATCGCCCGGCCCGCGACGCTCCCGAACCTGCGGTACCTGGGGGTGGGCGCGGGCCCCTCGCAGATCATCAAGGATGTTCCCCCGACGGAGGAGCTCGCGCGGCTTGGCTGAGCCTAAAAATCCTGGAGGCGTCCCTCGCTGGGGCCCCGCTGCGGCTCCAGTCGCGCGAGTATTTCTCCCAGAAGGTAGATCGATCCGGTCACGACGATGACGTCGTCGCGGCCGCCCGCCGTGCAGGCATCGGGAGACGGGAACAGCTGCTCGACGCTCGCTCGAACGACCCTTCCCCCATAGGCCGCGGGGATGAGCGCCTCGAGTTCCGCGTGCGTGGAGGCCCGGGCCTGGTGAGGCACGACAAGGTGCAGCTCCCGGCAATGCCGGGAGAGGACCTCCAGCAGGGGGCCGGCCCTCAGGGCGCCCAGCGCACCCACGATTGCGACCGGCGAACGTCCGGTCTCCATGTGCAGGCGGGTGAGGTTGGTGTCGAGGACGCCGGCACCCTCGGGGTTGTGGGACGAATCAAGAAAGGCGATGCGGCCGCCCAGCTCGGTGCGCTGCCAGCGGCCAGGCCAGTCCACCGCCTCCAGGCCCGCCTTGATCGACTTCCCCGAAACCCCGAATTGCGGCGACAGCAGCCCGGCGGCGAGAGTGGCCGTGGCCGCGTTCCATTTCTGATAGTCGCCCTCGAGGCTCGGCTGCGGGTAGCGTGCCATGTCCTCCCCGTATTCCTGCCGGACCGAAACGACGGCGGCGCCGTTGGATTGCGCCACCCGGCGGACGGCGGCCTCGGCCTCGGGCGGCATGCGGCCGATCACGACCGGCCGGCCGCGCTTGATGATCCCGGCCTTTTCCCCGGCAATCGCCTCAAGCGTGTTTCCGAGCATTTCGCTGTGGTCCACCCCAATCGAAGTCACAATGCTCACCTCCGGCTCGACTATGTTGGTGGCGTCCAGCCTTCCGCCGAGGCCGACCTCGATGACGCTGAAGCCGCAGCCTTTCCTCGCAAACTGCAGGAACGCCATCGCCGTCATGAACTCGAAAAAGCTCGGCCGGTCGTCCATGCCGCCCCGGGCTGCGATCCCATCCGACACGGGTTTCAGCTCCCTCACGTAGGCCGTGATCTCGTCCTCGGAAAGGATGCTCCGGTTCACCTGGACCCGTTCCCCGAGACGGACCAGATGGGGAGAGGTATAAAGCCCCGTCCGGAGGCCCGACACGCGCAGTATGGATTCCAGCATGGCGGAAACCGACCCCTTGCCGTTGGTGCCGGCGACATGAATGCACGGGACGGCGCGCTCGGGATGCCCAAGCAGCTCCGCGAGGATTCGCATGCGGTCGACGCCGAATTTCATGCCGGCCGTCTTCAGGCTGAAGAGATAGTCCTGCACGGCCGCGTAGCCGGCCTGCGGCAATTCGGGCGCCATATCCGAAGAGGGGTCAGGCGCCCGCGGCGACCGGTTCCTTCTTGAGGTAAAGGGCGGCCAGGATGTCCCTGATCCGCTCGCGCATCTCCGTGCGGCTCACGATCTGGTCGACGAGGCCATGCTTGAGAAGAAACTCCGCCGTCTGGAAACCGGCGGGGAGGGTCTGCTTTGTCGTGTCCCTAATGACCCTCGCCCCGGCGAACCCGATGAGGGCGCCGGGCTCGGCGATGATGACGTCTCCCAGCGTCGCGAAGCTCGCCGTGACGCCCCCCATGGTCGGATGCGTGAGCACCGATATATACGGCAGCCCGGCCTGGGAAAGCCTTCCCAGCGCGGCGCTGGTCTTCGCCATCTGCATCAGGGAATAGATGCCCTCCTGCATCCGCGCTCCCCCGGAGGCGCTTATGACGATGCAGGGTATCTTCTTGCTGACGGCGTCCTCGATCGCCCTCGTGATTTTTTCGCCCGCAGCGGAGCCCATCGCCCCGCCGCAGAAACGGAAGTCCATGACCGCAATGGAGACCGGAATCCCGTGAATCGCCCCCGTGCCGGACACGACGGCCTCGGGCAGACCGCTCTCCTTCTGGTACCGCTTGATGCGGTCCCGGTAGGGCTGTGAATCGACAAATTTGAGCGGGTCGTCGGATCGTACATCCGCGTTCAACTCGACGAAGGAATCGGCATCGAGAAGCTTGGATAGCCGCAGGCGCGCCCCGATCGGGAAATGGTGTCCGCTCTTCGGGACGACCATCTGGTTGTCCTCGATCTCCTTGTTGAATAGGATCTCGCCTGTGACGGGATCCTTTGTGTAAAGGCCCTCGGGGATGCCCTTTTTCTTCGTCCTGCGGACCGAATACGTCGGCTTGTCGAAATGCATGAAGCTTGCGGGAAGAAAAGGGTGCCCGTCCCCAAATGGGGAGGCAACCGAATTCGGGGCCTACGAATAGCGCACGCGCCGCAGGAAAAGGCCCTGCGGGGGAGCCGTCTGGATGCGGGCTGTCCTGACTCGCGACGCGAGGCAGGCCCGGATCTCCCCGGGGGTCAGTTTTCCCTCGCCCGCGGCCACAAGGGCCCCCACGAGGCTGCGCACCATCTTGTAGAGAAAGCCATCCGCCTCGGCGGTGATCCGCAGGCTGCGGCCGCGCGCCGTCACCTCGAGGCGCCGCAGGTGGCGCACGGTCCCGGACTTTTCCCCGGGCTCCGCGCCGTTGGTGGCCGCGAAGGCCCTGAAATCGTGCCGCCCCCTGAGGACCGCCGCCGCCCTCTTCATTGCGGGAACATCGAGCGGCTTGAGGATGGACCAGGAGTAGGGTCTCATGAACGGGTCGGCATCGCCCCTGTGGATGCGGTATTCGTAGACTTTTGCCTTCGCGCAGAATCGGGCGTGGAAGTCCGCCGCGGCCTCGCGCACCGACACGACCTGGATCGCCTTGGACAGCCTGTGCCTGAGCGCCGCGGCCAGCTTCTCCGGGCCATGGGGCCAATCTGCATCGAAATGGAAGACCTGGCCGGACGCGTGCACCCCCGCATCCGTCCTTCCGCTAGCGTGGATGCGCTCGTGGACCCCGAGTACGTCGGCAAGTCGGGCCTCGATGGCGTCCTGCACCGAGTCCGCCCTTGCCTGGCTCTGCCATCCGGAGAATCCGCTCCCGTCGTAGGCGCAGACGCATTTCCAGCGCTTCATGGCTCGCCGGCCGGCGGCGCGCTCCCGGGAAAGCGCCCGTCGAGATAGTCCTGCAGGATGATCGTGGCGGCCCGCGAGTCGATGAGGCCCGACTTGCGGACCGCCCGCCGATCTGCCGGGGGTATCGTCGACTCGGCCTCGTAGCTTGTGAGGCGCTCGTCCACAAGGTGCACGGGCAGGCGGAACTCCGAATGGATCCTGCGCGCGAAGGCCTCGACCTCGAGAGCCTTGGGCCCGGACGAGCCGTCCATGTTGATGGGGTGGCCCAGGACGACCTCGGTGACGCGCCTCTCCTTCAAGATGGCGGCGAGGCTGGCCCACTGCCTTGACGGATCCTCGGAGCTGATCGCCGGAAGGGGCGTAGCAACGCCGATGTCGTCGCCGTAGGCCAGGCCGATCCTTCGCGTCCCGGGGTCGATGCCAAGGAAGCGCATGGGGACCTGGGTCATGCGGAAAGCTCGGGATGCGCCGATGCGTACGAGGACGCCGCGCGGGCAAAGGCCGCCTTGAGCCGGGACGCCACGGTGCCCGTCCCGAGCGTGAAAGCCGTCCCGTCGATCTCCCCGACGGGGACGACGTCCTTGGTCGTGGACAGAAGGAAGCACTCGTCCATAGATCCGAAGTCCTCGGGACGGACGGTCTCCTCGGAAGCCTGGATCCCCGCCGCGGCCGCGATGCCGCCGAGGATGAGCCCGCGCGTGATTCCCCCCAGAATTCCGGCGGACAGCGGGGGCGTCACGAGCCGTCCCTCCCTCGCGAACGCGATGTTTGAAACGGAGGCTTCCGCGACCTCCCCGGCGAAATTGAGGATCACGACATCATCGGCTCCGCGCGCCCGCGCCTCCCGCAGACAGAGCAGGTTGTTCAGGTAATTGCCGGTCTTCCACGCCGGATCGAGGCTCTGGACGGGATTGCGCCGGAGCGCGGTCGCGACCGACAGCCGCAGGCCTGTTCGGGCCCTGTCAGCGGGAATCTCGGGACACGGCTGCACCAGGATCAGGAAGTCCGTCTTGTCAGCGAGGGCTATATCCAGTCCTATAGGACCCGCGCCCCGGGTGACCTGCAGGCGGATGTAGAGCTCCCCGGTCTCCGGCACGCGCTCGCGGTATGCGGCGACCGCCCTCCGGATTTCCGACAGTATATGGGCCGGCGAAAACTCCAGCTGCATATGCAGCGCCTTGGCCGACGACCTCATCCTGTTCCAGTGCTCCTCCCATGCGAATATAATCCCATGATACGTCCGCCATACCTCGTAGATAGCATCGCCATAGAGGAAGCCGCGGTTGAGGGGAGAGATCGACGGCTCGCTCGCGGGATGAAGGCGTCCGCCTGTATTGGCCTGAATATAATGCGTCGGCATGTGTCGGAGCGCCATAATACAAACGGCCCCCGCCCAGAAAGCAGGGGCCGAATGATCCTTGCAAGACTGCGGTGCCCTCAGGCCCGCGCTTTGACGAGGCCCAGCGCCTTCTTGATGTTCTGGACGCTCGGGAGCGAGATGCCCAGGGACTTGGCGATCTGGGAGCCGGTCTTCCCCGACTCGACGAGCTTCTTTACGCTCGCGCGCGTCTCGTCGGTGATGACGGAACGCTTGCGCCGCTTCGCCTTGGCCGCGGCCTTGGCCGGAGGCCCCTTGCGCGCCGAGGAGGCGCCGGAGCTTCCCTTCAGCGCCTTGATGAATTCCCCCAGCGAGCCGAAGCCGTACTTGTCATGAAGCGTCGCCAGCTCCTTATGGAGACGCCTGGCGATGGACCGTTCTAGGGCGACAATCTTGGCCCTAGTGACCTCGAGTTCCTTGATCTGTTTAGTTACCATAGTCCAACAATGTTCAATGTCGTCATACGTTATAGCAAGCGCGATGGAGCAATTAATCTATTGAGTCAGTTGCTCCACTGTGTTGTGCCAGCGGGGATTTACTCGACGCCGGAGCGGAACATAATAGGCGTTCATTGTGGATAGCGCGGCGACTTCGCACACACCCTCCTTCGCAAACGGCACCCGCCTCTTCGTGTGCATTCTCGCGGTCACCCATGCAGTGGCCTTTGCCTCGATCTGGGTGCAGGCGGACGGCCTTATAGGGCACACGGGGGTCGTTCCGGCAGGACAGTATTTCGCCGCGGCGCGCGAGCAGCTGGGCAGGCACGCGTGGTATGAGCTCCCTTCCCTGTGCTGGATATTCGGCGCGGGGGCATTCCTCAAGCTGCTCTGCGGGGCAGGCGTCGTGCTGTCGGTGCTCCTTTTCCTGGGATATGCGCCCGCCGTGTGCCTTGCGCTCCTCTGGGCAGGCTACCTCTCGCTGGTGTCGGCGGGCCAGATCTTCTTTGATTTCCAATGGGACGAGCTGCTTCTCGAGAGCACGCTCATCGCCATCTTCATTGTCCCCTGGAGGCTGCGACCCACGGGGTCTTCCTATGACCCGCCGAAGCTAGCCCGGTACCTCGCCTGGTGGCTGCTTTTTCGCCTGATGTTCCTCTCCGGAATCGTGAAGCTGACGAGCGGCGACCCGAACTGGAGGCACCTGACGGCCCTCACCTTTCACTACGAGACCCAGCCGCTGCCGACACCCCTCGCCTGGTACGCGCATCAGCTTCCCCAGTGGTTCCAGAGGGCCTCGTGCGCGCTGATGTTTGCGATCGAGCTCGCGGCGCCGCTCTGCCTCCCCGCGCCAAGGAGATTCCGTCACTGGGCCGCGGTGGCCCTCATCGCGCTGCAGGTCGTGATCGCGCTCACCGGCAACTACGCCTTCTTCAACCTTCTCTCCATCGGGCTTTGCCTCACGTGCCTGGACGATGACTGGTGGCGCAGCAGGCATTGGGGGGTGGCGGAGGCACCGGCCGGGGCCCCCGGGTCGCCGCCCAAGCGCAGACGGATCAAGGCCGCCGCGGTGCGCTGGTTCGCGGCTTTCTCGGTGGGGGTGACATTCTTCGAGACCGTGGCGACGCTTTCGCCCGGGGCGGCCGACTCCCCGATTGTCCGCGCCGTCGAGGAGGGGGTGGGTCCAGCGCTCAGCTTCAACACCTACGGGCTCTTTCGGGTGATGACGATTGAGCGGCCGGAGCTCATCTTTGAAGGCAGCGACGACACCCGCGACTGGCGCGAGTATGCGTTCCCGTACAAGCCGGGAGACCTCTCGCGCCGGCCGCCATGGGTGGCGCCCTATCAGCCGCGGCTCGACTGGCAGCTTTGGTTCGCCGCCCTTGGGCCGCCCGACAACAGCCCGTGGGTGGGAACGGTGTGCGAGCGGCTCCTACGGGGAGACCCGGCCGTCCTGGGGCTCTTTTCCCGCGATCCCTTTGCCGGCCACCCGCCGCGCTACATGCGGGTCGTGCGCTACAGATATGAATTCACGAGTGTGGACGAGCGCGCGCGGACAGGAAATTGGTGGCGCCGGACGCCCATAGATTTTTATATCCTCCCCGTGACGCTCCCGCCCGAAGACAAATGAAGGCTTCCGGCCGCGACCAGTTCATGGTCCTGCTCCGGGACGCCGCGCTCGGGGGCACCCTAGAGAAGCTGACCCTGGGAAAGCCCTCTGGAAGGGATGCCACGCTGGTGAACCTCTTCGTGCGCCCGGTCTCGCTCCAGTCGGGCCCGCACCTTGCTTTCGTCTGGCGCCACGCGACGAAGGACATAACAAAGAACCACCGCGCCCAGGAAGCGCTCGGTCTTCTGGAATCCCTGATCGGGTCCGACTTCCTCGACGCCCATCTCTTCACGGCGACAGAGAACGCGCAGCTGGAGACCGGCTCCGGCCCACCCCGGCTGCGCGTTCGTCCATCGAACAGAACGACAACGACGCCCTCGGGCAACGACCGCCGAAAGAAGCGTCCGATCGACTCAGGGGCGCCGTGGCTGCGGGCGCTGGGCGTCACCGATGAGCGGGGCCGGCCGCTCGCCGCGATGACCCACAAATTCAGACAGATAGAGCATTTTGCGGAGATCCTGGGACATCTCGTGCAGGAGACCCATTTCCCGCGCGATAGGCGCCTGAGCGTCTTCGACATGGGATGCGGGAAGGGCTACCTGACCTTCGCGGCGAGCGAGCTGCTGGGCGACAGGGCCGAAGTCTGCGGAGTCGAGGCGCGCGCCGAACTCGTCGAATTCTGCGGTAGGACCGCAGCCGAGCAGGGCCTCGGTGATCGCCTTTCCTTTCGAGTGGGCTCGATCGCCGATACCGAGATCGGTCAGGCGGATGTCCTGATCGCGCTCCACGCCTGCGACACCGCGACCGACGACGCTCTCGCGAAGGGCGTATCCGCGGGAGCGGCGCTCCTCGTTGTCGCACCGTGCTGCCAGAAGGAAGTCCGTCCGCAACTCGTCGCGCCTGCGGTCCTGTCGACGGCGCTGAGGCACGGCATATTCGAGGAGAGGCAGGCCGAGTTCGTCACCGATGCGCTGAGGGCCCAGCTTCTCGACTGGGCCGGTTACCGGACGCGGGTCATTGAGTTCATTTCGACCGAGCACACGGCCAAGAACACGATGATCACCGCGGTGAAGTCCCGCGCGGGCGGCAATGAGGCGGCCGCCGCGCGAATCCGGGAGTTCGCGGCGTTCTACGGAGTCCGGCGCCAAGCCCTCGCAGCGCACCTGGGATTCGGCCTTACATGACCTGGTCCGAGCTCGACTGGAGTTCGCTCCGCCTGCACCGGGAGCGGTTTCTTGGGGGAAGTCCCCAGGACGGACCCTATTGGTCCTCGAGGTCGGATCTGGCCGGATATGACCTGACCTATGGCGAGAGGATAGGCTGGAAGTGGGACGCCGTCCTTGACGAGCTGAGGATGCGCGGCTGGAAGCCGCCCCAGGGAAGCCTCCTCGATTGGGGCTGCGGGAGCGGGATCGCAGGCCGCCGGCTCATCGGGTTTTTTGGCGCGGCATGCTTCGATTCACTCACGGTCTGGGACCACTCGCCGATCGCCGTGGAATTCGCCCGCGAGAGGGCGGCCAGGGATTTCCCCGGCCTTTCCGTGAGGGGGGCCACGACGGAATACCTCCGCGGCAGCGAGCCGATAGGATTGCTTGTGATCAGCCACGTGCTCAACGAGCTCGTGCCCTCCGCGCTCCAGGAGGTGCGGGCCCTCGTGGCGCGGTCGCGTGCGGTTGTCTGGACCGAGCCGGGTTCCCGTGACATTAGCCGCTCGCTCGGAGCGCTCAGGGATGAATGGATCGCTCAATTCCGCGCGGTCGCCCCCTGCACCCATGCGAACGCCTGCCCCATCCTTGCGCCGGGAAATGGGCGCCATTGGTGTCATCACTTTGCCGCACCACCGCCGGCGATCTTTGCGGATTCAAACTGGGTCAAGTTTGGCCAGCGCGCGGGAATCGACCTGCGCAGCCTCCCCTATTCTTTCATCGCGCTCAACCGCGGTTGGAGCGGCGGGGAGGCCGGATGGTCGCGAGTGATAGGCAGGCCCGAGGCATTCAAGCCCTATATCCGCCTCCTGAATTGCGATGCGACAGGACTCGAGGAGCTTATGGTGATGAAGCGGGACAACCCCGCGCTCTATAAGGAGCTGGACAGAAGCAAACGTTCCTTAGTCTACCGGTGGACTCGTGAGGGCCCAAGGATTTCAGCGGGTGCCGCAGCCCACCCGTAGTGTCCTAATTTGATTCATGATTTGCGAGTGACGAAGTCCGGTTTGGATTTTGCGCGCGGCCTAAGGACCGGCACGAGCCCGGCGAAGTATCCGCGGCGTCAGACGGCGGGAATCTGCGCGGCCCTATTCCTTGGCACGTGCTTCATATTCATGCGTATTTTCATCGTTGACGATATGCCTCTCGTGCGCGAAGTGATGCGCCGAGTCTGCTGCGTCGAATGTAAATGCGAATTGCTGGGAGAGGCATCGACCGCCGCAGAGGCCATTTGTTTAATAAAGCGTGCTAGGCCAGACCTCATCCTGCTCGACCTTGGGCTGCCCGACTCAAGTGGTTTCGTCGTTGCTGAAAGAATCAGGCGCCTCTGGGTCTATCCTCCAAAAATAATAGCTCTCACCTGCCATTGCGAACCATACTCGGTCGTTCGTTCAATCGAAATGGGTTTTGACGGTTTTATTGACAAGAACACCGAGGGCCTCAGGTCCATTTCAAAGGCAATCAAAACGGTAATGGGCGGAGGAACCTACTTCTCTTGCGCCTTTCAATCGGTGCGGACTAGAAATGAGACCGACCCCGAGGCCTTCAACAAGTTGCTCACCTCGAGGCAGCGAGACATTTTATCGCTCGCGTCGACAGGCATTGGCGATAGCCGGATTGCGGAATGCCTTCAGATCGCTGTTCGCACGGCAGAAACGCATCGACAAAACGTTATGCGCAAGATCGGTGTATCGTCGTATTCCAGCATGATAGCCTACGCTCGAAAGATGGGATTTTGGCAATAGGGCGGGTGGCCGGATCAAAATGCGGCAATTTTTTCGGGGCGTCTACGTCTCATAGGAACTCAAACTAGGACGCTACCAGCCCACCCTAGGCCTTGACTCAATCCCCTCGAACGGGTCTGATCACCCTTTTCCTAATCAATCCACCATGGGCCAGCAGCTAAACAAGATCATCAAACGCAAACGCCGCGCCGCTTATCTGAAGCGCAAGAAGGCGAAAGCAACGGCTGCAAAGAAGAAGTAGGCCGCTCCGGGCCTGAAGCCCGCGCCCGCACCAGAATAGGAATGATCAAGGTCAGCCTCATTTCGCTCGGCTGTGCCAAGAACCTCGTGGACAGCGAGATAATGGTGGGCCACCTCCATAAGGCCGGCATGCGCGTGATTCCGGATGCAGAGAATGCGGATGTCGTGATAGTAAATACCTGCTCATTTATCGACTCGTCCAAGGAGGAGTCGATCAGCCACATCCTGGAGGTCCATGAGCAGCGTGGGCTGCGCAAGCGCCGCAGCGAACAGAAGCTGATCGTGGCGGGCTGCATGTCCCAGCGCTTTTCCAAGGAGCTGCCCGGGTCGATGCCCGAGGTCGACGCGTTCATCGGACTGGACCAGGTCACTCAGGTGGCTCCGATCATCGAGGAAATCTTTGCCAGGGACCGCAGGTCTAGCGACGTGCCTGCAAGCTTTGTCACACCGAGGTCCACCTTCATCCCGGACTATGACACCCCCAGGTTCAGGCTGACTCCGGCCCATTTTGCGTACGTGAAAATCGCTGAGGGCTGCAATCACCCGTGCACGTTCTGCATCATCCCGCAGATCCGGGGCAGGCACCGGAGCCGGACGGTCTCAAGCGTGGCCGCCGAGGTTCGCCAGCTGGTCTCCGAAGGTGTCAAGGAGGTCAACCTGATCTCGCAGGACACGACCTTCTTCGGGATGGACACATGGGCGGAGCGCCCCAGCCCCCGCGCGCCCGTCGATTCCTCACGAGGGACCGCCCTCACCTCGCTCCTGCGGGAGCTCAACGCGATCGAGGGCGAGTTCTGGATACGCATCCTCTATACGCACCCGGCTCACTGGAGCGACGAGCTGATCCGCACCATCGCCGATTGCCCGAAGGTCGCGCGCTACGTGGACATGCCCCTGCAGCACATCAGTGACCGGATGCTTTCCGCGATGCAGCGGGAGACCGGGGGCGAATACATTCGGGACCTCGTGAAGAGGATCCGCGCGGGAATCCCGGGCATCGCGCTGAGGACAACATTCATTGTCGGCTTTCCCGGCGAAACCGACGCCGACGTCGACGAGCTGTGCGAGTTCATTCGCGAGACCCGTTTCGAGCGGCTGGGCGTCTTTCGCTACTCGCAGGAGGAGGGAACGCGCGCCGGCAAGATGCCGGAGCAGGTGCCCGCCAAGGAAAAGGAACGCCGATGGCACCGCGTCATGGCCCTGCAGAAGGAGGTGGCAGGCTCGGTCAGTTCCGCCAGCATGGGACGAACCATCAAGGTCCTCGTTGACGAAATCGGGGTTGCTCGGGGCGAGGCCGACGCGCCCGACATCGACGGCCGCGTGTATGTTCCGCGCGACCTACCGGTCGGCAGTTTCGCGACGGTCACGATAAACGGCCACCACGACTACGATCTCCTTGCGCTGCCGGCGGGACAGAGCCCCGCGGAATTCAAAGTCGCAAGACAGGCCCAGTAGGAAGGCGTTCATCGCCTGGCGGAGGCGGCATACCTGCCGATGATCCCGTCGAACGACCCGTTGGAGAAGAAAACGACGACCCGTGGCGCGCCCCGCGCGGGCAGCGTGTCCGCGTCAAGCGCATCGTGAAGAGCGGCGTTGGAATCAAAATGCCGCGCGTTGATCCCCTGGGCCTCCAGATTCTCGGCGACCGCCTCAGGATCAAATCGCTCGTCCTCGCGTAGCGCCCCGGCGCGGCTGACGGGGCCAAGGTAAACCTCGTCTGCGTGGGACAGCGCGCGCTCGAATCCGGCCTGGAGCATTCTGATGCGCGCCGTGTTGCTCCGCGGCTCGAAAACTGCCGTCAGGAGCGCCCCGGGAAATCTGGCCCTGAACGATCTCAATGTCTCCGAGATCGCCGTCGGGTGATGCCCAAAATCCTCGATGACCGTGATCTGGGGAGTCGCATGGAGCACCTCCTGGCGGCGTTTCACACCGCGAAATCGCGCCAGAGGGGCCAAGGAAAGGCCCGTCGGCTGCTCACCCGAGACTGCGAGGCCGGCCGCCGTGGCGGCCATCGCGGCATTTCGCGCGTTGTAAATCCCGCAAAGCGGCCAGGTGACCTTAGCCCATTGCTGCCCGCGCCAAAGCAGGGTGAAGCTGGATCCGTCTGCGGCCTCTGAAAAATTGGAGATCCGCGCGTCGTTTCCTTCGTCTGTTCCTACCCTGACGACCCGAGTCCAGGGCATCGGCCCCAGTGCCCGCAGGTTGGTGTCGTCGCCATTCACGACCGCAAACCCGTTTCGCGGAATAATCTTCGAGAAGTGAATGAATGTGCGCTGGACGTCGGCCAAGTCCCGGAAGATGTCAGCATGGTCGAACTCGAGGTTATTGAACACGGCAACATGGGGGGAATAATGGATGAACTTGCTACGCTTGTCGAAAAAAGCGCTGTCGTATTCGTCGCCTTCGATGACAAAGGGATCGGTCAGAGCCCCAAGGTGACTTCCGGTCGGCGGATCCTGGGGAACGCCGCCGATCAGGAATCCCGGATTCAGCCCGCTCTCCCGGAGTAGAAAGGCTGCGATCGCCGAGGTCGTCGTTTTCCCATGGGTCCCAGCCACAACGATGTTCCTGCGCGTGGAAAGCACATGATCGTGAAGCATCGCGGGTAGCGAAGTGAATGGGAATGCCTTGGTGTCCAAGAGCCATTCGACCTCGGGATTGCCCCGCATCATCGCATTGCCAATGACAACCATGTCGGGTTTGAGCGACGCGAGCCTTCCTGGCTCGAAGCCCTCATATGCGGTTATCCCCGCATCGGAAAGCACGCTGCTCATTGGAGGATATACGTTTTCGTCGACGCCAGAAACGTCATGACCGGCTGCACGTGCGAGGAGAGCGGCATTTCCCATCGCAGTCCCACAAATGCCCATGAAGTAAATTTTCATTTTTGTCCTAACGAGGCCGAACCGCGCCTAGACTTTAGAAGATTTGGAGGAGGATGAACCGATAGGCGACTGCGAATGACATAGAATCCTTCAAAGTGTGGCCAATGAAGAAATCACCGCATTAACGAGGGCTCGTGGGAGCTGGAGAGCGAGCGGCAGAGTCTCATGGAAGATAAATGTCCTAGGCTATCTTTGCCATAATATCGTCTTGCATTCCGGTAACGCCTGCAAATTGAACTATTGAGGATTACTTAAAGAAGTGACATTGGTTATTCCGTGTGCATCCTGTTGCAAATGGGAATGCCAATCGGACAGAAGATTGATGGGGAAGCGCTGCGGGATCGGCGGCTGGCCGCCCGGAAG
>Ga0302326_10008900_pt1 | contig 22075 bp, 27 predicted proteins | sample Palsa_T0_3_FD_202264 | JGI IMG/M metagenome (GOLD analysis project Ga0302326, IMG submission 202264) | Peat permafrost microbial communities from Stordalen Mire near Abisko, Sweden - Palsa_T0_3 | ecosystem: Environmental > Terrestrial > Soil > Palsa > Peat permafrost | place: Sweden: Abisko... | reverse complement strand
GCTGTGGCGGGCGTCGCGGATGTACCGCATCCAAGCTCGCATAGATACGCGCGGCAGCAACTTAGCCAGCGCACATGGGCAAAAGCGGCATTTCCTCAACAACTTGTGCAAAATCAGTGCCCCGCATGCTAGATGAAACGTGCGATCGAGAATCGCATTTGACATTGCGCGTAATGCATTGAAAACGCTGCGACGTCGTCGCGCGCTGACCGCATAAGCGCATGTCATAAAGGCGTTCTCGGCGAACCATGCGCCCCGTCCCACAGAGATCGAACCAGTGCGCACAACAGGCCGAAACTTACTCAAGGATCTCGCGAGCGAGTATGCAAAGCGAGCGCGGGCGAAAGCTGCGGTTGTATCGAGTTCATGGCACAACGATATGCTCGCCCTGTCCGAGTCCATCATAGTGAAACACGCGGCGGAATTGATCAGTCGGCGTAGGCAGCACACCCTGACTTCGAACTACGGTCTGGACGACTCCCGATGGCGACAGGAAGTTGAATGCTTCATCGACGAGGTTATCGAGGAGTCAGGCGGCCACGTGCGCAGCTCTCCGGAACGTCTGCAAGCTGTCAGGTGGATGATCGCCAGTGCTACGGCTCAATTTGCCCTGCCGACAGCGCCATTTTCACTTGATGGGGAAAGCACACTCGTTGAAGTCGTAGCCTAGCCGAAAATGAGCCGAAATTGAGCTTTCGATTGCGCCGCTCAATCAAGCAGCTTCCCGGCGTTCGCTCAAGCATCGGCAAACGGGGAGTGTCGACATCCGTCGACGTTCGTGGCGCGCATGTGTTCGGCAAGACTGGCAGTCGCACGCAGGAAGGACTTCCAGGCAGCGGCCTAAGTTATACGCATATGGAGAAGTCACGCATCATCGGCTTCGTTGCGCCTGTTTCAAATCCCGGACTAGCTTCCAGAACGCTGCTTAGCAGGGACTGGCGCGGGCTTCTTTGGATTGGCCTAACAGTAATCGCAATCGCCGCCGCGGCGGCGCAGACCATGAAATGAGCACGCGCCGATTCCGATCAATCAGATTCGGCAATCAACTTTCACGTTTCTCCGTGAGGCACTAAGCTCAGGACCTGTAGTGAGCCTAAGAGGCGACACCCTTCGAAGCGTAATGCTGTTCGCTCCGAGCGCTCCAGCGGTACAGATTTTCATCCTCGCAATGAGGGCATTTGATCGCAGTCAATTGATCATCGAAATCCGTCAGCGCTTTGGCGCCAGGGGGTGTTGATGCAATCGCGATTACTCGCCCGCACGATTTATTCTTACACAGCCACCCAATGTAAACTTCGCCTGGCACCATCTGCTGCGGCGGCCTGACATCGACGTGGCGCAATGGGGCCGCGGCGACCGGTTTGTGTGATGGCGTACCCTTGCCTTTTATCGGACGTTTGATGGCCATTATCGCCTCCTCCGGAAAATACGATCTGCGCCTTAGTCTGGAAACTTCAATTTTCGTTCAATCTCCTGGAAGCGCGGCTCTTGACGTATGGGGTCCATGAGCGAGTCGCTCTTCAGACTCTCCAAGCAAGAATCACGCAGCCGCAGCGCCGTCTCGAGCCATTCGAGGGCCTTCGAATGATCGCCCCGCTGCGCGTAAACCGCGGCGTACTGGTAGGCCATGACATCGCCATATGCTGCTTTCAGTTTCAAAAGCTCGGCTTCCGCATCTGCGTGCCGACCGAGCTTGTCATAGGTGACCGTCAGGCACCATTGATTTCCCGGAAAGTCCCGCTTGGTTTCGCATGAGGCGCGCGCGCCCTCAAGATCCCCGAGCCCGTAGTACGCGAACCCGCGGTACGTGTAGAAGGGCTTGTCGCCGGGATCGAGACTGATGCCCTCTGAGAACGTGACAACCGCCTCTTCATATCGGCGCGCCGCATACAGCGCCCGGCCAAGGGCGGAATGGCTGTCGCGAGCGAGAGGGTCGAGCACAACGGCGCGGCGCGCGACCGCAAGGCCAGCATCGATGTGAATGAAGAGCGCGCAACTCTTGATCTGCCTGCGGATCGAGGTGTCCCAGGCGTCCCCGCCTCGCAGCTCGCTCTGGTCGAACCAAACTTCAATTCCGGCGGCTCGCAGCGCCTGGCAAATCTTCTGTGCAGCCTCCGCATCCTGGGAGGCGTAGCTTAAGAATACCGCGTGCGAGGGCTCAGTCACCGGCAGGAACACCCTTGGGAGGTCTTCTCATCGCCTCCATGGACTGCAGCTTAGCCGAAGTGGTTAGATTTGGCCCAAGCTGGATTGCTTGCTTAGGGCGATCGGTCCGGATCGACCGGAAATGCGCAACTGCCGCCATCGCCCATAGACCGCGTGAATCGTCGACATAGAAATGAATCGAATAACTCACTCACAGTAATTGCTAAAATGGCGTGGAAGATCGTTGGATAGAAGGAGCAAGTGATGTCCGTAGATGTTAAGTACCGCACCAGTGCCACGGCGACCGGGGGTCGGGATGGGCAAGCCAGCACGGCGGATGGCAGCCTAAACGTTAAGCTGTCGCTGCCGAAGGAACTCGGCGGCGCCGGCGGCCCGGGCAATAACCCCGAACAATTGTTTGCTGCGGGCTATGCCGCATGCTTCATCGGTGCCATGAAGGCCGTCGCACCGGCGCAGAAATTGCGGGTTCCGGCAGATGCCGCTGTAACCGCGACCGTCGGTATTGGTCCGCGCTCCGAGGGGGGATTCGGCATCACCGCTGACCTAAAGGTGAGCCTGCCCGGTTTGGAACGCATTGATGCCGAACGCCTCATTAACGCGGCTCATCAAGTCTGCCCGTATTCAAATGCAACGCGCGGGAATGTCGATGTAGGTCTTTCGCTAGCTTGAGGCTTCTCCATCGGCAGGGCCCCGCTCACACGTCCGTGTGTTTGCCCGGCCACCGGCTCGGCGGTGGTGGCGAGCCGGCTCAAAAGCGTATGCCGACTCGGACCGGTACGAGTTGCATGTCGCTGTCGCTGGGCGCAATGCGTTGATATCGCGCCTCCACGAAGAACGAAGTACCTCCCGGCATCGCGAACTCGCCGCCGAAGCCGGCATTCCACGAGCTTCGCCATCCCGTGGTGGAGCTCGACAGCTCGCCCCCATAGACGGGACCGCAACTATAGTAACCGCAACCGGGCGCGAACTGCTCGAGAACGGACTGCTCGCGATACCAGCCTGCGCCGCCCAGCAAGTAGAACTGATAGCGAGAAGAGGGATGCGCCAAATTGAATTGCAGGTCGACATCACCGCCGTAGATGTTCTCGTGGCTATGCAGATAGGAGCCAGTGCTGGTATCGAAAAAGGCGTGGTTCGCATCGAACCGGCTCCAGCTGCCGTCGATGCGCAGTCCGACAGGCAATGAGCGAGAAGGGAAGAAGCTAATCCCTGCACCGATGTTGCCGCCATCGTTTAAATTGTCGCCGGTCGATCCGGCAGTCGCGGTATAACCGCCTTCGATGGCGAAATGAACGGGCCGATATACGAGCTCAGGCGATTCCCACCAGTTCTGCCTCATATAAATCGGCTGCGGCGGAAGCGGCGGAGCGGCCGGCGGGGAGGAACTGGGCGCCGCTGCGCCGTAGCTCACCGTGTACCCGCGACCGCTCATACAGGCCGAAAAGGCCCGCCGATAATTGTCCTGGCCCACGCGGTTACCGGCTTGTGAAGGATCGTAGCCGCTCTGCCCTTTCGCCCAGCCGTAGCATTCGTACCTATCGAACTGCAGCTGATTTTGGTCCTGGCCGTGGTTCGGCAAAATCGCCGGCTCGCCTGTGGGGGCTGCGGGTTGCTGTGCGTACTGTGCGATGGCCGATACGGACACCGTAAACAGCAAGGACGCGAATAAGAATTTGGACGGCATTGTTGAGTCCTCGAAAATTACCTATCGACCAAGGCAGCTCATTTCGATGTTGACAACGCCCAGTGAAGTTTGTTCATTTGCGGACAGATGCTGCAACAATCGAGTCTTTTGTAGAATCTTCAATCCTCCCGCGCCACTATCAGTGTAGCGCGGACACCGAAAGTGGGGCGATCTTGTCCTTCGTCGCAGCGTTCAGGGACAAATCAACTGAGGCTCGGAAAGAAAACATCGCCCACGTTATTCGCGTACCTCGTAAATGAATTGAACATTCGTTGGATCTCGCGGGACCTTATTTTGGCCAACTGCAACCTGCGGGTTGAACGACTCTCAATGCGCGAAGTCGAACATAAATAGGCGAATCCAAGTGAGGACATGATGCGTAGGATATTCAGACTATGGCGGATGAGCCGCAACGATCTTCGGCTGCTGTGGCTGGCAATGCGACACCCGAACCGGCCGTCTTGGCTGCTACCGGCAACGCTCGCTTTGGGGTTCTTCGCCTTCGAGCCCTTTAATTTCGCAATTCCGCTATTGGGAGTGGTTGATGATCTTTTTCTGCTGCCGTTGTTCCTACACGGACTTGCGAAAATTGCGGTGTACGTAACGACGTCACGGTCGACTTCGCGGTCGCGCGACGATCGCGTGATATCGGTGCAGTGAGATCTCGCGAAGTCCAGGTACTGATTTTAAGAAGTCACCGAGCTCAGCGCGTAAGCATCAGAACGTGATTTCCTCCACGTCCTGTAACACTTTGTGCGCGGCAATCATATCGAGGCGAGCGCCCTGCACTTCGCGACTCGGTATCTGTGCGAGGTAGTCCGCGCATTTTGCCACACGAGCCGCCACGTTCCAGTGTTTCTCGCTTGCATCGTCGGCGAGTATATCCACGAGCTTATCGAGTTCCTTGCGCACCACAGTAGCAGTATCAGCGTAAGCTCTTGTCTGCGGCGATGCCCATAAAGACGCCTGCTGACTGAATAGTGTCCTCGACGCTTCCGTCAGCGCTAGCTCGGCCTTAATCCTGAGGACGGCGCTCATCTTGGTCATATTGCTAATTAACTCTAAACAGCCAAAAAGTTAGTACGGCGAGACCAATCACAAATCGCCCGACGCGCGCCTGATGCGGAAGGCTTCATCGCGCTTACTTTCTATGCTCGCATTCGAGCAGGCGCCTGTTGAGTCAAGCGCCGTTTTAATGCCTCCGACACAGGGACTCGAGGATCGCCCGGAAAGCGAGCACTGAAGTCCGACAGTAGGGTTCGCGAGATCCGTTGCGCGCCGCCCCGGGCGGCGATTTGCGCCAAATTTAAGGTATCCGCGGCTGAGCAGGGACGAAAATGCGGGTCTGCGCTCAAGCGCTTAGTCACCACATCAAGCACTTCGGTTGAACGCCTCAGGGCTAAAAGCCGTGCAACGCGCGCCTCGGTGAGCCGTGAAATCACCCGCCTATCCTCCCAATGAGATATGTGTGCGAAAAGCCAGCCGTAGTCCTCCGGCTGATCGCCTCGGGACCTGAGCCATTCAGACAACACCCTCCAGCTGCGGGCGTGATTGCCACATCGCATGGAGCAGTGGGCATCCCAGAGCATGGCGGTGTCGTCGCGCAGTTCAACCGTCGCGGTAGGCCTTCCCGGCAACAGCACTCGAAGAACGCTGAATAGGGAGAGCGTCCCGTTCAACACAACCCGTACGGGTTGGAGCAGATGCTTTACTGTCCTCGGGGGAATGGGTAGTGCCTGCATTGGGGGGTTCCGCGCCATCAACATCATCCCGGAGAGTCACCTATTAATCTTGAATCCAACTCTCACTTTTCGCGGGCCGCTGTTGCGAAACCCGCATTTTTTGGGGTGAATACGTCGAAATGGATTCGGTTAACTCGCAGGAGTCAGTCCCCGCCTATTCTGGAAACTTCAACGCCCGCATCACCGCCTGAAACCGCGGCTCTTTGCGCAACGGGTCCATGGGCGGCTCGGTACGCGGCGGAATCGCCACTGCTTCATCAACGCTCATGTCCGCCGATTGCGTCGCTCGGCAGCTCAAAGATCGATTGACCTTGAGAGTACCTACGGTGTCCGCCTTGTCCGCGGACGGTGTCCGCGGACACTCACCGCACCCATCCGATGGAAATTTCGATCTAATCAGCCCTTTTATTGGAGTGTGTGCAACTGGCACGGCCCTTGCTGTGTTATGCGGGTAAGGACGGATGACAACCACTTACTAGGAGACGCACATGAACACTATCTCTACCAAACTCACCTCTTTCGCAGCCGCTCTCGTCGTGAACAGCCTGATCATGGGTGCCGTCGGATTTTTGTTCGAGCTTCAAACGCACCCGCAAATGACTGTAGTCGCTTTTGCGAGGGCAGTGGTTGCGAATCAATGGCTGATCTAGTCGCTGGCGGTCGCGCGATCTCTAGCAACTCGATCGGTATGCGAGAGACTCGCGGGAGCACGCTAGGAGTCGGCCGAAGCCGCTCTTCGGTGCGGTGGTTCTCTCCGGGCCTCGGCAAGGGTTGCATCCAAGGGGTCGCACTCGGGGCACTGGACATGGTTCCCGTGGGAGATCGCCAGCATCCGATCCATACTGCCGGCGAATTCGGTCCAGGTGTTCGAAAGTTCAGTTAGATACTGGTGGCCCCTGCTCGTCAGGGCAAAATACCTTCTGGGTTGGCCAACCGCCGGGTCGATCCACTCGGTTTCGAGAAAGTCGGTCTTCCGGAGTCGACGTAGAATTGGATATATAACACCCTCAGCGACCGTCAGTCCCGCGATCTGCTCGAGTCGACGACGGATCTCCGAACCATAAAGACGCCCGTGCCGCAGGGTCGCAAGTACTGCAAGCATCAAGCTGCCCTTGCGCAGCTGGCTTTCCCACATTTCTGCGCCGGTGCGTTTGGTATACCTTCTTCGCTTCGTCACGCCGTATTCATTACTCGTGGACGCTCGCACTCTGACCTCCACGGCCTTTCAATTGTCTTAGAACTGCGCGATGACCTGGCCGAAGATGTATCGACCCAACGAATCGTACACCTGCGGGAAGGTGTTGCCGTTGCCCGCCGTGCTCGGCAGGTTCGTGCTGCCGATGACCGGCGGATCCTTGTCGAGTACATTGTTGCAGCCGACGCGGAAGGTGACTTTCTGCGCCAGCTTGACGGAGGCGCTCAGGTCCAAATAGCCATATGAGGCTATGTGCGCGTCGGTGTTAGAGATTCCACCGTTCGCGATGGTGGCCGGCGCTGCGCTTAAGTTTGGATTGTTGCTGAGCGAATCGAGCGTCATATGCGAGAAGTAGCGCCACGACGCGGTAACGTCGAGCCCCTGCCAGGGCGTTGACCAGGTGGTGCGCAACGTATGGCGCCAGTGGAATACCGGATCCAAGGTAGCGCCGCCGGAACTGCAGGTATCGCCATAAAGTCCCGCGCAGTTGAAGGCCGTGCTCGGTGTATTGGCGATGGGTGTTACCTGGTATTCATCGACATAGGTGCCGACCAGATTCATGCGAATTCTTCCCGCCGGTCCGATATCGAATCCATAGGACATATCGATGTCGACGCCGCGGGTCTCGAGTTCTCCGACATTGGCGAGCGAGTCGACCACATAACCGGAATTCGATAACCACAGCGAGTATCCGGAAGCCGGATCGCGATGAATGTCGGAGCAGAAATTACCGCTGTTGACGCATTCCTCCAGAATCGCGGTCGCGCCGATGGTCGTGATCACGTTTTCAATCTTGATGTCGAAGTAGTCGACCTGGATGCGCAGATTGGGCACGTAGGCCGGTGTCCAGCCGATGCCGAACGAAGTGGTCAATGCCGTCTCGGGTTTGAGGTCCGGATTACCGCCAATCAAGCCGTTGTACTGGTTGGCCGAATTCGGCGTGACGGTGCCGAAATTGGCGGCGGGAACACCGGCCGCGACGCATTGCGCCACTGTGATGCCCTTGGCCGCAAGTTGTGCGGCCGTGCCCGCGCAGGGATCCTGGTTCCCGTCCAATGCCACAGTCTGCGGCGCATACAACTCAACCACGTTGGGAGCGCGAACTGCGCGCTGAAAGCTGCCACGCAAACGCAATTCCGAGATGGGCGACCACTCCAAGCCGATCTTATAGGTGTTGGTCTTGAACCCTAAGTTGTAGTCCGAATAGCGATAGCCGGCTTCGAGCGCCAGAGACTGCGCTAGGAATTTATCGTCGACCAAGGGCATGCGGCCTTCAGCAAACGCTTCGCGCGACACGATCCCGCCGCCGATCGGCGGGGTCGCGCCACCGGAGCCCGCCAAATCCCCAAGCTGCACTTCCTCATCGGGATTGCTCTGGGACCTTGTGTCGCGCCATTCCAGGCCCATGTTGAGCCTTAGTCCTGAGGCCGCGGTCGGCAGTTGCACGCCGTACTTGCCCAAATCGCCGGTGATGTTGGCATTTCCCGTCATTTGGGTGATTTGACCGTTCAACTGTCCCGGAACCTCCAGGTACGCGAGGGCCGCGGGTGTGACTTGACCGGGTGAGAAAATGTTGTAAGGCACGCAGGGCGGGCCGGAGATGCAGACCGGATTCGCCGCAGTACCGGTGACGTTCAACGCATTCTCGATCTTCGCGGTGGAGAAATAGTTTTGCGCCTGTGAGATCAGGTTCACGATGCTATTTTGCCAGCTGACATCGTAATCCCAGCCATCGACGATCTTGCCCTTGACGCCGAGCACGACGTGCCAGTCGATGTGCTGGATATCCTGCACGCGTCCGCCGCCCTCGACGTTGCGCCGGCCGATATACAGATTGTTGGTCTCCCCCGTCGTGGAGCCGTCGCACCAAGTCGCCACCTCTTGCGTCGAGAGGAAGGGATTGGCGCAATTGATGTTGAACCTCGAGAAGAACGCACCCGAGGCCGCGATCTGCGCGAGCGAGGTATCGTTCATGTACATCGTATTCGCATAAACGGTCGCGTGATCGTTGAAATCATAGTGCAAGAATGCACCGGCGGTGTAGCGCTCATCCGGGCGCTGGTAGAAATTGAGCGCACCGTAGTTATAGGCATCGGCTGCCGTATAAGGAATCAGCGAACCATTGGGACCAATGGTGTTGTTGCTCGGCGCAGCGAGGCCCGGTCCGATCGTGGCGAAGCGGCCGGGGAAGCCCGTCGAGGATCCACCGCAAGAGAACTTGCCGGAATTGGAGGTCACGTAGCCTGACACCAACGTACAGGCGCTGTAGGAATACTTCGATTGCAGCACTGCGTTCACATTGCGGTAGGTAGCGTAAAAGGTTGCATTGCCCTTGCCATCTTCCGAATTGATACCTGCGATGAAGGCCAAGGACTTCTGCGCACCCGGATTAACCGTCGAGGGCGCCTCCAGGAAGCCACTCTTGGCGATTGCATCCTCGACGCCATCCGTGTTCTTGTTGGTGTGATTGTAAACCCCGCCGTCGGCGATGAGCTTGACGCCCTCAAAATGATCGTTCAGCTTAAAGTTCACCACCCCGCCGACCGCGTCCGCGCCGTAGGTCGAGGAGGCACCGCCGGTCAGTACTTCGATGCTGTCGATCATTTCCACCGGAATCATGTTGATGTCGGCCGCCGCACCGGAGAGAGGATCGCCGGGCCCTAAGCGATTACCATTGACCAGCACCAGAGTGCGCTTTGCACCCAAGCCGCGCAGGTCGACCGTCGCCGTGCCGTCCGCGCCATTGGACATCATAGAGCCCTGCGCAGCGAAAACCTGCGGCAGCTCGTTTAAGAGATCCTCAACGCGCGTCACGCCGGTTGTTTGGATGTCGAGCGCGGAGACGAAGGTGACCGGGCTGATCGAGACCTGATTCGGCACCGAGATGCGCGAACCAGTTACCACCACCTCTTGCAATGCGGTGTCGTTGTTCGCGGCAGTTGTTGCAGCGGGTGCGGTTTGCGCGTTCGCAACACCGAAAGACGCAGCGAGCGAGCCGCCAGTCAGCGCCGTACGAATCGCAAGTCGCAGTTTAGAGTTTCCCATTATTGCTCCCCAAAAAATTTGCGTTCAATACGTGCAAGTGGCGCGCACGAACAGGCCAAACAAGACACACCGAGAGTAGGAATGATCGGCGGTATACTCAAGAGCCAGTTCGCAACTGTTTTTTGGAACCACGCGCCGATTGTGACTCTGGCACAACACCAAAGTCTGGGTCCCGGGACAGATGCCGCGGATGCGGCGCAATTTTAAACAGCGCGTCTGCCGATATCCTTGAGACAGACTGCGATGAGCGCGACGGCGGTGTCCAGCTGCGCCGGCGAGAGACCTCCAAATCCGATCATCAGTCCAGGCATCGCAGGCGGCGTATGGTAGAAAGGATGTATTGGATAGAGACCGACACCCCGCTCCAAGGCGCGTTCGATCAGCTGGCGAAGAGTTTTGTAGCTGAGATGAGGAAACCACACTACAACATGCGCGCCGCCGGCGGATGCGGCGATCTCGACATTGGCGCCGAGATGACGCCGCAAGGCTTCCAGCAGCGCATCGCGGCGAACACGAAGTTCGGTGAGCGACCTGCGTAAATGCTTCTCGTATTGACGGCTTTCAAGAAAGGTTGCGAGCGCGGCCTGCTCTATTGACGAGCAGCCGAGATCATCAAGGCTCTTCACCATGATTAAGTCATTGCGTAAAGCGGGCGGGCATACGAGATAGCCGATCCGAAGTCCCGGAAAGAGCGTCTTCGAAAAACTGCCCGCATGAATCACTCGCTCCGCCACATCCAATGATCGCAGCGCCGGCAGGGGGCGGTTGTCGTAGTGATATTCACCGTCATAGTCGTCTTCGAATACCCAGCAATTATTTGCAGCGGCGTACCTGAGCAGCTCGATCCGACGCTGCAACGACAAGACCGCTCCGGATGGAAACTGATGAGACGCGGTAACGTAAATTAGCTGCGGTGCACGGGCAGGAAGTTCAGCCGTTACCAAGCCATCGCCATCGACTCGTACCCTCGTTAGCCGCACTCCATGTGCCAGCAAGGAGTGCTTTGCCAGCTGGTAGTGCGGATCTTCGATCACCACTGAGTCTCCCTCATCGAGCACCGCGCGCGCGACAACGCTTAAGGCTTGTTGAGTGCCGGAAACGATCAGCACATCGGCTGCAGTGCAGGCTACTCCGCGCCGCCGCAGCAGGTAGTCGGCGATGGCGCCCCGGAGCGGATAAAATCCCGCCGGCGATAGGTACTTCGGGCCACAGCGAATCGCCGCGGCGCCTAGCTTGCGGCGCCACGAGGAATACAGCTGGGGACGCACCAGGGTGTCACTGTAGTTGAGGTCGTAGCGCGGTCCGGATTTGACCCCCGAAAGAATAATCTCGCTGAGTTTTCGTGTTCGTGCGCTGTAGCGCGATTGAGCCCGAATGGCGCTGCGCGATTCCCTCGATCTGCGTCTCGGCGCTAGATCGGTGACGCGCGTACCCGAACTCGGATGTGCTACTGCCAATTGTTCCGCGCACAACAACTCATAGGCGCCCAGTACCGTATTGCGCGAAACACCGAGTGCCGCGGCCAGCGTTCGCGTTGCGGGAAGTCGACTGCCCGGTTCGTATCTGCCGGTGAGAATTTGGCTCTTCAGCGCACGCGCCAGTTGCTCGAATAGCGGTCCCTGTCCATCTAATTTTAGGATCATAAAAACGATGCCAAGACAAAACTCCGAGTATGCTCTTTTGCGGGTGGTACCTAAATTTGATCACGAATTGGATCTTGACCACCGAGCGTTGTTAGAGCATTAATTTCTACAGTGTCAAGAACCCCGCGTTCCCTTAACTGAACTAAACTAGTACTCATGGAATCGCGATGGTTGCGCACTTCCCAGGCCGCATGGGCACGGCGACTCAGCGTCCGGGTCTACGGTCTTGGAGCGGTCGTGCTGGGCATCACGGGCCTGGTCTGGGGAGACTTCGCCGTTGTGTGGCAACCGGCGCGAAATGGCTATGCTGGACCGAATCCCTTGGGATATGCGGTAGCGGTCCTTCCTTTGGTGGCGGGGCTCGCCATGCAATGGGAGCGGACCGCGTTATTTGGCGCTTTGGCGCTCTTTGTGCCCTATAGTCTGGCGATCATATTCTTTGACGTTCCTCGTGGCTTGGCGCACCCATCCGAGTTCGGCGCATGGTATGGAGTGCTGGAGAATTTGGCGCTCGCGGCCGGGGCATTGATCATTTGCACGTTCTACGCGCGACTCGAAGCAGCAACCGCCGAGCGTCTATCCAAGATCGCCCGCGTCGCGTTTGGAATTTGTCTCATTTACTTTGGCTTGGCTCACCACTTCTACCTTGCCAACACGGTCAGCATGGTTCCTGCATGGCTGCCGCCGGGTCAAACCTTTTGGGCCTACGCGACGGGTGCTGGACATGTTGCGGCCGGCATCGCCATCATTTCCGGTATCTACGCGCGTCTGGGCGCCGTGTTGCTAACGGCGATGTTCATCGCATTCGCCATCCTGGTGCATGCGCCCAGGGTCCTCATCACCGTTCCCCACAATCATTTCGCCTGGGGAGAGAACGCGGTCAACCTCGCCCTTATCGGATCTGCGTGGGTGATCGCGACGTCAATACCGGCCGTTGCGAAAACCAAGGCCTGACGATCCACCAATGGAAAGTCGGCCCTGATCGGTATCGCATCTTTTGCGTCGATCGGGCTGTGGTACCCCCAAATAGTCGCAAATTGGCCCTTGAACGTACCAAGGAATCTTCCTACTCTTGCTCCAACGCTTGGAGACATGCGCCGCCTGCGCGTCGCGGTGCGAGGGAACCGATATGGTCGTAGATAGTATCAAGACATGGTTTCCGCGGTAGGTCGTCTTGCGAACCCTACCGCTGATCTTGCTGGCTTTTGCACTCGGCAGCGGCGCCGAAAGAATCAGTGTCGTGCATGCGTCGGAATCTGTGCCTTCGCCTGTGCTGGTCGAATTATTTACGGCCGAAGGCTGCTCATCTTGCCCCCCTGCTGACGCGTTTGTAATGCAGCTCGATGCGCTCCAGCCGATCTCAGGCACGCAGCTGATTGTGCTCAGCGAACACATGAACTATTGGAACGATAGCTGGCCAGATCCGTTTGCATCGACGAAGCTCACTGCCCGGCAAGCGGACTATGTCCGCGCGCTCAAGAGGTCTTCTCCATATACCCCCCAGTTGATTGTCGATGGAACGATGGAAGTACGCCTGAACGATCGTCCGGGAATGGAGCATATTTTTCACGCGGCGGCTGCAAGTCCCAAAATTCCCGTGAGCCTGACTTCCATTAGAGTAGAACCCGGTACCCCGGCGTACTTGAGCGGAAATATCGAGGTCGATGGCAGCCTAGAAGAGCATAGAGCCACGGTCTACCTTGCAACAGCTCTTGATCGTATACAGACGAAGGTTTTGCGAGGTGAAAACCGCGGTAAAACATTGGCACACGTCGCGGTGGTCGAATACTTTTCAAGACTGGGAGACCTTAAGCCCGGTCAGAATTTCAATCAATCGTTTCGGGTGCCGCTGGAGCGCGAATTGGCCTCGAATGACGCCCGACTTATCGTGTTCGTACAGGAAGCCGGTAACGGAAAGGTTGTCGGCGCGGCCATGCAGCGCACGGTACATCCCGACACGATCGCTCGGCACGAAGGGTTATAGTGCGACATTGAAGCGGGGACCGCGACAAATCAATACCTTGTCGCGGCGGGGAAGAAAACGGCGGAGTCCCCGCGGACCCCGCCATTCCTGCCCGAGCATTGTTACCTGCGGAACAAGGCAGTCCGCGCAGCAACTGTATCGGAGCGTCCATCCGATGGACCGGTCGCACGCGTGGCAATGAGCCTGCGCGCATCCCTCTTTAGTATCCCGGCCAGTACGAGGTGTTGACTAACAATGAACCTCGCGACCAACCAGCGCGCCAAGAGACGCGACCGAACCAACGTTTATATGTTCCACTTGGATCACCTCCTTCAGTTGCCGTGGGCTCATTTCGGCGCGTGCCGCCCACCGAAGCCGCGCGCCCCAATTAATATGTTCTTAGAATGACCTCGATTGCGGCGCGAGTAAAGATTTCAAGGATCATAGCGCTACGAATGGTCGTTCGTACCATGCCATGGCGGGCTCACCGATCCATCGCGAAGGAGCACTTGCGCGAGATGCGCGAACTAACGCAAGATTCGCCAAATGTCGAATGCAACGCCGCTCGCTGACTACGCGTCGCCGAAGCTCCGAGGTGCTGCGCTGACTGAAACCGCGTTTCGTTGGAGCGGGACGGCTTTGGTCTGCACGGTTTGGATCAGTGCGACTCTATTCGGGTTGTATATCGTGGCGTTTTACGTCGGTGCGCTGGCCGATGGACAGGTAGCCAAGTGGAACCAGAATCTGCCCGGGCTGTTTGAGCCGCACTCGCCCGCCGCCACCTCAGCGCTCGGACTGCATTTCCTCGCCGGCGGGGTGATTCTCATTCTCGGCTGTGTCCAACTGATCGGCAGGGTTCGTACGCGCTGGCCGGCGTTGCATCGATGGTTAGGGCGGATCTACGTCAGTGCAGCGTTGTTGGCGGGTCTCGGCGGACTGACTTTCATTTTGGTCGTGGGCACGATCGGTGGACGCATCATGGACGTTGGTTTCGGAATCTATGGTGCGCTAATGGTGCTGGCGGCCGCGCAAACCTACCGGTATGCCAGAGCGCGCTCGCTCAGCCTACATCGCGCATGGGCTCTGCGGCTGTTTGCGCTCGCGATCGGATCGTGGCTGTATCGCATGGATTATGGATTCTGGCTGCTGCTCGGCAGCGGCCGTGGGCATACGCACGATTTTCATGGGCCTTTCGATCATGTGATGGCATTCTTCTTCTACCTGCCAAATCTGCTCATCGTCGAGGCCTTCATTCGCGCCCAGTCCGCCGCATCGCCCAAAATCAGACTCGCAGCGGCGGGCTTATTCGCCGGGGCGACAGGATTTTTGCTCCTCGGTACCTACTACTTCACTAAACTCTACTGGGGACCCGCGATCCTGCATCGGCTAGGGGCGTGAGAGGACGCTGGAGACCATTTTTCGTCTGGTCGAGCTGTTCGTCTGCTGAGCGCGTCAAACAACGAGGTATCTGTGGAAACACCAGAAGTCGCGCACCCACCTCATCATCACACGGGCCGTCCGGTGCTTGACCTCGTGTTGGGTGTCTCGCGTATATCCTTCGTCGACGTTAAACCCGAGGATTTGAGCGCTGAGGACTATGCCAAGATCGACGTAGCCTTGCCAAAGCTCAATTTTCTCGCCTGCTACTGTTCAGTTTTCGACGAATGCTGGATAGCCGATTCCCGCAAAACCGAGCCCTCGAAAGTGAAGCAGTGTCCCGCCTCGCAAAACGCGTTCCAGTAAGGCCGCACGCTGGCAGGTCGCTGCCGATAAAGAGACGGCGCCGTCCTGGTCGCAATGGCCTAGGAGTTATGGACATCACTTGAAGTACTTTCCGCTAGTTTTGAATGGCTTGTGGCGCCGGCCTGCCCGAACCGTCTTTACGCTGCTATCCATTGCCGTCGCCTATGTCTTGTTCGGCATCCTGTCGGGCATTGACGCCGGATTCGCACATACTCTGGAAGTCTCGCGTATGGACCGCCTTTTCACGGATTCGCGCTTTGGAACCCCGATGCCGCTCGCATACGGAGAACAAATCGCGAGCGTGCCCGGGGTCATCGTGGTGGCTCCCCGATCCGGACTGTTCGGCTACTATCAAGACCCTAAAAACTTCATTTTTGTGCTTTGCGCGGACCGGCGCTTCTTTTCACTGCGGCCCGAAATCACCATTTCGCCGCAAGGACTCGCGACACTGCTGCAGACGCGAACGGGCGCCGTCGTCGCCTTAGAATTGGCGCAACAGCACGGATGGAAAATCGGCGACAAGGTCCCGATTCAAACCCAGACGGCGCAGGCAGACGGCAATCAGGTCTGGACCTTCGATATCGTGGCGATCGTCGATGACGCAAACTATCCGGGTGCCGGCGGATGGTTCATCGCCAACTACTCGTACTTGGACGAGGGCCGGGTCACTGAGAAGGGTACCATCAGCCGCTTCTTGGTTCGCATCATGGATCCCGGACACGGCGGCCAGATCGGCCGTCAGATCGATAAGCTGTTCGCGAACTCCCCCGTAGCGACGCGGACGAGCTCAGAGAGGTCTGGGGCGCAGTCCGGTCTGCAGTTCTTTGGCGATGTGAATTTTCTGACCAGTGCGGTATTGGGCGCGGTATTTTTCATGCTGCTTTTCTTAAGTGGCAATACCATGCTGCAGTCGGTGCGTGAACGAATTCCTGAGTTCGCCGTACTTAAGGCGCTGGGATTCTCGGACAGCACTGTATTGTCGTTAGTTATTGCCGAATCGGTGCTGCTATGTATATTTGCTGCAGCAGTTGGGCTGCTCCTGTCGAAACTCATCATCCCCATCGCGCGCGGCCCGCTGTCGGATTTCCTCTTGCTCCTACAAATGCCCTGGACCGCAATGTTGGCTGGCTTTGGTCTAGCACTAATCATAGCGCTCCTCAGCAGCCTCCTACCTGCTCTGCGCGTCAAGCAACTCAATGTGGTCGACGCCTTGGTTAAACGACAATAGCGGAGCGCTGTGCTCGAGAGACTGCGACAAATTGTAGCGGTGACAGCGATGGGGTTACGCGCCATTCCAGAGCGCGTGGGCGCCTCCCTGGTGATCGTGATTGGTATGGCCCTTGTCGTCGCGGTGACGATTTCGATACTCTCGATGTCAGTCGGTTACATGCGCACCGTTCAGAACACCGGTCGAATTGACCGAGCCATTGTGCTCAGCCACGGCTCGCAGTTCGAATTCGCGAGCGCGCTTTCGCGCGACAACGTGCTCACGATCGCCGATGCGCCTGGCATAAAGACTGCCGGCGACGGTAAACCTATTCTCTCCGCCGAATATCTCACAGCGGTTCTTGTCACTAAAAAGACCAATGGACTCGATGTCTACGTCTCATTGCGAGGCGTTGGCCTCGAGGGATTAGCACTGCGGCCAGAGATCAAACTCGTCAGCGGCCGCATGTTTCAGCCTGCGAGGCACGAACTCATTGTCGGAAAATCGGCGCTCGCTCAATTTGAAGGACTCGAAGTCGGGAGTCCTGTGCCACTCCCGGACGGAGATTGGACCATTACCGGCAGCTTCGAGAGCAACGGCGATGAGCACGAATCCGAGCTGATGGCAGATTCTGAGACGCTCCTGTCGACGATGCGCGCCAACACGTTCCACAGTGTGACTGTCATGCTTGAGAAACCAGATTCTTTGGAGCAGTTCCGAACAGCTGTTACGACAAACCCGACTCTCGCCGTTGATGTCACGCGCGAGACGCAGTTTCTCGCCGCTCAGTCCAAATATTTGAACACGTTCTTGACCATGATTGCCTATGTGGTCGGCGGCATCATGGGTCTCGGAGCCACGTTCGGTGCGCTCAATACCATGTATACCGCCGTCAGCGCCCGCGCGATCGAGATCGCCACGCTGCGCGCGATCGGATTCAGTGGCGACGCCGTGTTGGCGTCCGTGCTGGCCGAATCGCTCGTGCTGGCTGTTTCGGGAGCCGTCATCGGCGCCATTGCGGCCTGGATCGCGTTCAATGGAAATCTCCACGCAATAGGAGGCCTCGTGTTCAGACTTACCGTCACACCGAGCCTGGTGGCGTTGGGGATCGGATTTGCATTTACCCTGGGATTTATCGGTGGCTTGTTTCCCGCAATTCGTGCTGCGAGGCTCCCCGTCGCCGATGCATTGCGGGCGACCTAGTGTCGCCAAAGCCATACAAGCTTTCATCCTACGAGGATTGTGTCCTGAGTCTGGCAGCATTTGGTGACTGGCAGTCCCACGCTAGTTGGGCGGCATTTCGCCGCTTTGCAAATGGAATATCCAATGCCCAACGACAAAAGCAAAAGCAGTGACGGCAGAAATATCTCAGATCAAACCGGTCAAGGCTCACAAGACGCGGTACGGCACGAAAAGGATGCCCTGCACCATAAATTTCACAAGGGTCCGCAACCCAGCGGAACGGATGAGAAAAAGGATCAGCAGTCGCAGGCAAGAGCGCAGCAGGATAGCATTGACATGCAGCAGATCGAGGGGCAGCAGCCCGAGATTCCGAAGGTCGGGTCGCGCGATGCACCAGGCGGCTAGTGACGTGGTAGAAACAGATTCGCACCCCTACTACTTGCGGAATTCGATGACCGGTGGGAGTGAGGGGTTCTCTACACTCGACGGCGCACGCGAGGCGCTACTTGGATGGATCTTTTTGCAACGCCAGTCAGGCGAGACGGTGGTCGAAACTGACACAGGGCAGTGGCACGATTCGAAAATCAGCCGCTGGATTACAGACCGCGAGGACAATATTGTGAGGCTGGACCCCTAAGAAACGTCCTCGCTCCCGGCTGCTCTCCCTCACTGTGACCGCCCTAATTTGCGGTGGGGCTACCACCCTCGTCCCGTATCAGCACCTTTTCGGATCCGCGCTCGGTCCTCCAAATGGCGCGACCCGTTGGACACGTCCTGGAAATGGCATCTTGAAGGATGGAATGACGGGGTTGGAATGGAGCAGGGACGACAATGGGCGTGACATCAACTGGAATGACGCCAAAGCCTACTGCGAAGGACGGAGCAAGGGCTGGCGCCTGCCATCCCTACAAGAACTGAAGGCGATCTTCGACCCGGCCGAGCCTGGCCTACGCTGCGCGGAGATGCAATGCAAAGTCTCGTCGCAATTCAAACTTACTGGTACTTGGTTCTGGAGCGCCACGCAGGTGGGTGCTGACTCCACGGACGGCGACGAATTGACATGGGGCGCGCTGATGGTCAATGGCGCGCAGACACAGGCAGTCAGGGATGCCTCTTATGGGAGCCGCGCACTGTGCGTCCACGAACCCTGAATTCTTTCCTAAGGAGACCTATGGATCGACTTATGCTGTCGTCGGCATTGTTGCTGGCGGGTTTGCCCTCTCTCGCCGCCGAGTCGCTGCAAATCGATCCCAGTCACACTGCCATCGTATTCAGTTGGAATCATCGCGGTCTGTCGCACCCTGTTGCTCGTCTTGAGAAGATCCGTGGCAGCGTGCTCTTGGACGCATCAAATCTGACAAAGTCGTCCGTCTCAGTGACGCTTCCGCTCGACGGTTTGCGGACCGGGGATGATTTACTCGACAAACGACTCAAAGGCGCGGAATTCTTTGATATAGGTAATTTCCCGACGATTACTTTCACAAGCACCAACATTGTGGCCACAGGCAGCAACGCGCTTAAGATCACAGGCAATCTTTCCGTGCATGGGATAACAAAGTCAGTAGTTCTGAATGCGACAATCAACAAGATCATCGCCGAACCGGACCACAAGTTGACGGCTGGTTTCGATGCCCAAGTCATGCTGAGGCGTTCGGATTTTGGCGTGAGCCGCTATGTACCGATGACAAGTGACGAGTTGTCGGTTCACATTACGCTGGAGGCTGATCAGGATTAGATGCGTGGCTCGCGATTCGATTTCAAATCGGGGGATTGTCCTTGAGCAAGGGGATCCACGCATGTTCCGGTTCGACGCTCTTTAGCGATTCCCGCAACCAGGCTCGCGCATCTTGGTTTAAATGGGAAACCACCTGATCGAAATCCGCTTGATCCCGAGCGCGCGTCGCACGCGCCTTGTAAAGAAGCTGAATCTCAGGCGCGAGATAGGCAATCCCCCCAGGGGTTCGTCGAATTGCGCTTGACAGGGGACGCCTAATTCTTGCATCACGACGGAACACCCAAAATTCGCCGTCGCACCCGTCAAGCATCAGCTCAAATTCCCAATGCGCTCCGTTTGCCCGTTTGCACCACAGCGAATTAACCTCTGCGCGGGGTACATCGTCCTCAACAAGTTGAGTAAGCGCACCATCCCTCGCTTCAAAGAACTCCCAACCCCTCAACGCAGCAAGAACGATTGCCGCATCTTTTCTAAAGATGCCGATATCGAGATCCTTATGCGCTCGAGTGCCTTTTCCCAAGAAGAGATCCAAAGCCCATCCGCCGGCGATCCACCACGGAAAGCGTGCGGCCGACAACAAATCGGCGGCATCGTGAGGCGTCAGAACGCCCCAGGACTCCGGGCTAGGCAGGCCTATTGCGGGCATTCACCGTTCTCTGTCTAACCAATCGATTCATGCAGAACGCAAATTAAATGGCTAGGAAGATTATCGCATCCCGCTTAAAGCGCGCGAAAGTCCAAGAAGACAGCGCCGCCGGGCCGCGGGCTCGGCGGCTCTTTAACATAGCGCCATCCCTTCCGCGGATTGCTGCACGCTTTTTCAATTTTGGCCCCTCGGCGCCCTTAGTTCCACACGAACAATCCGTATTATCCGAGGGAGTCAAACCAAGGGAGCAGGACCCATGGCCAAGACAGCGGTCTACCAATTCACTTGGTGGGACCGACACGTCGGCAAAGAAATCGTCTCGTCGCGATTTGCCACTTTAGAGGCGATTACAAGGTGTAATGGAAAGGCCATTGAGGCGTCACGGCAAGTGGTGAACTCGCGGCAAGTCGATCGCAATGGGTTCTATTTCGTGCCGCCGGGCTGATGAAAACTGCCGTTAGCCGGCGGCAGCGCAGGATCGAGAGTCACCCCGTTCCCTGCCACATGAGAAGCTCCGCAATCTTATGCAGCTCGTGGTAGGCCCCTGAGGATTTCGTCAGAAGGACGCCGTCGGCGTTCGCGAAAATTGAACTCCAGTAATTCGGGCCTCTCCGCGCCGTCGTAAGTCACCCCGCTCGCCCCACGACTTGGACTAAAATGACCGCCTTGAGCCACGCACAGGGTAACTCACAATGACGACGCCAACGAACCCCAAGATCGCCATCGTGACGGGCGGCAGCCGCGGCCTGGGACGAAACACCGTCTTGAGTCTTGCCAAGCGCGGCGTCGACTCGATCATCACCTACAATTCCAATCGGGATGCGGCCGAAAAAGTCGTCGGACTCGTTCGCGAGGCCGGTCGCAAAGCTACCGCCTTGCAACTCGACACCGGCAAATTGAGCGCTCTTGAGCCGTTCGTCCAGAGCGTGCGCACAGCGCTGGCAGCACTAGGAGCGAAGCGCTTCGACTACCTCGTCAACAATGCCGGCACCTCGCTGCACAAGTCGTTCGACCAGACAACCGAGGAGGAAATGGATCGGATCTATCACATTCATTTCAAAAGCGTGTTCTTTCTCACCCAGAAGCTTCTGCCGCTCATCAACGATGGCGGGCGGATCGTAAATATCTCGTCTGGGCTTGCCCGCTTTGCCCTGCCCGGAATGTCGGCCTACGCATCCATGAAGGGCGCGATCGAAGTGCTTACCCGTTATCTGGCGAAGGAGTTGGGTGCGCGCGGCATCGCGGTGAACACCGTCGCTCCTGGTGCCATCGCAACTGATTTCAGCGGCGGCATGGTGCGTGACAATCCCGAGGTGAACAAGCAGGTTGCCGGCATGACGGCTCTCGGCCGGGTCGGTGAGCCTGACGACATAGGGCCGATGATCGCCTCGCTGCTTTCCGATGATAATCGCTGGATTAACGCACAGCGCATTGAGGTTTCCGGCGGCATGGTAATTTAGAGGAGTTTCTACATGCCCGTGCTCCACCAAATGCAGATGTCCGGCAACTGCTACAAAGTCCGGCTCGCCGCGCGACAACTCGGCGTGCAATTGACCCTCAAAGAATACGGACTTCACGACGGAACTACGCGCAAGCCCGACTTTCTCGCTAAAAATCCGAATGGCCGCGTTCCCCTGCTCGAATTCGATGACGGGCGCAGCCTCTCGGAGTCGGACGCGATCCTCTGGTTCTTGAGCGAGGATACGTTCCTGTTGCCCACTGACCGCTGGGGCCGCGCCGAGGTCCTGCAATGGATGTTCTTCGAGCAATACAGCCACGAGCCCTATATCGCCGTCGCGCGTTTTTGGCTCGCTTTTTCACCGAAAGAGCAACTCGAGAAGAAGCGGCATCTTATCCCTGAGTGGCACGCCAAAGGCAATGCCGCGCTCGGCGTAATGCAGGCTCACCTGGCACGGCACGACTGGTTCGCGGGTGGTCGCTACTCGATCGCGGACATCGCGCTCTACGGCTATACCCACTGTGCGGCGGACGGCGGATTCGATCTGGCCGCCTATCCGGCCGTCGGCGCATGGCTCAAGCGGGTTGCGACCCAACCTGGTCACGTGCCGCTCGAACTTGGGTGATGAAGTGACATGCGAATCGCTGCTGCCATTTTGATGATGT
>Ga0302326_10008896_pt1 | contig 22078 bp, 20 predicted proteins | sample Palsa_T0_3_FD_202264 | JGI IMG/M metagenome (GOLD analysis project Ga0302326, IMG submission 202264) | Peat permafrost microbial communities from Stordalen Mire near Abisko, Sweden - Palsa_T0_3 | ecosystem: Environmental > Terrestrial > Soil > Palsa > Peat permafrost | place: Sweden: Abisko... | reverse complement strand
GTTCATGCCTGAGTGCGGAAATACGTTCGCAGCGCCATGTTCAATTTCAGCGTGGCCCCGGCCGATCCGCCCGTCAGCGCCAGATTATCGAGCACGTAGAACTTCTTGGAACGCTCCAGCCCGCTGATGAAGTCAATCAGGCTCTTATAATCGCCTTCCACCGCCGTTGTGATCTCCACTTCGGTCACGCCGCGGTCCTTCACGATTTTTTCGTGGTAGCCGATCAGGCTGGTCTTCAATCCCGATTTCGTGGCGATGTCGCCCAGATCTTCTTCAATCACTTCGTAGCCCACTTTTCCGCCCGGCAGCTCGTCTTGGTAGAAATCATCGCACTGCTTTCCCACAGTGGCCAGGTGCGACCGGATCACTTCCGCGCGTTTCACGTCCGCTTCCAGCAAGTGTTGCTGTGCCTGCAGGCGCGTCTCGCGCAGCCGCTGCGATTCCGGTGTATTTTCGGACGCGCGCCAGGCCAGAAACATCAGCAGCGCGTCCAGCCCCAGCAGCACGCCCAGCCCAATTCGCGCGTAGAGCTTCCACTTTTGCGTCACGCGGATCATGTCGTCGAATACTCCACTTGCAATTCCAGCATCACTTTGTCGTTGAAGCCGCCCTGCTCCTCCTTGGGATGCGTTTCCTGCCGCACCTGGACTTCGGAAAACCTGGTCGAATCATCCAGCGCTTTCAGAAACTGCAGCTTGGCTTCGTCGGTCTGCGCGCCCACCAGAATCTTTACTTCCAGGTGGCCTTTTTGCATCGTCGGCGAAATGCTGACCAGCCGCACGCCCGCGGGCAGCGTTTTCTCCAGGTCCTCGAAAATTTCCGTCCAGGGAAAACTGCGCTGCTCGATCAGCGAATTCAGGAATTCCGCGCGCTCAATTTTCTCCTTCTGGGCCGGTTGGTTGAAGAACGTGCGCAACGAATCCTGTTGCTGCTTGAGGCCGCGAATCTGCCCTTCTGTCTGCGATATTTGCGCCCGGATGCGGCTATCGGTGCGCCGCGTGCGCACCACATGGACCGAAAGCAGCGCCAGCGCAATCAGCGCAGCGCCACCGGCCACGCCGTATGTAAAGACAAACGGCCGCTCGTTCACCAGCGGCTTGGTTGCCAGGTTTAGCCGGATTTTCATTCCCCGCCTTGTCCTCCACGCCCACGCTTAGGCGCTTGTTTAGAAATCAGGTTGAACGGTCCCCACGAGTCGTCGCGCGGTATGCGCGTCCTTCGCCGAGGAAACCGCCATTCGCAAGATGCCGCTTATGCAGGTCGTGTATCTGGCGGCCTTCCCACCCTGACAGGCCGAAATGATACTTCAGGAATCCCTAGGCGCGGCGTTCCAGCGCCCAACCCGCCAGCCCTTCCAGATTCTGCGTCAGCAGACCGCTGGTATCCGCCGGCAACTGAGCACCCGCGTGCGCCTCGCCCATCGAGAGAATCGGACAGTTTAACTCCGGGCCCAGCAACTCCCTCATTTCCGCTTCCCGTTCACCGAAGCCCGCCAGCCGCGCGCGCTCCACATTGCCTCCCCAAGTATCCTGGAAATACGCGACGCCGGGGAAAATCTCCTCCATCAATGACTGCAGTTTGACGCCGGCAATCGGCGCGGCCATTTCGCTCGAGCGGTACACGCACAAGCTCAAACCCTTGACAATCACCGTGGTCAAATGGCGCCCGCTGATTCGCGCCAGCAGCGTGGCTCCTTTTTCATCCAGCAAGGCGAGTGATGCCAGCGAGGAACTCAGCGCCACGCCCGGCACCAGGCCCGCGGCTTCCGCCAGACTTTCATATTCCCTCAGAACACGCTGCCGTCCGAGCGCAGCTACTACTTCCAGTTTCCCGTCTTTCCCGGACTGCCGCATCGAGGAAACCACGGTCTCCTCGACATCAAACGGAACGCTTTTCTTCAGCCTCCAGCGCAGCATTGGAATTCCTTCTTCCGGCCGCCGCGGAAAAGTCTCAAAGGGAAGTATAAAGACGCGCACCACCGGGTCCGGCACCAGCAGCCCGGCCTCTTCGTTCTTGGCGTCCAGCCTTTTCAGCACCACCGCAAGCGCCGCCTGCACAGGCTCAGCCTGGGCAATGTTCAAGTCCACCGGCGACGGAACGATGGCGCCTTCCGGAATGGGTTCGGCGGCATGTCCTTCGAGTTTTTGTCCCCGGGCGTCCCACCGCGCAGCGGCGACGTGCGTTTGCGCAAATTCCACCACCAGCCCCGGATGCGGCAAGGCATTCAGCCATGCGGAAAGCTTTCGCAGCGGAGCCACCCGCGCCACCAGCTCGTCCCAGCGAACCGCGCTACTCAATGAACGTCACCTTGTTAATTTCTCGGAGCGTGGTCAATCCCGCCCGCACTTTCCGCAAGGCCGAATCCCGCAGGAACGTCATGCCTTCTTCCCGCGCGACGCGTTTGATTTCCGACGTGGGCCGCCGGTCAATGGTCATTTCGCGGATGCGGTCGGAAAGATCCAGCAGCTCGGAGATGGCAGTTCTTCCGCGGTGCCCCGAGCCGGAGCATTCCAGGCACCCCTTTCCTTCATAAAACAGCGTGTCGGCCCAGGCTTCCGGCTCCAGACCGGATTCGCGCAGCACTTCCGGCGAGTAATGCGTACCTTCCTTGCAGTTTTCGCAGATCAACCGCACCAGCCGCTGCGCCAGGATGCAGTTGAGCGCCGAGACGAAGTTGTAGGGGTCCACTCCCATGTTGATGAAGCGCCCTACTACGTCGAAAACGTTGTTGGCGTGCACGGTGGTGAAAACCAGGTGGCCCGTGAGCGCCGATTGAATGGCGATTTGCGCCGTTTCCTGGTCGCGGATTTCGCCGACCATGATCTTGTCGGGATCGTGGCGCAGAATGGACCGCAACCCGCGCGCGAACGTCAGTCCCTTTTTCTCGTTCACGGGAATCTGCGTGATTCCGCGCAACTGGTATTCCACCGGGTCTTCAATGGTGATGATCTTGTCCTCATCGCTCTTGATTTCGTTGATGGCCGCATAGAGCGTGGTCGTCTTGCCCGAGCCCGTCGGCCCCGTTACCAGCACCATCCCGTAAGGCTCGCGGATGTAGCGGCGAAACTCCAGCAGCGCTTCGGCCTCGAAGCCCACGACGTCCAGCGTCAGGTTGTGGAATTTTTCGCTCAGCGTTTCCTTGTCCAGCACGCGAAGCACGGCGTCTTCGCCGTGAATCGAGGGCATGATGGAAACGCGGAAATCGATGAAGCGCCCCTTGTAGCGCACGCGAAACCGCCCGTCCTGCGGGATGCGCCGTTCGGCAATATCCAGTTCGCTCATGACCTTGATGCGCGAAAGGATCGTGGAATGCCATTCCTTGGCCAGCGACTGCATGGCCATCTGCAGCACGCCGTCAATGCGGTACTTGACGTTTACTTCCGCGTTACCCGTTTCGATGTGAATATCGGAAGCGCGCCGCTCGAGCGCCGTAAAGATTACCGTGTCCACCAGGCGCACCACGGGGCTCACGCCGGTCTCGCGCGTGAGCTTCTCCATCGAGATATTTTCGTCGCTGCCCTCTTCTGCCACTACCTGTAGCGTGAAACCTTCGGTGGCCTGATCGAGGACGCGCTGGGATTGCTCCGTGCGCTTCAGGATGTCCCCGATTTGCGATGCGGTGGCAACGCGGAGCTGTAGTTTCTTCCCCAGCAGCAACGACAGTTCGTCTGTCTGCAGAAGCTGGCTGGGGTCGGAAACGACCACAACCAGGGTGCCATCGTGGGATTCCAGCGGGACGAAGTTGTACCGGAACATCAATTCCGCTGGGATGCTGCGGAAAAGCTCCGGATCAATTCGTTGGTCGCGCAAATCAATGAACGGGCAGCGATAGCGCTCCGCAAGCTTTCGCGTACGGTCGTGTTCGCTGGACGCATCTTCTGATATTGATTGAGGGGGAGGAGGTAGTGTCGCCATTTTATAGTCCTAGCTCGCCCCCACGCTGACAGAGAAGAGGGGGAGATAAAGTGCAATCATTACAAACGCCACAATCACGGCCATGAAAACCAGTATGGCCGGCTCGATAATCGCAATCAGAGCGGCGGTCCGAGTGTTGGATTCTTCCTCGTAGAAAATGGCTACGCTGTTCAGCATGGGCGCCAATGCACCGGATGCTTCGCCCACCTCGATCATTTCCAACGCCAAATTCGGCATTACTCCGGTGCTGGCCAGCGCGGCATGCAGCGATTCGCCTTCCCGCACCCGCAGAGCTGCCTCCCGCACGCCATTGGCAAGCAGCCGCGTCCCCAGCGCCTCCGAGGAAGTCGAAAGCGCCGTCACCAGCGGTGTTCCTCCGGCCAGGAGCGTCGCCAATGTTCGCACGAACTGGGCCACGTGAAACTTCAGCCAGGTGTCTCCCACGAGCGGAATCTTCATTTTCAGGCGGTCGAGCTTCAGCCCGCCCGATTCCGTCCGCGACCACAAAAAGGTGAGCACGGCGCCCACAATCAACGCCAGAATTGCACCCAGCACATAGTAGCGATAACCCACCACAATCGTGGTCAGAAAGAGCGTCGGCCCCGGCAGTTTGATTCCCAAATCCTTATAAAGTTTGGCAAACTGCGGAACCACGGCCGTGAACAAATACGCCAGCACCGTCGAGCCTACCACCAGCAGTATCGCCGGATAAATCAGCACGCCGATGATCTTTTTTTTCACTCCGCTGGTGACGCGCTGGTACGCGATATAGTCCTCCAGCACGCCTGGCAGATTGCCGCTTCGCTCGCCCGCCAGCAACGCCGTGGTATAGACCTTGGGAAAAGAGCCCGCGGATTCAAACGCTTCCGATAGCGGCGCGCCTTCCCGTACTCGGTGCCGTACGTCCTCCAGCAGCGGCCGAAGCCGCGGCGCCGCCGTCCGCTCGCTGAGCAGGTCCAGCGTCTTCAATATCGGAATGCCGGCCTTCAGCAGGGTATTGAACTGCTGGTTAAACACCAGAAAATCCTGCCCGCGAACCGCGCGGTCGCTTTTCGAGCGCCCGAACGACGACATCAGGCCCAGATGGGCCTTCACCGAATAGATGTGAAGCCCGCGGTCGGCAAGCTTCTGCTTGGCCTCCTCTTCGGATTGGGCCGTTTCAATTTGTTGGAAGACACGGCCCGTTGCGTCTCCAACTTTGCAGGTAAATTCAGCCATTCGGCAGGTCAGTCCGGGTGTGAACTTCCTCGGCTACCAGAAAATTGTAGCATTCCGACCGGGGAGAGAGAAAGGCCTCACCTATCCTCAGATTCGCACCGCGCAATGGCGGTTGCTTGCACGTTGAAGCCCGAAATCACCCCTTGCAACTTGTGCACCACAGGGATGCACCCGTCAGCATTGCCGGCATCCTTCCGCATAAGCTAATGATGAAGTGTGTATAATCAAATGCGGGCTTTCGCCAGGCTTAGCGCCGAAATTTTTTCGAATTTTTCGAGCACGCCTCCTCCTTTCTTCGACGCAGCTCTCCCGCTTTTGGATAAATTCCGCCCCAAATTCCTATAGGGGAACGCCACAGTGCCGGACTGGGACTAAACGCACCTGCACCGTCTACCCCCCGAGCTAAACAGCTGATTTTAAAATACTTCACCAGGTAGCCCGATGGCCGCGCGTTTGCAATGCCCCCTGCGGAGGCTCCGGTGGACCCTTACATTGAAATGCGATTTCGCAAGCGAGCCGTTTCGGTCTTGCAGGTTGCAGCCTTCATTGGCGCAGTTATTTTGATTAGTTTGCTGATTCTGGCCTCCCCGTGGTAGGCCGCTCCCACCCCCGCATTCCCGCCGATGCCGCCGACGAGGGCGACTCCGTCGCGCCATCCGGAGCTGCACGCTCTGCGGCAGTCCTCCGCGCGTGGCGGCCCGTTCAGTCTGTGATGGGAACCCGGCGCAAGCGGACAAACCCCCAGACCGCTGAAATTCCCTCTGAAGTCGATGGGCTTGACGCCGTTCTGTGGAAACAACGTCCGAAGCTCTACTGTTCCTCACTCCGCATCATTGCATCGCGAAGGCCAGCCGCGCGGCCATCACTAGAGTGGGGCAGCCCACGGCTGCTATCCTGGGTGCTCCGCTCCGCGCCTTTGTCTCGCCGGCGAGGCAAAAAAACTTGCCGACTGGCTCTCCGCCGGCACTGCGTCCCAGGATTGTTCCGCGGTGTTCGCCGGAACTCCCTCGCGCCTGGTCCTTCGCCGCCGCTTGGCGCAAGGCGGCCTGTTGTTAAGTGCGGAGCCGGGCAGCCCGCTGGCGGTCGAGAGCGTCCAGGGCGATCTTCCACTTGAGGGCACGCTTGGCCAGCGCCCTTTGCAGCCTCAAACGCTGTAAACCGAAAAAATGGCAGCTCTCGGCCAGCTTGTTTCCGGCATTGCCCACGAGTTGAACAATCCGCTCACCGCGATTATGGGTTATGCCCAGTTGCTGCTGGGGCGCGGCCTTCGTCCTGTCCAGCATTCCGAAGTTCGCAAGATTTTTCGCGAGGTCGGCCGCGCGCGCCGGATCGTAAAAAATCTGCTCTTCTTTGCACGCGAAGCCAAACCCGAACGCACAAAGGCCAGCCTCAACGAAATCGTCGAACGCACCCTGGCGCTGCGCAGTTATGAGCTGAAAGTGGAAAACATCACCGTGAAGCGCAACCTCGATCCGCGCCTTCCGCTGACCCTCGCTGATCCCTACCAACTCCAGCAAGTGGTCCTGAACCTTCTGGTGAACGCCGAACAGGCCATCCTCTCCAGCCGTGGACACGGATGCATATGAATTCGCACGTGCAAACATTCCCGCCATCGCATTCGCCTCGAGGTTTCCGACAACGGCCCCGGCATTCCTTCGGAAATCTCTTCGCGCATCTTCGATCCCTTTTTCACCACCAAACCGCCCGGAGTGGGGACCGGCCTTGGCCTCTCGATCATCTACGGTATCGTGCGCGAGCACGAAGGTGATGTCTCCTGGGAAAACCGCCCGCGGGGTGGCTCGCGCTTCGTCGTGGACCTCCCCGTGGTTGAGGCCGTTCTGCCGGATACGGAGCACAAGAGTCCGGCTTCCATTCAGCCTTCCCGGGCCGGGTTAGGCCGCCGCATCCTCGTGGTGGAAGACGAGCGGATTGTCGCACAGCTCATCGCGGATACGCTCCGGGAACAGGCCTATACCGTGGACATTGTCCTCAACGGCCGCGAAGGTCTTTCGCGACTGGCCCAGCGCCCTTACGATCTCGTCATTTGCGACCTTCGCATGCCGGGTCTGGACGGACCATCCCTTTTCGAATCGCTCGTGAAGAACGGCAGCCCCATGAAGGACCGCATTCTTTTCATCACCGGCGATACGCTCGCTCGCCGCTCCATGGATTTTCTCGAAAAGCATCGTCTCCCGTTCCTTGCCAAACCCTTCTTGGTCGAAGAACTCCTGCTGGCGGTCAGCAAAGGGCTCGATGATGCCCCGTCTGCGCAGGCTCTCGATCCTGCGCCCGCTCGTCCGGCTGCCCGGCACGGCTCGCATTCGTCGCCCTTCGCCCCCCCCCGCCGACGATAAGGAAAACGATTCAGCGCCCCATTTTGCTTCGGGCAGGCCCGCCGGCCCTCATTTTGTGCCGCCCGAGGGCGATCCGCTATGAGCCCGCGCGACCATTCCGTTTTTCTATGCGTGGCCGACGTGCGCGCCGCCGATGACACTTGTGACAGTTTCAGCTCTCTGGCGGGCGAGGGCGCGCATCATGACGCTGGCACGAAGAACACCGGCATTCGCGGGACGGCGCCCCAATCGGCGGCCCTTTCGGTGGCAGGTCCGGCGGCGGCTCCGGCGCTCGATTCGCTCCCCGCTCTGTTGCATCGCGAAATTCGCCTGCGCGTGCCTAGCGCCGCAGTTCATTCCTGCGCCGGGCTGACGGAACTGCATGCGGCCCTCTGCCGCGTCGCGCCGGACACCATTGTCCTGGACGAGTCCGTGTTCCTCGGCGGCGACGTCGAAAGCCTGCTCGCCGCGCTGGCGCAGTCCGCGCCCATCGTGTTGATCGGCTCGGAGCACAGCGCACTGATGGGATTGGAGAATATTCAATCCCATCCGGCTCCGCTCATTGCCGCCGGCCGCGCCGATTTCGTTTTTCGCCGAGGGAATTTTCCCGTGCTGGTTGCCGCGCTGGTCGAGCGCGCCGTGCGCAACGCCGAAACCGTCCAGGCCTCGCTCGAATCCGGTCTTCGCGACCTTTCCGAAGAAGCCCTCGAAGTCCTGCGCCACGAAATCAATAATCCGCTCACCGGCATCCTGGGCAATGCGGAAATTCTGCTGGCTTCTCGCCGCCACCAGCTTCCGCCCGATTCCGTCCAGCGCCTCCAGACCATCGTCGAGCTCGCCGTGCGCCTCCGCGAATATGTTCTTCGCGTTTCCCGCGAATTGCCGCTCGCCCGCCGCGCCGCCTCCCGTTAAATTTCGTTTTTACTTCGCGATAAAAGGCTGAAATCGCGCCCAGGGTGAACTCCCACGCGCTCCAGTAGCACAGGCCCCCAGCCTGTGCCGACGTATGCACCAGCAAGGCGGTAGCGCGTCAGGCTGGCTATTCACCTGTCCAGGCAGTCAAAATTAGCCGGAGCATAAATGCTTACACCGAGGCGAGGTTTCAGTTGGCACAGGCCGGGGGCCTGTGCTACAAAGCATCCCGCGCTGCGTCTGCACGAACCGGGCGTATAATCAACTCCACGCCCTCGCAAGGAGAACATCACGCCATGAAATGTTTTGGGAGGATTTTCGTCGCATTCGCCAGTATCGCCGTTGGTGTTGCCTGCTTCGCGCCGGCGCCGGATGCCAGCGACGCGCATTTCGCCGTCATAAATAATAACGATTATTATTTCCCCTCGCTGGGATACAATTTCGGCACGGTGATGAAGCTGGCTGGACCGAAGGACAATCCCTCCCTGAATTTGACTTCCTCGCTCGCGACCGGCACCATGGCGCAGGACGGGGGCGGGGGCACACCTGCGGTGCAGATCGTTCGCCACGGCTCGGACATTTGCGTTTTCCTTACGGATGGCGTTGCCACCAGCGACGGAAGTCAGGTCAGTTCATTCAAATATCCTTCCAACCAGCTGGTGGGAAATTATATGGACAGCAACGTTCCCGGTTCTGCAGATCCGGATTGGATCGTGGCCTCAGGTGATTATCTCTTCGTAGGCTTGGCGAGTTCGACTGCAGACATTGCAAGCTGGAGCATCGGCTCGGGCTGCACATTGACACTGGCGCAGACAACTCAGATTAAGCAGGCCGAAATCGACGTCGCCCTGGTCCCCAACGGGAAGGCAATCATCGCCTCTGGCAACGGAACTTCAGATTCCTATACAATCGGACCCAATGGATCGCTGACCGAAAATGGACCTTATTCTGAAACTGGCGGCGAGGATGGAATGGACATCACAGCTGATAGTCAGTATGTGCTCTTCGGCTCCTCGGGTTGCCTGGATGGGCTTCACTGTTATTCCGCCATCGATATAGTAGAGATTAACCCGGATGGTTCCTTGAACCCTGACTCTGAAAAGATATTTGGGGGCGATGGCACCCTCGGGAAGAGCCAGCGGGCTTTCTACGTCCACCTCAGCCCCGACGAAAGGTTCCTTTATAGCACTGGGTGGACCGATGATGGCCAGATCCAACAGGAAATTACATTCACTTTCACCGAAAGTCCGCTCAACATCACCTATCGTTCTGGCTGCACAACCAACCTCAACATGCCTTCTATTTACACAATGGCTTACTCTTTGGCAACCGCAGGTGTTTCCGGGACGGGTGGTGCGCTCTACATTGCCGAATCCGAGGACGGAGGCGCTGGAGACGTCGCTCTACTGCACATCAATCCGACCACTGGATGCACCAAGGAAGCTCCTGAAAGCCCGTTCAGCATAGCCGATCCGCATGCCGCAATCGAATCGGTAGTCGTATGGCCGCCCCGGCCGTTCTGAAAGCGGGCCAACGCGCCCCCATGCGATACGTCCCACCGCACCCAGCGCTGGCGACGTATATACGCCGCGAGGCAAGGTCCTACGGAAGCTACAGTACCCGCGAGCTATTTACTTCCACAGGCGCTTCCCCTAACATGAAAACGGTTGATTTTGCGCGGCCGATGCTTCAGGCGCGCCGATTTGCAAATCATTTTGGAGGATTGGGTGTCTAGCCGTCTGCCGCGTATTGCCGTGATCGAGCCTTCCGGCGGTCGCCGCGAAATTGATATTTCGCCGCTGCCGTTCCGCATCGGACGCCAGGCGGAAAACGATCTGCCTCTGCACGACAGCCGCATTAGCCGCAGCCAGGCACAGATCGTCTCTTCCGGCGACGGTGGATTTCTCGTCGAGGACATGGGCAGCCGCCACGGCACATTCGTCAACGGCCAGAAAGTGATGCGCCAGGAATTGCGGCAGCACGACACGATTGATTTCGGCGTTCCCGATTCCTTTCACCTGATTTTTCTCGGCCAACAGGCCACGCTCGAGGAGCTGCTGGTGCGCGCGGATACGCCCGGCCCCGGCTCGGCCGGCCCCCGCGAGCTTTATCATCTGGGAGTGCTGCTGGAAGTGGCGCGCACGCTGGGCTCCGGCCTGTCGCTGGAAGAAGTGCTGGCCACCGTGCTGGACGCCTCCATCAAGGTGACGCACACCGAGCGCGGCATTCTGCTGCTGGCGAATCCGGATAAATCCCTGACGCCCACGGTGGCCCGCAGCGCGCAGCGCGGCACCCTGCCGCTGGCCACACTGCAAATTTCATCGAGCGTGCTGAAGCGCGTGGCCTCGACGCGCCGCGAGCTGATCGTCAGCGACGATGGCGACGCGCCGCCCTCCGATCCGCAGGCCAGCATGGCGCGCCTCGAGTTGCACACCGTCATCGCCATTCCCGTGGACAAGCTTCCGGTGATCGAAGCCGGCGACGCCACCATCTCCACGCGCCAGGGCGAGCTGTTGGGCATCCTTTACCTCGACAGCCACAAGCCCTCGAGCGCATTCACCGAGCTGGACCGCGAAGTTCTGCGCAATCTGGCCCGCGAGGCCGCCAACGTCATCGAGAATGCGCGGCTGTTTGCTTCTTCGCGCGCCAAGGCCCGCCTGGATCACGAGATTGAAATCGCCAGCCAGATTCAGCGGCAGCTTTCGCCCGCATCTTTCCCGCGCCTGCCGCACCTCGAGTTCGCCGGCTCGACGCTGGCATGCCTTTCCGTCGGCGGCGATTGTTTCAACGTGACCGAGCTGGGCAACGGCCGAGTAGGATTTTTCGTGGGCGACGTTTCGGGAAAGGGAATTTCCGCCGCGCTGCTGGCCACCCTGCTTCAGGGCGTGCTCGATACCATCGGGGAGCTGGACCTGCCGCTCGAGCAAGCCGCCACGCGAGTGAACCGCTATCTGTGCAAACGCAGCAGCGACGAGCGCTATGCCACTCTTTTCATGGGCGTTCTCGCGCCCACGGGCGAACTCGATTTCGTCAATTGCGGCCACGTCCCGCCGATGGTGCGCCGCGCTTCCGGCGAAGTTGTGCCCCTCACGGACGGCAATGTCCCCGTCGGCATGTTCGCCGAAGCGCAGTATGCCCGCGCCGCCGCGCAACTCGGCCCCGGCGATTTTCTCGTCGTTTACTCGGACGGAGTTTCGGAAGCCGCCAATACGCGGAGTGAAATGTTCGGCGAAGATAAATTGGCCGACCTGCTTCATGACTTCAAAGGCTCGAAAGTCGAAGAGCTGGCCGACGCGATCCAGCAGGCCATTCGCTCCTTTGCCAGCGGTGCGGTTCAATCGGACGACATCACCATTCTCGTCGCCCAATATCGCGGCCAGTAGCGCGCTTTCGCGCCGACAGTCACAGCGCGCCGAAATTTGACGGCGAGTTCGATGCGGTATAATCGCCGCATGCAGGAAACGTTTCCAAATGCCGCCGCGCGGGGCGCTTTCGAAGGGTCGGGCAAGAGCGCGCCTGCGCGGCCTTCTGTGTCGGCTTCCGTAATGCCGCAGCGGGCAACAGTACTGTTAACTCGCCAGCCATCTTGCTTTGTCATTCCCGCATCATTATGATGAGTTGGATCACGCTGCTGGGGCGCGCCGCCATTCTTCCGTTCTCCGAAACAGGGCGGCGAATAGGTGCGGCAATGTTTTTCCCATCGGACGGCACAAGGGGCCAGAAATGAAAATCGTGAGAGAAATGAGAAACCGGCGGAATCGGGGTTTCTCGCTGATTGAGTTGCTGATCGTCGTGGCGATTATTTTGATTATCGCCGGGATTGCCATTCCCAGCCTGAACCGCGCCAAGATGTCGGCCAATGAGACCTCGGCCATTTATTCGCTGAAGGCCGTCGTCGAAGCCGCCGTGCAGTACAACTCCACCTATGGCAATGGCTACCCGCCCAGCCTGGGATCTCTCGGCGGAGCCAACGGCGCGCCCACGGCCACTTGCGACGGCGCGCTGCTGATTGATAGCGTCCTTTCCAACAACGGCATCGGCAACACGTCTCTCAAGGCTGGTTATACCATCACCTACGTTCCCGGCATCGCAGTTACTAATCCTCCCGCGGGCTGTACCAACCCGGGCGTAAATAGTTATACGCTTTACGCCGTCCCCGCGCAGATTGGGTCCACCGGCCAGCGCGGGTTTTTCACCGATCCATCGGGCGTCATTCGGTTCTCGACGGATGGCACCGTCCCCACCACCACCAGTCCCGCGCTGCAATAGCATTCGCGTTCCGCCGGGCATTTTGTGTCATGACCAGCAGCCAGTTTTTGGCACGGAAATAGTCCTGGAATGCCCAATCGCGCGTAATTCCGCGCCTGACTCGCCGCACCGCATTGGAACACTGAAGTAAGCCGCGCCAATCTCCCGCGTACAAGCGACTTGTCGTTACTTACCGTGCGCGCAGCGAGACCTGCCCTTCCCTCCTGCTTGGCCATTGAATTGCCCGTATATCCCCGCGAGGCCCACGGACAGCGTGGCAAAACCCGCAACCGAATTTAGGAGAGATCATGAAGAGACGAGAATCCGGATTTACCTTGATTGAATTGCTGATCGTTGTGGCCATCATTTTGATAATTGCGGCCATTGCCATTCCAAACTTGCTGCGTTCGAAGATGGCGGCGAACGAGGCCTCCGCGGTGGGTTCGCTGCGCACTATGGTGACGGCCAACGTGACATTCTCATCCACCTACGGCGACGGCTATGCCCCCACATTAGGCGTGCTGGGCGGCGCCGCCACAACAACCGTGGCTACATGCAACAACGCGCTGCTGCTCGATAGCGTTCTCTCCGCTGGAGGCACGGGTAACGTCTCCACCAAGGCAGGCTACAGCTTCACCTATGCCATGACGACTCCCATTTCCGCTGCGCCCACCGGCTGTTCCGTTGCTGGCGGTTATCTCTTCACTGTCGTGGCCGTGCCCATCACCGTCGGAACTACCGGGCAGCGCGGATTCTTCGTGGATCCCTCCGGCGTGATTCGCTACACCACGGACGGCAGCGCTCCGACCGCCACAAGCAATCCGTTGCAATAGTTTCCCTCCTGGAACAGGCCACCACAGACGGGGAGCCGCACTGGCTCCCCTTTTTATCCGCCTTCCTCCGATTGTGAAGGCCCTCCGAAAAAAGATCGCGCCGCCATTCTGCTAGACTTTCAAGGATGAGCGCTGCTCTCATTTTCTTGCTTTTGTCTTGCGCTTTCCCCGCTGCCGCTGCTAACACTGCCGGCACAAATTCCGTGGTGAAAAATCTGGAAGCGCATTACCGCTCCGCACGCACTTTGGAAGCCGTTTTCCTCGAGCGCTATAGCGAAGGGAGTCAGACGGTCCGCGTCGAATCTGGCAAGGTTTATTTTTCGCGCCCTGGCCGTATGCGCTGGGAATACGAATCGCCGCAGGAAAAACTTTTCCTCGTGGACGGGAAATATGCTTGGCTCTACCTTCCGGCGGACCGCACGGCTACTCGCGAACCTGTCCGCGAAAGCGATGACTGGCGAACGCCGCTGGCTTTGCTGACGGGCCGCGCGCAACTCTCCCGTTTCTGCGGCGGCATCGAGCTATTGCCGGCGGACGCGGCCTCGCTCGAGGATCGGCCGTCGTCGGTGGGAAATTATGTCCTGCGCTGCACGCCGAAAATCCACGGCAATGCCGAACCCGCCTTCCAGGATGCCCTGCTGGAAGCCGATCCCCGATTCCGTTTGGTACGCGTACTCATCCGGCAGGCTGGCGCATTGCAGACGGAATTTCGATTCGGCGATTGGCAGGAAAATATTCCTCTCGACGAATCGAAGTTTCATTTTCTGCCGCCGCCCGGCATCGCCATCGTGGAAGCGCCGCAACTAGATGCCACGGCTCCGCACTGATGCCGGCATTCATACCCGCAATAGCCACGCAGAGTGAAGCCTCCGGGTCTCCTCGATAAGCAATCCGCACCGGCGACGAACACGGTCAGCACAAAATGAAGGCGGTCTTGCGGCGCCGGGCTTACATCCAGCGCTGCAAGTCTACGTGCATTTCCATCAATGCCGCGGCAAGCCTTCGGCCTAGCCTCTGCTGGAGATAACTGCAAGGCGGTCCGTCGTTGGAAAAAGGAGGGGAGGGGGGACGGATATGGCGCGGGTATGGCGGGAAGCCACGAACTGGATTCCCGCCATACCGTATGCCGGATGAACTACGGACGGTTGGTGCTGTCCGCCGATGGATTGATGGGTTCTGCCTTTGCCTGCCGGCGCACAAGCGGCGTCCCCGGCGGAGTTAGCTGTGATTCGAAGATACCGACGGTGCCATCCACATCCAACGGATATGCGGGCAGCGAAATGAATTCATACGGCGACACCATGTAGATTACGGAGGTGTATTGTCCCGTGGCCACGGGAGCGCGACCCGAGGGCATCGTGCTGATGGTTTGCGCGGAAGAGGCTCCATAGAACAATGTCCCTCCACCGGAGTTGTTATCGTCCACCAGCCCGAGAATTCCAATTGACCCTGACGCATTCGCATTCAGGTAGCCCGAATAGAGCGGCGTGAAGGGGAGCTCCGGTAGCGTCGCCACTCCGTCATAGAAACCGGTAAGAGTGGAATTCAGGTAGCCGCCGGCCACCGTGGTTTGCGGCACAATGTTTCCTCCCGCAGCTCCCGGATCGGTACCCACCAAATAAGCTGTATTCGGCGCCGATAGATAGAGAATCGGCGAGGGCGAGATGCCGGAGAGCGCCACGCGGCCGTTGGCTTCGACCGTGTACGTGCCGGGTGTCGGCACGGGGGGCGGCGGAAGGATGTTGCCGGCCTGGTTTTCATCCGCGGAAAGCGTGAAGTTTCCGTCTCCATCGGGCGTGAAAAAGCCCAGGTAGATGTCCGCCCCAACCGTCGAGCCGGAAGTGTAGCTCGCGGATGAGACGAATATGTCCGTATCCACGGTGCTGGAAACATTCAGCGAGGCCTCGTTAAAGGGACCACCGGTTTGCAGCGTGGACGGGCCGCTGGCAAGCGTCGGGCCACCTGGATCGGTGCTGGCAAACAACACATTGTTTGCGTTCACGATGTAGAAGACATAGCCCACTCCACCGGACGACGTGGTTAGTGTTGTGGTGCCGCGGCCATTGGACGCCACGGTGTATCCCGTGACCGTTATGTCCAATTCACCGGAGACGGTTCCCGCATTGTCAATATCCTGCGATCCGCCGGTAATGTGACCATTGCCATCGCTGGTGACCACCCCCGCCGTGCTGTAGGGAGCGTTCGCGGATTCGAGGCCTTTGAACCCAAAGGCATAGGTGCCCGAGAAACTGGCGTTGGAGAACGATGTGCCAGTCTGGGCATAGAACTGGCCGCTGGTGACGTATCCCAAATCGGGCTTGTCGAATTGGACCATGGTGCCCCCGCCGGCAAGGCCGCCGCTGATGTTGCCCGCCGTGAAAGCAAACGTGTAGGTGGCAGGCTGGTTGTGTGTGGTGACAACCATGGTTCCGCGGTTATCGGAATTGAGCGAGTAAGTTCCGGTAATTGGATCGTTGAAATCAGTATTGCCGGGGGCATAGGAATTGAAATCCATCACGCCTCCGGTGATATGGCCGTCGCCATCCGCCGTGAAGATTCCGGCATAGAAAGCCGAGCCTCCGGCCTCGTTATAGCCGCTGGAAAGGAACGCATAATTCCCATCGAGTAGCGAATTGTTGGCTGCCGCCAAGGTGATCTCGATACTCAGCAGCGCCGTGGACGTCTGCGGTGTACACAGCGGAGCCGAAGCCATCAACGTGAAATGATAGATCTGCTGCGAGGTACCGGTGGGCGTGCCGGTGATCGCGCCATTGGACGCCCCTAGGGCCAAGCCTGGTGGGAGGGCTCCGTTGGTCACAGACCAGGTTGTCGGCTGGTTGCAACCAGAGTAGAAAACCTGAGTGACATAGGTGGTTCCTGTTGTCCCCACCGGGAGATTCAACGGGAGGATGGTTGGCCCATTGACCGTGATATTGAGCATTGCCGTGGCCGTCTTCGGCGGAGTGCTCTGGTCAGTCGCCGTGATGGTAAATGGATAGGTTGCCGGCGAATTTGGCGTTCCGCTAATAAGCGCGGTGGTGGCGCCGTGAGGATTAAGAGTCAGTCCCGGCGGCAGCGAGCCGGAGGTGACGGCATACGTTACGTCTCCCGTGCCGCCCGTGCTTTGCAGTTCGGCGTTATAAATCACACCGACGACGTCGGACGGCAACGACGAATTGACGATGACCAACGGGACCGCGATTGCAATGGTCAATTGCGCGCTGGCCGTGTCGGGCGGCGTGTTCGCGTCCGCCACCTGAACCGTGAACGCCGAGGTCGTTGGAGGACCAGTGGGCGTGCCCGAAATTGTGCCCGTGGAGCTACCGAGGCTAAGGCCATTCGGCAAAGAACCGCTGGTGATCGAGAAGCTGTATGGTATTACGCCGCCCGTGGCCGTGATGGCGGCGCTGTAGGCGGTGCCGATCGTGCCCCCGGGCAAAGAGGTTGTTGTGATCATTAGCGCTGCGTCCACAGTGATGGAGAGTGGAGCCGAGGCGGTCTGAGTCGGGCTGCTTGAATCCGTTACGGTGACAGTGAAAGGTGAGGTACCAAGTGTCGTCGGCGTGCCGGTAATCGCTCCAGTGCTGGCATTGAGCGAAAGTCCGGCGGACAATGTGCCCGTCGTGATCGAGAATGTGTATGGCGTCGTGCCACCGGTTGCAACGATCGTGGCGCTGTAAGCTTGGCCGACAAGTCCCGCGGGCAGAGTCGTCGTCGTGATAGTTAGCGCTCCGCCCGCAGCGTTAATCTGGATGGAAAGCGACGCGGTCCCCATTAAAGCCGGGCTGCTTGAATCCGTCACTGTGACAGTGAAATTCGATGTGCTGGGGGCTGTGGGCGTGCCGGATATGACTCCACCAGTGCTGAGAGACAGCCCGGAAGGCAGAGTCCCGCTAGTGACTCTGAAGTTGTACGGGCTCGTGCCGCCGGTCGCTGTAAGTGCGGCGGTATAGGCGATTCCCACTGTTCCCGCTGGCAGGGTCGTCGGCGTAATCGTCAGCGTCGTGCCTGCGGCATTAATCTTGATGGAAAGCATGGCCGTGGCCGTTCTCGGCGAGGCCTCCGAATCCGTCACCTGCACGGTAAAACTCGATGTATCCACGGTCGTAGGCATCCCGGAAATGACTCCAGCGGAGCTAAGAGCAAGCCCGGCGGGCAGGGTGCCGTTGGTAATCGTAAACGTGTAAGGTTTCGTACCGCCCGTCGCGGAGATTGTGGCGCTATAAGCTGATCCTACCGTCCCAGCCGGAAGGGCCGTGGTGGTAATGCTGGGAGCAGTGGGAGTTATGCTCCCGCCACCGCCGCCACCACATGCGGAAAGAATGAATCCCAAAGGAAGCAATAAAAACAGCACGCCCAATCGCCCGATTTTCATGATGAATATTATCTCCTGTGCAGGAAAGCACCTGCAGCTGAATGCAAAAATTTGGTATTTTGGTTTCCTGGTTTATGGTCCTCAACCCAGGGACAGGGCGTGAACGCTTAAGACCTGATACCATTTTGAGGCCCCGAACCCGCAAAGTCAAGTTACAAGTCCGGCCTCGCCGTCGTTACGCATCTTCCCCGGTCCTTAGTTTAGTCATATTTTGTTTTCTTCGCCTCCGAAGGCGGCCACGAAAGTGCGCAAGTGGTTAGCAGGCTGTGATGCGACGTTAGTCCCGGCTCTCGTAGAGCCGTTTCCGCAACATTCCCTTCGCTCACCCATTGGCGAGATAGCCGCTCGTGGAAGATGGCATCCGAATCTCGAAGGACTTAAAATAATGGCAGACCACAAATGGCGGGAGTTGCAACAGCCTGCCCCTTCGTCGCTGCTCCATTGAGACCGCGCTTGCATTCGCTTCTACCGATTGTTCGAGAGCCCTGAGAATGCTTTTGAAGTCGCGCGGGTAAGGCTGCGCACCTAGCTGCCAGACGGCGCGCCGGCGGCTGGAGTGCGGAAAGAGGGGGGTGTATGATGCTGGCGTCGAGATGCCAATGGTGGTCAAAGGAGACTTTATGAAGCGGTTCTTGCCCATAGCGGCGGTGATGGTTGTGGTGCTGGCGGGGAGCGCGACGCAATCCTTCGCGCAGGGCCAGGATAAGATGTCTCCGAAGACGGATGACAAGATGATCATGAAGGTTCCCGGAACGCCCGACGTAAGGGCGCTCACTTTGCAAGACCTGAAAGACAGCGAAGAGAAGCTGACGAGCCTGGCGGAAGCCATACCCGCGGACAAATATAGCTGGCGTCCAGCGGAAGGCGTGCGGTCCGTGAGCGAAGTCTTCATGCACGTGGCCAATGCCAACTATTTCTTCCCCACTTTTTGGGGTGTGCAGCCACCTGCGTCCGTGAAAGGACAGAACCTGGAGAAGAGCGTGACCGATAAAGCCAAGGTGGTACAGACGCTGAAGGATTCCTTCGCGCACCTGGAAAAGGCCATCGAGGGAATCTCCGATGAAAGATGGCAAAGACCTTCGATTTCTTTGGCGAGCAAATGTCTACGAGCGCGCTGCTATTTCATGTCGCAAATCACGAACATGAACATCTTGGGCAATTAATCGCATATGCCCGCATGAATGGCGTGATTCCGCCATGGTCGGCGCCTCGCTCCGGCAAGGAAGCTCCGAAGGAGTAACTTCAGATAGGTCAATGACATGATGGAGTACGACGTTGAATACTCGCCACAGCTATACGCACGAATCGGCGGCGCGCTGTCCCTGATCATTATTGTCCTTGGCATCTTCGGCGAGGCATTCGTCCGGGACAGGCTCATCATATAGGTCGACACCGCATCGCGAACCGCCGACGAACTTCGGATTGAAATCCTTACGTAACAAAGAACTGGTCTACGTTGACACGGGTGCATCGCGACTAGGGCAACGTATTGTGAGCGGCAAAGCGGCCAGTTGCGCAGCAAGGAACTTGCGGGTAACATCCCGGCGCTAACCGCTGGGCAATTCTTGCCGCGAATGGCAACCGCGATTGAATTCCCGGCGAGACATTGCAACCAAAAGATGTGGCCAACAGAAACTGAGGACCAGCGCTGCGGCGCCGATTCCTCTATCACTTTCCCGCACGCCAATCGGTTATGATTCCCCTGGCGAGCGCCAATTGGGAGGAGACAAACACCATGAAGGAAACTGTCCAGGAATACACGCAGAGAATTCTGAGCAATACCAAAGGTCAGGACCCGCTGCAAGTCCAGGCGGAAACGCCCGGGAAAATCGAGGCGTTAACAAAAGGCGCGGGCAGCGCCGCCACTCTCTGCAAGCGACCCGCTCCGGATAAATGGTCCGTCTCCGAAATTCTCGCCCATCTCGCCGATTGCGAGATTGTCTTCGCCTGGCGCATCCGCTCCATCCTCGGAGAACCCGGCACGCCGCTGGCGGCTTTCGATCAGGATGCGTGGGCCTCTTCCGGCCACTACGCGCAGCGCAACCCGCATCAGTCTCTCGCGCTCTTCCGCATGCTCCGGGAAAACAATCTCGCCCTCTACGGATCGCTTACGCCCGAACAATGGCAGCAATACGGCGTACACGCCGAACGCGGCAAGGAATCCGTCGAGCACCTCATGCGCCTGATGGCCGGCCACGACCTCAACCACCTTCAGCAGATCGAGCGTCTTCTCGCGCCGCGGGCATAAGCCAGTTTGACGCACCCGTCCGCAGATCGCCCGCCCCTCCGGCCGGATTTTCGCAGAAGATCTTCTACTGGCCCACGCGGAACGATACGGTGCTTACCAGCGTGTCCTCCGGTGTCGCCACCCGGACTTTCCCTCTAAATAGATTTCACGCCGGATGTTGCATTGGTTTTTGTGGTAGACAACCTGGTGGTCAGGTAACGGGATCATGTTCGCGCTCCCAAAGCGATTTCCACCGGCGAGTTTCGCGGCAAGCGCGTCCGTAGCGTCGAGAAACACTGTGCCCACCCCGTAACGTCTACGCGCTGTGGGAGTCACGCTTATGCACGGCGTAGCGGGCGCATGTCCACGGCGGCCCGCTACAATATCCGCTACAGTCCGCTGCGCTTGCCTCGCCATCGCCTGCAAGTGATTGAAAAATTGGCGCGCCCGGAGGGGCTTGAACCCCCAACCCTCTGCTTAGAAGGCAGACGCTCTTTCCGGTTGAGCTACGGGCGCGTGCCTGATTCTAAAGCACTTATACTGCAATTTCAACTGCCGATTTGGGTGCAACTGAGGCGACTTGGGTGCAAGTTTGCGGAATTTCAAGGCCTAAACCGGTCCGTTCCGCAGCCTCTTTCCGATACTGGATGCGATCGGCAATCTTTGAATACGAATCCGTGACATCACGTTTGGCATGTCCAATCCAAAAGTCTGTCAAGGAACGTGAGATCGCTACCGTGTCCAGATGCGTCACGCGGAATCGCCGGGACGAATGCAAGCGAGCCTTTGGCGCACCACATTCCGCCAACAACGGGTGCAGGTGTCGCCGTAAACAATCATCGACGCGGCACCCCTAGTGTTTAGGCGTAAGGAAAATCGTCGTCAGAATGAAAAAGACCGTGCCTGTAAAGAACGCGAGGCCGAACGCCTTCATGCGGTCGATACCGTCAACTTCTTCGAATACACCCATGTAATTAATATGGCAATCAGCTAGAGCCCAGCGATTAACTGGTCGACAACCGGAATAACGAAAGCCAGGAACACGATAGAGCCGAGCGACATGGCGCGCAGGATGCCCGCATAAGTGTCGCGGCCGCCGAACGACCATGGCGCCAGCACGTGGAAGATTCCGCGCTGGCATAAAGTGAATGTGCCAGTCGCGTCCAATGTCAGCACATCTCGGTACCTCGCTTGACTTACGCTATTTATTCGCCTACCGTGGTGGTGCGCTCCCTTGAGGCACGCAAACCCTGTGAACGAAACCCTCGCTCCCGCCAGTGCTTCCGCATCGTCGAATGGTTCGGCGTGGATTCTCCCCACGAACAGGCTGACGGTGTTCTATGGCACATCCGACACCGCGCGGCTGGCGCACTATTTTCTGCCGCGTGTTCTGTTGGCCGGGAAGCAGGTGCTTTATCTGGACGGAGCGAATCGTTTTGATCCGCTGCTGATTGCGCGGTTCGCCCGGCATCGCGGTCTCGCCCCAGCGGAGTTTAACCGGCGCATTCGGGTCGCCAGAGCCTTCACGTGCTTTCAACTCACGGAACTGCTGCTGCGCGCGCCGAAGTTTCTCCGCGCCTTTCCTGCCGACGTCCTGATCGTCACCGCCGTGCCGGACTTGTACTTCGATGAGGACGTGCGTGAACGCGAAGCCTGTACCTCATTCGAGCGTGCACTGGAAGGACTGCGGCAAATAGCGTGCCCGGAACTCGCGATAGGAGTTTTTTCGGACGCGCTGTCTTTCCAGACACCGCGCCGGAAGTTTTTCCAAAAGCTTACGGCCCACGCCGACTCCGTTCTCAGAATCGAAGCTCAGGCGGACAACCGCCTTACGTTTCAAAGCGTCAAGGAACGGCCGCAGTTGCCATCCTGAATGCTCGCCAGGGGATATTTTCATGGGCCGGACAGTTCCTACATTTCTCCAGCTTGCCAAAGACGCGGAGCAACGCTGGGCGAAGTATCGCCGCGCTCTTCGACGTGAAGATCAGCCGCATTTCGACCGTCTGTTTCATAGCAT
>Ga0302326_10008892_pt1 | contig 22079 bp, 23 predicted proteins | sample Palsa_T0_3_FD_202264 | JGI IMG/M metagenome (GOLD analysis project Ga0302326, IMG submission 202264) | Peat permafrost microbial communities from Stordalen Mire near Abisko, Sweden - Palsa_T0_3 | ecosystem: Environmental > Terrestrial > Soil > Palsa > Peat permafrost | place: Sweden: Abisko... | reverse complement strand
CGGAAGTTTGAGATGCGTCATCGGTGGCTTGGCGGCCGGGGAAAATGGCCCCCACATCCACCCCGTCACACTTGCGATAATCAGATTTCATGGATGCACCCGTCGCGATCATCGGAGGTGGTATCTCCGGCCTATCGACTGCATACTATCTGGGCAAGGCGGGCGTTCCCTGCACGCTCATCGAAGCGCGCCCGCGGCTCGGCGGCGTGATCCAGACCGAACACGTAGAAGGATGCGTGATCGAGGGCGGCCCCGACAGCTTCCTTTCCATGAAGCCGGCGGCCATGGAACTGATCCGCGAACTGGGACTGGCGGACGAGGTGATCGGGTCGAACGACCACCTGCGGGTTACCTACGTTTGGAAGGGCGGGCGTCTGGTGCCGCTGCCGGACGGTCTCCAGCTTATGGTGCCCACCAAACTGGTCCCGCTGCTGACTACGCGGCTGCTGAGCTGGCCCACCAAGCTCCGGATGGGGATGGAACTCTTCCGCCCGCAGGGCCGGCATCCGGAGGACCAATCCGTAGCCGACTTCGTGGCGTCGCATTACGGCGCGGAAGCCGTGGACTACCTGGCCGAGCCGCTGCTCTCGGGCATCTACGGCGGCAGCCCCAGCGCGCTGAGCGTTGCGAGCGTGCTGCCGCGGTTTGTCGAATTGGAAGCCAAGTACGGAAGCCTGACCAGAGGCGTGCTGGCGGAACTGAAAGCGAACAAGGCGCAGGCCAAACGCATGCCGCTGTTCCGCACGCTCAAGAGCGGATTGGGTCAATTGGTGTCGGCGTTGGCCGCGCGCCTCCATGGCAACGCCACGATCCTGCAAGAGCGGGCCAGCGCGGTGGAGCGGACTGCCGGCGGCTTCCGCATCCGGCTGGAGGGTGGCTGGCTCGAATGCGCGCAACTGGTACTGGCGTGCGAAGCGCACAACGCGGCCGCGCTGGCATGCAAAATAGACGGGCGGCTGACGGACTTGCTTGGCGGCGTCCCGTACAGCTCATCAATGACGGTTGCCTTGGGTTTCCCCGACAGCGCGTTCCCCAAGCATCTCGACGGGTTCGGCTTTCTGGTTCCCAAGCGCGAACGCCGCCGGCTGGTGGCGTGTACCTGGGTGGGCACCAAGTTCTCACACCGCGTGCCCAGCGGGACGACGCTGCTGCGCTGCTTTTTGGGCGGCATGGACGATGGCGGGATTCTCGCGGAGAGCGACGATGCGATCGTCGCGGCGGTGGTGAACGAATTGCACGACATCGTGGGATTTCGCGCCGCGCCGGCATTCTGGCGTATCTTTCGCTGGCCTCGCTCCATGGCGCAGTATACCGTGGGCCACGCGGCGCGCCTGACCGAAATCGAAGCGCGCGCGGCCGCCATTCCGGGATTCCAACTGGCGGGGAACGCCTATACGGGCATCGGCATACCGGATTGCGTCCGCATGGGAAAGCAGGCGGCCGAGACAATCTCGAAAGCGCTGTGCCCGGTTTCGTAACGCATCCGACATCTCCATGAAATCCTCGACTCTCTTTTGCAGTGCCATCGCCACTCTCTTCGTGTTGTCGGCCGCCGATCCCGCCGCGGACCCGCTGCCGGGCATGCCGCCCGTCCTGGACAGACGCGACATATACTCGGCCGACGCAGCCGGCGACCTTAGTCCTATTGTGCATAAGTTCCCATCGCTGGTGTATGTCCCGAACAGCGGCAGCAATAGCGTGGATGTAATCGATCCCAGGACTTACCGTATCATCAATCACTTTCGGGTTGGCCGCCAGCCGCAGCATGTTACACCATCCTACGATCTGAAGACACTCTGGGTGCTGAGCGACTTAGGCGATAGCATCACCTTAATCGATCCCGCGACCGGCAAGAAGGGCCAGACCCTAAAAGTGAAAGATCCTTATAACATGTATTACACGCCGGACGGCAAGTACGCCATAGTGGTAGCGGAGCGCATCCATCAACTCGATTTCCGGGAAGCCCAGACCATGCGCCTGGTGCAGTCCGTGCATGTGCCTTGCCGGGGAGTGGATCACATGGACTTTTCCGCCAATGGGCGCTATCTGATCGCGAGCTGCGAATTCAGCGGCGAGGTAGTAAAGGTGGATGTGCAATCCCGGAGTGTGGTGGGAACTCTCGATCTGCCCGGCCGCGGTATGCCCCAGGATGTGAAACTGTCGCCGGATGGCGAGGTGTTCTATGTCGCCGATATGCAGGCCAATGGCGTGCACCTCGTCGATGGCGCCGGCATGCGTGTATTAGGATTCCTCCCGACGGGCAAAGGCGCGCACGGTCTCTATGCCAGCCGCGACTCGAAGGTACTGTATGTCTCGAACCGCGAAGAAGGCAGCATCTCACTGATCGACTTCGCGTCGCGCAAAGTCGTGCGCAAGTGGGAAATCCCCCACGGCACGCCCGATATGGGAGGGGTCTCCGCGGATGGCAAGGTGCTGTGGCTCTCGGGCCGTTACAGCAAGGAAGTGTACGCCATCGACACAGGCGACGGACACCTACTGGCGCGCATCCGCGTCGGCAAGGGTCCACACGGGCTATGCGTTTACCCCCAGCCAGGCCGGTACTCATTGGGGCACACGGGCGTGTTTCGTTGAACCAGAGTACGATTTGTTTACACATTTTTCGCAAGCCAAACATAGGCGGGGCCGTCAACGGGACTTATACTAGAGGACTATGAAAGTAAGATACCCGGGCGCTGTGCGCGTAGCATTGATGGCTTTAGTATCGATCCCGACGCTGACTCAGGCGCAATCAACCTTCACCGTAGTGCCGACTCCCAACGGCCATCACGGGCCATATAACAACGCTCTTCAGGCCGTGGCGGCTTCGTCCCCTTCGGACATCTGGGCCGTTGGGCAGACCACCATTCATTACGACGGCACAAGCTGGACAGCGTTCCCGGCGCCGCGGATCAACGGCGATAACACCAGTTATCTTGACGGAGTAGTGGACGTTTCGCCCATCGATGCATGGGCCGCCGGAATCGTGGGTATCGGAACGGCCAGCCCCGGCCAGCTGATCGAACACTGGGACGGTACGGAGTGGCGTGAGTTTCCAGGGCCGGCGTTCAGCTCCGGCGAGCAACCCGAGATCTACGGCATGTCGGCTGTCTTCCCTAAGGACGTCTGGGCGGTGGGCAGCGAGCTTGTAGACAATGAGAATCTCGCGGCACTCTTTGAGCATTGGGATGGCACTGCCTGGACCGCCCATACGGGCCAGTTCTATGGGTTTTTCCGGGGTGTCTCCGCCGATGCCGCCGACGACATCTGGGCGGTGGGCTACTCCGGCTTGAACTTCGTGACCTTCTCCGAGCATTATGACGGCACGAGCTGGACGCTGGTCCGCACACCGGACGTCGGCAGCGGCCCGAACGTTCTGAATGGCGTGGTGGCGCTGGCGCCGGACGACGTGTGGGCGGTGGGCTACTCTACCGCCAGCCAGACGCCGCCGCAGGGCCAATACGAGGTGCCCAGCGAGACACTCACAGAACACTACGACGGTACGAGCTGGAGTGTGGTGCCCAGCCCCAACGTGGGACCAAACAGCCAGTATCAATCGAACAAGTTGTACGGTGTGACGGCTGTCTCGCCAAACGATATATGGGCGTTTGGCTCATACTTCGCCGCCAGCGGCTCTGGAAACCAGATGACGCTGCTGCTGCACTGGGACGGCACGAGTTGGAGCCTGACTCCGAGCCCTAGCCCCGAGCCCGGCAACTTCCTGGACGACATTCTTTTCAGTGGGGTGGTAACCGCGCCGGGTAGCGTGTGGATCGTCGGCTCGCTGGACCCGGCCACCATGAACCAGCCGATTACGGCCACCTTCGTTCTACACACGACGGGCGGATAGGTGTGCGGCAGGCCTCGCGGCCCAGCCCATCTCCGGAAGTGAAATACTGGGTACATCATGAAAAGCGTTTTCGTGATGTGCCTGCTTGGCGGGCTTGTTGCTGCCGCCGCCTGGTCCGCCGACGACCAGCCCGCTAGATTGAAGGTCGACTGGGACAGGGTCATACGCGAATCGAAGACCGTGCCCACGCTGCAGGTGGTGGTCAATCCGCTATTGCGACGCGGATCGCAGATCCACGATCGTGTCTACGCAGAGTTGAAAAGCCTGGGCGCAGACTATGTGCGCTACGTGCCCTGGCTGCCTTATCCCAGACTGTCGGTGGCCGAACTGCGCGCTCCGGACGCCAAGCAGACTTACTGGGATTTCTCGCAGATCGACCCCATGACCGAGGACTTCCTGAGTGCCACGGACGGGCATCCTGCGATCCTGAACTTCAGCACCATTCCGGCCTGGATGTTCCAGACGCCGCAGCCAGTCGAGTATCCGGACGACCCGGACCAGGTGTTCTGGAAATACACCCAAGGGACCGAACTGCGCGACGCCAGCATGCGGGAACTGGCCGACTATTACGCGCGCCTGGCCAGTTGGTATATGCGCGGCGAAATGAAGGATGAGCGGGGCACGAAGCACAAGTCCGGCTACCGTCTCAAGATCGACTATTGGGAGGTCTTCAATGAGGTCGATTTTGAGCACAACATGACGCCGGAGCAATACACGGAGAGATACGATGCGGTGGTCGCGGCGGTGCGCAAGGTAGCTCCGCAGATGAAGTTCGTAGGTTTGGCGTTGGCGGCGCCGGGCAGCAATCCCCGCATGTTCGAGTATTTCCTGGATCCGAAGAATCATCAGCCGGGGATACCGGTGGATATGATCTCCTACCACTTCTATGCGGTTCCTACGGCGGACCAGACACCGGAAGTTCAGCAGTACACCTTCTTCACCCAAGCCGACCGTTTTCTGGATGTGGTGCGGTACATCGAAGACATCCGGCAGCGCCTGTCACCGGCGACGCGCACCACCGTAAACGAGATCGGCGCCATTCTACCGGGCGATTCGGGCGAACCGGGGCGCGCGTCGGCCCCTATTCGCAGCTCCTATTGGAACCTGTCGGCGGCCACGTATGCTTATGTTTTCGCCAACCTGGCGGCGCTGGGAGTGGATGCGGCCGGCGAGTCGCAGTTAGTCGGCTATCCGACGCAATTTCCGAGTGTGACGATGGTGGATTGGAACACGGGCGCGCCCAATGCGCGCTTTCGCGTACTGCAGTTGCTTCACAAACATTTCGGTCCCGGCGACAAACTGATGGCCACGTTCATCGCCAATCCGTCGGTTTACGCGCAAGCGTTTCTGACGCGCGGGGGAAAGCGCGAAGTGCTGCTGATCAGCGAGCGCGATCGGGCGATGGCGGTGGCCATTCCGGAGGCGGGCACGTGGGAATACGTGGATCAAGTTACCGCGGGCGGCGCGCCGGCGTCGGAAGCCGTACAGAATTCCGTGACGCTGAACGGTTTTGCGGTGGGTGTCCTGACATTACCATAAAGCAGCCGTAAGCCGCGGATAAGCCTGACCGAGCCGCATCCGGCGGCCTGTTACGCGCATCGAAACCATAGATGGCAGCCACGCAAGAAATGGAAATTCAGTATCCGGTGTTGGAGGTGATCCGGGACCGGTGGAGTCCGGCGATTTATTCGCCGCGGACGGTGGAACCGGAGAAGCTTCTGAGCATTCTGGAGGCAGCCCGCTGGGCGCCTTCCAGCTACAACGCGCAACCTTGGAGTTTTCTGGTCGCGCGCAAGGAGGAGCCGGAGGAATTCGCGCGCATGCTAAGCTGCCTGGTGCCCGGCAATGTAGTTTGGGCGCAGCATGTCCCGGTACTGATGATCTCGGTAGCGAAGCTGAACTTCGAGCACAACGAGAACGCCAACCGGCACGCTTTTCACGATACCGGAATCGCCACGGGATTCCTGATGCTGCAGGCCGCCTCGCTGGGAATTCTGGCGCACGGCATGGCCGGCTTCGATGCGGCGAAGGCGCGCGAGTTGTATGGCATTCCAGAGTCGCACGAGGCGGTGGCGGCGATAGGCATGGGCTATGCGGGCGACGAGCAGGGCGCGCCGGAAGAACTGCTGAAGCGGAACAAGCGCAGGCCGCGGCGGACCTTGAAGCAGTTTGTATTTGGGGGCCGATGGGGACAGCCGTCTCCGTTGGTGTGATTGCGGCCTGCGAGGCCGCTGGACCCAGAGGGTACCCCTGCGAGCCTGCCCCACTTGAAGATGAACCTGCAACTGGAAGATAAACTCGCTCTGGTAACTGGGTCCACTGCCGGCATCGGCTTCGCGATCGCCAAGGGACTGGCCGCCGAGGGTGCGCGCGTGGTGGTCAACGGGCGCACGGACGCGCGGGTGTCCGCGGCCTGTGAGGCGATTCACGGGGAACAACCGGCGGCTCGGATCGAGGGCTTCGTGGCGGACCTTTCGCGCGCCGAAGGGGCGATGGCCGCCTTTGAGCGGTTTCCGAGTCCGGATATTCTGGTGAACAATCTGGGCACTTACGAAGTCAAGTCCTTCGAACAGATCGCCGACGCCGATTGGCAAGCCATTATCGAAACCAATTTCATGAGCGGCGTGCGCCTGAGCCGTTATTGGCTGCCAAAGATGAAGGCAGCCGGATGGGGGCGCATCATTTTTATATCTAGCGAATCGGCGATAAATATCCCGGTGGAGATGATCCACTACGGGGTGACGAAGACGATGCAGTTGGCGCTGTCGCGGGGGCTGGCAGAGACGACAACGGGCACGGGTGTGACGGTGAACTCGATTCTGCCGGGTCCTACGCGCTCGGAAGGCGTGGAGAAGTTCGTCGAAGACATCGCGAAGTCAAGGCAGATCACCGCCGCGGATTTCGAGAAGGAATTCTTCCGGACGATTCGGCCAAGCTCGATCATTCAGCGCTTCGCCACGCCGGACGAAGTCGCGGCGCTGGTGGTTTTCGTGGCCAGTCCGCTGTCGTCGGCGACCAACGGAGCGGCGTTGCACGTGGATGGCGGCACGGTGCGGTCGATCTTGTGAATCCGTGCGTCCGTGCAGCACGGATATCGCGCTTCACTGGGGCCATGGAGAAGACCAAACAAAATGTGACTCTGGTTGTCGAGGGGGATCTGCTTCTAGCGGCAAGAAAAGTGGCACTTGATCGACGCACCAGCGTGAACCAACTGGTGCGGGAGTACTTAACAGCGTTGGTGGAGGAGCCGAACCGCCGGCGACTGTCCCGCGCCAGGTTAAGAAAGGCGTTTAAGACCGGCCTTATCGAGGTTGGCAACCGGACGTGGAGCCGCAACGATCTTTATGAACGGTGAGCGGGCTCCGTGTTTCGTCGACACCAACGTGCTGGTGTATGCGTTCGATAAGAGCAGTTCGTCGAAGAAACGGGTCGCGCAACGGCTGATGAACGAGTTGATGGAAGAGGATCGGCTTCGGGTGAGCACGCAGGTGTTGCAGGAGCTTTTCGTAACGTTGACCAGGAAGGTGAGCCAGCGCTGCTCTACCAGGGAGGGGCGCAGGCGGTGCTGGAAGATCTGGCGGCCTGGCCTCTGATGGTTATAGATTATGCAGCCATCCGAGCAGCGGTTGGGCTGGCTGACCAGGCGAAGCTTTCGTTCTGGGATGCACTGGTCGTCGTCGCGGCAGCGCGGGCCGGTGCCACGATACTATACACCGAAGACATGAACCATGGGCAGGAGATTCTCGGCGTTCGGGTCACCAATCCGTTCGCAAAGTAATACGCCTCAGCGATCCCAGCTATACTCGAACACTACCAAGGTGATATCGTCGGCCTGCGGAGCGCTTTCGGTAAACGCGGCGACGGCGCTTTGGACCGCCTCGTGCAATGCCTGGCAGGAGTCCGCATGATGCTCCGTGATTACCTGGCGCAACTTGTGCCTGCCGAAAAACTCGCCCTGCAGGTTCTGCGCTTCGGTGACTCCGTCGGTGTAGATCACGATCTTATCGCCGTCGGCCAGGGCGGTCTCGCTGACCTCGAACTGCGCGGACTCCACGAGTCCGACCGGCATGGCGGTCGCGGCCAGCGACTCGATCGAGCCCGCGTGCCGCACGATCAGCGGCGGGCAATGGCCGGCATTCACATAATACAGCCGGCCCGAGCGCTCGAGCAGGCAATAGAAAACCGTGGCGTATTTCTCGCCCGAGGTGCGCTCGTTCAAGAAGACGTTGATGCGTTCGAGGCGCTTGTCGAGCGCCTTGTCGCCGTGGCTGACCGCCAGAAACGCGCCTTGCAGTAAGGAAGCCAGTAGCGCTGAGCTGACTCCCTTGCCGGAGACATCCGCAACCACGGCCGTCCATGCGTCCGGGCCGGAAGGAATCACATCGAAATAATCGCCGCCCACCTGGTGCGAAGCCACGCTGCTGCCGCAGGCGCGGAACCACCCATCGGAAGGCAGGCTGCGGGGCAGCAGTCCCTGCTGGATGGTGCGGGCTACGTCCAACTCCTCCTCGATTTTCTGCTTGATGCGTTCTTCATCGAGCAGGCGGGCATTCTCGAGAATGGTGGAGGCTTCGATGGCCAGGGTTTGCAGCAGTTCGCGGTTGCCGCCGGCGAGGTCCGCCGTGGCCAGGCGGGAATCCATGTAGAGCACACCGGCCGTCTCCTCGGCGGTGGAGAGCACGTTGGTGGCATCGCCGCGCACTTTGCTGAGGCGCACCAGCGGCACGGATATGACGCTGCGCAGTTCGAGATCCACAACGCTGCGCTCGGGCCGGAACTCGCCGGTGCCCTGTGGATCGAAATTCATGGAGAGGAGGTCGCGGCGCTGTTCCAGCGCACGTTTGATGACGCGCCGGGGAACCCGCAGATCACTCGACGGGAGCGTCGCGCCTTTGCGATCGCGGGCCACGCGCGTCTCGAGCTCGCCGCCCGAGCGCAGCAACAGGAAGCCGCGTTCGGCGCCGGTGATGGCCAGCGCCGCATCCACCACGGAATTGAGTACGTCCTGGAGGGACAAGCCGGTTTGCAGGGTACGCGCCACATCCAGAATGGCGCGCAGCTTGGCGAGGTTGGCGCCGGGCCCGGCGGAGCTACCCATAGGACCGGATTTCTCGTGCGCGCCGAACTGGTCGATCAGCCGGTTCAACTCCGCGCCATCCAGGGCGAAGATGAGCTGGTAGGAATCCGGGAAGCCAAATTCTATGCGGTCGGAGCTGCGGAGCGCCTGGCTTTCCACGCGCTTGCCGTTGACATAGACACCGTGCCGGCTGCCGGCGTCTTCAATCTTGTATTCGCCGCTTTCCTGAAAGATCCGGGCATGGATGCGCGAGGCACGGCTGTCGCGCAGAATCAAGTCGTTATCGGCCTGGCGGCCGATTTTGAAAGGCAGCGGCGCGAGTTCCACACGGGAGCGGTGGCCGCTGGGATCGACGACGATTACAGAGGCCGAAGGTACGAGATCCAAGGTGGCGCTGTCCATCAGGCGGTGCGTTTGGCGCGGGGCCGATGCGGCGCGCCCGGGGCAGGGGGCGCCCCGCCCACCGGCGGCGCGTCCGGAATACCGTGCTGGCGCGCCCTTTCCAACTCCAGCGCGCGCAGCGACTGGCAATGGGCGCAGTATCCGCCGACCTCGGTGCGGGCCAGCAGGATCTGAAATCCGAAATGGCTTTCGATCTGCTTGCGCAGCCGTTGCAGGGGTTCGCCGAAAAACTCCTCCACTTTGCCGCAGCGCAGGCAGATCACATGCGCATGCTCCTGTTTCAGGCGGGTTTCGTAGTAGTGCTGGTCGCCTTCGTGGTGCATGAGGTCGAGCTCATCCACCATGCCGCCGGCCTTGAGCATTTTCAGGGTGCGGTAGACCGTTACGCGGTTTAACTTGGGATCTTTTTCCTTCGCCAGTTGGAACAAGCGCTCGGCATCCAGGTGTTGTCCGGTCTGGTCGATCAACTCGAGCAGGATCTGACGTTGACGGGTGAGCCGCACGCCCTTCTCGCGCAGGGAGCCTTTGATGGAGTCGACGGCCATAACCGGCTTCTCACATTCTAGCAGGCTAAAGAAAGCCAAGGGCCTGGCTAATGCGTTCTAATATTTGGGGCCCAAGCCCAGCGCGATGATCGAAAGAGAGTCCAATTTTCCGCTGGCTTGCAGGTTTTGGTCCTGCTGAAACCGCCGCAACGCATCGGCCGAATCCGGATTCCAAACGCCCGAGGCTTCTCCGTGCAGATAGCCCTTCCTGGCCAGCGCCTCCTGAATTTCCTTGTAGCGCTCGGGCGTGGGCACCGATTGGGTCGAGCGCGCCGGAGCATTACGCACCGGATGCGGCGCGGCGTGGGCCGTATGCGGCGCCACGTGCGGGGCGTGGGCCGTATGCAGAGCGGCCTTGCTCTGGGGCTTGCGCCGGGTGTGCCCCGCCGACGCCGGTTTCTTACCGGCGGGCGCCGCTGTCGACTTGGTATGCGCGGACGTCTTCTTCTGGGGGGTAGCCGCCAGCAAACCAACTGCGCAGGTTAGCCCGGTGGCCAGTGCAGCGATAATTTTCCTGAACTGCAATGTTCTCCGCCTATGGATGGTTGGGCAGCGCGCCCGCCGGGAAGACCGGAGTCCATTCAGTGCGCCCGCTTTGCCGCAGGACCCGGAAGGCTACCGCATCGCCCGGTTTGAGCGTCTTCTGGATGCGGGTGACGTCGTCGGTGGTGTGGACCGGTTGCCGATTGATTTCCACAATCACGTCGCCCTTCCGCAAATCGATATCCTCCGCGAAGGAATTCTGTTCCACGGAACCGACCAGCACACCATGCTGCTTGATGCCCATGTTCTCACGGCGGGCATCCGTCAGATTTTCGATGGCGATACCGAAAAGGGCCTGGGTGCCTTCCGCCGGGCCGGCCTCTTCCTCCTTGCCGTTCCCGAAGCGCTCCGGAAAGACCTTGGCCAAATCGGCCACCACGACCTGGAAATCCATGCGCTGGCGTTCGCGCAAAACGGTCACGGTGAGGGGATTGCCGATGGGAGTGCTGGTCACCCGATCGACCAATTCGCCGCCATTGCGAATGGGCTTGCCGTTTACGGCCACGATGATGTCTTCGGGTTTGATACCCGCCTTATCGGCCGGACCGTTGGCGGGCACCTGCTCGACAAACACTCCCTCTTTCGCGCCGTTGGCTTTCAGGAGCGCCTCGGCCCTGGGGGTGTCGGACGGGGTGAAACTGATGCCAATAGAGCCGCGGACCACCTTGCCGTTCTTGATGATGTCGTTATAGACCTTTACCGCGTCGTTGATCGGCAAGGCGAAACCGATGCCTTGATAACCGCCCGAACGGGATGCGATGGCGGTGTTGATGCCGACCACTTCGCCGTTGATGTTCAGCAACGGGCCGCCGCTGTTGCCGGGGTTGATGGCTGCATCGGTCTGGATAAAATGCTGGAACTGCTGGCCGGGCTCGACGTCGCGCCCCTTGGCGCTGATAATGCCCAACGTCATGGTCTCTTCGAAGCTGAACGGCGAACCGATGGCGATGGCCCAATCGCCCACTTGCACTGCATCGGAATTACCGATGCGGGCAGGCGTCAGGCTGCTCCTGCCCTCCACACGAATCACGGCTAGGTCGGTGGCGGCGTCCACCCCCACTACTTTGGCGTCATATTCGGTGGTGTCGCCCATGAATTTGACTTGGATGCGGTCGGCCTTGTCGACAACGTGATTGTTGGTCAGGATGTAGCCGGCCTTGTCCACCACCACGCCGGAGCCCAGGGCATTCGTCCTGTGCTGCGGAATCTGCGGATTATTTCCGCCAAACGGGTTACTAAAGAACCGCTGGAAGAAATCTTCCATGTTGCCTTGATCGCCCTGACCGCCTTGACCCTGATCGCCCTGGTCCTCCTCGTCGCCGTTATCGGGCTGCTGGGGAGCGGCGCGGCGGCGATTGCGCGTGGGCGCTTTGGGCATATAGGTGGTCGAGATATTGACCACGGACGGCTCCACTTGCTTGGCGATCGCGGCGAACGAGTTCTGCACCTGCACGGGATTGGGAATGGTGAGCGGAGTCGCCCCCGGCGCTGCGGTGTTGTCCTTGGCGGCTTTCGCACCGGTATTTACCAAGGTGCCGATCACGATACCGATGGCCAGCGTAAAAAGGATCAGGGTGAAAGACAACAGCTTCTGTGTGCGCAACTTGTCGATGAAACTCATGGGTGTAAACTCGCTCCTTCGCAGCCTTCCGACCTTCATTTATTATACTGCGGCCGCGGCCCCTGTGAGGATGGATGCCCTCGCGGAGGGAAGGGTTTCAGCTCCACCGCCAGGATGCCTGCCAGGATCAGGCCAGCGCCGGCGGCGGCCCGCGCGGAGAGAGTCTCGCCGGCGAGTAGGCAGGAAGTAATCCAGGCAAACACCGGCTCGAGCATGAAGATGAGCGCGGTGCGGGTGCGGCACGGGTAGAGGTGGTGTAGCGTTGCGCCCAGGTCTGGAAAGTAAAGGCGCGTGCAGTGGCGAAAACACCGGTTATAAGGATGGCGGCCCACACCCCGGGGGTCCATCGGATCTAAGGCGTTTCCATACCCCGGAAAAGCGACAAGGCCAGGAGCGCTGAAATCCCGATCTGGGCGGTAGCTAACAATTCGAAGCTGGCCTTGGCCGAATAACGGTTCAGCGTGAGAATATGCGCGGAGTAACAAGCGGCGCAGCAGACGGTGAGCAGGTCGCCGCGATTCATGGCCAGCGTGGCACCCGGCAGTGTCATGAGGGCCATGCCGCAAGTAGCCAGCAAAACGCCGTCGACCTCCACAGCGCGCGGCTTCTTCCGGGTCGACGGGGGACATTTCGCCCACGTTTCCCAGCCTCTCCTTATAGACGATACTTTATCGTCTAGTAAAACAGGGTTGAATGAAGCCTCGAATACGATACTCGGCTATGGAACCCATTCGCCTTGGACGTATATGAGACCCCGGATGCGTCGCAAGTAGGCTCGCAGAATCGGAGCCGGAGCATTTCCTCCGACCAGAACCAGGTCCTCGTGTGAGAAGACTGCAACTTGCGATCCATCAGGTCGGGCGTGGATGTAAGCGTAGTCAGCCACGCGCGGGTCTTCGTCGGTGGGTTTCCGATCCAGCCGGCGCATGTATATGAGATCCCCTTCCCTTGGGCCGCCCCGGATCACGAAAACATCCATCGCGCCCGGAACATATCTGACGATGCCCGTCGGCAAATTGATAACCGCAAGGCAACCTGACGTAACGTAGCAGGGACTGACGATGTACAGAATGGACCCGGACGGAGATAGATCCGCGTGTTCATATACACAAGTGGCATGAAGCCCGATGATCCGACCAGAAAGCGGTTTGTCGAATAGAATCGACTCTTTGTTCGCTATAATGTCGTAGACCACTACCCGATTCTTAGACCCGGGACTCTCGCAACTGGACTCCTCGCCATATCCCATTTGCGCACCCCGGATAAGCAGAAACATATCTTCAGAGATGGGAACGGGATTGAACCCCGCCCCCAGCGATTTCAGCTGTCCTTGTGCGTTCTCAAGAATGAGATCGTGACCTCGTAGGTAAGCACGCGGGGCACGCAGCTGTGCCAATAGAAACAACTGGGCTGGAGAGAAAAGCAGCAGAGCGGAGGCCCACTTCCTTGACATAGTCGCGTCTCCTCACATTATGTCCCATGGGGAAAAAACGGAGCTATGTCTTCAGTTCCTTGTCCCATAAACCATCCCCGACACCCACGCGCCGGAGGTCGTAGCCCTGGCCGAGTGCGAGGCGAAGCGGAGGAATCGACTTCCGATAATCCGCGATGACGTCAACTCCTGGCGCGCCACCGCGGGGCCCAGGGGGCTCTTCCCACGAGGCGGGAGCGAGTGCCAATGGAGATCAGTCACTGCGATCGTTTCACTTCCACCGCCAGGATGCCTGCCAGGATCAGGCCGGCACCGGCCGCGGCCCGCGCGGAGAGAGTCTCGCCGGTGAGCAGGTAGGAAGTAATCCAGGCAAACACCGGCTCCAGCATGAAGATGAGCGCGGTGCGGGTGGAGGTGGTGTAGCGCTGCGCCCAGGCCTGGAAAGTAAAGGCAAGGGCAGTGGCGAAAACACCGGTTATGAGGATGGCGGCCCACACTCCCGGGGTCCACCGGATGTATTGCGTTTCCATACCCCGGAAAAGCGACCAGGCCAGGAGCGCCGAAATCACGATCTGGGCGGTAGCTAACAATTCGAAGCTGGCTGTGGCCGAATAGCGGTTGAGCGTAAGAATATGCGCGGCGTAACAGGCGGCGCAGCAGACTGTGAGCAGGTCGCCGCGATTCATGGCCAGCGTGGCTCCCGGCAGCGTCATGAGGGCCATGCCGCAGGTAGCCAGCAAAACGCCGCCGACCTCCACGGCGCGCGGTTTCTTCCGATAGACTACAGCGCCGAGCAACGGTGTCATCACCGATGTGAGGCCGGTTAGAAAGGCCGATTTCGGGGCGGTCGTGAATTGCAAGCCGATGGTTTGAAACGCGTATCCGGAGAAGAGAAATGTACCGGCCAGGGCGCCCCCGGTCAACGACCAGCGGGGATTCCGCGGATGGCTCCAAGAACCGCGGAAGAGGACCAGAAGCACGGCGGCCGCCAAGGTGAACCGCAACGCCAAGAAAAGGACCGGCGATACATCGCGCAGGGCCTGCTTGACCAATACAAAAGTGGAGCCCCAGATGATGGTATTGGCGATCAGCGCGGCTTCGGCGCGGCGTGGGGCCCCCAGTGCGCCACGCTTCACTGCGTGGGGACCGCCAACTGAGGGTCTCGCAGCAACAGGCAAAGTGTCAGCAGAATGCGCTTCAACCCCAGGTCGCGGCCCTCGGGCCGGAACCATTCCTGGGTGGTGTGGGCTCCGCCGCCCTGGCCGCCGGCGCCGATGGAAATGGCCGGGATGCCCAGCGACATGGGAATATTGGCGTCGGTGGAGGCGCAGTCCAGGTGGGAGCGGATGCCCAAGTGGCTATCCACGGCACGCAGATAGGCCAGGATGGGAGAGTGCTCGGCCAGATTGGCGGCGGGCCGCGACCCGATTTCGCGAATCTTGACGGCCACTTTGCCGCCGGTGGCCCGCTGATTCTCGATTTCGAGCGCACGCTCGATGGCGGTGGAGAGGCAATCCACCAGTTCATCCATCTTCTGGTTGCTCTCCGAGCGGATGTCGACTTTGGCGCGCGCCAGCGGCGGGATGGCGTTGACACTGGCACCGCCTTCGATGAACCCCACGTTGAAGCTGGATTTGGGAGGACCGTTCAAGCGCGCGTCGGAGAACTGGGAAATGGCCCGGCTGAGAGCATGCACCGGGTTGCCTACGCCGTAATCGCTCCAGCTATGGCCGCCCGGACCGGTGAAGATCACCTCGAAGCGGCGGCTGCCCAGCGCGCGATTGGTGATGTGATCGGTGGAGGCGCCATCCAACACCAGAAAAGCTCCGATTTTCCTGCCGAGCGGCGACTGTTTGCAGAGGTGCCGCATACCGCTCAAGTTGCCTTCGCCTTCCTCGCCGACGTTGGCGACCAGCATCAGGTCCGCGTGCCAACCCTCGACTGGCGGGCAAACTTTCAGGGCGCGCGCGATGGCCAGCAGGGCGGCTAAGCCGGCGCCGTTGTCGGATATGCCGGGACCGCGAAATCGCCCGTCCGGCTCCACGCCGATATCTTCTTTCGCGCGTGGTGCGAGGACGGTATCGAGGTGCGCGGTGAGGGCCACGTAGGGGCCTTCGGAGTGCGCATCGGGCGTGGCCACCACGTTGCCGGCCCGATCGATATGGCCTTCCCATCCCAGACTGCGGAATTGCGCTACGATCCACTCGGCGCGCTGTTGTTCGAGGAATGTGGGCGCGGGGACACGGCAAAGCTGCAGGTGAATGTCGTTGATCCACTGCTTCTCGCGGGTGAACCACTGGAGGCATTCGCGCATGCCGCGCAGATCGGCGGCTTCGCCGACCAGGCTGGACATGGGTACGAGATTTGCCGCCATGCTCTTCAGTTTAGCAAGCGGTTGGTTGGATGCCGGGTCTCTGTATCGCTCGGCACGGAATGGATTGCGCGTGTTGCTACAATCCGTTCAGGAGTCATATGAAAAAATACCTCGCGCTATTGGCCGGTTTATGGCTGCTAGCGCCTGCTGCGACGCCGGCCGCTACGAATCCGGCGGGATTATGGGAAGGCACAATCAAGACCCCCAATGGCGATTTGGTCCTGGTCTTCAACTTCCATCGCGACGGCGACGGTTGGGCCGGGGAGATGGATGTTCCGATGCAGCAAGTATCCGGACTGCCCCTCGCCAGCTTGAAGGTGGATGGCGCAGCAATCGGTTTTCCGCTTCCTGGTCCGGGCTCCCAGCATTACGACGGCAAGCTTTCCGAGGACGGCAAGAGCATTGCCGGCAACCTTACCGCCGGCGGGCAGCCGATGCCGCTCGAACTGAAATGGAAATCCGAGCCGAGGGCCGTTGAAAAAGCGCCGGCTAACACAGGCGACGTGCAAGTCCTGGAAGGCGTGTGGGAAGGCGTCCTGGATGCCCACGGCCTACATCTTCACGTGCGGTTCAACTTCACGAAAAACGCCGACGGCAGCATTACCGCGACGTTCGACAGCTTGGACCAGGGCGCCAGCGGCCTGCCGATTGCGAGTATCGCCCGCACGGGAGACACCGTCAAGCTGGATATGAAAGCGATCGGTTGTTCCTACGAAGGCACCTTGAGTAAGGACGCTTCAGCGATGACAGGGATGTTCACGCAGGGCGACAGCGTGCCACTGAACCTGCAGCGCAAGAAGGCCGAGAACAAAAACTGAGTGGGCACGACATCGGCGGTCTTCCGGAAGCCTTGCCTGAAGCGTGGCTGCGCGGACCCCTGGCGCAAGTCAGTCCGCTACTGGCGCCCGCCTTGTACGGGCTTCAGCAGACGCGCGAGGATCTGGCACGGTACACGGCGGGGCTCACGGCCGGCCAGGTGTGGGCGCGTCCGCACGGACTGGCGCCGTTGGGCTTTCATCTCCGGCACATCGCCGGCAGCGTGGATCGCCTGACTACTTATCTCGAAGGGCGGCCTTTGGATGCGGCTCAGATGCGTGCGCTGACGGCGGAAATGGAGCCGGGCGCGAGTCTCGAAGAGCTATTGGCGGACGTCAACCGGGTGCTAAGGCGGGCCGAGGAGGCGATCCGTGCGATCAATCCGGCTACGTTCGCGGTGCCGCGCTGGGTGGGACGAAAACGCTTGCCGACGACTGTGATCGGACTGCTGGTGCACATCGCGGAACATACGCAACGGCATTTAGGGCAGGCGATCGGCGCGGCGCAGTTGGCGCGGGCGAGTTGATCGGTCGAAAAGGGGGCGGGTCCGGAGACCCGCCGCAGACGTGGAAGCCAGGCGTGGACGCCTGCCCCAGACCTACTTAGTCCCGATCTCGTAGACGTAAATATAGTGCAACACGCCGCCCGCCGTGATCGGCACAATCCCGGACGGCGTCCACCCGCGGATCTCGTAGTCGTTCGACACGACGCGCGCACCGGGCTTCAGATATTTCTCCAGGTTCGGGCGCAGACGCTCGTTGGAGCTGGTCAGCAGGTAGAGGGTCACCACGTCGGCCGGGCTGAGATCCACCTTCAGCATATTCTCGTGGATCAGCCGGACGCGGCCTTCCAGGCCCAGCGACTTGATCCGCGCTTGCGTCGATTTGCAGAGGTCCCCGCGCAACTCCACGCCCACCGCCCGCGCCTGGAATTCCTGGGCCGCCGTGATGATGATGCGGCCGTCGCCGCTGCCCAGGTCGTAAACCATCTCGCCCGGCTTTATCCGCGCGGCGCTGAGCATCCTCTCCACCACTTCCTGCGGACTCGGGATGTATGGCGCCAGGTTGTCTTTGCTGAACTGTTGGGAAAACGCAGGAGCCCAAGCTCCCAAGGCCAGAAGCACCGCCGTCGAGGCCGTAGAAGAGGACGTGTGAACCCGCATGGGTTATTGGGAAGCGCCGCTCGCCGCGCGCTTACCCAATCTTGATTTTACTATACGCGACATGATATCGCCCCATGCATTCCATAAATCGCGCGGCCGGCTGATCGTGTACTCGACTCCCTTCAGGTATTTCACCGCATTCCCGATGGCGTCGCGCCACGGCATGGCTTGCGGGTCGACGTTATAGTTCATGTAGAAAAGCGGGTATTCCACATCTGCGACCTTCTTGAGCGACTCTTGCGGCACGCCGTTGTCCAGCAGTGCCTTCGGCCCGGCGAAGATCACCGCATCCGGATGGTCGCGCGTGTTCAGCTCGTCGGTAAACAGGTTGGTCAGGAACTCCGATTCCCCGCGCTTCTGGCTCAGCCGCTTCAAATCCACCGTCCCCAGATTCAGCGAGTGCAAGGCCTCACCCAAGGCCGGGAAATCGATGCGGGACGAATCCGCCTGGCGGTAAACCACCCGGCGCTCCTGAAGATTGAAGGCCACGATCGAGAACTTGCCGATGCGCGGCTCGCGCGCGATGCCGCGCAGAATCGAGAGCAGAGCATTCATGTCCAGCGGATGCAAGGCGGCGGCGGCGGCATCCTGCGGAGCGAAGTTCACGATCACTTTCACATTCAGAGGCGCGCCAGCCGCCTCCCGCGCCACGGGCGGCTCGTCTTTGAAAGGCTCGTTGTCGGCGCTCAGGATGGTGTTCGGCTGGATGTCCAACGTCACCGGCTTGTCCTTGGGCGGCACGCTGGCGTCGATATCCCAGAAAGCCGAGCACACCCGCTCGGTGCGGTCCCGCATCAGCCAATCCACGTGATACTTGCCCTCTCCCACGTCGAAGGTGCCTTGCAAATAGGCATCGCCATGCGCGTTCTCTTCGATATCCGGCACATTCACCCGCTGGGACATATAAACCGGCTCGTCCGGATGCGCAGCGGGAGTAACCCGGTAGACCATCGTGAGCAGATTCCCTAATCCCGACAGTTCCTTCAAGGGTACGTTCACTTCGTAACCGGAATGAAACTTAAGGTCGAAGCCGAGGGTGGGTTTGACGGGGGTAGCTGTACACGGAAGGTCCTTGCGGGGCTCCTGCGATTCCAAAACCGCCGCATCGGTGTTAAAGAGGTGCGCTTCTCCACCCGGTCCGGAGCCTTGCAGAATCGATTGCCCGCGCCCGGCGCCGGCCAGCAGCAGCAGAGAGGACACTGCGCGTAACGCCGGAATCGTGAAAGACCTTAACGATTGCGATGACATCGCCGGAATCCTAGCACGGCCCATTCCACTTTATCCAATGGCGCTCACCCGGCGCCGATGTACGTATTATGGCGCATATTTCGAAAAGCGCAATGTTAAAATCAAAGGCGGTTGCAATTGAAGTACCGCGAGAAGTGCAAACTTCTCACCACTGGAAGCGCTCCAGCGCCGCGGGATTCTCCACGGTAGACGTATCCCCCAAGGGCTCCCGGAGATAAGCCTGGCGGATCAACCGCCGCACGACTTTCCCACTTTGCGTCTTGGGCAACTCCGGAACGGCAAAGATTGCACGCGGCCGGAAGGCCGGCCCCATGGAGCGCGCCACGTGCGCCGCCAACTCGCCGCTTACATCGGTGAACACCGCGTCCGGTTTCAGCACCACAAAAGCCACCACGCTTTCGCCGGTGATCTCGTCGGGTACGCCGATGACGGCCGCTTCGGAAACCGCGGTATGTGCGATCAAGCACGCCTCCACCTCCGCCGGACCCACTTTGCGGCCAGCCACGTTGAACGACTCGTCGGCCCGCCCGTGCAGGAACCAGTAGCCGTCCGCATCCACGATGGCCCAATCGCCGTGGTACCAGACGCCGGGCCAACGCGACCAGTACGCCTCCAGATAGCGCTGCGAATCGTTCCAGACGCCGCTGGTCATCGAAGGCGCTGGCCGGGTGCAGACCAGATAGCCCAACTGGCCGCGCACGGGCCGGCCCTGTGCATCGAAAACATCGGTGGACATGCCCGGTGAGGGTCCGCCCAGGGTGCAAGCTTTCAACGGCTGGACTGGCAACGGCGCCAGGAAACTGCCGATGATTTCGGTGCCGCCGGAGATGTTCATAATAGGGCACCGGCCCCGGCCCACCCGCTCGAAGAACCAACGGTAGGAATTCTCGTCCCACGGCTCGCCGGTGGAGCCCAGCAGCCGCAGCGAGCCGAGCTCGAACCCATCGGGGCCGGAGCCGGCGTTGCGCATCAGCATGCGAATAGCTGTCGGCGAGATACCGAACGTGGTCACGCGATGCCGCTCGATCATCTGCCAGAAGCGCTCCGAAGTAGGGTGGTCGGGCGCGCCATCGTAAAGCACGATCGTTCCGCCCAAGTGGTGGTTCCCGATAATCTCCCATGGCCCCATCATCCAGCCGATGTCGGAAACCCACCAAAAACGGTCTTCAGCCCGGTGGTCGAACGTGAGGTAGATTTCCTTGGCGGTCTGCGCCAGCGCGCCGGCGTGCGTATGCACGGCTCCCTTGGGCCGGCCGGTGGTGCCGGAAGTGTAGAGCAGTAGCGCGGGCGCTTCGGAATCGAGCGGCAGCGCGGCGCATTCCTCCGGGCCTGGCTCCTGCTGCCCTGCCACGAAATCGTGCCACCAGACGTCCCGCGCACTGTTCCATGGGACGCCGCCGCCCTTGTACCGCCAGACCACCACGCGCTCGATTCCGATGCCCTGGTCCAGCGCTTCGTCGGCTTTTTCCTTTAGCGGGATGCGCCTTCCGCGCCGCTCCAGGAAATCGGCGGTGAACAGCACCCTGGCGCCCGCATCCTGCAGCCTCACAGCGGTTGCGCCGTAACCGAAGCCGGAAAAGATCGGCACCGCGATCAGGCCCAGCTTGAAACAAGCGTACAGAATCATGACGACTTCCGGAACCATCGGCATGTACAGCGCCACGCGATCGCCGGGCGCGAGATCCAGGGCGCGCAGGGCGTTCGCTAACCGGTCCGTTTCGCGCCGCAGCTCACTGAAGGTCAGGGTGCGGACGCTGCCGTCTTCGCCTTCCCAAATAACCGCCAACCGATCGCGCGCTGGCCCGCCGGCATGCCGGTCCAGGCAGTTCCACGCGATATTCAGCTTGCCGGGGATGAACCAGCGGGTCCATTCCACGCCGCGCGAGGCGTCCAAAACCTGCCGGTATGGCTCGAACCATTCGACCGCGAGTTCCCGGACCATCTCGTCCCAAAACTCTTCCAGGTGCTCCTGGGAATAGCGGAGGAACTCCTGGTATGTGCCGATCCCCAGCCGCTCCATGAAGCGGTACACATTGGTGCTCTCAATGAATTCGCGGGAGGGTTCCCAGATGAAACGGGACGTTTCCATCATTCTGTTATTCTAGGCCGTATGCTTAGATTTGCCGCATCCCTGTTGCTGCTGACCATGTCTGCCACCGCCGCCGTCAAAATCGAGAAGACCAGCTTCAAGGGCTGGCCGAACTGTTACCGCATCACCAACGGAGAAGTCGAGCTGATCGTGACCGGCGATATCGGCCCCCGCATCATGCGCTACGCATTTGTGGGCGGCCCGAACTTCTTCAAGGAGTTCACCGCGAGCCTCGGCAAATCCGGCGAACCGGCCTGGGTCGCCCGCGGCGGACATCGCGTTTGGGCCGCTCCGGAGGACGCCGTCCGCACTTATGCGCCGGACAACGGGCCGGTGCGCATCGAAATCAAGGGTGACGTGCTGGAAGCCACCGAGCCGGCCGAGCCGCTCACCGGCCTCGAAAAACAGATTGTGGTGAAATTGTCGCCGCAGGGCACCAGTGTGGAAGTGCTGCACCGCATCAAGAACGCGGGCAGCCATCCGCTGGACCTGGCGCCCTGGGCTCTCACCATGATGGCGCAGGGCGGCGTGGGCATCCACGGCTTTCCGCCGCGCGGCAAGCATCCCGAGGTGCTCTATCCCACCAACCCGCTGGTGATGTGGGCCTTCAGCAACCTCTCCGATCACCGTTGGCGCTTCACCCGCAAATACCTGATGCTGCATCAGGACCCCAACAATGCGGAGCCGACCAAGCTCGGCAGCTTCAACAAGAGCACCTGGGCCGCCTATTCGCTGGGCAATGGCCTGTTCATCAAGCGCTACGATGCGCAGGATTCGCCGAAGGACTACCCCGATTTCGGTTGCTCCTTCGAGACCTTTACAAATGCCGATTTCCTGGAACTGGAGACCCTTGGTCCGCTGCAACATCTGCGGCCGGGCGCGTCGCTGCAGCACGTCGAGCATTGGACGCTGCACAAGAATGC
>Ga0302326_10008890_pt1 | contig 22080 bp, 19 predicted proteins | sample Palsa_T0_3_FD_202264 | JGI IMG/M metagenome (GOLD analysis project Ga0302326, IMG submission 202264) | Peat permafrost microbial communities from Stordalen Mire near Abisko, Sweden - Palsa_T0_3 | ecosystem: Environmental > Terrestrial > Soil > Palsa > Peat permafrost | place: Sweden: Abisko... | reverse complement strand
GGACTCGTGGATCCGCCCAATCAGACGCTCTTGCCGAACTTCAAGGAAGTCCGCGTGGTCGTGCAATAGGCCTCGCTGATCAGTTGCCGCGGCTACCCAGGCGGATTTAGACGAACCGTCATCCCGTTTGAATTCTCGATCCAAGTTGTAATGTGGGCCGATGAAAGACTCCGAATTAACCATCGACCACTATCGAGTTCAATCACTTCGCAGCCAACAAGCCGCTGCGATCGGATGACATCACGCAGGCGCGCCATCGCGTCGCCCAAAGAGTTACATTCGACGCGGACCGGCGATTGCGATGACAGCAAAAAATACTGGCAGGACATTGGGACCGCCATACTAGTCAATCGGTGAGAAATTAAGGAGCACGGCTCCGCGCCGATGCTTATCCATGTAAAATTTACAAACACAACGATGACATCAACCGCCTCTTATTCCGCATCCGAAACGTATGAACATCACAACAAGTGAAGCACAGCGGTGCCTGTTAGTCGTCGAGCCCGACATCCTGATCCGGATGGTGGTCGCACAATACCTTCGAGAGTGCGGCTACACGGTCATTGAGGGGGTTCAAGCGGCCGATTTTCACACGCTCATCGAAAGCGGACGGCAGCTTGACATTGTTTTGGTGGACGTCAATCTCTCAGGTGATGTAAACGGCTTCGAGCTTTCCCACGCTATCCGACAGACGCACTCGCATATCGATGTTATTTTGACGTCGGGCGTGGCGGGAGCCGCTGAACAGGCTCACGATCTTTGTGAGGACGGCCCAATCAGGAAGCCGTACCATCCCAAGGATGTGGAATCGCGAATAAGGATGTTGGTGGAGCGGCGGCGGAGTTCACAACGCAAGTGAGGGATGAGTTTGATGGATCCGCTCGTCAATGAAGAGTCCAAAGCCAAACCGCGTCGAAAAGTCATTCTCATCGTCGACGAGGATTTTCTTTCGCGCTGGGGGGCCGCGGAATATCTACGAGAAACCGGCTTCGAAGTCATCGAAGCGGTGAGCGCCGAAGAGGCCATGGCCGCCTTTCGTGCCAATTCAGCCATTGATGCAATTTTCTGTGATGATCACACCATTTCTGGCGCTGGAGGGAAGGAATTCTATGCCTGGCTGGAAAAGCATCTGAACCTACCCGTGCTCCTCGCCCAGGAAGCTGTCGATGAAGGCGATACTCTTGTGCCGCTGTCGACGCGCGCAAACGTGGCCAAACCGTATGCCATGAGCGACGTTGAGCAACGACTGCACACACTCCTTGCCGCACGCTAATCAGATGAAGGTGTTATTGTCAAACCGCATCCGATAGATGTGGTCGCACGCGCCATTGATAGTTTGCTCACCCGACATCCGAAAGGGCCTCTCCGCCGATAGACACAAGCGAGCTTTTGTGATGTGGTGGCGGTGGTTGGAAACTTAGAACAAGCAGTGGTCGGGGAATGAGCGAAATCAAATCCGAGCCCGCGTCAAGTACTTCAACGGACTTACCTCTCGAAGATACGGCGAGCCCGAGCGTGCTGTTGGTCGACGATCAGCCGGCGCGGCTCCTGACCTATGAATCGCTGCTCTCAGGCGTGGGCGTGACCTGCGTGCGGGCACTGTCTGGCGAGGAGGCGTTGAGTCGCCTGCTGAAACAATCCTTCGCGCTGATTCTGCTCGATGTGAGCATGCCGGGCATGGACGGATTTGAAACCGCCCGCTTGATTCGCGAGCATCCTCGCTTTGAACGCACACCAATCATCTTTGTGACCGGTGTGCATGTAAGCGAACTCGACAGCCTGCGTGGCTACGAGGTCGGCGCCATTGACTACATCTCGGTGCCGGTAGTACCCGAGATACTGCGTAGCAAAGTGGCGCTGCTCGTCGAACTATATCGACGGCGCAAGGAGCTCGAGGCGCTCAACAGCACCCTCGAGGCAACCCGTGCGCAGCTCGAAATCGAGCGCAACGCGCAACAGCGGGAAAGCGACGCGCGCTATCTCGCCATCTTCGAAAATCCGATGGCACTGACCGTAGTGATCCGCGCGGTCCGTGACCAAGCGGGTGAGGTCATCGATTGGGAGTATCTCGAGGCGAACCAGAATGCGCTGCGAGTGTTTGACCGTACCTACGATGAGCTCGTCGGCCAGCGCTTAAGCGTCGCGCTCCCCGAGCGTGCGCCGCGATTGATGGCGCTCTGTGCGCTTACGCTCTCGGAGGGCACCCCGCAGCGCTACGAGATGAGCGCGGGAGGCACCAACTTTGTGATGTGCCTATATCCGATGGCGAAGGATGTCCTCGTCAGTTCCGGCTTCGACATCACGGCGCGAGTTCAAGCGGAGCAGGAGACGCAACGCCTCTTCGAGCACGATCGCGAGGAGAAGGAGTGGTTGGCCGCGGTGCTCGACAGTATGAATGAAGAGGTTTACTTTACCGACACCAATCAGAAGTACACCTATGCCAATCCCGCCGCGATGCGCGAATTGGGCCATGAGCGGATCGCCGGAATGTCGGTCGAAAACTTGGCAGCTGAACTCGAGATCTTGAATGTCGATGGCACGTCGAGACCCCCCAGTGAATCGCCCCCACTAAGGGCTCTCAATGGCGAAATTGTTCGAGATGAAGAGCAATTGGTGCGCGTGCCAGGAACTGCCGAGCTGAGGACGCGGCAGGTGAGCTCCGCGCCAGTGCGGGGCCCCGACGGGAAGATCCGCGGCGCCGTCTCGGTGGTGCGCGATGTGACTGATCAACGACGCGTGGATGCGGAACTGCGCGTGCGGGCGGAGCAGCTCAAGGACGCCGACAAGCGCAAGGATGAGTTCATCGCGATGCTGGCGCACGAACTTCGCAATCCCCTGGTGCCGATTCGAACCGCCGTGGAACTCCTGAAGAAGGCGCGCGATCAACCCTCGATGATCGCGAGCATCCGTCCGATGATGGAACGTCAGGTCACGCACATGGTGCGCCTGATCGACGATTTGCTGGATGTCTCAAGAATCACTTCAGGGCGGATTGAACTGAAGCCTGAATCCGTGCCCCTTGCCACCTTGGTGGGTGGCGCGGTGGATGCGAATCGAGAGGCAATCGACGCTGCGGGTCTTGCCATCTCAGTGCATCTTGGCAACCCCCACCTGGTCTTAAATGTTGACCCGACGCGCTTTTCGCAAATTCTCTCAAATATCATTCAAAACGCCGCGAAATTCACCCCAGCCGGTGGACGAATCACGGTTCAGGGCTCCCTGGAGTCCTCCGTTGCGGCCGGCGCTTCGGCGCTTGTAATCCGAATTGCCGATACCGGCGTCGGCATCTCGCAAGCCATACTTCCGCGCATCTTCGAGTTGTTTGCGCACGCGGGTGCTGTCGGTCATGGCCGCCAGTCTGGCCTCGGCATTGGCCTCGCCTTGGCGCGGCGCCTCGCGGAGATGCACGGCGGAACGCTTGACGCCCGAAGTGAGGGACCGGGTAAGGGGAGCGAATTCGAGCTCCGGGTTCCCGTGCCCGATGAGGTCCGCACAATTGAGCGCGAGGCCTCCATCGCCGATCGCAGCCTTGAAGGGGTGCGAGTCGCGATCATCGATGACAATCGTGATGCGGCCGACATCGTGGGTCTGCTCATCGAGGAGCGCGGGGGACTCGTGCGCGTCGCCTACGACGGCGCTTCGGGTGTCGTTGCGGCACAAGAGTTCAAACCCGACATTGTTGTGCTCGACATTGGGCTGCCGGATATGGACGGCTATGAGGCCTGTCGCCGCCTTCGCACGATATTCGGTCGCGACGTCAGTTTCATTGCCCTTACCGGCTGGGGACAAGACCGCGACAAGCAGAAAGCCAGGGACTCAGGTTTTGATGCGCATCTCACCAAGCCCGCAGATCCGCAACAACTCTGCGAGACAATTCGCGTCCTTAAGAACAATAAGCCCCTCCCTAAGTAGGCGCGCTCACGTCCGCCCCCGCCGGTAAGGACGATGCTGGCCGCTGAGTCCTTGAGCCAGAAGTCGAGTGGCGGACGACTCACGAAGCGGATTCGCCATTGCCAAGCTGTCGCTTAAAAAAAGCTTGCAAGACGTTTTCAACCTCATCTGGGTCCACGGGCTTGGTCAAATGATGGTCAAATCCAGCAATAGCAGCGCGGGCTTTGTCCTCCTTCTGACCCCAGCCAGTGACCGCAATAAGAAAAATCCCTTGGCCCCAGGGTTCCGTCCGAACCCGCCGCGCGACTTCAAAGCCTGTGATATCCGGCATCCCAATGTCGAGAATCATGACACTCGGTCGCGACTTACGTGCGAGCTCCAAGGCTTGCGAGCCGTTATAACCGACCGTCACGAGGTAGCCATTCATCTCCAATAGCATGGCCAGGCTGTCAGCCGCATCGTGATTATCATCGGCGAGCAACACTCGATGACCAGAGGCCTGATCCGACGGCATTGACGAGGTTTCTGGGCTGTCTGTTGGGATCGTCACGAGGAGTGATCGGGGTAAGTGAATCCTAAACTCGCTACCGAGCCCTGAACCGGCACTGAGCACATCGACCGTGCCACCATGGAGTTGTACGAGCCCCTTCACCAAGGCAAGTCCAATACCCAAGCCGCCGTCGGATCGCGCAATGGCGGATTTTACTTGTGAGAACATTTCAAAAAGATCGGGTATAGCATCCGGCTCCAGGCCGATGCCGGTATCCTTCACCGAAAACAAGATTTCCTCGGGAAGCAGCGCAACGCGCAGGATAATTTGGCCACCTTCATCCATATATTTCGCGCTGTTGGTGAGAAGATTGGACAGGGATTGCGACATCCTCAGCGGATCGACGTTCAGCGTTACAAGGTCTCGGGGCAGCTCAATCGTCAACCGATGGCGCTTGGATTCGATGAGTGGTCGCGTGGTCTCAACCGCCGTCTCAATAATCGAATTGAGTGACACCGCCTCGGTTTTCAGGTCGAGTCGACCTTGCGTGATTCTCGATACATCGAGAAGATCATCGAGCAGCAGCGCCATTCTGCGCACCTGTCGAGATATGACATCTCGCGCCCATTGGCCTTGCTCGGCTTTGAGAGATTTTGACTCGAGCACCTTGACCGCATGGCGCACCGGCGCGAGCGGATTGCGCAACTCGTGCGCCAAAGTGGCGAGGAACTCATCTTTACGCCGATCCGCCAGGCGCAGTGCCTCCTCGGTCGATTTCAAGCGACTGATATCCAGATTGATGCCCGCCCAACCGGAAATCTCGCCGTCTTCACCGCGAATGGGGACGCCTTGAGCCAGCACAGAATGATAACGACCGTCGCTGCCGCGAATGCGGTGTTCGCGGTACCACACGCTGCCACTCTTAACGGTTTCGCCCCAGGCCTGGATGGTGGCTCGGATATCATCGGGGTGAAGCACCTCAGCCCAGCCTAAGTTCGAGCACTGCTCCTGGGTGTACCCAATCAGCTGCAAAAAGGAGTCGCTCGCGTAGACGTTGCTGCCTTGCCGGTCGCAGACCCATACCCCGTAATTGATCGACTCTCCGATCGCGCGGTACAGCTTCTCGCTGGTTCGAAGCGCTTTCTCGGCCTCTTTTTGCGCCGTAATGTCGATCAGAAGGCCGGACATGAAAACAGCCTTTCCATGCTCGTCTAGTTGGACCTTCCCCCGCCGGGCCATCCATTTTTCGGTTCCGTTGGCGAGCTTGACGCGAAATTCCGTCGAGGCAAACACTCCAGAACTTAACGCATCCCGCTCGGATTTCTTGACGGCAGCCAAATCCTCCGGGTGGATGTGCTGATAGTGCAAATCCGGGGAGCCATTCAATGCGCGCTCATCAAGCCCGTAGAGCGTGGTCAAATTGCGGTCGGCCGTGAAGTCATTCTTCTCGATGTCCCATAGCCAAGTGCCAATCTCCGCGGCAGCGAGCGTGCTATCAAGGCGTGCTGTCGCGAAATCCAACGCCGCTTGCGTTGTCTTGCGAATCTCCACCTCTTCCGTCAGTGCTCGATTCGAATCCTCCAGCGCCCGATTAGACCCTTCCAACGCGCGTGACCGGGTGTCGACTTCCTCGAGCATGTTATTGAACGCGTCGATGACCACGCCGATCTCATCGTCCGATGTCTTCCGGACGCGCAATGAGTAGTCTCGACGCGTGACAATGGTACGCGCCAGCACGGCCATCTCATCAAGCGGCTCGCTGATCACTCTCTGCAGGCGCCGAGACAAGAGAAATGCGATAGCAACGGCAAGCAGGGTTACGAGAGCAAAGATGCCGAGATAGGCCATGACTCGCCCGACCGTGTCGTATCGAGCTCGCAAGTAGAGCGTTCCGAGCACTTCGCCATTGCGCGCGATCTGATGCGCATATTCGACGCGTTGGCCGGACGTGCGTATGCCCTCTGGTGGTGGTTGGATAGGAAGGGGCAACGCGCCGTCGCGCACGAAAGAAGCATATACGGTGCCGTCGGTCGCATAAAGCGCCGCGGCCATCACCCGTGGCCGCTCTTTGAGTGCGGAAAGATTCCGCTCCGCCGCCTCGTGATCATTGAACGCGAGCGCGGGAGCAAGCGAGACGGCAAGGATGGAGGCTTCCGTCCTTAGATCGGACGCCCACGATTGCTGATAGCGGGTCAAATCGACTGTGAGCATTGCGATGCCCGCCACGCATAAGGCGATCAGCGTGGTGATAAGCACGACGCGCATTAATTTGCCGCGCACCGTGTTACGGACGCCGACGAAACTCGGCAAAGGCGCTAGGAAGCGAAATACACGGCTCAAAGGAACCACCTCAACCGTTGAGGAGCGGTCTGGAGTTCTAGCTGCGCCAGGTAAAGCCCGCAGGATCCGGGATTCACTCCGATCCCAACGGCTAGACTGCAACCGAGAAAGGACTGGCCTGCGCGGCCCTGCACCCGGATTGCAACCCCGAGTAGTTCGGAACTGATTTTCAATCCCCAACGCTGGGCAGCCGTGAGAGACACTTCGAAGCGAACATTGCGATCGATTGTCAGGAAATTAAGGACACTCCCTGCGTTCAGGCCGCTTTCCTCATCCGTCACTAAGAGCATGGAAAGCCCACCGGCCTGAGGTACCAGGGTGTGGATTAGGTCCGCGTGTCCCGCGGCGATGTAGACGATTTGGGCATTGCCCCAGTCGCGATTGCCCGTGATCTCACGGACTTGAGGGGCCTGACCGTTGATGGCATGACCGGGCAGCAGGCGCCGTAACTCCCGCGCGACTCCAGGGGCGCCGAGCACGTCGATCGTGAACGGCGTTCCGGCGGAACCTCGCTCTGACCACTCAATGTAACCCGCAAAGCGATACAAATATGCCGCTTTGACGGCGTCCTCCGAGTAAGGCTCGGCGGCCACCGCCGTACAAACCAATGACGACATCACGATAAGGCCGACCATCGCGACTGCGCTAACAGAGCGAGCAATATGGTGTAGAGCGTGCATGTTCACTGGAATCTCAATCGTGCCTCCGCAATGACGCTTCGCGTGATTTGCTCACCATTGGGCTCCGGAAACTCGAAATGTCGTGCGTGCAGCAAGTTTGCACCCCGTAATGATAGTTCGATGGCACGGCTTGCTTGCCAGCCGAGGCGCGCATCGAGGTCGTAGTAATGGGGTAGTGCAGGGCCGGGCAACGCGCCCACGTAGCGAAATGAAGTGTCGAAACTCAAGTGATCCGGAAAGCTCATCGAGGAGGCGAGAGTGGCGTGCGAACTTGGGTCATCCGCTGCCTGTCCGACACCGAGCAATTCGCTGGCTCCCGCTTTGAAGGCCAGGCGTTCACGCAGCCATGTTACGCCCGGCGAGAGCCGCCACCAATCAGTGAGCTGCCAACTAGCCCAGGCGTCAATGCCAAAGGTATCGCCGCGCATGAAATTGCCCCAATACAACGGCAGAAAGACGGCGGCTGAGGCGGGGTCCACGGTTCGCAGGTCATCGTAGACATTGTAAAAGCCGGTGACCGTGACTGATACGGTATCGGTCGGTTGGATGCGCGACCCGAGTTCGTAGGCACGTACCTCCTCGGGTCGAAATTGTGCATTGGCCGCCAAGTAGGTGGTCGTTCCCAGTTTCTCAATAACATCCGTGTCAAACGGGGTAGGTGACCTGATCGCCCGTGACGCGGCCGCCCAGATCTGCGCCTGGTCGGTTATCGCCCACGAAAGCCGCGCATCCGGCAGCGGCGTCCATCCCGAAAAAGGGTCGTCTTCGAGTTTGATTCCCGCAATCGCGCTGAGCCTATTGGTCAGTGCGATTGTGTCTTGAATGAATACGTTACCCAGCGTGAGATCACGATGCTGAGGCTCGAATAAGAAGGTCGGCGTATTGGTGATGCCGTAGCTATAGACCCGCTCGCCACCGCCCCAGATAAGCCTGTTTCGGGAACCCGCGGCGATTGTTTGTTGCAGCTCAAAATCATACGTGTGAACCACAAACGCGGTTCCACCCGCCGGGCCAAACTGCTCCGTCTGGTCAATGTAAAATTGAGCTTGTGTGTCGGCACTCGTGCCATGATGCTGATATCGAGTGACGAGGTTCGCACCTAAGAGGGATCCATCAGAGTTATCCAGGACGTTCTCGGTCCCCCGATAAAAGTCACCCTGCGCTGTGACCGAATCGCGCTCGGTCGTCCAATCCGCACGGAAGCCTGTTTGGCCCTTCGACCAGCCGTCATGAGCGTCTGAATCGTCGGCCAGTTCCATGGCCCCCCGGTGAAAGCCGAAACCGTACACCCGGTAGGTGGTATCCGGATTAATTCGCCCGCCGTAACGCGCCCCGCCAAGCTGTTCTTGATCACCGCCCGCGGCGTCGAGGAATGATCCCTGGGTTAAGTAAGAGGTGCGCGTAATGATATTGATGACGCCGTTCATCGCGTTGGCGCCCCAGAGGGTGGCACCCACACCACTGATTACCTCGATTCGGTCGATATCTTCCAGCATGACATCGAGCGTATTGGCGTAGATTCCGGAGTACAGGGGCGTGTAGACGCTTCGTCCATCAATCAAGATCAACAATTTGTTGGAGAAATTTTGCGAAGTCGGATTTCCACCGAATCCGCGCGCCGATATGACGTAGGCACTGGAAGAAGTCTGCGTCACCAGCAAATTAGGAGCCAACCTCAAGGCTTCGGGCACGCTCGTGACACCGGATCGAGCGATATCGTCATGACTGATGACGTAAATCGCCGCGGGCGCGCGCTGCAGGACTTCGCTGGTCTTAGAGACCGACGTAACCTCAACCTTGGCAAGATCCGCGAGCGACATCTGAGTTAGGTCATCGGGCGCTGTTGCGTCACCGATTGCCGCGCTCATGCGACAAAATGTCAGGAGTGAGACAGAGGCCAGGATCGAAGCTCGTCCAGGCCTCATGCGGAGTCGCAGAGAGAGCACTCGAGGTGTGGGCCGACCGATGTCCATGGGGACGGCGGTTGAGGCGCGGTCTAGTGAGGTCATAAGTGACTTGCTCATCCCGATTATGGATCTGTTACCAGCGACGAGGAATGCCCCGTGTCATCCGCATTTGTATTTCATTCGTTGAGGCCGGTGCCGCTTAGATATTACCGATTTGCACACATCAATTTGAAGTGGATGTGCATTGTAAAAAATACAACGAGCGGTTTGCCCGGCAAAGCCCAAGTCATCTGATATCTGTCACCGGTGCCGGAAGCGATCGAGTGCGTGGTGCGTCATCAGCGAGAAATTGGTGAAGGCCTCCGGTGTGAGACTATCAGCAGTAGAGATCACGGTGACCACCTTCTCGATCTTGAAACTCTTGGAGCCATTGTTCAGAAGCGCCATCACTGCACATTGTGAATAGGAGTTTTCGGCGCGCCTTAAAGACTTTCTTCTATGCCATGGGATAACTCATACAGTAGTCGACGGGCGCCACTACTGTATGATTCTGGATTCGGCTCTTTGGCTAAGGACGGAAAGTGAGCGACCTACCATCGATTTGGACTTTGATGCCCGGGGTGCTCATTGGAATGTTGTTCCTTGGGCGAATTGCAAGGTGGTTGCAATTCGTGCTGAGCGTAATGGGCAAGCCGACTGGCTCGTTCGACGTAAATTCAACGCCTCGCCCTTGGAAGACTCTAGCCGCGGTGATCCTTTATCCGACTCCATGGATTGCCCTCACGCTGGTGATGCTAGCTATCCAACATATTGCCGTCGCTCCGTTCACGGCTGAATGGCGCTGGTTCTACATAGGCTTTTTCGGCGGCCCTGTAATCGCATATGTTTGGCTCTATCGGAAAATGCGAAAGTTAAAGGGAAAGAAACAACTGCCTCAGCCGGGGTAGGACGGGTGCTCAAGAGCGAGAAGGCAGCGAGCCGACCTGCTCGTTTATAGAAGCCTAAGGCCCGCTCTTTCGATAGTTTTCTCGGGCTCGCGCGTATTTGTGCTCAAAAAAGGCTTGTAAAATTAACGCTCCAGATTTGAAAACGGCACTCTCAGCAATCATTTCACGTCCAGGCCTACTTAGGCACTTACGACGCGAAAGTGCTCCGGTGCCATGGGGTGATTAAGCCCCGGAAACGTCTATCAGGCCACCGTGAAACCTTCGCCAAGGAAATGCCGTCGTCTATTTATAAGTGCGGCCGCGGAGCGTTACCTCGATGAAGTCCAGATAGACCCTTTGGATGTTGCAGCAATACCCGGCGAATGCGGGTACCTGTAGTCATACAAAGAAATCCGAGAAGGCAAATCATTGCTAGAAATAGTGCATCCAGAATCGGATTGAGGAATGGGCTTGACGGTCCTGTTACGATAACAGCGACAAATCCAACGAATGCGCTTAGCAGCAATAGAAATCCCAGGAGACAGAAAACATTCGCTTCGACTAATGCAAGTGCAGCCCTGTCACCGTTGCCCTCGATCCAATCCGATATCTGCTGCACGCGCGCCGCCCGCTTCTCTCGGCTGCGTTTCGATACTCCGCGCAGAACCAGAACCACTGAGCTGGAACTCAGGCTCTTGTCCAACAGCCGTTGCAGGTAATTCGCGACAACGTGGAACGCTAAGCCTGCCAACACAACAAATATCCAAAAGTTTGGGGGTATAATCTGCTTGAAAAATTCGCTCATGCAATCCTCCTGTCCGCAAAAACAATATGGATTGCGAATAGTGTACAGATGGGCGGTTGGGGCGCCGCCCACTTCAAGCGAGATTTCCTAGCCCAGAAAAAGCCCCGCCACGAGCGCGAGGCTTTCCTCAGTTGGCGCCTAGGCTCAATCGACATACCCATACTTCGCCAAGAAGGCGACGAACTTGGGCACCCGCGCGGCCACCTTCGGCCTCTGCTTTTGCCGCCTGTAACTCTTTGGCGTCAGCTTCGAACGACCTTCGGGTTTTTGGGCACATTTTGGGCACAGGTGCCAAAATTCTGCGATCGGAGGCGCCTATAACCCGTGGATTTTATTGGTAACGGCGGCCCGCTTTTGCTGAGCTTACAACAAAACGCCCCAGTGCTTACCGTGCCGGGGGCCCGCCGTAGGGTAGGCAAGTAGCCCAAAGCGCCCCACCTGGGGCCGCGTATGGAGCCGGTTGGCGGTTGCCAGCGCCCCGCAGGCCGCAACGCTATCCGCCGAGCGCCGAAGCACTCCCTGCACAGGGGCCACCCGCGTGTGACTACGACTCACTCACGGGCCGCCGTCGCCGGGCTTTTCGTCATTCAGGCCGACCCGCAAAACACGGGCGCCTTACAAACATCCGAATACCAAATACGCTGCCCGTTTCGCACTGCCACTCGGCGTCCGCGCCGGCATGTGAGCAGTCCAAACAAATGCCGTTGCGCGCGCGGTTCGCAAGGTCAACCTCGAGTCGCTGAGCGCGTACTACACCGCGAAGGCAATTGTATGGCGCATCAAAAGCGAAGCGACCGAGCGCTACACGCGCCGCCCGAAGGATCAGCGTGATTCCGACCGCGATGGTGGCGATGTGTATCTGCCTGATCACGCGCGCTTTCGCCGGCTTGGCCCGGAACATTCGACGGTGCGCGCGAAGCGAACATCTCGGCGAAATCCTCAGAGGACCATGAGGCTATGTGCGGTACACCGCATAGGGCATAGCATAGAGATTTGCGACGAGATTCCTCGTCTTATGTGCCGACTGGGTATCGAATGGACGGCCGATGCCTACGGCGACGCCCAAGGACACATGCCGACCAACCACTTGAACTTGGACGATTTTCCGAACTCGGCGTATGCATTCGAGTTGCGGCGGGGCCTTACGCGCCTGCAGTTTGAATCGATGCTGGAAGGTGAATACCGAGTGGTGCATTTGCATCGGATGCATCTGCGGGTAAGGATTTGGTACTCGGTGAATCTGGTGCTCTCGGTGTTATTTACCGTCGATCAAATAGGGCGCACGGGCTTGTGGAATGCGCTCTCTCTGATGCACGTGGGCGCATTAGTCCCCTGTACCGCGGCGCTGGCCATTTTGGTCTGGAGCCCGTACTACGAGCGCTGGTATTCACCAGCGGCGCGGGTCTTGGTGACTCTGTTCGGTACGCTGGTTGCGGTATTTGTCGTCCTCTCGATCATTCGCGGGCGGGAGGAGGAGTTGGCATCGCTGACCGTCATTCTGGTGTCGATGTTCTTCTTTGCAGGTTTGATGTTTCGCCAGGCGATTTTCACCGCCGTCTGTATGTTGATGGCTTTTGCGATTGCGGCGATCATGGCTCATCTAACGCCCGTCATGCTTGTAAAGAGCATGACGATCATGATCGTGACAAGCGTCATCGCGGCGATCGTCTGCTGGGACGTGGAGCAATCGCATCGGAGAAATTTCCTCGAGGACGCGCTGATCGGCGAACTCGTAGCGCGCGACGGGCTTTCCGGACTCATGAACCGTCGTGCCTTCGATGAACACCTATTGAGGGTCTGGCAGCATGCGCTGCGGGATCAGCGATCGATCGCTGTGTTCATGATCGACATCGATCATTTTAAACGCTACAACGACACCTTCGGACATCAGGCGGGTGATGTGGCGCTGCGGTGCGTAGCCGACGTGATACAGGGATTTGCACGCCGGCCTTTGGATATCGCGGCGCGATATGGCGGGGAGGAATTCGCGATGGTCTTGTACGATTTGGCGGTACCGCATATTCAAAATATCGCGGATCGGCTGCGCGAAGCGGTGCAGAACCTGGCGCTGAACAGGGAAGCAGGGGAGAGCGCGGGCGCCACCGTCACTGTGAGCGTCGGCGTGGGGCTTGTCTCGCCGACCATTGGCCGCACTCCGCAGGGGGCGTTGCAATTGGCGGATGAAGCCTTGTATGAGGCCAAACGGGCGGGGCGCAATCGAGTGGTCATGAAGGGCATGGAGGTCTACAAGCTACTAGTCACGGGCGCCTTTGAGCCACGCAGCAGGGCGGGGTGGCGGGGCTAGCAATCAAGACACAGTGGCGCGTGGCAGGTGTGCGTATTGGTAGAAGTACTTGGGCCTTTGTTTGCCGGCCGGCGAATTTTTTGATGGGCTGGAAGATGGATTTCGACGGCGAGCGCATTCATGTAGCGGGCCGCGCGCCCGATGCGGCTCCCATCATTCAGTGCAAGGCGGAGGTCGACGAGATCCGGTCCCTGCTCAAAGAGTCCACGTCCAAGTCCTTTTCGGTGCGGGGCGTCGTCGTGTTCCTCGATTGGTTCGTCAATCGCACACCGAGCGCTCGTGGCGCCACCACCTGGTCCTAAACCCGAGAGAGCTCGAAGGATGGAACGTTCCACCCGCCGACGTGCATGATGCTCGTCAGGTCGATGCCGGCGGCCACGATGTCGTGCGCTGCCCCAATTCGAGTCGAATGCGCTCGAGCGGTAACGATGGCTAGGGCGTCGCGGAATCCGCCTTGGCCATGGCATGTCCGCCGCGTTGCAAGGTTCGCGCCACGTCTTGGGGGTGAATCGAACGCCTAGTGTCGCGTCCGACGATCGATGTCCACGGGCTACAGGCCTCGGCGCTTCATTGCCGTAATACACTGAATTCAAATCGAAATAATCGGACGGGAACTCCGTCAACATATTGACACGAACGAGTTTGACTGCGTATCTCCTGTGCTTTTTTGCGGCATTTGGACCTGATTGATAGGACAGAACCGGCGTATTTTAGCCGATAGAGTGATTCCCTGATTGAGGGGGCCGGCCGGCGAGCGCAGAGTCAGCAGATGTCGCGGGGTGCAGCCGGTCGACCCATCCTGACTCCCAAGGGAGCCCGTATCATCGGCTTCGCTGTGGGCGCGGACTTCTGGCTCGGAACCACGCTGGTGCGCGTCGTGAGGGTAGCGGGCCCCGATAAAATTCTGGTCCGCCATTTAGCCACGCAGCATCTTGAGCATGTGGGAAGTGGCGCACTTCGGGCCATTGAACCGGATTTCGATACCGAGCCACCTGAATCTCCATCAATCGCGGTGGAAACCTATTCGGCGGCCGATTGGGAGCGGGCGCGTGCCGTTCAGACCGTGGTGAAGGCCCTGGAATCCCGGCGCACACCCTCCCGCGCCGCGGAGACGCGCGCCGCTCGGGAATTGGGCGTCAGTATGCGGCACTTACGACGCTGGCGAGTTCGATATCGCCTGCTCGGAACGCTCGAAGCATTTCTGCCGCAGCGCGCCGGCCGTAAGAGGGGCACACGGCTTCTCGCACCTCGACTGGAAGATCTCATTCACGAGGAAATCCGTTCGGCGCTCAAACGCAGCGCCGATGTCGCCGTCGATGACTTGTACCCGCTGATCAGCGTCTCGGCGCGGGCGCTGCATATGCGAGCCCCCGCGCGCTCAACCGTAGCACGGCGCCTCGCGGCCTTGAAACGTGATGCCGATAGCTTTGATTCGCAGACGGCGCGCGCGCTCAAAGCGAAGCGTCTGCCGGTGCACGGCCGGCTTGTGACCACGGGCGCCTTGTCAGTGGTGCAGATCGATCACACGCTGGTTGATGTGATCATCGTGGATCCACTCGAGCGCCGGCCGATTGGTCGACCCTGGTTGACGTTGGCGCTCGATGTGCACACACGAATGGTTCTCGGCATGCTCTTGAGCCTTGAGGCCCCGAGCAGCTTATCGGTCGCTCTTGTGCTCGATCACGCGGTATTTCCTAAACAGGCATGGGCCGAGCATCTCGGTGTAGAGCCCGACGGGTGGTCAGGTTTTGGGCTCCCCGCTCGATTGCACCTCGACAATGGCGTCGAGTTCAAGGCGCAAGCGCTGGTTCGTGGATGCGAACTCTACGGGATCGGCTTGGATTACCGACCGATCGCGACACCGCGCTTTGGGGGCGCGATTGAAAGGATGATCGGCACGGTGATGGGCAAGGTCAAGCTCCTGCCGGGCGCCACCGACAGCCGTCTCTTGGGCGGGCGACCAAAGAAAACCGAGAAGCGAGCTCGTTTCAGCCTAAGTGATCTGGCAATTTACCTGGCGCGCCAGATTGGCATCTACCATCACACGCCGCATTCGAGTCTCACTGAAACGCCGTCGAGCGCGTGGCAGACCGCGATGCGCCATCGGGGGGAGTGGGTGTTACCAAACGTACCCGCGGCCCGGGATGAGTTTCTGATTCGGTTCCTGCCAAGCATGCTGCGAACCGTGACGCGCGAGGGGTTGAGTTTATTCTCGCTACAGTATCAATCGACTGAACTGGAGCGACTCATCTGCGCCGGTCGGCCGCGGTTCGTGCGCTATGACCCCCGGGACCCCTCGCGGATCTACGTGGAGGAGGAAGGCGGTAAGTCCTTGGTGGTGCCGCTCAACGATCGGCACTGGCCGGCACTCTCGTTATGGGAGTGGCATGAGATTAGGCGCCGACAGCTTGCCCGCGGTGCACATCGCGCCGCCGATGCGGCCTGGGCGGCACGGGCGCTGCGCGCCAATCAAGCGCTGATCGAGGCGCGGGCGAGTGCCGGACGCCTGAAAGACCGCAGGCGCCTGGAGCGTGCCCGGGAATGGGACGCGACGCGGGTGCCACGCCTGCACGCCGATCGTGAATTGGTCGTGAGCACCCAGATAAAGGACACGCCGCTTCCCTGCGAGGTGCTCGAATGAGCCGCCCGGCGGCCAGAAAGCTATCCAACGCGCCCCGCGCCTACGAGCATCTTAGTCGCGAAACGCAAGGCCTGGCGCAGGCCGACGAGGCTACACGGGCGGACTACATCCGTCGGGATCGGTTCATCGAGCACGCCGGCGTACAGCCTGTGAAGGCACGACTCCTCGGACTCTTGAGCCGTCCGCGCACCGTGCGCCCCAATGCGTGTTGCTCGCGTCCGAATCGGGGAGCGGAAAGACAGCGCTCCTGCGTCACGTGCAGCGTCTTTGTCCGGATCGCGAGGTGCGCGAGAGCGGGCGCATCATTCGCGCGGTCCTCTACTGCGATGTGGAACCCGCGCCGACGCTTCGCGCCGTGCAGCGCGGGCTTTTGAGGGAGCTCGGTGCCCCGGATGTGCGGATCAAGTTCGATGAGGAGCGCAACGATCTCATCAAACGATATCTGTCAGAGTTTGCCACGGAACTCGTGCTCTTTGATGAGGTGCAGCACCTACAAGCGATCGCTCGGCGCGAGAGGATGCTGCTCCTTGACTGGATGAAGTGGGTATCGACAGCCGGCAAGGCGAGTGTGGTCATCTCGGCGGCCATGTCCGATGGACGGCGCCTCATTGACCACGATGCGCAGCTCCTGACGCGCTTTACCGAGATTGCCATCCCCCGGTTTAAGGTGGGCGTGGCCTTCGGGCAGTTTCTGCTGACGCTTGAGCGATCGATGCCGCTGCGCCTCGCCTCGGGACTCGCTGCGGAGCGCATGCAACGCTTGATTCTGGATGAATCCGAGGCGATGCAGACACTTCGCGGGCTCACAGATGGGGTAGTCAAAGTCGTTCAGGAGGCTGCTGTTGCCGCCGTCACCTCAGGGACCGAGCGGATCGAGGCATCTTTTCTTGGGGCGTGGCGCGAGGCCGCGGCGAGGCGGGGCGAGAACTTGCACCCCGTCGCTATGCCGAGTAGCAGCGAGAGTGAGCTCGTGTGAGCGGCACTGTGGCCGCAGATCGTTCGATCCGGCGACTCGCGGCGGTGCCTGAGCCGTATGAAGATGAGTCGTTCGGCTCGTGGCTCGCTCGTCTCGCCAGCGCTCATCACGCCGGCCGGGACGATTTCGTGCAAGCACTGCTGCGCGAGCCGCGGACCCGGCGCCCTCATGACTATGAGGTCGCGCCCTCGCCAGCCTTGATCACGGAATTGTGCCGGCGCACCGGTTGGGATCGGGTGCGATTTGAGCGCCTGATCTTGCGCGCGGAGGAGCAAATCCCCGCCTCCAAGACACGGGAATTGGAGTCCTATTGCCCAACGTGCTGGGTGCAGGATCAGAAGAAGGGTGCCCGATATATTCGCCGCCTGTGGCGCGAGCGCTGGGGCGTGATGTGTGAGATACATAGGATCCCTCTGTGCGAATCACACTTGCCCGCCGAGGAGTTACTCTGCGGCGCCGCCGATGACGGCCCGCAGTGGCTCGAGGAGCGAGCCGAGGGGTGCTTCCCAACGGCTTTGAGCGTCGAGGTGACGCGCGCGCAAGCTCAGGTGCGAGCATTTGAATCCCACAGTGCGCTGCCGACGCAGAGCGCGGAGCGCGCGCAGGTCCTCAAGGATCTCGCACTCTTGGCGGGAACTCGGTTTCCGGGCGACTCCCTGGTGGAGTGGTCGCTGCGGCGCCAAGGGATCGGACGTTGTAGGCTCTATTGGCGCGACGGACGGGATCTTGCCTCGATTGAAGCCGCCTCGGCGCAGCCTTGCGGCACACTCAAAGTGCGACGGCACGCGCTGCGTATTGCGACGCTGCTCGTGCTGCAGATCGAGGGCGTTAGGATGATGCAGCGTCAAGAAGATATCAGTATCTGGGCGTTGCTGACCGTAGTGGCTGCGAGTACCCAATTCGCCTGGGCCTTAAATGCGCTGCGCCGTAGCTGGTCCAGCGCTTATCGAGAGCGCTGGAGCGCGACGTTCTCATGGCCGGATCGTCGGGACCTGGTCGTGTGGGCTCAAAGCGAGGAAGCATCCCGCTGGTGGGAGCATCGCGCGCGGGAGTTGGCGGCCTCTCCGCCACCAACGTAGGCCGGTTGGAAGGGACGCTGCGTTTTGCCAACCCTTCTCGGCTCTCGAGCTTCTTTCCCCTCCGGATGGAACTCTTCTGTTGGGCCATCTGCGCCCCGTACCGCCCATACAAGCCAGGAGCTTTCGTTCTCGGCAAAGACCTTCCTCGTTTGGGTTGCATTTCCTTGATCTTGCCGTTCCAGTACTCGACGTACTTCTGGTAGGCCATCGTCGAGGTGAGAAATGCCACATGATGCGGGCAGTGGATCCGGTACGCGGGCACGTTGGGCACGCCATCGCGCCGGGCTCTGGCCATGCGATGATTGCCGTCGATGAGATTAAAGCGGCGGGGAGCAATCTCGGCAAACAAGACCGGGCGAGAGAGATCGGCTGCCGAGATGGTCGCCTGGTCCAAACGCGAGTCGCCATAGTTGGGTGTGCTCGCAACGGCAACGATCTCGATAGGGAAACGATCGGCGTGAGTTTCGATGAACGTCGTAAGGCGCGTGATGTTGAATTCAAAGATGCCGTTGCAAAATATTTCATCGCCCGCATCAATCGGACACGGCAGAAATGATGGTGCGAGTTTCAACTTGACGGGCGCGTAGTCTCCAGAACCGCTCGCTTGATCCGTGTAGGCGGCCTCGCGAGCGTCATAAACTTTGAAATCCTGCGCGGCTCTCGTCATGGTGCTTCCTGGATCGAACAGGTAGGGGGAGAGAAATTCTACCGCGAGAGGCGGGCGAATAACCGCTCGAATCACCCACAGGTCTTGTTCCAGATGGGCTCTGAAATACCGGGGTGCCCCGCGTCCAGCGCAGCGTAATCCAGGCAGAGGTATCAAGGGAATTCGAATGAGGGAGAACCGATCGCGTCTTCATCGGCGTCGTTTCCCGCTCGCGGTGCGCGCTGCCGTTTTCGAACGGGCAGTGCGTGCGGCCTTGACGGCTTTGAGCATGACTGCGGCGAGCCGCTTCTGCGCTTGAGCTCGAGAGCTGAGCGCGGTACGCAAGTCCGCGCGCGCTTCTTGCAGGTCGCGCTTCAATTCGTCCCGCTGGGCCTGAGCTTGAGTGATAAGGCCGCGCAGCTCCTTTAATTGCCGCTCGTGGTCTTTCGCCACGTCTTTCGCGGCCTGTCGACCGCGATCGATTTCGAGGAGCCAGCGCGATTCGTTGGCGGCATGGCGTTCATCGAGCCTCGCTCGCTCGGTCTTAAAGGCGTCGGTGGCGGCATCGAGTTTGTGGCGCAGCTCCCGAGCTTCATCTTCCAAGGCCTCATCCCGAGCTCTTAGTCGCTCGATGTCAGTCTCGCGGGCTTGAAGGAGATTCTCCAAGCGCTCTGCGCGCTGGTTGGCCGCGGCGAGCTGCTCGCGCGCGAGCGCCAAGCTCTCTTCAAGCGCGGCAGAATGCGAGGTGGCGGATTGAGTCTGCTCGACCAGGTGCGCTTCGCGAAGGCCGATCGCGCGCTCGCGCTCGTTCAGTTCGGTTTCGCGTGTCGCGGCCTTGCCCTCGATAGCCGCGTAAGCGCTCTCAAGGGCCGTCGTCCAGAGACCCTGCAGAGCCTCGGCCACCGCATCGGGGAGGTCGGGGAATTCCCGCCCCGGAACATCTTTGAGGCGGGAGCCCAACCGAGACCACCAGCTCTCCAAGTGCTCCTGAATGGTGTTGGGCGAGCCGCGGCCTAAGGTGCCTCGGACCCGGTCGATGGTGACGCGTCCCCCCGCCATGAGCACCACATCGGCGGCCTCGAACACATCCTCGCGGGTCAAGCGCGGCGAGCGGGGCGTGCGCGTGGTGCCGTAGGCCGGACCTGGCGCGGCCTCTCCCTCGTCCTGCGGCTCATCGGTCTCGGTCACTCGCATGCCTCCGGGATCTGACTTCCATCAACGATAAGAGATGTTTATCGTTGATGGAAGTGTGTATATGTGTTATATAAAACATATACTAATGGAGAAATCACTAAAGCGCACCTCGGCCGCAACCGCAAAAAGCGCTCTTTCGCTCTACACCGGCGTGCCGGCGTTGAATCCGCACGTGTTGCACGAGCAGGCCGAGGCCTCCGTACGCGCCCTCTACCAAGCCGGGGAGTCGGCCAATACGGCGCGCTCCTATGCGGGCGCGCTGCGCTACTGGGCGGCATGGTTTCGGCTGCGCTATCGCGCGGATCTTCCCTTGCCCGTCCCCGTGGCGGTGTTGCTGCAGTTCGTGGTCGATCATGTGGAGCGGGTCGAAGGGGGCGCGCGGGTGCATGACCTGCCACCTGCGATCGATGAGGCCTTGGTGCAGGCGGGATTCAAGGACCATCAGGGTCCTCCAAAGCTTGCGACCGTGACGCATCGGCTATCGGTCCTCTCCAAAGCGCACACGCTGAAAGGCCAACCAAATCCGGTCCGCGCGACCGAAGTCCAAGAACTCATGCGGCGGGTGCGTCGCGCGCACGCCAAACGCGGGGATTTACCCCGGCCTAAGCAAGCGCTTACCAAGGATCCGCTCGAAGCCCTGCTCGCGACCTGCACCGATGGACTCATTGGCGTGCGAGATCGGGCGCTTCTCTTGTTCGCGTGGGCGAGCGGCGGACGGCGCCGATCGGAGGTAACATCGGCTCTAGTTGAGCAATTGATCGCCATCGATGCGAATACCTATCTATTTAGACTGACCCATTCGAAGACCGATCAGACCGGGGCAGGGAGTCACCTTGAGAAGCCTCTCGTTGGGACCGCGGCCACGGCTCTCAGAGCGTGGCTCGAGGCGGCCGGCATCACGTCCGGTCCCATTTTCCGCAGAATTCGCGGCTCCCTCGTCGCCGAAGCCCTCCAGCCGCAGGCCGTTCGGGCAATCGTGAAGCGGCGCGCGGCTCTGGCGGGACTTAACGGGGATTACTCGGCTCATTCGCTTCGCTCAGGGTTCATGACCGAGGCGGGGCGGCAAAACGTACCCTTGGGTGAGGCGATGGCGCTGACCGGTCATCGGAGCGTTCAAACCGCGGTACGATACTTTCAGGCGGGCGCCGTGGAAAAATCTCAAGCCGGAAACCTCTTAGGAAATGGCACGCGCGACAGCAAGTGACTGGGCATTGCCGCTGTCTATCGAACACCGATTCACCAAAGGTAGGACGCGATTAGTGAGACAAGGACATCGTTAATCGGACGCGACAGCTGTCGGGCCATTCCAGCCGCTCACGATGCCGAAATGCTCGCGGTAAGAGGTGATGGCGAATCAGCGTGGCTTGTTTATGAGTGGGGTAGACGGGACGGCGCTCGGTTTGACGCCGAGCACATCGAGAAGTTCTCGTGCGCGGAGGATCTGGGTAATGCCGTGTGTACCAAGCGCAAACACTCCGCGCCGATCACCGGAGACCAAGTAGTTGGCATTGCCGGCCAGCCATGGGAATGAGGAAATTATCGGCCGGATCCGCCCATCGCTCGATCACCGGCAGGCGTGTATTTCCTCAGCAAGTTTGCGTAGATCACGGTGTGTCAGCTTTCTAGGTTTCTAAACCAGCGTATTTGCGTTAAGTTGCCGGTGCCAAAGTAAAAACAGCAACCCGCCTACGAGCTCGATTGCCATGGCACCGGTAAGTACGGTGCCGGGTGAACCAAAGAGAGCATACGACAGTGCGCGGCCCAAGCCGCTGAGAAAGAGCGTGCTCATCAAAATGATAAACATGGTGCCGCGCTTGTGGGGTTCATTGCTGACCCACCAGAGTGACGCGCCAAACCCTAGCCAAATGGCACCCCAGAACTTGATCTGGCTGTTTAGAATGGGGTCGGTGGCGACGTCGTGAGGCAATTTGAGCCCGCTTTGCATGAGGATCCACGTACCGCCCACCATGTCGGCAATGCCTGTAAGCAACGGTAAGAGGCAAAATACTTTGATGACTATACTGAAGGTATGCCAGGAGCTGTTTTGATTATCTTTAGCCATGTTCCTGCTCCTTTTTTTGTGCCATTGTTGCAGCTACTTTACGATGCCGGGTGTGCAACCAGTACAGAATAGGTCGTCTATAGATGACGCGAAATCACCATGCGTTGTATGTCATTGGCTCCTTCATAGATCTGGCAT
>Ga0302326_10008887_pt1 | contig 22085 bp, 23 predicted proteins | sample Palsa_T0_3_FD_202264 | JGI IMG/M metagenome (GOLD analysis project Ga0302326, IMG submission 202264) | Peat permafrost microbial communities from Stordalen Mire near Abisko, Sweden - Palsa_T0_3 | ecosystem: Environmental > Terrestrial > Soil > Palsa > Peat permafrost | place: Sweden: Abisko... | reverse complement strand
ACGGCGCTCCTCGCCGACACCTTGACCGCCTTGCCAATCGACTAAGCAAGATCGTTTCTGAGGCGCATTCCCTCGACGCTCCAGAAAAATAGGCAGAGATTGGCCGGTTAAACGCGCCACTCGGAGAGAGTCGGGGCGGATTGTTGGTGATAACAGCCCTTCCACCACGGAGCTGCGCCCGGTCATGGATAACGGCGTTCCGGGAGCTGCCGGGATGCTGCTTGTCTCGGCCGTTTCTCCAACTTCCTTTTCGGGGCTGCCACTGCGGGGCACGTTCTCTGGACGGGCAGAGGGCGACTTGCTGATCCAGATTTCGGCATGGCGACGACGTCCGCGTCGGGTTTTAATAGCAACGCGGTTGATCTCACTGGGGGCTACCGGTGCTTCCGAACACCGAAAGGAAAGGCCTTGATCTAAGCACCCACTTCGATCGGGAGTCCCGCTCTGTCAAAATCCTTACATTCGAAGCCACCGTAGGGATCGGGATATCCGAGCTGATTGGAAACGATCCGGGTCCGGCCAATGGTCTGGTCGTCGGACTCATGCGTGTGGCCGTACACCCACAGGGCCGGGCGGTATTTCTGGATGACTTTCACCATATCCAAGGAATTAAAGGCGGGCATCAGCCGGCTGTTCTCGAATTTGGTGTTGGGGTTGATGACGGGTGCATTATGGCTGATAACCACTCGTGGGCCGCATAAGTCCTTATCAAACCAGTTCAGCAGCTTTGCCACGAAGCTGGCATGGAGGACTACTGCGTCGGTTGGCGTGAAGGGCGTCTGGTCCCGATTGCGTATCAGCCGAAAATCATTCATTTGGGAGCGGGCCGTCTCCATGGCCAGCGGATCTGCGCCGTTGAAATCCGTCCACATCGTGCCGCCGAAGAAATTTACGCCGGCAATGCTGAACCCTTCATCGGACAGAAGTTTCACGTTCGGATGATTGGCTTCCAGCCACGACCTGAACCTGTCGTCCTCTTGGTTCATCGGGCTCTGTGTGTAATATTCGTGGTTTCCTGTCACGTAGAGGGCGGGTTTCTCCCATTCATGCAAGAGCTTGTCCAGAGGACCGAAGTCCTTGAGCGTAACGACCGACATCGCCTGCCAGGATCATGACGTCCCCATTTGCCTCCGGCGGGAACAGCCAGCCCGAGCCAAATTCAAGATGGAGATCGATTTATGTGATGATCCTCAATTGCTGTGGACCATTATCATGCTTATCGAAACCGGCTCCCTCACGGTCGCGGCTCTGTAACGCGCTTGACGGAACAAAAGTGGCCGCAGCGGTGGGTGTCGCAAAATCAATCGGTGGCGGCCGCTTATAGCGGAGGGCTGTTAAGTGTTATTCACGCGATTTCCGCTACGCTGTGGCGGCTTCCTTCTCGGCCAGGAACTCGGCGTATGGACCCTTGAAGTCCTCGATTTCGCGGTGGTCGAAGTTCCAGATACGGGTGGCAACTTCATCGACCACGTCGTGATCGTGCGTGACCAGCAAGACGGTACCGTCGTACTTCTGGAGCGCGATATTCAGGGCGTTGATGGATTCCAGATCCAGGTGGTTGGTCGGTTCGTCGAGCAGCAGGAAATTGGGTTTCTGCAGCATCAAGCGGCAGAAAACGATGCGCGCGGCCTCTCCGCCGGAAAGGTTTTCGGTCCGCTTGGTGGCGTCTTCTCCGCTGAACAACATCTGGCCGAGCAGGCCGCGCAGTTCCTGCTGGGAAGCGCCCGGCTCGAATTCGTGCAGCCATTCGAGCAGCGTGACGCCTGGCTGGATGGCCTCTTTGTGATCTTGCGAAAAGTATCCGACGGCGACTTCGTGGCCCCAGGCGACCGCGCCGCCGTCGACCGGAAACTCGCGATCCGGCGCATCCACGAAACCGGTGGCATTGCGGAGCAGCGAGCGAAGCATGGTGGTTTTTCCAGCGCCATTGCGGCCCAGCAGCGCGATTTTTTCGCCGCGCGCGATGGAGGCGGTGAAATTTCGAATTACGGGCAGATCGCCGTAGGATTTCGACAGTCCCTTGATTTCCAAAGGATGCCGGCCGGAAGGACGCTTGTTCTCAAAGCGAATATAGGGGCGCTGGATGTTCGACCTGGCGAGTTCGGAAGTTTGCAGCCGCTCCACTTCTTTCTTGCGCGAGGTGGTTTGCGCGGACCTGGTGCCGGCCGAGAACCTGGCAATGAATTCGTTCAATTGCGCGATCTTTTTCTCGCGCTGCGCATTGCCGGATTCTACGCGCGCGCGGATCTGCGTCTTCGCCAGAACCATTTCGTCATATGCGCCGGTGTAGGTGATGATGCTTTGATAATCGATGTCGGCGGTATGGGTGCAGACTTCGTTCAGGAAATGGCGATCGTGCGAAATGACGATCAGGCAGCCGGTGTAGGCCAGCAGGTACTTTTGAAGCCAGTGCACCGATTCCAGATCCAGGTTGTTGGTGGGCTCGTCCAACAGCAGCACGGTGGCGTTGCTGAAAAGCGCTTGCGCCAGCAACACGCGCACTTTCTGGCCGCCCTGCAACTCCGACATTTTGCGCTCATGCAGCTCTTCGGGGATGTCCAGGCCTTGCAGCAAAGTGGCGGCGTCGGCTTCGGCTGTGTAGCCGCCTTGATCGCCGACGATGCCCTCCAACTCGCCCAGGCGCATGCCGTCTTGGTCGGTCCATTCGTTCGGATTGGCGTAGAACTTTTCGCGCTCCTGAAGGGCGTCCCAGAGCGGCGCGTTTCCCATGATCACGGTATCCAGGACGCGGAAGGCGTCGAAGGCGAACTGATCCTGGCGCAAGACGCCGATTTTTTTCGGACGGGTGACCGAACCTTTTTCAGGTTCAATTTCACCGGTCAGGATTTTCATGAAAGTGGATTTACCGGCACCATTGGGGCCGGTGATGGCGTAGCGCCGTCCGGGGAGGAACGTGGCGGTCACATCTTCAAACAGAATGCGGGCGCCGAAGCGCATGGTAACGTCGTTGACTGATATCAAGGTAAAGGGCGCTTACTTGGGATTTGCGGATCGAATCGACTGGGGAATTGGAACCGCTTTGAGTCTTTATTATAGCGCTTCTTGCTGCATCTGCATGCGATCAGCCAAGCTGCGTCCGATCTGCCAAGTGCTTAACCGTTTTTGGGGGGGTCGCGCCTGTAAAGCGGAAATCGCGCTAAGAAGCAGTGAAACAATTCACACGAGTGTGCACGCCTGCACGCAAGAGTGCGTGCGCCACGAGGTTGGCCAGTACATTCAATGGGTTGGGAGATAGTGGAAGAACGCCTCCGATGCCAGCCACCCCGAGTGCTTGACACAACCGAGCGGGTATGTTCTTTTTGCATCATGAACAAGATCGCTCTTGCATTGGCCGTTTTCGGATGGTGCGTGCCGCTGGCTGCGCAGTGGCTGAATTACCCGACGCCCGGCGTCCCGCGACTGCCGAACGGTCAGCCGAATCTGGCCGCGCCTGCGCCTCGGACCGCGGATGGAAAGCCGGACCTTTCAGGCGTCTGGAGGGGACCCGGTGGGGGAAGCTACGATCGCAATGTGGCGCGAGATTTGAGTCCCCGCGATATTCAGCCGTGGGCCGAGGCGGTTTATCAGCAGCGCGTCCGCGATATGGGGAGGGACGCTCCGCGCGCGACTTGCCTGCCCGATCCTTTTCCTTATTACCACATGGTGGATCTGGCGCGTTTCGTCCAGACTCCGGGAGTCATGGTGATTCTGTATCAGGGCACCACCAACAGCGTCCATCGAACGGTCTTCCTGGACGGCCGCGGGCTTCCGAAGGACCCCAATCCCACGTGGATGGGCTATTCGGTTGGACATTGGGAAGGCGACACGCTGGTGGTGGATACCGCGGGTTTCAACGACCGAGGCTGGCTGGATATCGAAGGGCATCCGCACACCGAAGCGCTCCACATCACCGAGCGGTTCCATCGGCGCGATTTCGGACACATGGATTTAGCGCTGACTATCGACGATCCGAAAACGTTCACCCGGCCGTTTTCGCTGAACATACCCAAGACGCTGGACCCGGACACCGATCTTTTCGAAAGCGTGTGCGAGAACGACCGTTCGGTGCCGCACATGCTCGGCGGAGTTACCGTGACCAAGCTGGCGCCGGAGATCCTGGCGAAATATCCTGGGACTTATGAATACGCGCCGGGACGCGAAGCCACTATCAGTATCGAAAACGATCTGCTGTTCCTGCAGCAGGGGGCGAATCCGCTGAAACTGCCGCTGGTGGCCAATTCAGAGACACTTTTTGTGTCGCGCACCGACGGCGACACGATCGAATTTATCAAGGATGCGACAGGCGCGATCACCGGGTTCGTTTACCATCGCGGAGGGAGCCCGGATCGAAAGGCGGTTCGCAAGAAGCAGTAGCGCGGCGCCTATTTGCCGACCAGGTGCCGGACGTCCCGTTCGTTCTCGTTGCAAACGAACTCCATCAATTCCGTATCTGGAATCAGCTCCGGATGCAGTTCGGCTTCCCATGGTTTGGTGTAGGCTTTTGGATCGTCGATGGTGAGTTGAATATCCATGTGCCCGAAATCGCGCCGGCGCATTCGCTCGGTGAGATGCAGGGCGTCGGTGGTGGGATTGCCGCGTCCGGAAAGCCAGGCCTGGCCATTGAAGCCATTGGATTCCACTACGAGTGTGTCGCCTTCCCAATGCCCGACCGAGTAGCCGGCCCAGGTGGGATTGGGATCTTTCGGCAGCGGGCGGCCGTCCATAAATATTTGACGAAAAGTGGTCTGATATTCGTAAAGAATTACGACGACATCGGGAGTTTGGATGATTTTGTGAAGGTCGAACGCATCCGCTTTGGGAGTGCCGCGCGGCAGGCAGCGCGACTCGGGATTGTCGATCTGATTGTCGGCGGTGCGCTGGTCGAATAGCGCCTTGGCCCAAGGCCGCCATGGGATGTCGATTCCATCCAGATAATAGGCGGTGGTGCGCGAATTCTTGTGTTCCCAGACTCCGGAAAGATCGGGTTTCCCGTCGGCGGTCTTCGGGGCCGGCGCGGAGAGGTTGGGCTTACCGCCGGCCGTGCGCGGGATCCCGCGCGTGGGGTAGTCGATCCACTGCGCGTGGGCTTCAGCGCCTAAGAATACTCCAAGGATCGCCACAGCCGTGGTGAAACTTATTTTTGTCATCTCGAAGCCACCTTTTTCGAGTGTAGCGCCGCATTCGTCGCTTCGCCTATCGGGCTTGTCTAAAGTCCGAAAAGACCGCTTGCTTACGCGCGCGGCTCGGTAAAGGTCGCGCAAGTGGGGGCGACCATTCGGGAGCATTCTACGCGGTGTCAACCAAAATGGAGTCCCGCCGTGTTACGAACGATATGAACTTCATTTCGCGTCGCCGGGAGCTTCGAGCTGGGCGATGGCTCGCTTCACCTGGTCGGCATCCGCCGCTTTCGGCACGATATCCAGATACTTTCTGAAATGTTGCAGAGCGCCGGAGCGGTCGCCCTTCGCGATCAGCACGGATGCCAGCAAAAGCTCCGCGCGCGGGATCTCGTGAGCGTTATCGAGATCAGTGGCGCGGCGCGCGTTGGCTTCCGCCACATCCAGATGTTTTAGATTGTAGTTCGCCGCCGCGTAGTAGAAATAAAGCTCGGGAAATTCCAGAGGATTCATGGCTACGGCTTTGCCCCCGATTGCGACGGCATCCTCGAAGCGTTTTTCCGCGAGATCGAGCATGGTCAATTGGATGTAAGGCTTGATGTATTTCGGGTCCGCTTGCACGGCTTTTTCCAAAGCTGCGCGCGCTTCCGTGGGCTTGGACTGCTTCTGGAGAACCTCCGCCAGATCGCTCCAAGCCGGCGCGTAATCCGGATATATTTCCACCGCTTTTTCGAAGTTCTTCTGCGCGGCGGCCCATTTCTCGTCGGTCATCGCGCTCACACCTTTTCCGTAGGCTTTTTTGGCCGGCTCGGGAGCGTTGAGGGCGGTGGTCGATACCGTGGAGCCTTCGTGCAGGCCAATTCGCTTCAACACGATGGTTGCGTCATTGCGAAAGGTGACTTGGGCCGGCCGGTACCCTTTCAGCCGGATAGTCACGCTGCAAGCATCGGCGGTTGCCGGGTCATAGGGCCGCGAGCGCCAGTTTACGAGGTACTGTACGCTGCCGTTTCCGAACGTGTTCACGATCACGCATTCCTGCACCAGCCTTTCTGAGAGGTCGGGTATGATCTGCGGCGTGGTCGGAAGGGGCGAGCCGTCTTCGGTGACGATAGTGGCGTGATAGGTCTGGGCCGAAGCGGTCGCAAGGGCCCCCAGCGTTGTCAGCGCCAAAATGCCAACGCGAAGAGGATTGGTTCTCATAATGTTTCCTACGTGCTATTATATGCGGCGGTTTCATTGCTGTTCCGGTTTGCGCGCCTCAGAACCGGGCTGTCCTGGGCTAAACTTGATTTAAATGGCTGACGCTTCCATTCAAACGGCGCTCGCCGTGGGTGTACCAACACTGGCGGTGCTGGCCGGGATTCCGATCGGTAATTCCCGGCTCAACGATCTTCGCCGCCACATGGACGCGCGCTTCGACGACATGCGGGAAACGTGGCGGTCGGAGTTGCGCCGGGTGGAAGAGGTAATCGACGCTCGTCTGAAACGTTTGGAAGCTCGATAGAGCGCCTTGCGCGTAATCAAACGGCGAGCGCGATAAATAAAGTGCCGACCGGGCAAGCTTTCCTGGAGCTTGCCCGGGCTTGTCAGGATGGCAGGGCTAATTCCCTACCGCAACGTACAAGGTCTGCGTACTTGCCGCACTCCCCAGCGTAAAGGTGACCGGAACGGTATCGCTGGCCGCGACGTTTGGCACCACCACGTTGAACTGATATAAGCCGATGTAATTGGGCGCCAGCCCCGAATAGGACACGGTGGCAAGCTGACCGCCAAACGAAATCTCGAACGAATTCACCAGCGTGTTGCTTTGTTGAACGATCTGACCCGCTGAAATATTCGGCGTAACCGGACCAAAGCCAACTCCGTAAAGAGTAATCGTATCGCCCGGATTGGCCCGCTGGGAGGTCACGCCCGGGATTGCACCAGGCGGCAGGACATACGTGGCGCCATCGGGAAAGAGCGCCACCACGTACTGCGTTCCCCCGACAGTGAAGGAGGATGGCGCTAGCAGCCCAGCTTGAGCCGAGTTAACGGTTATGGCGTATGAGGCGCTTGTTCCGACGGGATTGGTGACGGTGATCTCCTGCTGTCCAAGAGGAACATCGGAGGGCACCAGCGCGTTCACCTGGCCCGGGCTGATGAAATCGACGAAAGCAGACTTCCCGCCGATCGTCACCGAGGTGCCATCTAGCGAAAGTGGGGCTTCGTTTCCGTTGAAATCGGATCCGGCCCACGGCCGCGTGTCGCTAGCAAGATTGGTGCCATAAATCTCAATCCAGGAACCCGGCGCGACTGAGGCGAATCCACCGAAGGCGCTGGCGCTCACCACTCCGCCAGAATCGACGGCCGGCGTCGACAACAAGAGCCGAATTCTGTTGTTGAAGCAGTCCGCAACATACATTACTCCGGACGGAGCGATCGCCACCTTGCGCGGGCTGTTGAACTGCGCTTGCAAGGCAGTTCCGCCATCTCCGCCAAAACCACCGCTGCCATCCCCAGCAACCGTCCAGATGGTTCCATCGTTAAATAAAATGCGAATTACGTCATTGCCACGATCCGCGATGTAGAGATTCCCAGAGCCATCCAGCGTGATCCCAGCCGGCGTGTGCAGTTCAGACGCCGTCCCCTGCCCTCCATCGCCCGTGTAACCGGCTTTGCCGTCGCCGGCGATGGTCGTGATAATGCCGTTGGTGACTTGCCGGACTCGGTTGTTGCCCTGATCGGTGACCAGCAGGTCGCCGGTGATGTCTACCTCGACACTCGTTGGACTATTCAGCTCGGCGCTGGTGGCAGGGCCGCCGTCTCCTTTGAAGCCAGCCTTCCCAGTGCCCACCACCGTGCTGATGGTCCCATCGGGAGTCACCATGCGGACTACGTTGCTGACATTGCATACGATATACAAATTCCCGGCGGCATCAACCACCACGTCGTCGGGCCAGTCCAGCTCAGCGCTCAGCGCTGGACCGCCATCCCCAGCGTATCCGGCGTGGCCATTGCCCGCCACAGTGATGATCGTATCGTCGGGCGCGATCTTGCGGACTCGATTGTTGGCGGCATCCGCGACATATAGATTCCCCTGGGCATCTATGGAAACGCGCGTGGGATTATTCAGTTGGGCGCTGGTGGCAGGGCCGCCATCTCCGCTGAAACCAGCCCGGCCCGTGCCCGCCACCGTACCGATGGTCCCATCCGGAGTGACCACGCGGATGACGCTGTTGTCATAGTCGGCAATGTAGAGGTCGCCCACGCCGTCCACCGTCACCCCGATCGGTTCGTTGAGCGTCGAGGCGGCTGCTGGTCCACTATCGCCCGTGTAACCAGCCTTACCGGCGCCCACAACGGTTGAGACGACGAACTGGGGGAGGGCGTCGGCGTGCGCTGTCGACCCCGCCGTCGCGGGACGCACCGCGCGGCTAGACCGAGTCCAGTTGACGCTTACGCCAGAAGTCCGGGTCTGCGCCTGAGCCACCACTCCGAAACACAAGAACAGAGCCGAGAATATGACGCGCTTCGATCGCTGGGCTGCGGTCGTGTGCGTTCGGCGGGGCTCGTAAGCCCCTAGGAAATTCCGAGCGATTTCCACATTTTCGATCATAGTGAATGCCTCCTGATGCTTATAGCGCAAAATTCCTCCCCGTTCACTCACGCCGGTGAAACAAATGCGGCATCGTTCTTGGTCTCGCGGGCTGTCGCTGTTAAACTGATAAATGAAGTGCGGCGTTTTTACTTTGACCACAACGCGACCACCCCTGTATCTCAATCAGTACTAGAAGCTCTGGTTGCAGCGCTACTTGAAGTGCCCGGCAACGCCTCCAGCATTCATCAGGACGGTCAATTGGCGAAACAGCGTCTGGAAGCAGCGCGCCGGGAAGTCTGCGCTTTGCTTGGCTGTGAGCCTAAGGAACTGGTGTTCACCAGCGGCGGGACTGAGGCGGATAATCTTGCGATTTTAGGCACCGTCCGTTTGGGCACCCTCCAGGCGATGGCCGCACCCTTCGAGAAGCACGTGATCACCACCGCCATGGAGCACCCGGCAGTGCTGAATCCTTGCCGGGAACTGGAGCGGTCGGGAGTGGCGGTAAGTTATGTTCGGCCAAGTCCGGAGGGCGTTGTCGATCCCGAGGAGATCCGGCGCGCCATGCGGCCTGAGACCGTGCTGGTCTCAGTCATGCACGCGAACAACGAAACGGGGGCGCTGCAGCCGATCGCAGAGATTGCGGACATCGCTCACCAAGGCGGTGCTCTGGTGCATTCGGACGGCGTTCAGGCGGCGGGGAAAATCCCTGTCGATGTGGCGGGGCTCGGCGTGGATCTGTACTCCATCAGCGGACATAAATTCTATGCCGCAAAAGGCATCGGCGCGCTGTATGTTAAGAGCGGCACCAAGCTGCGCCCTATCCAATTCGGCGGCAAGCACGAACGCGAGCGGCGGCCCGGCACCGAAAACGTTCCGAGCGCTGTCGCGATGGGAAAAGCGGCAGCTATCGCTCGCGGCACGCTCCCGATCGAGATCCCTCGATTAAGCGATCTGCGCGATCGTCTGGAAACAGGAATACTGGCGCATGTTCCGGACACTGGTGTGAACGGCGGGGATGCCGCCCGCACTCCCAACACCACGAACATCTATTTCGACGGACTGGAAGGCGAAGCTCTGGTCATATCGCTCGATCTGAAAGGGTTCGCAGTATCGAGCGGCTCGGCCTGTTCGAGCGGCGCTGTGGAACCGTCGCATGTACTGCTCGCCATGGGCCTCAAGCCGGAGCGCGCGCGCGCCAGCTTGCGTTTTTCACTGGGGGCTTCGAATAATGAAGAACAGGTGGACGCGTTGATTGAAGCCGTGGCCCAGTCGGCGGCCCAGCTTCGCAAGCTTTCGCCGACTTATACCAGTGCTTGATCAAACTCCAGTTGCGGTGGCCCTTGTTGCGGTGGCCCCTGTTGCAGTCGCGATGTCGGGCGGGGTGGATAGCTCCGTTGTGGCGGGATTGTTGCAACGTCAGGGCCAGCCTATCGTCGGTTTGACGATGCAGCTTTGGAACCAGCGCCGATTGCCGGAACTGACGCCGGAAGGCGGCGTTACCGGCCGATGCTGCTCGCTCGACGACGTCTACGATGCGCGGCATGTGGCGCAGCACCTGGGCATTCCCTATTACGTGGTGAACTTCGAGTCCGGCTTCGAAGAGCAGGTGGTGAAGCCGTTCATCGACGACTATTTGAGCGGCCGCACGCCGATTCCCTGCACGCTGTGCAACAACTTCATCAAGTTCGATCGGTTCCTGGACCTGGCGGCGGGTGTAGGAGCGTCGCGCATCGCCACCGGCCACTACGCGCGCATCGGTTTTGACGACGCCCGCGGGCGCTATACGATGAGCTGCGGCGTCGACCATTCGAAGGATCAAACCTATTTTCTTTTCGGCCTGAAGCAGGAGCAACTGGCGTGCACCGATTTCCCGCTGGGCCGATATACCAAGCCGCAGGTGCGCGAACTGGCGCGCGAGTTGGGATTGCCGGTTGCGGCGAAGCCCGATAGCCAGGAGATCTGCTTCGTTCCCAACGGCGATTACGCGGCTTTCATCGACGCTTACTTCCGCGAGCGCGGCATCGCGCCGGAGACTACGAAGGGCGAGATTCGCGACACTGCAGGGCGCGTGCTGGGCGAGCACGCAGGCACGCATCGCTTCACCGTGGGACAGCGGCGCGGGCTGGGAATCGCGGCGGGCGAGCCCCTTTACGTCATCGCGACGGAGCCGGCTACCCAGCGGGTGATCGTCGGCCGCAACGACGATTTACTGCGAGCTACGCTCACGGCGAAAGACATGAACTGGGTTTCCATAGCCGCCATTCACGCGCCCATCCGAGCTCAGGTCAAGATTCGCAACAGGCATGCCGCCGCTGAAGCCACCGTCTCACCGATTGAAAGCGACGCCTCGCGCGTCGCCGTGCGTTTCGACGAGCCGCAACGCGCCGTCACTCCCGGGCAGGCTGCCGTGCTGTACGATGGCGATCTTGTGCTGGGTGGCGGGTGGATCGAATAGCGTCTTTTCTCCTCTGGTCGCTGGCCCACGCGCCGCTCGGATTGGCACGGTTTTACGCAAGCCTCCTGGATCTTGCCATCCCCCGGCTGCGGCGCACCGCGATGCGCAATCTGGAGCTCGCCTATCCTGAAAAATCGCGGAAGGAGCGCCGGACGATTGCGGACGAAGTGTTCAACTCCATCGCGAGGCTCATCTGGGTGTTCGCCCGCTTCCCCCAGATCAACGCCCAAAACATTCACAACTGGATCCGTTATGAAGGCCTGGAACACTATCTGGAAGCGAAAAAGGCCGGCCGCGGCGTCCTGTTCGCCACCGCCCATTTCGGCAATTGGGAACTTAGCGCGTTTGCCCATGCGCTCATGACGGAGCCGATGCACATCATGATCCGGCCGCTGGATAATCCCAAGGTGGACCGGTTGGTGGAAGATCGACGCCGGCTTTCGGGCAACCGGCTAATCGTGAAATGGGACGGCGCCCGAGCGGTCCTGCGCGCGCTGCATCAAAATGAGGCGGTGGGTGTTCTAATAGATCAGAATACGTCGTCGCAGGAGGGCGTTTTTGTCGACTTCTTTGGCACTCCGGCTTGCGCCAACACGGCCTTTGCCAAGATCGCGGCGCGGACGGGCGCGGCCGTCATCCCTGGATTCGCCGTATGGGCTGAAGAAGAGGGCAGATACGTTCTTAAATTTCATCCTGCGCTTGAGATATCGGGCGACGCTCGCGAAGACACGCGCCGCTTACATGCCGTGCTGGAGCGGGTTATCCGGGAGCATCCGGGCCAATGGCTTTGGATTCATCGGCGCTGGAAGACACGCCCGCCTGGCGAGGCTGGGCTCTATTAGTGGCCGAAAACCACCAGTCTGGTTTCCCTCGGCCAAAGGGTTTCGCAACAAGTATTTATTTTACAATGGCTTACTCGTGGCATCTGAGATGCATCTACGCTTTACTTGAGAGGCAAGAGAATCATGAAATCAAACTTCAAACTAACCTCGATTGCCGGTTCTGTTTTAGCTCTTTCGCTGGTGGGCAGCCTGCCGGGCGTGGCGCAAAGTGTGAACCAATCCGCGCCGCCTGCGGATCAGTCCGCGCCCCAGCCGCCTGCTTCAAACGGTGGTTGGCGCAAGTTTCAGCCACAGGATCAAGTTGGTGCACAACCTGGTGGGCAACCTGTAGGGCCGCTAGCTGCCGGTGATCCGGCCGGAAATCCTGCGCCGCCCGCGGGCGACCCGCAGGATCAACAGAGTGGACCGCCGCCGCAAGGTGGGCCTGGTCCGGCTCCTTATCCGCAGGCTGGGCCGAACCAGGCTCCGTATCAGCAAAGAAATGCTCCCGCCACTGTCAGCCTGCCGGCGGGTGCCTGGGTGACCGTTCGCGTGAACGAACCGCTTTCGAGCGACCATAACCAAACCGGCGACGCGTTCACCGGCACTTTGCTCGAACCGATCATCGCCAATGGATTGCTCATCGCGCGCCGGGGCGAGAGCGTGACCGGCGTGGTCACCGAGGCCCAGAAGGCGGGGCGAGTAGCGGGCGTTTCGCACCTCAAACTGGAGCTTACGGGTATCCAGCTTGCCGACGGACGCCAGATTCAAGTGAAAACGAAATTGATCGATCGCCGGGGGAACACTTCCTACGGACGTGACGCCGCCGCGATCGGAACGACCACCGCAGCGGGCGCGGCGATCGGCGCGGGCGTGAACGGTGGAGTGGGAGCGGGAGTGGGCGCGGCAGCGGGGCTGGTGGTATCGACTATCGGCGTGATGCTGACGCGCGGCCGGCCCACGGTGGTGGGACCCGAAATTCCGCTGACGTTCAGCATGGAAACTCCGATCTCGCTCGACAATTCGCAGCAGGCTTTCCAATATGCCTCGCAACAGGATTACAACGCGGGTGCCCGGCCGATGGGACCGCGACCGGGATATGGATCGGCTTATGGACCCGGCTATCGTCCGCCGCCGCCCTATTACGGCGGATATTATGCGGCGCCTTATGCGTACGGTTATCCTTATCCATACCCTTACTTCTATGGCCCGTCACTCTATTTTGGGTTTGGCGGACGCTGGGGTTACGGACGCCGCTGGTAAGAAGATCGAATTACGGTGTCAGATTGGGCCTCGCGGAAACCATCCGCTGGGCCTTTTGTTTTTGCGCGGCGACGATCACTTTGCTTCCGAAATTCCTTCGACGCAAGGCAGATTCGCGCAGCTCGTCATTTCCGTTGTCCGGCTTCTTCCAGCGGATGCGTTCCTTCACCGTCATCGCGTCGCCAGGGTGTCGGCTTCCCAGTGGCCGGTAGAGTAACCCGCGTTGTTCTGCATCACCCCCATGCCGTAAAACATGCTCATCATCGAAGGCATTTACGGAAGGCATTCCGGGAGGCAGGCACTCGGCCACGGGATCGTATGGCGAAGAACCAGCGATCGGCGTTTTGCCGATCACTTGCCACTTCGCCTGGTAGACCGGTCCAACTCACTTGGCTTCTCCCAGTCCTTCGGCGCAGGCGAACTCCCGGAGTTCGTCGTTGCCCTTCTCGGGCGACGCCTTGCGATAAGTTTTCACCGTCTGCCAGGGCTCGGTGAGCGCTTTCGGATCGGTAACCGTGATGGCATCTTCCAGCAATCCCGGTTCTTTGAACCGTATACGTTCGTGCACCGTCATCGCGCCGCTATGCGGCGTGAATCCTTCGATGAACGTGTTGTCGCGCAGCGCCACCGTATCCACCACCAGCGTGTCGCCTTCCCAATGTCCCGTCGAATAACCGGCGTAGGTAGGATCGTCGAGCACCTTTTGCGAAGGCTTGCGACCGTCGAGATATACGCGCCGCAATGCGTCGTTCAGCTCACTGAAGAAGGTGATCTTGTCCTTGGTCTGCATGACCTCCATGCCGTAGGCCATGGACATCATGGCCGGCATTCCGGGCGGCAGGCACTTGGCCGTCAAATCGTATTCCGAAGATCCGGCGATGCGGGTTTTGCTGATGGTTTCCCACTTCGCCAGGTATTCGGGCGAGAGCGACGGCTCATCGGGAGTGCGCCCGCGCGATCCATCCGAGAGCGGGGCCGATGCGGTGGGACGCGGCGGCGGTCCTGGCGGCCGGTTCGCCGCGGCAGGAGGCGTGGCGTCTCGAAAGCGGCCGAACGGAGCGATCGGATAAAAGACGCCGGAGAAATCGGGTGGCGTGGTCTGGGCGCCAAGCGCCGCCGCGCTCCCCAAGATGAGCAGTGTTTTATAAAGCTTCATAGCGGTCCTCTATTCCGTCGGAGGGGGCGCATTGGCGAGAATGGCGCCGTCTTCTTTGGTGACGCGCGCGATCAGTCCGGAAGCCGAATCGTCCTTCGCCGGGCTCAAGTCTATGGTGATGGTCTCGCCGGGCTGCAGCGACTTGGGCGTCCAACCCGCCCGCGCCAGGATACCGGGCGGACGGCCTTCCGCCTTCCAATCCACTTTATTGCCCTTGCCGTCGTCCACCGTCAGGATCACCCAAACATGCGGGTTGCTCCATTTGAATTCTTTGACGACGCCCTTTATGGTGATAACTTTGGTCACGTAGAATGCCGAGTTGCTGTGGTGGGCCTGCGCCTGAGGCGGCAGAAACAGCGCCGACCCCAGCACCGCGCAAGCTATAAATGCCGGTACTCTCATGGTTCTAACCTCCGGTAGGTCTCAAGTCGAAGCATATCAGAATCGGCGAAAATCGCGACATTGGCCCGCTCAATTTCGGGACTGCGTCCGGCGCCTGCGCGACGGCCTTTCTCGACCTTGTAAGGCAGCTTGCCGCCGCGGGCTTGGGGGGGCGCCTGAGCGACCTTTGCCAACAAGGCGGGGTCGGCGTCGGAAGCCGAATGCGCCGGCCGCAGGATTTTGAGCGATGGGGCCAAAGCGGCGATCCAGCAGGCACAGGGCATCCGGCGTGTGGCCGGGAGTGAGCGGGACTTCCAACTGCCGGCCGCCCAGATCGATGATTTCGCCATCGTGGACAGTGTGGGATATCGCAAACGGCTTGATCGAATATTTTGCGAAATCGAACCCTGGTGGCAGAGGCGGGCACGCGCCGCTGGGACCGGCATTTTCCAACATGGATGAGTTCGGATGGCCCTCGGCATTGTTGCGCGTAAATGTGGAATCCACCGGCAGGGAAGTGAGACGCCGGACGCGGCTATAGCCGCCCCGCGCCGCTATTCTTCCAGTCCGAACGCAAAAATCGAATTGCCCGACGCGATCGCTATCTGTTGCTTGCCTCCGCCGGTATAACTCACCGGGTTTGCGTTGATCGTCGCTCCCGTCTGGAAGTGCCAAAGCGCGCGCCCTGTGGAGCCTTCCAGCGCAAAAAAATCTCCCTCGTTGTCGCCCGCAAATACCAGATTGCCCGCGGTGGAAAGCACGCCCGCTCCGGCATCCGAATGCAGCTTGAACTCCCACTTCAATTCACCCGTTTCGGGAGTCAGGGCTCGGATGGCGCCCATCGGATCCTCGCCGACGATGGGGCTTTGCCCGCCGCCGTTGAATTGCGCGCCCGGCTTGTATTCCGCATTGCCTTTTCAGGTACACGCCGCCCACATCGCGCGCCGCCACATAAAACAGGTTGGCTTGCGGACTGTAAGAAGGGCTGAACCAGTTGGTGCCGCCACTCAGGTCCGGATATACTTTGGCTCCCTCTACGCTAGGCTCGGAATTGGGAAGCACGATGGGGCGGCCGGAGTCGTCCAGTCCCCTGGCCCAGGTTTGCCTGGCGAATTCTTTGCCCGCCAGAAACTTGCCGGTGTTGCGGTCCAGAACATAGTAGAACGCGTTGCGATTGCCGAACAGCACCGCTTTGTGCTTCTTTCCGCGCACCACCGCGTCCGCCAGCACCGGGATTTCGGTGGAGTCCCAATCGTGGGTGTCGTGCGGAGTGAATTGGAAATACCATTTCAGTTTGCCGGTATCGGCATCGAGCGCGAGCAAACAATCGGAGTAGAGATTGTCGCCGCGGCGCGAGTCGCCGTTCCAGTCCGGCCCCGGATTCCCGGTGCCCCAGAACACGGTGTTCTGCTCGGGATCGTAAGCGCCGGTAAGCCAGGTGGGCGCTGCGCCCACTTTCGCCGAATCGCCGGACCATGTTTCGCTACCCGGCTCGCCCGCCGCCGGCACCGTCCAGAAGCGCCAGGCGCGCTGGCCGGTTTTCGCATCGTACGCGTCGATCAGGCCGCGCACGCCGTATTCGCCGCCCGCGATGCCCACCAGGATTTTGTCTTTGAGCGCCAGCGGCGCGGCGGTGATAGAGTAGCCCAGCTTCGGGTCCGCCACTTCGGAATCCCAGCGCACGATTCCAGACTTGATATCCAGCGCCACCAGATGCGCATCGAAGGTGCCGACGTAAACCATGTCGTTCAAAATGGCCACGCCTCGGTTTACTTGCCCGCAGCAGCCGCGAGCGGCTTTGGCCACTGTTCGCACGTATTTCCAGAGGGGCCGGCCGGTCAGCGTATCCAGCGCCGTCACGCTGCCGCCCGGCTCGCTCACATACATGATGCCGTCGACCACCACGGGCGACGCCTCCACTCGTTCGGTGGTCTGCATCTGATAAACCCAGATGGGCCGCAGATGCCGGACGTTGGCGGCGGTGATCCGATCCAGACCCGAGTAACGCTGCGCGCTGTAGTTGCCGGAATACGTCAGCCAGTTGGCGGAATCGGCCTGACGAAGGCGGTCGAAGGAAACCTGCGCGGAAAGCGGGAGGACGAAGGCTAACAGGAAAATTGCGCGTCTCATTTATGAATTACCCCGTATTTATGAATTACCTCGGAGCGACACCAGATAAGCGATTAAATCGTCCAATTCGGACGCCGAAAATGCCGCTCGAAAACTGGGCATGGGAGATTTTCCGGGTTCCCGCTGCAGCGCTTGCAAGTCCTCTTTGAGGAAAGAGCGCAGACCTCCGTTCAGCTCCAGGATCTGGATGGTGAACGTGTCTTCGTTGATGCGCACGCCGGTGATGTTTGGGCCATCCTCGGTGGTGAGCCGGACCTGTAAAAATCCTTCGGGTAAAGTGGACGCCGGATCCAGAACCGCTGCTCGCAAATGTAAGGCGCTACGGCGCGCGCCGATTTCCGTCAACTCCGGCCCCAGGCTCCCGCCCTGGCCGCTCACGATGTGGCATTGCGAGCAATGTCCCTTGGCTTGATACAACGCCTGGCCGCGCTTGGGATCGCCCGTCACGCTTTCGGAAGCCATGCGCCCCAGGCTGCGAACATAGGCCGCAAGCTGCCAGGTTTCGCGCGTGTCGACGGCGTAACCGGCCGGCATCTCGGTTCCTTTAATGCCATCGCGGATCACCAGGAAGAGCGCCTGGTCGTCCGGCGCGTGCCGCAGGCGGGGCTGCGCCAGCACCGCGCCCCTGCCGCCTTCGCCTTTCGATCCGTGGCAGCGCGCGCATTGTCCCAGGAACAACTGCTGGCCATTTTTCAAATCCGCGGGCGTGGTGTTGGGATTTACTTTGGGAATGACGTATTCCGGATCGAACGGCACCAACTGTGCCGTCGCCGCCAGCGCAAATGAGAAGATCACGCAGACCAGACGCATTCGGCCTCCTTAATTCATGTGAATTAGTGTGAGTCGAGTATAGCATCGCGCCCCATGTTCACCGCCCGCCGATCTGCTGCACGATAGCGCCCACCAAGGCGTTCGGAATGGGGACCGAAAGGTTGTATTGCGCGATCTTCCACTTCCCGCCCAGTGAAACAAGGACGCCGATCCGTGGCACGGGCCCAGGTTCCACGTATCCAGCATTAGCGAACTACCCAGCATTTCGTCGAACCAGGCCGTTTTGCGGTCGGCTGAGAAATCGATATGGCGGTCGTGGCTCAAATGGCGGACTTTGATGGAAGACGGGCGAAGGATCGGGCATACCTATTCACACCCTGACCTCGTGCTTGCGGCGACCGCCCTTCACCATCGACTTAGGGTTGTCACAAGCGACCGCAGCGATTCCGACAAAGCAAGGGTGCCCGTGTTCAACCCGTGGATGCAGTAACCCCGTGTCCAACGAAGGGTCCTTCGCGCAACGTGCGTAAGACAATTTTTGGCAACCCGCGTTGGACGCTGAGTCTAGCGACCGCGTTGGGCGTCGTAAGAAATGAGAATCGCGTCCGAAAATGCGCTAATTGCCAAGAGAGCCGCTCCGGCCGTGGCGAGCAACGAAGCGTCGCCCGCAACCGCGTACTGTTCAAGCGAGGCGCGCCGGAACCCGAAACGACTGCGGAAGCACGACCGCAAACTTGCAGATTTCCAAAACCGCTGTTCTCCAGAATCCCGAGTGGAACAGACCGATAGTAACCATCACCCCAAGAATTAACTGAAGCGCGAGTATCGAAAAAAAGAATAACGTGGCCCTCGAGGAGGTTGTCATTGGAATGTTCCTGCTACTAAGCTTAGACCTGTCGACGCGCCTGCGCCTGCGGCGAGCGAAGCCTGCATGTTGCACAAAGGGTCCTTTGCGCGACACGACTAGCTTGGAAGGTTTCAATGTCTTCGTGGGATCGCGATCAGCAAGCCTCCGCTTATCGCGCGAAGCTGTAATCGTAGCCCGGTTCGAGGAACCAGCCAAATCGATGCTTCGAGGAGGGCCAGAACATAAAGTCCAATGCCGCTTCGCCGCCGAGCGAGTTCCTTGTCACTCCATAGGCCCTCGTATGTATCCACTCCGGGCCGACGCCGAACATAAATTCCATTTTTTCTGAAAGGGTCCACGGCTTCTTGAACAGAAGGTCCGTATCCCATTCTGTCGAGTGACGGCGGAAGAGCGGCGTAGTGCCTGCTTCAATCTCTAGCCACTTCTCGATTGGTGTAAACTCGACCGCGAGGTCCCCGCCGAAGGTTGACCCGCCACCTTTGAGGTCCCGAGATGCGGCTCCGCCAAGCTCGACGATGGCCGCGGACTCAGGCTCTTGCTGGACCGACTGGCCGAAGACGTTTATCCGGCAGCAAAACAGCGCTGCGAAGAAAATGGAATTCCGTGCGCTCATGAACTTCGTTCCAGCTTAAAGGATATAGTCGCTATAGGGTCAAGCGATGAACGGAAAAAGCGGGCTGAGCATTGGAGACTTGGCGAAGGGAACCGGAACGAAGGTGGTGACGGTCCGGTATTACGAGCAAAGCGGGTTGTTGCCGGTGCCCTCCCGAACGGCAGGAAACTACCGGACCTATCGCAGCGAACACATGAGCCGTCTGCGGTTCATTCGCCGTTGCCGAGATTTGGGGTTTACCCTCGATCAAATTCGCGATCTTCTGCGCTTGTCTTCTCGGAAAGATGCAGAGTGCGTAGAGGTGGACCGCATTACGGCGCAGCATCTAGCCGAGATCGAGAAGAAAATCGCCGACCTGAAGCGCCTCGCCAAGGAACTGCGACGTTTTAAACACCTGTTGTCAGGGCAAAGGAATTATCGCGGACTGCCGGATCATCGAGGCGTTGTCGCCGTGCTGCGAAGCAAATTGCTGAAACGTCTCGCAAAGGGTAAGTTCTGCATCATTAGCGGGAGCCGTGTAAACAAAGGGCTTGGCGTGTTGCAAATGTCCTTGCAAAATAGAGAGCATGAAATACGGCTATGCCCGCGTCTAGACGGCACCAAACCCCCGCCTTGCAGCTTGCCGCGTTGAAGCAGGCCGGGTTTAAGACCGTTCTCAAAGACGACGGATGGTCAGGAGCCACTACCAAGCGCTCCGCCCTGCTCCGGTGTTTGAAGAAACTCGAGACCGGCGACACGCTCACAGTTTTGGGAAATTGACCGGCGGGTCCGCAGCTTGCGCGATCGCGGCGTTAAGTTGCGGTCGCTCATGGAGGCGATCGGCACCGACACGCCCACGGGCCGCGCCATGTGGCAGATGACTGGCGTACTCGCCAAACTGGAACGTAGCCTGATAAGCGAACGGACGCGGGCCGGAGTGAAAGCCGCGAAAAGCCGGGGCGCGAACTTCGGGCGCAAGCCGAAACTAACGGCGTTGGAGATTGAGCTCGCTCGGGAGCAGATCGAGCGCGGCGAGGACAGGCGCAAGGTTGCCGGGAGCTTGAAGGTGAACCGGACCACTCTTTACCGGGCACTTGCTGGTTAATGGCCGGGACCGTCATTATTTCATTTCCTCGGAAGAACTAAGTTAGCGGTTCAGGGGACCAAAGGTGTTGGAGGTGATAGCCCCTTACTTTGTGCCACCAAACCCTCAAACGTCTGCGCTCTAGACAATTGCGTTTTAACCTCGCCGGCAAGGTGTGGGATGGGTGTGTCTTTATAGTCCGCGTAACGCATATGAATATGGCGTCCTTAAACAGATCAGCGAAGCCGACTTCGTGTTCTATTACAACGGAGATCGCAAAGGAAAAACCACAATCCCGACCTGTACACGGCCCTTAATGAGCTAGCTCGTCAGCATTGGGAACCTTGTCTGTATTATCCAGAGCCATCGTTTATCCAAAAGCCAGCCGAACCTACTTTCATAATGCGACGGGAGGAGTAAAAAGGGCCAAGGTGCTTGCGAACCTCGGCCCGAAACTTGATCCTTGAACCTGGCGCTACTTCCACTTGGTACGCGCCCGCTCCCCTCCGTCATCAGGCAATCTCGAAAACACTTTCGTGATGTTCTGTTTGCAAAAGCGAGATCACTGGTAACATTAAGGTATGAAGTTCGGGCGGAATGATTTGTGTCCATGCGGCAGCGGAAAGAAATTCAAGAAATGCCACTTTGGACGGCCCCCCGGAATCCTAATTCCTATGCCGCCGCCCATTAGACGAGCAAATCCGGACTCCCAGACTCGCGCGTTATTGGTGTAGCAGCGCAAGAAACACCAAGAGCACTTAGCACTAAACGGCGAGGTCATGCCGATCATGTATGTTCCCGAGGTCTGGGGCAAGCGGCTGGTCGGAGTTGGGTCCGAAATCTATGAGGCTCGCGAGAGAGGAACGTTCACGAACTTCCTCTTTGATTACGGCCTGATCCGGTTTGGCGATGAATGGATTGCCGAACAAAATAGCCTACCGCTAGACACGAAACATCCGCTGTTTCTTATGCACTGCGAAGCACTGGACTTCGTGAGCGCACAGCCCGTGCGCCCCGAAGGCTACGTTACGGTGAAGTGTAGCGGCCCTCTTTCTTTTTGCGAATCGTTCTATTACGATCTGTACACGGTCGCCCACAACGGAAGTATCCACGAAGATTTTATGGACCGCCTCCGAAACCGGGACCAATTCCAGGGCGCGGCGTATGAACTGCGGGTGGAAGCCACCTGCTTAAGAGCCGGATTCAGTACCATACACGAGAAGGCTTCGACAGCTAAGAGAGCCGAGTTCATTGCTGTTCACAGGAAGACAGGTCAGCATATCGCGGTTGAGGCCAAGAGTAGGCACCGAGAGGGTGTCATGGGAAAGGCCCGGAAGTCGCGAGGGTATTCCGAACATTAGCCGTCATGAGTGCGTCATTAACACGATCGCCGGCGCCTTGATCATAGGCGGCGGAGTCTTTTCACTGCTCTATCATCGGCAGACACTCCGAAATCACGATCTTGAAATAAAAAGCATTGTGGAAGCAGCAGCTCTTGACGCTACCATCGCGGCCCAGAGGGCCATAGCCGAGCAGGCCAGCACCAAGCCGCCGGTGGGTTCCGAGCCCTATTTTCATCATGAAGATCACGCGGAGAGTCCAGGTTACGATGAAGGCCGGCTCTTATCGAGGCTGCCCGAAACAACGCCGTTTTTTGAACACTTCGATCGGAAATAACAAAAGATGTGCTCTTGGCCGGCAGCGGGTCCATGACGATCACTGCCCAGCCTAAGGCTGCGAATGGCCGACGCGAAGCGTCGCTGCCTGGTGGAACGGTATGACAAATCTGACAATGGTCCCACCCATTGGATTGTTCTCCAAGTTGATGCGGCCGTTATGAGCCTCAATAAACGCCTTGCAAATGGCCAGC
>Ga0302326_10008886_pt1 | contig 22091 bp, 14 predicted proteins | sample Palsa_T0_3_FD_202264 | JGI IMG/M metagenome (GOLD analysis project Ga0302326, IMG submission 202264) | Peat permafrost microbial communities from Stordalen Mire near Abisko, Sweden - Palsa_T0_3 | ecosystem: Environmental > Terrestrial > Soil > Palsa > Peat permafrost | place: Sweden: Abisko... | reverse complement strand
ACAACCCAATAAAGCGTCAACACCTGGATTTTTGCCCCCATCGTCTGCCCCTCCAATTAGTCTGATAGAGAAACGTCGTTGCTATCAGTGAATACGTATCGCCACGTGGAAACGGGTAGAAGGCGGTAACCGTACGCCGTTGTGAGCATTTCTCGTTTTGGGGGGGCGGGTAGCCTGGCATCGAGTATTCCATCGTTCCGGAAGGGCCGGGACGAGACCGAGCTGCCGGCGCGCGTGAAGGGAGGAAACGGCGAGGCCTGCTGTTACGGCGAACAGGCACCCTTGCTTAGCTAAGCTAGCCGCCGCCGGCAACTACCGCATCTTCATCGCCATGGCCGCGGAGATCCTCATGACTCCCGCGTAGCGCGAGATCACCGTGCTCGACGAAAAGCTGTGTCTGCAAGTTTATGCGCAACGAGTTCTACCAGCGCTTACAAGCAGATTACTTCGCCCAGTTGCATCGCTACTTCGACGACCGGCCCGATCCTGATGGTAACGACCTGATTGCTCCACCGTTGGGCGATCCGCCGTTCTAAAGTCGCCCGACACGTCAACCAATTCAAGTAGTGCCGTTGCGCTGAAATAGAGTCGTCGGGGCGCTGCCCGACGGTTCTCGCGAAGTTTGCGCAGGATTTCTCTGAGGCTCGTTACCCGAAAACCGCGGCCGTTGCGTATTGGTCAGAATCTGGACCCTGTTCACGGCCGGGGATCTTCTCGCGTGCCGTGACGCCGTAGGAGCTCACATGGAAAATGACTGCCCGCAGAAGCAAGCCGAGGAAATTGGCGACGCGGCGCTCGAACTCGGCGCCGGGGCGGAGCGCGATGACTTCATCACGCGCGCTTGCCGTGCCGATGAAAGATTGCGGGAGCGAGTCCTTGCCTACATCCAGGGCGGCGATAGCTTGCGCATCGAGCCTTTGATGGCGACGGCGGAGGCGCCGCGCTGGGAAGGGCGGCAGATCGGTGCCTGGAAACTGTTGCGGCTACTCGGGGAAGGCGCCTTCGGCGTTGTTTATCTGGCCGAACGCAATGATGGCCAAGTCCGCCAGCTAGGCGCCGTCAAGTTCTTGAAAGGCTGCATCAGGAGCCGGGACTTGGAGTTGCGTTTCCTCGACGAGCGACAGGTGCTAGCGAATCTCAATCACCCCTGGATTGTGCGGCTGATCGACGCGGGCCTGAGCGAGGAAGGTCAAGCGTATTTGGTGATGGACTATGTGGAGGATGGCGTACCGATCGACGAGTACTGCCGACTGCACACCCGCACTATACGAGAATGTCTGCAACTATTCTGCCGCGTCTGCGATGCCGTTGCCTACGCCCATCGCAAGCTCGTGGTGCATCGTGACTTGAAGCCCGCCAACATATTGATCGCCAAGGATGGCACGCCGCGCTTGCTCGACTTCGGCGTGGCGAAGATCCTCGATCCTACTCACCGTGGGAGCAATCGCTCCGCCGCGAGCACGCGTGTGGTGATCGGCACGGAGCGCTACTATAGTCCCGAGCAGGCGCGCGGTGAAAGCGTCGATACGGCGAGCGATGTGTATTCGCTCGGCGTGATCCTCTACGAGCTTTTGGTCGGTGCCGATCCGTACGAGCTGCGCCGACGCGTGCACGAGCGGCTCGAAGAGATCGTCTGTGAAGTCGAGCCTATGCCCCCGAGTCGCGCGCTCGCACGCACCGGTGGCGAGGCAGATCCTCGTCGGCGAGAGCTGGACGGTGATGTGGATGCCATTGTCCTGCAGGCCATGCGAAAGGAGCGTAAGCGGCGCTATTCCGATGTGGCGGAGTTTGCGGCCGACATTCAGCGGCACACGCAAAGCTTGCCCGTGCTGGCGCGTCCCGACACGGCAGCTTATCGAGCAAGCCGATTCTTGCGACGCCACCGCGCCGGCGTGCTGGCGGGAGTATCGGTACTGGTGGCATTGATTATGGGGCTCTCGGCAGCTCTGGTCCAACGTGGTCACGCGTTGGTTCAGTCGCACGTTGCCACGGCGCGTGAACTCGCAGGCTACGCCGACCGATTCATGTTCGCCGATCCGCAGCGGGCGCTGTTCCTGGCAATGTTTGCTGTGAAGTCCACGTTCGATAACCACGAGCCAGACGTTCCTGAGGCGCAAATCGCCCTGCACCAGGCTGTCTGGCTCTCCCGTCCCAATCGTGCGTTGCCGATAAAAGATGTCGGGGTGACCGCTTTCAGTCTTGACGGACACAAAATTGCGACGTCTCAGGGAGACCGAATTGATCTGTGGGACGCCGACTCGGGCCGTCAGCTTGCGACGTTCAAGTCTGCGAGCGGCAATGTCTCCGCCCTTGCCTTCGATGAGGGTGGACGGATTGCCACAGGTACTGAGCAGGGGGCAATCATGATTTGGGACGCAGGTCGAGCACATTTTGCCGCGCGAATGCCTGAGGGCTACGTGACACAGCTCGCCTTCAGTCCAGACGGCAAGGAACTTGCGGCCGTCGCGGAAGGCGGTATTCTGAACGAGCATGGACCACGTGGCTGGCAGCATGGCTGCGAAGTCTGGGATGTTCGATCGGGCGCCGCGATATTTCGTCTCGTGCCCACCGCCACCCGCTATTATGGCGTCCGGGACGCTTGGAAGGTCACCGATCCCGACCAGGACGTTCATCGGGATTTCCTCACCAGTTCATCAGGTTATCTAGGGATTCATCTGGCCTGGTTGACAACAGCCGGCGAAGTCGAGCCGGCGCACCGCTTGCTCCTCAGCATTCGCCATGGACTGCCGAGCGAGTGGGATGTGGACCGCAAAACCCGGATTGAGTTGTATGGCCCGCGCGGGACGCTCGGATCGACACCTCCGGCCGAGGTCGATCCAGCGACACTCCTGACCGAATCTTCGTTCGAGATTAAAGCGGTCAGTGACAAGGGCGTGGTGCTGGCAAGCGCGCCAGATAAGGATGTCATCCTAAGACTTCGGACGGTGACGATTCACGGGCCGCCGCAGGAGCAGCATCTGGAGTCGGAATCGACTTGGGAGGCGACCTCGCCGACTCTGAGCTACCAACCATGGCAGAAGCTTTCATCGAGCAGCGAGGCCGGCGGCGGGCGCATTGAGCAGGTCGAGCTCAGCGCGGATGGCCGGCGGGTACTGATGCGATCAGAGGCCAACACCGTGCAGGTATGGGATGTGTTCCCGGAGGCCGCCCTGGTACTCACACTGCCCGCCGCGGATTTCGCACACCTCAGCCGCGATGGCATGCGGGTCGTCACCGTTGACGCTGACGGAGTGCCGAGGATCTGGGAGGTCACGCCCCCGGAAGAGCGACCTCGTGTGCCAGGAAGCGCCATCAGCTTCAGCGCTGATGGACAGCGCATGGCAACGCTGGTCGGGGGGATCCCCACCCTCTGGGATGAGAACGGGCAGCGCTTAAAAACTCTCCAGGTCGACCATCTGGCCAGCGCCGTTGCGTTGAACCGGAACGGGAGTCTGGCAGCAAGCGCGACCGGCCACGGGGCACGCGAGGCGAGCATAGTTTTTGAAGCGGAGCCGGGCAACGAAGAGGTCGCGGTGTGGGATTTCGCGACGGGACGTAAAACGATGGCCCTCGATTTGAAGCCGGTTGCCGCTGCACCAGGCTCGGCGCCCGTGGTCGAGAAGACCAGTATGAGCTGGCCCAAAATCACCGACCTGACATTCAGTCCAGATGGTCACTCGCTGGCAGCCATCGACCCGGAGCACGTCTGGGTCTGGGACGTCCAGACGGGGCATCGTACTTTCTACTGGTACGCAGATTGGCTCGATGACGATCAACTCAGCGACGTGAGCTATTGCCGGCCCACGGTGTCATTCAGCGCCGACGGCCGATCGCTCCTGGTCGTCATCGACGGCAGCGTGAAGGTGTTTGACCCGAGCAGCGGGCGGCAGACTTTCGAGTTGCCCCGAGCGCATGACATCATGTATTGCAGCGCGGCGATGAGCCCCGACGATACGCGGTTGGCAACCGGTGACGTCACCGGCACGCTGCAGCTCTGGAGTGTTCATCCGCTGCGAAGCGTGCTCAGCTTGTCCGCACATCGTGAGCACGTGACCAGTCTGGCATTCAGTACGGACGGCAAGCATTTGGCCAGCGGCAGCCGGGACCAGACCGTCAGGGTATGGAACTTGAACGCTGGCTCGAGTCGCCTGGTGTTCCAAGAAAGTACCGATCGTCTTTGGCACGCTGCCCTTTATCCATCCGACAAAACCGACCCGCTCTTCGGACACGGGTTTGGGTCAAAAGTCGCTTTTAGCCCAAACGGCCGGTTGCTCGCCGCAGACGGCGATGTTGGAATGGACCCTGATGACAACGCCGCTTACATAAATCTGTACGTCCTCGATACCGCGAGGCTGCTCGATCTGGCGCGCATACGGCTAGTGCAGCCCCCATCGTGGTCGACAGAGGATTGCCAGACCTATCTTCACGTGGCCGACTGTCCGGCGCTCTGAAGTTGCGCGCGGCCTCGTCGACGAGAGCACCGTCGTCCCGCTGTTGGCATCGTTTTGCTCATGGCCACTGGACGAAGTTACGTGGAAGATTCTTGTTAGCTGCTTTGGCCTGGCTCGCTTCGGCCGGTCGAATCCTGCGCGTAGCGGGCTAGCTTCGCGCGCGCTTTGCGAAACTCTTTAGTCACCGTTTCCGAACTGCAACCAAGCAAGCTTGCGGTCTCCTCCTCGGTACAGCCCGCGAACAGCCGCAACCGCACGATATTCGCCTGTCGCTGGATGATGGCCGCCTTCTCTCCCTGACCTTGATCACGCTCGATGCGCTCGAGCAGTTGATCGATGAAGACTGCCTGCTCGACCCGTTCGGGCGTCAGCACCGACCAGCCGCCGTCCAATCGATCGGCGATCTGCAGGCCCGCCTCCAAGCCTCGTTCCAATGACTCGGACCGATTGCCCGCCCGGGACCGGTACTGCCGCCAGTAATCGATCAACAGGTTTCCCATGGCTTTGGTGACGTAAGCGACGAAATGTCCCGCCGATTCCCAAGTGAGTTCCTCGTTACGATTGGCAAACAAGCGAACCCAGAGATCGCTGAGAAGTCGCGTCGCATGCATGCTGTCGCCCACCGACCGGCGTGCGATCTTCATGCGCGCAAGCTGCTTCAGCTCATCGAACATCTGCACGAAGATCTCCTCGCTCGATTTGCCAGAGGTGCGCAAATCTGAAAACAGCGCGGAGACCCTTTCGAACCACTCACTCCGAGAGCCACTCCCCACGGCGGTTCCATCTGTACCTAACATAATGTCCCTATTGCTTGTCGTCACCGATACCGGCCATCGCAGCAACTATCATGCGCTAAAGCCAGCCTCAGTGCCAAATTCCCAACGCTTGGGCTAGTGGGATTACCCGCATCACGCGGGAGTTACGTACTACCCGATAGAGGCAGTCGATTTTCATCTCGACTATGCGAATGAGCGACCGATGCAGGCAAAGATCACAGGGTTGGCGTTTTTCTGGTTTATCGCGGATCTCATCGCCACACAGTTGGCCCCGACCGGTACAGATCGTGCTGGGGACGATCGTCCCGGCGGTCACCTGGCTTGCATAGGCTCTCTCGTCTTGTCGGTAATCCTGGGGAGCGATGGCTTCGACCACTTGTCTGTCGGCTTCGCGCTGGCGCTGCCGGGCTGGCTGCTGACACGGTTCGTGTTAGATTGGCGGCGATCGTGGCTTTCAATATGGCGATCGTTTGTATTCCGATCCTCCCGCTGCTATGGAAAGTGCATCGCAAGGCCCAATCCTCAAATTCCTGAGTCACAGCAGCGACATTTGCATGCGTTGTAAGTCTGGAAAACTTCCCAGTGTAGTGAGGAACCTAAGGCGTCCGCCGGATATGTCCGCGCGTTGGGATTCGAGCTACAAGTTGCCATCGGCCGCGAAAACCCGTGTTCGGGATCCCGCCGTCGGAACTTCCTTGCTTCGAAACACTGAACGGACTCAGCGAACGCAATGTTGACGCAACCCTCCGAAGATCCCGGCACCCCTGGACCGCCGATGGGCGGTCCAGCGGTCGCTCGCCGAGCACCCGAGTGGCGGGGAGTGCTGATCGCAGTGTCTGTCGCGGCCGCGTGCTTGCTTTATTTGAGCTTGCCGCACGTGCTGCGCACCTGGTATGGGTCGGATTACTCCACGGCCCTTCGACGGGCGCGCGAGCTCAATCAGATGCTGAGTCGCAAGATCGACTCCATCGAAAAGAGTCTTATCGATTCCGTATGCGTTAATGGCGATCTGCATGGTGGCAAGGATCTGCCACCGCCGGGGCCTGAGCAGATCAAGGCGCCGCCCAACAAAGGGCCGACGCCAGTCTCTAATCTCGCGGAGTACCTGCGTCAAAGGGTGGTGATGGTTCTAGTACCTCAACCCAACGGGAAGTTAGCCTTGGGTAGCGGGTTTTTCATCGGCCCTCGCACTATCGTCACCAACAACCACGTGATAAAGGACGCGGCAGATGTCCTCGTGACCAACAAAACGCTGGGCAAGGTGACGCCCGTGAGGGTGGTTGCGCACACAACTGGAACAATCGCGGATGGTGCCGCTGACTTTGCCGTTCTTGAGTTAGCCGACGGCGCAGCGGGGCCTGAAACGCCGATGGCGCTCAGCAACGCAGCTGACGCGCAGCAGTGGATCGTAATCGCGGGTTATCCGGGAACGGCAATGGGTCTCGATGCAAACTACCAAAAAATGATAGCAGGTGACGCAGCTGCCATTCCCGGTCAGACCCAAAGCACTGGGCACATCAATCTGCCCTTGATGGACCAGACACCGCCGCTTCTCACGGTGGACACGGCTATCAGTCACGGCAACAGCGGGGGTCCGGTGGTGGATCAATGCGGCCGGGTTGTGGGCGTGGCATCGGCAGAATCCTCCGCCCGAATGGAGAATGATTTCGACAAAGCATACGTCGCTCTAGCCTCGGCCGGCCTTATGCAATTCCTGGACTCCGTGCACGTGTCGTACACAAAAGCAGATGCCGATTGTGCTGCATCGCCCCGCGGCGAAAGCACAGGGGACGGCTCAGCAGCCGACAAACCCGCCGCTCACGTCGGAGGCGCGCCATGAGCACCCTGATCGCAACCCGATCCTCTACGGGGTTGCGCGCGCAAGTCGCGGGCGGGCGATCTGTGCTCGATGTCTTTCAGCCGATCACCCATCATCTGAGGCGTGTACTCTCAGATGCTCATGCCGATCTTTTCACAGAGCCCAATACTAACGGATTCGGCGGCGAGGTCGATTGGTACACGCCGCTCGAAACGGAGGGCGGCGTTACATCGCTTCGCGATCTAGAGGAGCCGCGGCGAAATGCGGTGCTTCGTCGACTCGGCGGGCTGAGTAGCGATATCCGCGCGTGTGCCGCGAGTCTGACCATTTCACAGGAGCAAGGCGAACGGGTATTGGGCCAGCTGCTGTTGCTCGCAATTGAAGTACCCGGCGAGGATTGCGTCTACGCGATCGGCGAGCAACCGCTGCTGATTTTCTGGGGGCATCTGCGCGATGTAGCGGCACCTGAAAGCGGCATCATCGACCGAATGATCGCGCGTTTGCCACCAGAGCCGCCCGCTCCGCCACCACTAGCTGAGGCTACGCCACCTGAACCACCGCCGCCGTTGTCAGGTCAGCGGCCGCTACCCGAGGCTCTACCTCCGCCACCGAAGCCGGCGCCTGGCCCTTCTGAGAATAGTGACGTTGAACGCGCACTGCTCAATCGCTGGCTGGTGCCCACGCTGTGGACCGTTTTCGCAGCGTTATGTGTGGCCATCGGCATTGAGTTGCTGCAAGGATGCGGCGTTGGCTGGCCGAGCAGCACCGGATCTTTGTTCCTGAATTATTGTCCCGTGCCGAGCAATTCGACTGCGGCTGAATTGACCGACTTGGAAGCGCAGAATGCCCAGCTGCAAACGCAACTCGACCGACTGCTTGGGAATGTCGCCGGGCGGCGTCAGCAATGCTCAACGAACGCCCACTCCACCCAAAAGCCGAACCTGGAACTCCACGATTGTAAAGGCGATGAGTGTCTCGCCGCGCTGCAGGGCTGTTGGGCAAACGAGACCACCCTGGTCTCGTTAAAGCCTGACCGCACACCAGACCCGGACACCACGGAACCGGCCCACCAGCAATGGTGCTTTGATGCGCACGGTCACGGCACGTTTACCCTGAAGACTGATAGCGGTAAGACATGCAAAGGGAATTCCACCGCTCAGAGCAAAGGGCCGGGGGCGACGCTTACCGTGGAGCAGCAGGAAGGCGCAACCTGCCAGAAAGGGGGTAAGTCCAATGGCTTCATTCCAGAGGGTTTCACGTGCACCACGAACCCAGCGGGTGCTACGGTGTGCCGGTCCACCCGGGATGGACAACAGCACACGCTGCTTAAGGCGAAGCAAGATGATATCTGAGCGAGAAGACTCAACATGCTAAAGACACTCGCACCGCTGCGGTCCTTGACAATTCTCGTCCCCTTCAGCGGGATCCAGTTCTTGGACTTCGGATTTAACGTTGAACGTGTGCCGAGGTCGGTCCGAAGTTTCCATGAGATGTCGACCCCTGAAGGATTGACGTTATTCAGCGTGGAAACAGACCCCCAGACCGGAGATGCATTGCATCCCGCGACGGGGACGCGTCTAGATGAGCAATCGACCTACACGTGCGGCTTTCGCGACTCGCTCGGCATGTTCCTCGACAAGTGGGTGCCGCTTCCTGTGTTTCGCTTGCTTGGACTTTCAAAAGAGGGCGCGGAGGTATTCGACGAGGGACCCAGCAACTGGGCCCGTCTGTATGTGACCGCACTGCCCGAGCCCGACCCACATGGCAATACGCACCGAGTTGTTGTCGCGTTCGACACGAACTTGGTGCCACGCCCGAGAACATCGGAGGCCGCATACGTCGCGCCGACGGTGCAAGACGCGGAGACAGAGCAGCAGTTCGCACTCGCTCATTCGAGTTCGGATTTATATTTTTTCTTGGGCGAGTCGTGGCTCAACGAATGGCTGGCCGCCATGTTGGTCGAATATCAAGCAGCAAGGGGCCGACAAGCTCGCGGCCCGATCGATCCTGCGGCGCCAAAACTTGAGCATGCTGCCCGTTACTGGACCTTCTTGGACATAATCGCAGCGGCAATCAACTTGCCACGCATCAGGCTCTGCGACACGGTGTCCGTCGAACGCAGCTATGTTCCGATTCAGGTCAATCTTGTACTGGACATCGGCAACAGCCGCACCTGCGGCATCTTGATCGAGTCGGACCCGGACGACAACGACCGGCTCAACTTGTCCAAATCATACGTCTTGGAATTGCGGGATTTGACACGACCAACGCATAGCTATTCGCAGGCGTTCGAAAGTCGCATCGAATTTGCACGGGCGAGCTTCGGCCGCGACGCCATCGCGCGCCGCTCCGGCCGCAGCAACAGTTTCTATTGGCCAAGCGTCGTACGCGTCGGACCGGAAGCCGAGCGCCTGCACTCCGCCTCAAAGGGCTTCGAGGGTGCGACGGGCCTCTCCAGTCCGAAACGCTATCTTTGGGACCGACGACCGCTGAATCAGATATGGCGCTTCAACGGCATGAACACGGAGGGCGCGCTCGAGCCACCGGTCTCCGGTCCCATCATGGCCTTTGTCAGCGAGGAAGGCGAGGTGTTGCGCCAGAGCAAACGACCAGCGACCTCCGCGGTCAGGCCTAAATTTTCTCGGTCGTCGATGTTCACAATGATGCTGACGGAGATTGTCCTGCAGGCACTGGTGACGATCAACTCGCCACAAACGCGCAGCCGTCAACGTCACGGCGAAGTGCCACGTGAGCTGCGGCGAATCACGCTCACTATCCCCCCAGGTATGCCCCTCGCAGAGCAACGGATTCTGCGGCAACGCGCCACGGGCGCCATCAAGTTGGCCTGGGATGCGCTGGGTTGGCTCGATACGGAATTGCGGCTGCCACCCGAGCCGGAACTTCAGATTCACTGGGATGAAGCAACCTGCACCCAACTCGTTTATCTGTACACTGAGCTGACGCGTAAGTTTCCAAGTGCGCCATTGGACATGATAGAGACGCTTGGCAAGCGACGCCCCCAGGGATTAAACAACGCAGATCCGACACTTCGCATCGCCAGCATCGACATCGGCGGTGGGACGACGGACCTGATGATCACGGGATATGCCGTCGAAGATCGCAGGGCAATCGTCCCGCACCAGTTTTTTCGAGAGAGTTTCAAGGTAGCCGGTGATGACATTCTCGAGGCCGTCGTAGGCCTCCAAGTCCTGCCTTCGATTGAACGTCATATGAAGACCTGCGGCGCCGGGAGTGCCAAGGAACTCATACGCGGATTCGTCAGCAGCGACCGCGGTAACCAGTCGGTGCAGGAACAACAGCTGCGCCGGCAGTTCGTCACCGAGCTGGCTGTGCCGGTCGCACTCGCACTCATGCGCGCCTGCGAACAAACACCGACAATCAGCGAACAGTCCGCATATACCCGTGAATTCGGCAGCTTCCGAACACCGAGTGAGCTGAGGGGCCAAGAGGCAGCGGCGCATCTCGAAGCGATAGCGGCAGAAGCCGGAGCGAAAGATTTCAAGCTCGACGACGTCCCCGTCCTTGTCAATGTGGATGCCATCGCCGCCACGGTCGCCGCGACCATCGCCGATTTCCTCGCCCATCTGTGCGAGGTGATTCATGCCTACGACTGCGACGTCCTGCTGCTTTCGGGGCGCCCCTCACGACTGGCGATCATCCGAGACCTCGTTTTGGCCAACATGCCCGTCCGGCCAGATCGTCTCCTGCCAATGCACCAATACCGCGCTGGTGATTGGTACCCCTTCCGCGACGCATACGGTCGCATCGACGACCCTAAGACGACGGTGGTTGTCGGTGCGATGCTTGCCAACCTCGCAGAAACTCAAATAGAGGGGTTCACAGTCCTGACCAGTCGTCTCAACATTCGTTCGACGGCGCGTTTTATTGGCGAGATGGAGGGGGACCAGATTCCGAATCGCAATCTGCTGTTCTCTGATGTCGATCTGGACAGGCAAAGCGGCAAGGATCCGGCTGGTCAGCTGCGCTTTTATTCGCCAATTACGATTGGTTTTCGGCAGCTGGACCTGGCGCGCTGGCCGGCGACGCCACTCTATTACCTTGATTTCCGCGACGACGAAGGCGCGCGCAGCAAGCGACGGCCGCTCACCGCAATATTGGAGCGAGCTACGCCGGATGCCGAGGATGAATCGTCCAAAGAAGATTTCAAGATCACAGAACTTACCGATGCCGAGGGTTCTCCGATGCGTCCCAGTGAGTTGAATCTGAGACTTCAAACGACGATGAGTGCCGATGGATACTGGCTCGACACTGGCGCCATCTCGACGCAATCATGAACAAAGAAACATTGGCGGAAGAATGCCGCAACACTGAGAAAGCCGCGAGCACCGCCCTCGCCTGGTTGGCCGACAACTCGAAGTTGGTGAGGCAGGACGGGCCGGTGCTCGCTCGAGACTGCCGCAGATACTTGGGCACCGCGCGCAGGTTGACGTCGGCCGTCGAGCGACCGATGTGCGTCGGGGTCTTTGGGCCGAGCCAATCGGGTAAGTCCTATCTCATTTCTGCGCTGGCGCGTGTTGGGACCCGCCCATTGATCGCTGAATTCGATGGATTGGAAGGCGGCATCGACTTCGTTCGGCAGATCAATCCGGAAGGGCAGAACAAGGAATCCACGGGACTGGTCACGCGGTTCAGCATCCGCCGGCAGAAGACTCCGGCCGGTTTTCCTGTAGCCATGCGTATATTGTCTCAGACGGACTTGGTCAAAATACTCGGCAACGCATATTTCTCCGATTGCGACTTGAGCGAGGAAGAAATACCGGCAGCCGCCCAGATCGCGGAGCTGCTGCAAGCGGCCTCCGCCTCCGCAAGACCGGCGCCCGTGGATCCGCTCTGCGAAGATGACATATTCGATCTGCAGGAATACTTCGAGCAACGATTCAAGAGTGAACCGAGGATCAAAGCGCTGCAGGCGAGCGGCTACTGGGCACAAGCCGCAGAGCTCGCGCCACGTCTACCGTTGCAGGAACGCGCCAAGCTCTGGGCGCTCCTCTGGGGTCAAGCGGGAGATATCACGGGTCTTTACTCGTCTCTATATACATCGCTCGAGCAACTTGGATTCGCCGGCACCGCCTACTGCAGTCTCGATGCCTTGGTTACGATGGAGGATGGACAGATCCTGCGACGCAAGGATTCGATCATTGACGTCGATACCCTGACCGGATTGGGTAACAGCGGTTCGGCAGCTTTGGCGATCACCGCACCGGGTCGCGCGCCCGTCAGCCTCCCGAGAGCCAACGTCACCGCTCTCGTTGCCGAAATCTATATCGCTATGCGCGAGCGGCCCTGGCCATTTTTCGAGCACACCGATTTGCTGGATTTTCCGGGGGCGCGCAGCCGCGAGATCACTCCGGTGAAGTACCTGAAAGAGTCGGCTACGCTTGAGCGCCTCTTCCTACGAGGTAAGGTCGCCTATCTGTTTCAGCGCTACTGCGCCGAGCAAGAACTGACGAGCATGCTTCTGTGTATCGGACCCGGTAATCAAGAGGTGCGCACGCTGCCCGGTATCGTGAAAGAATGGATCGACACGACCCACGGTCCCGATGCCAGCACGCGAGCCCAGAACCAGACCGCGCTATTCCTGGTTCTCACGAAATTGGACGCAGAGTTTCAGGAAGGAGTTGGAGCCGGCGGTACGCAAGCCCGATGGAGCGCGCGACTCGACACTTCCCTTTTGGGATTTTTCGGCAACGTTCACGATTGGCCCAGTCAGTGGCACCCCGGCCAAGCATTCAACAATACTTACTGGCTGCGCAATCCGAATTTCCTGGCAAAGCACATTCTCGAATATGGACCGGAACCTACCCGAACCGAACTCGGAGTCAGGCCGAGCGAATTGCCGCGCTTGGCTGATGCGCGCGAATCCTACCTCGCCGACAAGGTGGTCAAGACCCACTTCGCGGATCCCTCGCGCGCATGGGACGAAGCGTTCCGCCTAAACGACGGAGGCGTAAGCTATCTTGCAGAGCGCCTGGCACCGGTCTGTAATCCGAACATCAAGCTCACGCAGATTGCCACACGGTTGCGCAGTCAAAAACTCGCAATGCACCAACGGCTCGCCCCTTATTTCGTCAGCGGTGATCTGGCCGAGCAACGTGCGGTACGTATCGCTCGCGCGGAAGAGGTCGTGAAGGCCCTGACGGTGTGCGCCAATGCGCGTCGATTCGGCAAATTCATTTCCGTCATGCAACTGCCCGGCAGTGAAATCGAGGATCTCTTATACAGAGTCAAAACGGAGGCTGATCTTGGCAGCGACGTGAACGTCGACACGTTGGGCAGCGACCGGGAGACCCGATACGCCGAGGCGATCGTCACTTCATGGCTGCAGCGCCTGCGCACCCTTCCGGAAACTCCCGCTTTATGCCGCCACTTCTTTCTTGCGCAAAGCAATGCGGAACAAGTGGTGAACGAACTCGCCGCGGGTGCGAAACGCCGCGACCTTCGTACCGAGTTGAGGAATCGGCTACGGGATGCTCGCACGATTCGCCGACCCATGCGTGATTCGATCGCGAGGCCGGCGCTGATCGCAGCTGAATGTGTGAACAAATTTGTCACGTGGCTGGGTTTTGATTCTGACGTGGTGGCTCACGATCGTCCGCGGGTGGGCATAGGCTCCGAGTCGAGAGATATTTTCGCGCCGACGCCGGTCATCACAGGAATGCCGTCGCTCGGCACGCGTCCGGAACGCCATGACCTTCGCTTCGCCGAAGACTGGTTCGGCGCTTATCGCGCGATGGTCGACAGCAATGCCATGGAGCATAGCGGCCAGCTTGTCGATCTCGAACAGAATCGGCGTTTGGGCGAGGTCATCGCCCTAGTCGATGCGCAATGACGCCGTCCACGGGAAATCTGCAGATCACCGTGTTAAAGGATGCCCAGCGCCGGCCGGGACATGCAGTTCTGCGTATCGTGGGCGTGGAGCACGCACTCTTGAACGAAGCCTTCACGATTCGGCGTACTGACGAGCCGGGGTCGCTGTCGGGTACCAATTGGCCCGCTGGACCCCGCACACCGCTGAGCAGCGAATGGCACGAGGACAGTCAAACCCTCGAGTTGGTTGTCGGGCCAGACGTGGTCAACCCGGTCGTCGGAGGAACGCCCGTCGTCATCCGCCTATTGGGTCTCGACAACCGCGAAGCCGCAACTCTTTGGCCGGACGGATTGGATTTGTTGGTGCCCAATAATCTTCGGCGCGCCAAGGTTCCCAAGGAAGTGGCCATTCCGATAGCAGGTCTGGAAGATGCCCGAGGTAGCCCACCGCGCCTCCAAAAGCAGAAAGAGGAAGAGCGTGCCCGGCAACAGCTCGCCCAGGAGGAGCAGGAGCGCGCCCGCCAAAAGCTCATCGAAGAGGAGCAGGAGCGCACTCGGCAAAAGCTCATCGAGGAGGCGCAGGAGCGCGCTCGGCAAAAGCTCGCTCAGGAGGAGCAGGAGCGTGCTCGACAACAGCTCTCCGAGCAAGAGCAAGAACGTGCGAAACGAAAATTCGTGCAGGAAAAACGAGAGCGCACGACACGAAAGCCGCTCGATTGGAAGGCATACGCCAACCCGCCCTTCATTATCGGGCTCTGTACCGTGTTGACTGTTCTTTCCGTGGCGATTTGGCCTATTACATATCCAAGGCACGACAGCTCGCCGTCGCCTCCGCCTCCTGTCCACAAGCCAGACGATCCCCCTGCTAGAGAGGATCTGACATTCTATGGCAACGTCAGCCGCTACATTTTCTTGGCGCGCCGCCCAGCCAATTGTTCCGATAACCCCAGCGCTGATTGGGACACGGCGATGAATCACGCCACCAAAGAAGAGGCGGACTTTTTGCTAAGGTGCGTATACTGGGGAAAAGATCAAGAATTGGCGAGAAAGGCAAGGCAAGCGTTGGACGATCTGTTCGATCTAGAGTACATCAACGATCCAAGCATAAGGGCGCCGATCGGGCGGGATGACGGGCCGCTGCCCTGACTTCGAGGGGTGATTACCAGACTTGATGTCCATCAGCCCGCTCCAAGTGAAGTGACCCGCTATCATCCCAATACGTGACGGGGCCTGCATTTTCTTCAACTGTCCAAGGATCGTCAGTCAGTGGCCGGACAAGCCTGGTTCCGGCTCGGCACCAACCAGCATCGGCACTTCCTCAATACGGGGAGTGCCAAGGGACGAAGGCGTTTTTGCCGGGCTTTCCAACTCGCTGTCAGTAGAGCTCGGTCGCTGCGGCTCTTCCGCTGGAATATCCACTTTGTCCAGAGCGGCGGACCCTTCGTCCGTCCGCTCGGCCACATGCATCGCTCGCGGATCCAGTCCTTGGGACGCTGATATTCTTCGGTCGAGAGGAGCACCACATCGTCGCGGCCATGGCTGGTCATTATCACGCCTCGCGATGGGCGAGGCCGCGCAGGCGGCCAAATTGTGGCTGAAATTCGCTCTGGGGCACTCGTGCTGCGGACGTCATAGATACTGTCTTTTTGTCAGTAAAGATAATACACGGATCTTATCCAATCGCCGTTGCGTGTTTTATTCCTTTCCACCGGCCGTTACGTAGGTTCAAGGCAATGGAGCCTCGTCGTCCAATCCTACGCATGCTAGGGTGTCGGACATCGCTCCTCGTTCAAATAGGTCTTGCATTCAGCGGGCGACAGCGGTAGCGGTGAATTCAATCGGTACCGTGCCAATCGCAGCAGGTCGTCATCTTCAAGCGTATACAGGTCCTCACTTTCCCCTGTGGGCGAATCGACCGCCAACAGCTTACCGTCGCGACTGAACATGACGCGGTGTCCGAAACCGCTTGCAACATTCGAACCCTCGTCAGTCGGATCAAAAAGCGTTGAATTGGTCGGATGCCACGCCCGGTCCAAGCGATTTTCGAGGACCAATAACGGCGCCAGGGTGTTTACATCCCATACTTTAACGCTGCTGTCGTTCTCGCTGCTCTCCAATCCGCTGGTGGCTAGGCGACGACCGGCATCATCGAACGCAACGCTGACAATTGCCAGTCGGTGTGCCTTCGCGCGGTTGAGCTGACGTGCCTGCGCAGTTTCCCAGATTTCTATTTCGCCATCTTCCGTTCCCATGACTAATCGTTGCGCATCGAGGCTCAACGCGGCGCTGCAATACCGACGCTCTGCGGTACTCTTCACGACCATGCGCGTCTCCTGGTTGGCACTGCGCCGAAGCGTCGCCACGCCCTGGAGCATCGTCAAGAAGTAGCGCCCGTCCCCACTAAATGCCAGCGACGCTCGGCACTGTCCAGACTGCCATAAGGTTGAATCACTACCCTGTTGAGCGCTTTCGTCGAGCATCCACAACTGACCGCCGGTCTTGAGGTCCCAAGCGATTACGCCGCCCGCAACCGTGGTGAGAATCTCGGGCTTCGACGGATTGAACGCGAGAGCCGGAAATTGCGGAGCAGAATAGTTGGATTGGAACAACCTGCGTTGGCTGTGAACATCCCAAATTTCTAGCCCACTTGCAGTAGCGCCGGCCAGAGTACGGCCATCGGGGCTAAGAGCAATGGAAATCATTTGGGGAGCGAGCAGAAGCGTACCTAACTTTCGACCCGTCCGCGCGTCCCATAGTTCAATGCCTTCGTTCAAAATCGATGCTACGGTTTCTGGTTCGCCGCCATATATCGCCGCCCTCCCGGGTATGCGTGGGAGCTCCTGAGCGGGATGCATGTCCCAAATCTTGACGACATGATTCTCATCGATCGTCAGCACTCTGCGCCCGTCGGGGCTGAGGCTTGCCCGTTCAGCAGTTGTGCTCAACAGCTCGTTTGGTCCGACTTGGAGATCCCAGACCTTGACATGGTGGTCGGCCCAAGTCATTGCCCGCTGTCCGTTCGCGCTAAATTGTACGTCGGTTATGACGTTGTCGTCCTGGAGACCGCCGACTTCTTCGAACTGCTGTCCTCCCTCTGCAGTCCACACGCGTCGTTCTGTTGGTGTCCAAACGGTAGTGCCCGCGGGAGGGCGCAGTCGCCAGATCTGGACCCCTTCAAAGATCGAGGCTACGTTGTTGCCGTCAGTGCTGAATCGGCTGCGGACCTCGTCATCCCAGCCACTGCCGATTCCGATCTGCCGTGGATCGAGCGATAAAACCGCGCTACGTTGATTCAGGTCCCACTCAACCGCTTGGCCACGAATACCATTGAGCAACAAGTAATGAGTTGAATTATCGCTGCTCATCGCCGCGGCCCAGGCGATCGAGAGGCTCGATTGGTCGGTCCCGCTTCTCGAACGGTCATCATTGGTCAACAGGGAAAGCAGCTGCCTTCCTGTTTTCGTATCCCAGACCTGGCAACGGCGCCGGCCCACTACGGCAACTTGCGTACCCTCCGGGCTGAGCGCTAGACGTCTGATCGGCGCATCGCCACTATTAAGCGCCAACAAGCGAGCGCCCCGCCTATCCCACAGCTCTACGACACCACCAGCCGTGGCAGTTGCCACTGATCGATCGTCGGCAGCTAGCGCCACACGGTCGAGCGCGCCCAGCCGTGAATGAATCGAGAGCTGGTGTTGTCCGGAAGGGGCGTCGTAAAGCTCGACCTGATTGGAATCGATCATGGCAACCCATCGCCCATCCGCGCTGAAAGCGGCATCTACCGCGGGAGACGGCATGGTGCGCGTGGCGTGCGCACGCCAAACCGCCTGATGCAATGCGTTCTGTGCGGCGGGCACCGACGGATCTCCCGCACGATAAGTCGACTCAACGGCATAAATCGCGAGCTGCAGCCCCCGAGCCGGGTCATTCGGCAGCATCTCCATGGCGTGCGCCGCCAATTCCCTCGCCCTCGAGATATGCGTCTGTTGCAGCGCCTGTGTCCGTTGATAGAGCGCGACACTCATCCCAATCAACAGCGCAATTGCCACCACGCACGCTGCAATCACGGGCAAGCGATTGCGTCGGAGGAATCGGCCCATCCGGTAGCGGACGGTGTCCGGTCGCGCCGTCACAGGAACATTCGTTAAATGACGTCGTAAGTCCTCAGCGAACGCTGCCACACTCGGGTACCGCCGATCTTGTTCTTTGCGCAACGCCTGTAGCAAGATGGCATCGAGGTCTCCCTCGAGCTGTTTACGCCATCGCTGTCGCGGCATATTCGCAGCCCAGGCCGGGGCGTCGGATGGCGCCTTGTCCGGCAATCGCATCACGGCTTTGCTCGGCGGAATAGGTTCAACCGTACTAATGACTCGTTCCACATTCTCGCGTGCCCGCCGTGCCAGATCATACGGATCTGTACCGACGAGCAGCTCATACAGAATGACCCCGAGTGAGTAGACGTCGCTGCTAGCACCGATCGGTTCACCTCGCGCCTGCTCGGGGCTGAAATACCGTTCAGTACCAAGTAACGCGTGCGTAGTGTGTGCGTGGCGATCGCTGCCACGGTGAACCGGATCAAGGATCTTGGCGACGCCGAAATCCATCAATCTTGGTGTGCCGTCCTTGGTGATCAGCACATTGGTGGGCTTTAGGTCGCGATGCACGACCAGTTGGCCGTGCGCGTACGCGACCGCCTCGCACACCTTACAGAACAACTCCAGCCGCTGGCTTATGCTCAAAGCATTCTGGTCGCAGTAGACGTCTATCGGCAGGGCATCCTCGATATACTCCATCACCAGATAGGCTTGCCCCTCTGCGCTGACTCCAGCGTCGATGAGGCGAACGATCCCCGGATGATTAAGATTAGCGAGCACCTGGCGCTCATCCAGGAAGCGCAAATCCAGTTCGCGGCTTCGCACCGTTCCTTTTAGGAACTTGATCGCACCGAGCTGGCGCACCTGACCGTCATTTCGCTCGGCCAAATACACCACACCAAAGCCGCCCTCTCCCAGAAGCCGCACTAATCGCCAGCCGTCAATTTGCCGGCCAATGTAATCGAGCGGTGGAGTCTCACGCACCAAGGGTTCGATCTGAATGCCCTCGCCGCCTCGGATGTAATTCAGCACAAGCTTCTTGAGGGTCTGGTCCGGTCCACAGGCGTCGGCGATTAAGCGTTCACGCTGCGGACCGGCATCCAGATCGAGCGCGGCCTCAGCGATCTGTTCCGCGCGTGCTCGAAGAGCATCGTCCTGCATGGAAATAGTCAACCGCTTGGTGTGAGGCGCCGCAACTGGCGCGCCGATCGCAAGGTTTGATATCCGACGATGAACAACAGAATCGCCATTACGCACAGCTCCACGCGACTCGCGAAGGTGTGTCTCGGCGCGTGCGAAGTCTCCGCCAAGAAGACCAGAGCGGCAGCGGCCGCTTCCAGCCACATGACAATGAGTGCACCCACGGCAGCGCGCACGGAGTTTTGCGACCAGAGCTTGCGAGCAATAAAGCCACAGATCGATGCGCCGATTAGGGATCCGACCTTCGTGGCAGCTCCGGCCGTGCCGAACAGTACGAGGATATGCAATACCGCCAGCGATCCACAGGCCAATGCGCCGGCTTGCACCCATTGGCGGTAACGAATTCTGGACCGATCTTGCGGGTTGCTGGGTGGCAGGCCGCAGCTGTAGGGCGCAGAGCCATTGGCGCCGCGAGGCGCAGCCATGCCAAAAAAAGTTGCTTTGAGCTTAGTCAAGCCGCGCGACTCGCTGAGAAGATGACCACAATGCGTGCAGTACACGTTGTTCTCCTTAGGTCAGATTTTAGCCGGCGACACGCGAAGATGCCGCTAACAACTCGAGGGTGTGTGCCGCGATCCGATCGGGTGCTGTACGCAAGGCCTGACGTATCTCCATCAACACGCGGCCTGCCCAGTTCTCTCCGGTGCCGTCCGGGCCGGTTCCCCAAAAGGCATCGTGCGGCGAATCCTCAATCAAGTCTGCATTGCCTGTTGCCAACAACCTTGCACCCAACGCAGGATGCTGAGTGAACTTGGAAAAATCCGCTCGCCGCATGATCTGCAACTTAGCGCCCATCCAATCCGGCCGTGGAAGTTCATTGTTCTTTCGGAACCAGGAGTGCTTCGCCCGAGCGCCGCCGGAACGGGGATCTGCGGCAAGCCTCTTGGCCTTGCCGGGCGTCGGCGCCTGCCGGATGGCCTCGCGATAAGCATCGACGAACGATTTCTGTGCTTGGTAGAAGTGCTCCGCGGTCCCCCAACAGATCCCGTCCAGTTGGATCGGTGCTGGATGGAAATGCGACATGAAGCCAAAGGCTGAGCGGTCGCGCTCGAAATACATGATCCGGTGATCCGCCGGGATCTGGGGTAGCATCTCTGGATTACCTTCCGTTGCAGACGAAATTTGTGATCGCATGACGAATGCCGTTCCGTAAATGATCTTCTCATACCCTCACTACGAGGGACCGCTCTGAAAGGGGTAAGGGTTGAGCAGATTCCGGTATTGAACAAACATTATCCGTTCTCCCATGTCCTGCGAAGGCTTTGGAGGAGTATCAACTACCTTGACAATACGCAGCAGCCGCTAGAAAGGGCTAAGACACGCACGTGATCACATCGATTTGCGCATGAATCGCTCATTTCTGCCAACCCAAGTATTTGACATTTTGCAGCCGGCTGCGAAGCAGCAGTTTGCGCGATGTTATGGCCGTGGCGGTCGGTGGGTAATCCCACCGAACGAGGGGGTTGCGAGGTGCTAACGCGCGAGGCTATCTTTGGAACGAACTTGATGAGTGCATTCATTGCTTACCGGCCGCTGTAGGTTCCGGGAAGGGGCTTACCCTTTATGACCGGCGTGTACGTTTAAGGGGACATCGTCCACCATCCAAATCGAATCGGAGGATCGCGATGAAAACGCTCGTTCTGTCAGCACTCCTTCTCACGTTGGCCAGCGCCGTGCAGGCCCAAGGCGGCGCCTACTCTGAAGCCGGCGAGAAACCGTACATAGACCGTAAGGATTGGCGGGGGCTGCTTTCCTATAATCAGGCCTGGACTCGTGCCCAACCTAACAATGCGCAAGCTTGGTATGGCCTGGGTATGACGTACCGAGTCGGCTTCAATCAGTTGAGTGACGCGGCGAGTTCGTTCCGCCGTGCGCTGGCGCTGAATCCGGAGTGGCCTGAAGCCTGGGCGCAGCTCTCGTCAGCGTATTCCAGGATGCCCGGCCACCACGAGGATGTCCTGCAAGCGTTGCGAGAAGAGCGCCAACACATGGGTCATGCGGGTAGCCAAGACTGGTTCAAGCTCGGGCTCAATTTCGATAACGCAGGATCCTTCAAGGACCTCCAACCCTATCACGAGGCGATCAGCGCCTATGCGCAGTCCCTGCAGATGGACCCCCGCAACGCCGAGACCTGGAACAACCGGGGATCTGCTGAACAATCACTGGGCCAGAATGCTGCCGCACTTAAAGATTTCCAGCGCGCCTCTCAATTGGGTCTGGCGCTAGGTGGCCAGAACTACAACGCACTACAGCAGTCGATCGCCGCCCAAGCCCTTGCCGCTCAGAGCCGACCATTTTTCAGAAACTGCGTTGACAGTATAGATCCTGTTAGGTGCGGCAACGATCCCAGCTCAAGGGTCTATAAAGACAACCACCCTGTGCATTCCAATTGATGCATGTAAGTGATGGCGCCGGAAATTCCCGTGACGGTCATGCCTTTGACGTCGAAATCGTCGCACAGCGAGACAGTGGTCCGTTATCCACGTCAACTCAGAGGATTCGCTATGGATGTTGCCAACGGTCGAGGAGCCACCCGCTTCGGCTGCCTAGGGAGGTTGTCGATCATTGCCTTGTGCTGGCTGGTTGTAGCCGTTCAGGCGCAGGCGCAAAACCAAGTTGCTGGAAAAAAACGCGGGTCCGGGGCGCCGGTGGTGTGCCTCAGGGCATCGTTCAACGTGCAGGTTCATATTGAGCCGATAACGAGCCAGGTGGAATGGAACCAGAAGGAGCGGTCGCCGGGTTGGATCAGTTGGGATGCGTTTTATAAGGAGCTTGGACGACAGATGACGGCTCTTGGCGATGGTCTGCAAGTGCCGTCGGGCGCAGCCACTAGGGCATCGGCGGGGTTTCTCGTATACCGCGGAGGGCCCCTCGAAGCTGCCCGAGTTGCGACGAATCCTGC
>Ga0302326_10008885_pt1 | contig 22092 bp, 18 predicted proteins | sample Palsa_T0_3_FD_202264 | JGI IMG/M metagenome (GOLD analysis project Ga0302326, IMG submission 202264) | Peat permafrost microbial communities from Stordalen Mire near Abisko, Sweden - Palsa_T0_3 | ecosystem: Environmental > Terrestrial > Soil > Palsa > Peat permafrost | place: Sweden: Abisko... | reverse complement strand
AGATGAAGGGCAAAAACCGCCGGTTGGCTTTTGTGGTTTCCCACCCTTGCCGCGATGAGGCTGCGTCAAGGATGGGGCACCCAGTTTTGTGGTTGGGGCAGAGAGAGCAAGAACAAGGGTGGGGCGCCCGGCCCGTTCCTTCGCGATACGATCATCCTACATCCCATGTCTCAAACGCGAGACATGGGGCACCCAGTCTTATTACCTCTGTCAGACATGGGCCACCCGCCTTGCGCGGTCCATTCCGACTCGATCTCTGCTGGGTTTGGATAGGGAAGTTTGGCGCATGGAGGGGTTTTGTGGTTGGGAGATGAAAGGCAAAAATGCCGGTTGGCTTTTGTGGTTTCCCACCCTTGCCGCGATGAGGCTGCGTCAAGGATGGGGCACCCAGTTTTGTGGTTGGGGCAGAGAGAGCAAAAACAAGGGTGGGGCGCCCGGCGCCGATTTGAGATCCTGCCTCGGGATACTTCAATCGATGTAAACTGGGGGTCGGAACTGCCGTCTACTCTGAGTGATGGCATCCATTTCTACAGTTCTGGAGCGTATGGGCAAGCCAGCGGCAGCGACCGTGCTGACAGAGGATGCGGCTCGCGAGGCCGCGGCGCAGCAGACGGCGGAGTTTGCCGAGGTGGCGGCGCGGTTCCGGCCGCAGATTTTCAGGTTTTTGCTGGCTTCCTTGCGCGATCCGGATGCGGCGGAGACGCTGACCCAGGATTGCCTGTTGAAGGCGCACCGGAACTGGGCCAGCTTTCGCGGCGAGTCGAGTGTGATGACCTGGCTGCTGCGGATTGCGATCAACCTGCAGAAGGACCACTGGCGCAGCCGGCGCTTGCAGTTCTGGAAGCTGACCAGCACCAACTCGGTGGATGCGGACGACGCCAGCCAGTGGCTGCCGAGCGGAGAGTCTTCGCCGGAGCAGCAGACGGTGGCCAAGGACCAGGTGCGGCAGGTATGGAAGGCGGTCAAGGGGCTGAGCGAGCGGCAGCGGACGGTTTTCATGCTGCGGCACGTGGAGGAGATGGAGATTCACGAGATCGCGGGGGCGATCGGATTGAGCGAGGGTACGGTGAAGGCGCACCTGTCGCGGGCCATGGTTCGCGTGCGGGCTGAACTGGGAGGAAAGCGATGAATTTCGAAGGACAGGGCCGGGAGACGGAAGACGTGCAGTTGCAAGATGCACAGGTTGATGCCGCGCTGCGGAATTTCCGCGAGAGCGTGCATGCGTGGAGCGGGCAGGAGTTTGGCCGGGCGCGGGTGATCCGGAGGTCGCGGTGGGACGCGATGAGCCGGGTGATAGCGAGGCCGGCGATGGTCTGGGCGATGGCCAGTACGTTGGCCTGCGCACTGCTGGTGGTTTCGGTGGGGGTTCCGGTGTCCGTGCATCATGAGCGGCAGGTTGTGGCGGACCGGCAGGCGGCGCTGGACCGGGAGCGGGCGATGCAGGCCGAAGCGGCGAAGCAGCAGGCGGCTCCTGCGATGTCCGACGACGAGCTGTTGAGCCATGTGGATAGCGACATTGCGCAGGCTGCTCCGGATGCGATGGAACCGCTGGCGAGCCTGATGAGCGAGACGGCGGCGAAGTGAACGGGGAAGTAAACGGGGAAGTAAACGGGATGGACACGAAGATCACGATCGGAAAGATGGGGGAGGGGCTATGAAAGGGATGCAAGTCTTAAGTAAGACGGGAATGGGGTTGGCGGTTGCGGTACTCGGGGTTGCGGCGACGGTTTGGGCGCAAGGGCCGCCGGAGGGCGGATTGGGGATGGGTCCGCACCGGCCGCCGATGGAGCGGGAGATGGGGCCGCGCGGGGAACATGCGCGGTGGTGGAACGATCAGCGCGCCATCGACAAGTTCAAGCTCACCGATTCGCAGCGCAAGTCGATGGACGACATCTATCAGCAGCACCGGCTAACGCTGGTGGATTTGCACGCGACGCTGGAAAAGGCGGAGCTGGCGATGGCGCCGATGATGCAGGAGGATCAGCCGGATGAAGGCAAGATCCTGTCGCAGATCGACCGCGTGGCGCAGGCCCGGGCGGAGCTGGAGAAGGCCAATGCGCGGATGCTGTTCGACATTCGCAAGCAACTGACGCCGGAGCAGTGGAAGCAGGTTCAGGCAGACAGGGCGGCGCGGCGGCAGGCGCATGGCGCCGATACTCCGGGCGCGAAGTGGCATGGCCGCGGCGGGCCGGGTGCTGGACCCGGTCCTGGCGGGCCGATTGGCGGTGGTGCGGCTCCGCCGCCTAGTGGGCCGGGAGAGAACGAGTAGTTTCGTGCGGATGGACGAGTTTGGCGCGCTGGATCGGCTGGGTCTCGATTCGAGCTTGGTCTAGCGCGGCAAAAAAGGAACTCCAAAGGCGAGACCTAAGATCTCGGCGAGTTCCGCAGAGCAATACAGAGCAGAGAGCATTGCGGTGGCTTCGGCCACCGCATTTTTTTGTTTGAGGATTGTCGACGAGTACGCGTCCCGAAAGACGAAAGCAGGTTTTTCACTTCTTCACCCCACGGACGAAGACCTGTCCGCGGGGCCCCCGTGCGCTCAGAATGACAAAACTAGGAAATATGCCTTAGAGCCCGCCCAAAAACTGGGCATTGGAGCCAAGTCTCAAGAGAGAGAATCGTGGCCGGACAGATTGAGAAAAGACTATAAAAGGCTATAGGTACAAAGTATCCCACCCTAGCCACAAAAACAAAGACGTGGCGAGGGTGGGGCACCCGCATTTGTGGTCCGATGAGAGTTCTTGGACAGGTTCTTAGCGGCCGGGTGCGGCCTGGATGGAGCTTTGCAGGGCTTTGGTGGCTTCTGCGGCGATGTCGTCCTGGACCATGAGGAGGTCGGTGAAGGGGCGGTCGTAGGTTTCAGACCAGACGATGTAGCCATTGTCGGCGCGGATGAGGCGGGCGGCGACGCGGACCATGGAGCCGGATTTACGGACGCTGCCGTCGAGGACGTAGGCGACGCCGAGGGATTTGGCGATTTCGGCGACGGGGATTTGTTTGCCTTTGAAATAGAAGGACGAGGTGGGGGATGGGACGCGGAGGCCGGGGATTTTGCTGAGTTTGTCGATGAGCTCTTCGGTCATGCCGTCGGCGAACTCTTCCTGCTTCATGCCCTGGGTCAGGTCGAGGAAGGGAAGGACGGCGATGGATTTTTGCGGCTGTGAGGCTGGGATGGGGGTGGGATTGTTGGCTTTTCGATGGACGAGGAAGACAACGCCGAGCGCGAACAGGATGAGGCAGAGCGTGACGGTGGCGATCCACCGGATTGGGTTGCCGGTGAAGCCGGGCTGGCGGCGCAGGCCGTATTGGGGCGCGTGGACGGTTGCCGGTGCTGTTTCGGGAGCGGGATCGGCAGGTTCTTCCCAGGGGCTGACTTTGGCGACCATGCGATAGCCCAGGCGCGGGACGGTCTCGATGTAGGCGGGCTGTTTGGGGTCGTCGCCAAGGAGGCGGCGGAGGGACGCGATGGCCTGGTAGACGGAGTCCTGGGAGACTGTGACATCGGGCCAGACCTGGTTGAGCAGGTCGTCGATGCTGACAACCTGGCCGGCGCGATCGGCGAGGCACAGGAGCAGGCGCATGGTCCGCGCCTCTATTTTGGCGGTCTCGCCACTACGCGAGATCTGGCCGGAGGCGGGATGGACGCGCCAGGCGCCGATGCGAAGCTCTGTCGTGGCGGGGCGGTCCATGCAGAAGCCGATTATACTCAACACGGTGAAGAAGCGGCTTTATCTCCAAGCTGTGGTTTGAACCGGGTCAACCAGATTAGGTCAACAAGCGCACCCTCTACTTACAAGCGGAATCGAGGAAGCATGTCAGTTCGCGGCATCATGCAATGGGCATCGTTATTCAGCATTGTGTTCAGCACAGCCGTTACGCCGCTTGCCAGCCACGCCGCATCGGCCATGCCAGCCCCAGGCGCGCCCACCAGCCCGCAGACCGACAATCTTCCAACTCCTCTTGGCATCGACGACCCGACTCCGCAATTCGCCTGGCGGTTAGCCGACACCCGTCAGGCAGCGCTCCAAACTGCTTATCGGGTCGAGGTCGCGACCACCCGTGAGCTTTTGGTCGCGGGCAAACCCGATGCCTGGGACAGCGGGCGCATTGCTTCCAGTCAATCGCTTGGCGTGGTCTATCGCGGAGCAGCTCTCAAACCTTCTACGCGCTACTACTGGCGCGTGCTGGCCTGGGACAAAGACGGCAAGCCCTACCCGGCAAGCGAAGTCACCTGGTGGGAAACAGGCCTGCTCAGCCCCGAACCTTGGCGCGGCAACGCACAGGCGAAATGGATTGGCTACCAGACCTGGGAAGAGGCTGCTGTGCGCAAGGCCAACGCGGCCTGGGTTATTACTCCCGATGGCCCGGAACTGGCGAAGATCAAGCAGGCCGAGCAGCACATTGGCTATCGTCTGCCTTTCACGCTCAACGGCACTATTCGCCATGCCGTTCTCTTCGTAACCGGCCAGGATGTGGCGTCAGCCTGGGTCAACGGCGCGCAAGTCGCCAAGGGAGCGCCACTGCCGCCGTGGAAGCAGCTTCCCTGGAAGAAATACGTCCAAGTGGATGTCACCGCCCAGACGCATCCCGGCGCAAATACCCTGGCCATTGAAATCATTCATTACATCGTCAACCCCAACGGCATGGCAGGAAACGCCCCGCCGCCCATGAGCGCCACGCTGGTCGTTCAGCTCGCCGACGGTTCCACGGCCTCCTTCGCCAGCAGCCCTGATTGGAAGGTCTCCATCCATCCCGCTGAGGGCTGGACCGGCAGCGGCCCAGACGACGCTTCCTGGAAGCCCGCAATCCCCTACGTCCAGGCCCCAGGGCCAACCGCGGAGCCCATGGGCAATCCCTGGCCGGCCCAAACCGTGAAGGCGCTGCGCCGCGGCTTCGAAGTTCATAAACCGATTGCCTCGGCTCGGCTCTACGCGACCGCGCTTGGGGCCTATGAGATTTTCGTCAATGGCAAACGCGCCGGCGACGACATCCTATCTCCCGGCTGGACCGACTTCCGCCTTCGCCTCAAATACCAGACTTACGACGTAACGCCTCAATTGACCCAGGGTTCCAACGTTCTCTCCGCGCTCGTCGCGCCCGGCTGGTATTCGACGCCGCTGCAGTGGTACCAGCAGCCCAACGTCTACGGCCGAACGCCTCCTTCGCTCAAAGCCATGCTGCGCATCCAGTACGCCGACGGCTCAATCGATTGGGTCGCAACCGATGAGAGCTGGACCGCCGCTGCATCGCCGATCGTCAAGTCGGAAATCTACGACGGCGAAACTCAGGACCACCGCCTCATCCAGCCCGGCTGGAACTTCACCGGCTTCAAAGCCGGCGATTGGATGCCCGCGGAAGCCCGCACCCCGGATCTTGCCTCTATCCAAATCGACGGCCAGGACTTCCAGCCCATCCGCGTCGAGCGTACTCTCCCAGCCAAAGTCATCACCGAGCCCAAGCCCGGCGTCTACATCGTAGACTTCGGCCAGGAATTCTCCGGTGTCGAACGGCTGCACCTCCAGGGCCCGGCGGACAAAGACATCCAGGTCCGCACCGGTGAAATCCTCAACGCCGACGGTACCCTCTACACCGAAAACCTGCGCACCGCCCTATCCACCGACCATTTCATCCTGAGCGGGCAGGGAACCGAGGAGTTTCAGCCTCAATTCACCTTCCACGGCTTCCGTTATCTCGAACTCACCGGCCTGTCGTCCAAACCATCTCTCGATAGCATCGAAGGCGTCGTCTTCCACACCGACGCGCCCTTCACCGTTAAGCTCAAAACCGGCAGCCCCATGCTCAACCAGCTCTGGAGCAACATTCTCTGGGGCCAGCGCTCCAACTTTGTCGGCGTGCCGACCGACTGCCCGCAGCGCGACGAGCGCCTTGGCTGGACCGCCGATGCGCAAGTCTTCTGGCGCACCGCGACCTACAACATGGACCTTGCCGCATTCAGCCGCAAGTACACGGCCGACATTCGCGGCACGCAAGTTGGCAGCGGCTCTGGCGAAACCGCGGGCGACCTCTTTGGCATCTTCGCGCCCGGCATCGCCACTACCAGCGCTGCTTCCGGCGCGGGTTGGAGCGACGCCGGCGTGATCATTCCATGGACATCCTGGATTCAAACCGGAGACCAGCAAGTTCTACTTCAAAACTGGGACGCAATGACGAAATATCTCGCCGCAATCGAGCAAACCAACCCCGACCATCTCTGGAAGAAAAACGCCGGCATCGGCTTCGGAGACTGGCTCTCCCCCGAAGGCCCAACCACCTATACGCTGGTCGCCACCGCCTCCTGGGCCTACGATGTAACCCTCATGCAGCAGATGGCTCACGCGCTAGGCAAGACCGAAGACGAGACGAAATACGCGCATCTCTTCGAGCAGATCAAGAGCGCCTTTACCAAAGAATTCGTCCACGACGATGGCTTTGTGGCCGGAGCGGATGCTGGTCCATCGTCCTTCGGCGTCATCAACAACCCCGATGCCAAAGCCAAAGGCGGAGACACCCAGACCGGCTACGTTCTGGCTCTGCATATGAATCTTGTTCCGGACAGCCTGCGACCAGCCGTAGCACAGCATCTTGTCGACAAGATCGAAGCCAACCACGGCCTTCTCGGCACTGGCTTTCTGGGCACGCCCTACCTGCTTGCCGTGTTGACTGAAAGCGGGCATCGCGACCTCGCCTATCACCTGCTGCTCAACACGCAGTACCCCTCGTGGGGCTATCTCATCGATCATGGAGCAACCACCATGTGGGAGCGCTGGAATGGCGACCAGATGAAGAGCGACCCTAGCATGAACTCGTATAACCACTACGCCTATGGAGCCGTCGCCGACTGGATCTACCGCTACGCCGCCGGCATCGACACCCTCCCCACCGACCCAGGCTTCCATACCATCGACCTGCACCCAGCCTTCGATAAGCAACTTGGCAGCATCGATTTCACTTACCCCTCGCCCTACGGTGAAATTCACTCCGCATGGACCGTCACAGGCGGCACTGCGCAGTGGAATCTGACCATCCCGGCGAATACCACCGGTTGGCTGCCACTGAGTGCAACCGAAGCTGCCAACTACAAGTTGGATAATTTTCCTGTGAGCAGGAGTAAGTCGGTCATAGTAGCGCAGCGTAATGGAGAAGCTGGTTACACTTTGCCTGCTGGAACCTACAATTTCGAAGTCACGAACATTCGTTAGGATATACATGTAATGGACTTAGTACACCCCATGATCAGCGCATCTTTTCGTCAGAGCCTCTGGATTAGGAACGCCGAGGACGAAACCATCGTGTTGTGTGTCGAGCCGTGGGGAAATGAGCTTTCTATGACGATTGGCCAAGATTATCTGGTTGTTCTAGAAGGCCCTGAAGGAAATTTCCCCGCCGTCGAATGGAGTAAAAAGAGAATCACTGTTTATGGTTGGTCCGGTTCTATAGCCTCCGTCTTCTTGAACGGACAAGTGGTGCTTCTGTGCGAGCAAAAGGTTCCTATGATGCCATGACCGTCGGCCCAGAGCCTTCGCTATAGTCGCTACATATCGTCGCGCGATGCTCTAGAATTGCCCGCATGCCCAGCCATCCGACATCACGCCTCATCTCTACAGCATTACTCGTCCTGTCTTCCTCGTTGCTCCTAGGGCAGCAGCAAGCCCCCATCCGCCTCGACCCCCAAAACCCGCACTACTTCCTATACCAAGGCAAGATTACAGCTCTGATCTCCAGCGGCGAACACTACGGCGCTGTCCTCAATCTCGACGTCGACTACCACCGCTATCTCGAATCCATCCAAAAAATTGGCTTCAACTATACGCGACTCTTCGGCGGCAGCTACATCGAGGTTCCCGGCAAATCCTTCGGCATTCAACGCAACGACCTTGCCCCCGTGCCCAATCGCCTTTTGCTTCCCTGGGCGCGAAGCGCCACGCCCGGCTACGCCGGCGGAGGCAACAAGTTCGACCTTGCGCAATGGGACCCAGCATACTTCAAACGCTTCCACGACTTCCTGGCGGAAGCCGAGCAGCGCGGCATCGTCGTCGAGATCACTCTCTTCTCCGCCCAATACAACGACACGCAATGGAATGTAAGTCCATTCAACCAAGCCAATAACATCAACCAGACCGATGTTTCCGACTGGAAGAAGCTCAATACTCAAGACAACGGCAAAGTATTAGCTTTTCAGGAGAGCTACACGCGCAAATTAGTCCACGAGGCCAACGGGTTTCCCAACGTCATCTTCGAGATTCAGAACGAGCCATGGTCCGACCGTCCCGTACTCACCGACGTTGTCAACCCATTCCTCTTTCCACCCGCGCGCAATCAATATCCCAACTCCATCGACCTGCCCGACAGCGAAGCCCTGGTCTTTGAAACCCGCGTCGCGCAGTGGATCATCAGCGAAGAATCCTCGCTGCCGAGCAAGCACCTGATCGCGCAAAACTACTCGAATTTCCGCCTGCCGGTGCGCCAACTTATCCCAGGCGTCAGCATTGTCAACTTTCACTACGCTTATCCGGAAGCGGTGACGCTCAACTACGGCCTCGACAAGGCGTTGTCCTATGACGAAACTGGTTTCCTCGGCCGCGACGATCAAAGCTACATCCGCCAGGCATGGAACTTCATGCTCTCCGGCGGCAGCACCTTCAACGGCCTCGACTACAGCTTTTCACCTGGCCACGAAGACGGCTCCGATGCAGCGCCCAACGGCCCCGGCGGCGGCAGCGCGGAGCTTCGCCGTCAGCTCGGCATACTCCATCAATTTTTAAATGAGCTTCCGCTTGCCGAGATGGCCCCGGATATGCAAACCGTCAAGCACGCGCAAGGCGTATTCACGCGCGCGCTGGCAAGCCCCTCCGGCCACTACGCCTTCTATCTCGACGGCAGCGGCCCCAGCGAGCTGCTCCTGAGCCTGCCGAAAGGCGAATACACGGTTCAGTGGACCGACATCCACTTCGGCGCTTCGACGCAATCCCCAGCCTTCCATCACACCGGCGGCGACAAGACCTTAAGCACTCCGGACTTCAAAGACGGCATCGCCCTGCGTCTTACGCGAAAAGAGTAGGGGCTACTCCGCACGTAGCGCGTTCACCGGCTCAACCGAAGCTGCGCGCCTTGAAGGCAGATAACATGCGGCATAGGAAATCATCGCGATCACCAGGGTAATCGCCGCATACGTAATTGGGTCCACGGGATTCACGCCAAACAGCAGCGAAGACATCAGCCTCATCGCCACAAACGAGGCAATCAAACCAAAGGCAACGCCAATCCCTGTAAGCACCAGCCCATGCCGCACAAACATCGCAGTAATGGTCTGCCGCTGCGCTCCTAGCGCCATGCGTATGCCAATCTCTCGCGTGCGCTGCGAAACGGAATACGAGATCACGCCGTAGATGCCCACCACGCCCAGTAGCAAGGCCATTCCACCGGCTACCGACAGCATGATCAATGTGAATGAAGTCCTGGCCATCGACTGCGTATACAGATACCCGAGCGTGTGAGGATTGGCCAGCGGCAAATTCGAATCCGTCGACCACACCGCGCCCTGCACCTCTTTCATAAACACCTGCGAACCAGCCCGTGGGCTGCGTATGACCATCGCGATGCCGCGCTGCACCCGCTCTGCATCCCCCTGGAAGTTAGTCATCAAAACCGGCCAGTAAACCGCGGCCGGGGCAGCCTTGCTCACGCCGTCGTCATGCACATTGGCCGCAACGCCGACAATCTCCCGCCACTCGTCCTTGTTGGTCTCGCGCACTCTCTTTCCCATCGCGTTGGCCGGGCTGCCCCAATACTCCCGCGCAAAGTTCTCCGAGACAATCGCCACCGGCATCTTGCGATAGGCATCGTCCCAGGTGAAGTCGCGCCCTACGATCATGGGCGTTCCCAGCGTGGAAAAGTACCCTGGCGAGATGAACTTGAAGCGGCGTATCGGCGGAAGCTCTCCCTCGGCATAGGCGCGATCCTGCGCATAGAGCACATCGCTCGACGATGAGCCATCCATGGGCACCATGCTGCCAAACGCAACCGAGCTTACACCCGGCAGCGCAGCAATCTTGTCGCGAATGGCTTGCTCCATCCGGATTACCCGCGGCTTGTCGGTGTCCGGCACCGTCGCTTCCGGAATATAGAGCCTGAAGGTTTGCAGAGAGTCCGGCTTATCGAAGCCCGGAGTGACGTGCATCATCGCGTTGAAGGTTCGAATCATCAATCCGGAGCAGATCAACAGCACCAGGGCCAGCCCCACCTGCAGCACCACCAGCGCGTTGCGCGTGCGATGCTGCTCACGGCTTTGGCTCTGCCCGCGCCCGCCCTCGCGCAGCGTAAGATTCGAGCCCGCCTTTGCATACCGCAGCACGGGAATCGCGCCAATCAGCAAGCTGGTGAGAATCATGATCGCAAGGGTGAAGACCAGCACCGGCAGGTTAATGCCAATCTCATGAATGCGAGGCAGCCCCGTAGGAGCCAGGGCCACCAGCACGCGCAGCGCGCCATAGGCCAGCGCCAGCCCCAACAGGCTTCCGATCGCGCCCAGCGTAAAGCTCTCCACCAGCAGATCGCGGGCAATGCGCTTGGAGCCCGCGCCCAGCGCCGCGCGAATCGCCAGCTCCTGACGCCGCCCTTCCACCCGCACCAGCAGCAGGTTGGCCACATTGGCGCAGGCGATCAGCAGCACCATTGCCAGCGACCCCATCAGCACCCAGAGCGTGTTGCCTACGTCGCCGATCACGTCCTTCTTCAGCGGGCGCAGATTCATGGCCAGACCCACGTTTTCAAACAGCTTTATGCTGAATCCATCGGGCGCGGGAAAACTGTGAATCGCAATCGGAATCAGCCGCGCCAGATCGGCATTGGCCTGCTCGATCGTGACACCGGGCTTCAATCGCGCCAGCGCCTCCTGGCTGAAATTCCCGAGCTTGGTCTTGTTGCGATCCCACTGCATGGGCAGCATCAGCGCCATGTCGTCGTAGGTCATAAATTGAAAGCCTTTGGGCAGCACGCCGATGATCTGATGCGGCTTTCCATCCAGCGTGATCGAGCGCCCGATAGCCGTCGGATCGGCGCCGAACTTCTTGCGCCAGTAGGCATACGAGAGCATCACCGTATCCGGCGCGCCGGGCGTATCGTCCGCACTCGAAAACACGCGCCCCAGCGTCGGAACAACACCCAGAATCGGCAGCGTTCCGCTGGTCACATCGACGCCCGACACATGCTCCGGCTCGCCCGCACCGGTCACCGTAAACGAGTCGCCGTCATACACGCCAACATCCTCGAGCGTCTTGTTCTGCTCGCGATCGATGAAGTAGAGAAAGGCCGCCATGTTCAGGTCCTTAATGTTCACTCCCGGCGCCGTGTACCAGACGCCGATCAACTGCTCGGGATGCGCATAGGGCAGCGGCTTCAGAATCACGCCCTCGACCACGCTGAAGATGACCGCATTCGCGCCCACAGCCACGGCCAGCGTGATCAGCGTGACCGCCGTAAACATCGGCGTCCGCGCGAGCCTGCGCAATACCTGCCTGATTCGATCGAGGGAGATTTTCATCCGCTGCTCTCCAGTCCATCCCGTGATGGGCGCACGGCGCTTAGCCATGCTGCTTACCGTGGCGATACGCGGCCACGCCGGCGGAAGTTCCGTAAAAATCGTCATTCTTCAGAATCCGTTCGATCCTTCGGCGAAGAATCATTTGCAATTCCCGGCTCATACTCTTACCCTCGACTCGCGGGAATATTTAAGAAATTGCAACCGCTGAAATTGCGATAGAACCACGAAGCAGAGGGATCGAGATTGAAATCTGCCGCCACACATCGCCACATCCCATTGCCGGCAATGCACCAAGGAGACCGATAATCACCATGCGAAGGCGAGATTTTGTTCGAGGAATATTGGCCGCATCCGTAGGCGCGAAGGCTGCCATAGCGCAGAAGCCCACTATGCCTGCACCGGCGGCCACCGCACCTGGTCCCGTCCCGTGGATGCGGGGCCTGATGGAAGTCAAGCCGCTGCCCATGACCCCGCTCGTGCCCGACACGATAGCGCAGACCAACGCAACCTTCTTCAGCACGCAGCAGATGGCCACGCTGCGCCGCCTCGGCGAAATCCTCCAGCCTGCTTACAAGGGCTATCCCAACGCCACCGAGGCGGGAGCTCCCGAGTTCCTCGATTTCCTCATCGGAGCCTCGCCCGAAGACCGCAAGCACTTGTATCAATCAGGCCTGGACCGGCTTGACTCTGAAGCGCAGCAGCACTTCCAAAAACCCTTTGCCGAAGTCGACGCAGCCCAGGCCGACCAACTCATCCGTCCCTGGCTGCGTGCGTGGATGAACGAGCATCCTCCTACCGAGCCTTACGAGCTCTTCATCAACATGGCTCACAACGACATTCGTGCCGCCACCGTCAACTCCGAGCCCTGGAGCGAGGCCGCGCGCAAGGCTGGCCAGCCAACTCCCAACGTGGACCTCTACTGGTACCCCATTGACCCCGACCTCCATCGCGAAGCGGCTTCACTGGCGCATCCTTCCATGAATCAAACTTTAAAAAACTAGTCGAGGCTCCATGGCCGAAGAAATCGTAGACGTACTCATCATTGGCTCCGGCCACTCGGGCGGAATGGCCGCGAAAGTTCTCACCGAAAAAGGCATCTCCTGCCTCATGCTCAACGCCGGCCCGGTCACCGACCCGCGCAAAGACACCGAGGTCAAGCCGGCCTACGCGCTGCCCTATCGCGGCTTCATGCAGCCCGGCCAGTTGCCGCACGTCTTCCAGGCCAGCGAATTCAATGCCAACACCTGGGTCGACGAAAAAGAAGTGCCCTACACGACCGACCCCAATCAGCCCTACAACTGGGTCCGCGTGCGCCTCTTCGGCGGACGCTCGCTTTTCTGGTCGCGCCAGTCCTTCCGCCTCAGCGACTACGAGTTCAAAGCCAAGTCGCACGACGGTTACGGCGACGACTGGCCCATCAGCCTCGCCGACGTTGCGCCGTATTACTCCCGCGTCGAACAGATCTTCCGCGTCAGCGGCCACATCGACAACCTGCCCCAATACCCCGACGGCAACTTCGTTCCCGACAACTCCCCGTGGACCGGCTGCATGCAGCGCTTCGTCGATGCAGGCAAGCGCAAAGGCGTCCCCGTCTGCAAAGCCCGCAGTTCGCAGGGCGTGGACGGCCTGGCCAGCAGCGTCAATCTGCTCCTGCCCGACGCCTTCGCTACCGGGAAGCTCCGAGCCATCCCCAACGTAGTGGTGCGCCAACTCTCGGTCGACAAGAACACCGGCCTCGTCAACGAAGCCCACTTCGTCGACCGCATCTCACGCCGCGAAATGTCCGTCAAAGCCCGTGTCGTTGTTCTCGCCGCCGGCACGCTCGAAAGCACGCGCCTGCTGCTGAACTCGCACCTGGCCAACTCCAGTGGCGTGATGGGTCACTACCTCATCGACCAGATCTACGGCGCGGGCATCCAGTGTTCCGTCCCGGAAGCGCGCGATGGCAAATCCAACTCCCAGCTCATGGGCGGCAGCGCACTCATCCCGCGCTTCCGCAACATCGACAGCAAGGCGCCCAACTTCCTTCGCGGCTACGCCCTCAACGTCTTTAGCGGCACCGGCGGCATGGACCCACGCAACTTCGCCGCCTATGGTGTCGAGTTGCAAAAGAAGCTGGAAAGCTACCACGGCAGCGGCTTCTCTGCCGGCATCATGGGCGAAGTCCTCGCCCGCTATGAAAACCACGTCCGCATCAATAAAGACGTAGTGGACGCCTGGGACATCCCGGTCCTCCACATCGACACCAAGTACACCGATAACGAATTCAACATGGCCCGCGACGCCGTCGACACCGCCAGCGAGCTCGCCGAAGCCGCCGGCTTTGAAATCCTGGCCAAGAACTACAAGCCCAACCCGCCCGGCTACAGCATCCACGAGCTAGGCACATGCCGCATGGGCAACGACCCCAAAACCAGCGTTCTGAACAAGTGGAGCCAGAGCCACGACATCAAAAATCTCTTCGTCGTCGACGGCAGCAGCTTCGTAAGCTCAGGCTGGCAAAACCCGACCATCACCTTGACCACCCTCTCCATGCGCGCCTCAGAATATCTGGCCGAGCAAATGCGCCTGGGCAACGTGTAGACGAATTCTCAAACCTGAACCACCCAATGGAGCCAATCGTGAATCCTTCAAGAAGAGAGTTCGTCAAAGCCGGAGCCGCCGCCATGACCGCAGCCTCGATGCCCATCCACGCCTTCGCCGCCGAGCTCAAGCTTCCACTCGGCATCCAGCTCTACTCCGTCCGCGATCTGCTGCCCAAGGACTACCTCGGCACCCTCAAGGAGCTCACCGCCCTTGGCTACAAGCAGGTCGAAGCCGCCGGCTACTACAATCACTCGGCCGCCGAAGTAAAGCAGGCCATCGCCGACGCCGGGCTCAAGCTTGTCAGCGCCCATCACTCTTCCGTCGATTTGCACAAGAATCTCGACCAGACCATCGCCTTCAGCCACGACCTCGGCCTCGAATACATCATCTGCTCCTTCCCCGGCAAAACCCCGGCCAACGAGCACAACAAGAACTTCGTGATGGACGACTGGAAGTGGAACGCCGAAGAGTTCAACAAGATTGGCGAAAAGGTCGTTGCCGCCGGCATGAAGTTCGGCTATCACAACCACACCGTCGAGTTCACCCAGACCGAAGGCGTCCTACCCTTTGTCGAACTTATGCGCCTCACCGACCCCACCAAAGTCACCGTAGAAATGGACTGCGGCTGGGTCATCGTAGGCGGCGGCGACCCTATCAACCTGCTGCACAACTACGGCAACCGTATCTCCATGCTCCACGTAAAAGACTTCGTCCTACCAGCCGGCTTCGTTCGCGGCGGCGGCAAGCCTGCCGCCAGCGAGCCTAAGGTACAGGAGCTAGGCCATGGCCAGGTCGACTACAAACCCATCCTCGCGGCAGCCGCAGCCACCGGCCACATCAAGCACTGCTTCGTCGAGCAGGAAGCCTTCAACATCCCCTGGAAAGAATCGCTCAAGATCGACGCGGACTACATGCATAAACTAGGCGCTTCCTAGCTATCGCACAAACAAAAATCCCACGCTCGCAAGACCGAAGCGAGCGTGGGATTTGTTTTGAACCGTAAGCAGCACCACAAAAGCCGCAGTCTAAAAGAACCCCAGCTTCTTCGGGCTATAACTTACCAGCATGTTCTTCGTCTGCTGATAATGATCCAGCATCATCTTGTGCGTCTCGCGCCCAATGCCGCTCTGCTTGTACCCGCCAAAGGCCGCATGAGCCGGATACGCATGGTAGCAGTTCGTCCAAACACGACCCGCCTGAATCGCGCGCCCAAACCGGTAGCAGCGATTCGCATCCCTGCTCCAGATTCCCGCGCCCAATCCATACAGCGTGTCGTTGGCAATCTCCAGCGCCTGCGCTTCATCCTTGAAGGTTGTTACAGACACGACAGGCCCAAAGATCTCCTCCTGAAAGATCCTCATCTTGTTATGCCCTTCAAAGACCGTCGGCTGCACATAGTAGCCGCCTTCGAGATCGCCTTCGAGTACATTCCGCTCGCCGCCGCAGAGCACCTTCGCGCCCTCCTGCCGGCCGATATCCAGATAGCTCAGAATCTTCTCCAACTGCTCGCTCGAAGCCTGCGCGCCAATCATCGTCGAGCTGTCGAGCGGATTGCCTTGCTTCACCGCCGCCACCCGCTTCAGCGCCCGCTCCATAAAGCGGTCGTATACGCTCTCCTGAATCAGCGCCCGGCTCGGGCAAGTGCAAACCTCGCCCTGGTTCAGGGCAAACATCGTAAAGCCCTCTAAAGCCTTATCGAAGAAGTCGTCGTCTTCTTGAAGTACATCGGCAAAGAAGATATTCGGCGACTTGCCACCTAACTCCAGAGTTACCGGGATAACATTCTGGCTGGCATACTGCATAATCAGCCGGCCCGTCGTCGTCTCGCCCGTAAACGCAATCTTCGCAATCCGCGACGAAGAAGCCAGCGGTTTGCCAGCCTCGAGGCCAAAGCCATTCACAATATTCAGCACGCCCTTGGGCAGCAGGTCGCCCACCAGCTCCGCCCACACCAAGATGCTCGCCGGAGTCTGCTCCGCCGGCTTCAGCACTACGCAGTTGCCCGCCGCCAGCGCCGGAGCCAGCTTCCACGTCGCCATCAGCAGCGGAAAATTCCACGGAATGATCTGCCCCACCACGCCCAGCGGTTCGTGGAAATGGTAAGCGACCGTATCGTCGTCGATCTGGCTCAACGAGCCTTCCTGCGCCCGGATGCACCCCGCAAAATACCGCCAGTGGTCGATCGCCAGCGGCAAATCCGCTGCCCGCGTCTCGCGAATCGGCTTGCCGTTATCCCAGGTCTCGGCCTCGGCCAGCATCTCCAGGTTGTCTTCCATCCGCTGGGCAATCGCGTTGAGGATATTCGCCCGCTCCGCCACGCTCGTCTTGCCCCACGCAGTCTTAGCCGCATGGGCCGCGTCAAGAGCGAGGTCGATATCCGCCGCATTGGAGCGCGGAATCTCGCAAAAAGCCTTGCCCGTCACCGGCGTGATGTTCTCAAAGTACTGGCCTGAAGCAGGCGTCACCCACTCCCCGCCAATGTAGTTGCCATAACGCGCACGAAAACCATGCCGACTGCCGCCCAGAATGCCAGGCTGCAACGAAGTCAAAGTAGCCATAAAATCACCTCACGCGGAGAGCAGCCTTCAATTTCAGCCACACTCCCTCCGGCCCCGAATCATACACCCGCCTTCCTAGTATTCTCAACTAGCACTACATACCTGAGTGACGACTTTAGGCAACGCTGACACTGAACGACGGGTTTGCGATCGGGTATTTTTCCACCACTACTTTATTCGTTTAACCAATACGGTTTCATCTTCATCTTCAACTTTCATTCGACATCCCGCCCTCGTCTCATAAATCGTTATGTCTGGATGATATTCGTAGAAGTACGTGTAGTCGTATTCAGCCTGTTGCCAGATCTGTCCGTTGTCCAACTTAAAGATCGTTTCACCGTCCCAGCCTTCGATTTCCCCGGTTATCGCCGACTCTATGGTAGGTACGCAACTGCTTCTGCTTGGGATAACGCTAATCGCTGGGGCCGGTTCTTTGTGCGGTTCGGGCGCCGGATTTTTTTCAGGCAGTCTCGAAATAGCTAGATAAAAGGAGCCAGTTTGAGCGCCAGCGTCAATCGTGTAAGAGCCGCTAGCGAGGTTTCCTTTCACCGTACCATGCCAAGCGATAATCGGTGGACCGTACGAAATTATCTCAATTTGGCCCGACTGTTCATCGAAGCTCTTGAGAATACAGAGCCCCGAACCGTTGAGTGGTAACGAAACAAACAACTTGCATCCCCCGCTTCCGACGGTCATATGAATCTGCGCTGCCACTGGTTTGTCAGGGTGGGTAGTGTTGATCGCAGTCCCCGCAAAATCGAAGGTCGGAGTTGCTCGGGCGTAATTCGCAAAGGCCAATAACAAAAAGAGCCCATAGAAACGCCTCATCTCATTCCTCCTCAAAGTCGATTATTCGGTGGCCCTATTCTGCCATACCACGGCCTCGGCAGTCCAAAGCCATCTCGCAGCAGAATTTACGTTACAGCCGTTTTCCACAATAGTGTTATTTCTGAAAGACCTGAGTTCATATAACATTTCGACATTAATCAAAACCGACGTCGAAGAGGATTCAAGTGAAAAGAATATTGGTGGCGTTGTGTCTTTTACTCGCGATGCACCCCGCATTAGGAGCCGATAGATTTGGTCGGCAGGTCATCCAAGTGAGCGATCCCAAGAGTTATGAAGTTGTCAAACGCGATGATGTCAATTACGCAGTTCGTTCGAACGAGCGCTTCTCCGTCGAATGCTTGGTTTATAGAGGGCGCGAAAATTATTACGTTGAAGTCAACGTCCTGAATAGGACGAACGCACCAGTAACGCTTCCGGCTCTATCCAATTTCATTAACTTCGACAAACCCGGCTATACGGTTCAGCGAATCGATACCATGGAGGTAGCGAAACGATCTGCATTAGCCGCAGGGGTACGCTTTACTCCGACTCCGCCGCCCTACGTTCCCCCGACCTACAATACGACAGTTAATGCTACTGCCACTACATACGGCAATCAAACGAACATTTCTGGGACCGCGACGACAAGAGCAGATAATTCAGGGCAGGCAGGAGCCAACTTCGGTAATGCGGTCGGCAATGCGATAGCCGCTCACCGCTTCTATAAGGCACAAAGAACGGAAGTGGCCTTTTCTCATTTTCTTGCTGCGCATGTGCAAACAGATTTGGATACAGCCCTCGCGCCTGCGGAGTCGAGATCGATCGTGGCGACATTCGAGCAATCAAAACCAAAGAAAAAACCTTTCATGGTCACAGTTGCGATAGGTACAGACACATTTCGTTTTGACTATAAGGAGTGAAGATCCAACCCGCGCCCCTATCTCGATTCTGAGATGTGGGACCAAATTCGTGCGCAGCACGAACTTGAGCGCCAAAGGCGCGCATCATCCCATCCCAGGGCATCGCCCTGGGATGGGATGATCGCATAAATCCAAGGACCGAAGGGCCGCCCTATCTGTCTCGCGCTCAGGCTTTGGCAATAACCGCAATGGACACCGGCATACCAGGGACGCGAACCGGTAACTTCGCTCCTTGCTGCTTGGACTGGTCGCCGCCGGGGCTGGCCAAAATTCAGTAGCTTGCGCCGCATCCAAGATGAAATGTGGGGATACTCATCGGTTCATGACCGACCGGCAGGCGGCCCAATGAACGCTGGCATTTCTGCAGGCTGGAAGCTGGATCAGTTCCGCAAGCAAAAGGCCCCGAGTGGAAATATGGTCCGTGGAAGTTACCGGTTGCGGATTGATGATGAATCGGGGGTCCTTGCTAGGATCGTTACCCAAGGTCAACCCTTTGGGCGGCGTCAGCCGATAGTTGTAGCATAGTTGACCGCCCTTGATCGTCTCCAACGCCGCGCCTACATTCTTGGGCAGATCCTGTAAACTCCAGCGGCTGTCGATACGCGTTCCAATGGCGTCATCCAACCCTTCGGTGTGGTTGACCCAAAATGTAATTGTTGTGCCGATCGGTACTGTGAATTGAAGCTGGGTGGAATCAGTGATCGTGTTCAGACTGCCGTGCCCCGAGAACACCACGACTCTATGATTGGCGATCTCCACATTCTGGGATCGCTTCAGGCCGGCAGTGGGGGTGGTGGACATCCATCCTGCAGGCTTTGAGCGTTGACTACCGATGGTAATTGGCATAATGCGATCTCTCCTAAACCCAAAGTAGGCTGGCGATCAAAGGTGTTACACCTCCAGATCGCGAATTGACTCGCCTGCCCCCCCAATACAGCGGTGGGCAACAGTGGCTAAATGTAATTTCCTCTTTCTGCCCCGATCAGGAATTGTAACGCTCCTAATGTAGATTGCAAGACTAATCCTTCGTAGGCGGCACGAACCCAGGTGCCAGAGGCCAGTCGCCATCGAACCCGGCCCGTCGGACACTGCCAACATCTCGAACCCAGCCAAAATCGCGCATCATCCCAGCCCAGGGTATCGCCCTGGGTTCCGTAACCATAAAAAGCCCAGGGCTGAAAGCCTGCCCTATCCACTACCCAACCCATCGCGCAGATATACCTCAATATTTGCAGTAGTCCAGGTAGCCACGCCGCTGCCAAAGAAATCCTGATCCTCAGTCCAAACCGGACAATCCAGCAGTAGGGCAGTCGCGACAATCGGCCAGTCGTCGGGATCACGAGAGGAGATTCTCAACCGAGCCGACTCTTCGTGTTCACAATACAAAGAATGATCAACGGGTTCTACGAATTCGATCACTTGATCCAGCAAGGCCAGCCCAAGCTTCGAATCGAAATGCCGCTTACTCGCGAGCCCACCGATATGTCTTCGAGCATCGCTAAAACAAACATCGGGTGCGTAGAAATCGACGGAATCTTCGTAAGCCTCAAGTAGGCCTTGAACCCGCACTCCCAGTACCGCCCGCAGCAAGATATTGGCGTCGAGCACCAACCGCTTCCTGGCCGGCAGTTCTCCAGTCACCGAGCCCGCTCCTTGCGCCATCGTTTGAAGTCGGCGATAACTTCCTCCTCATCGAGACCCGCCGCATCCATAACCGCCTGCCATTTCGCGGCAGCCTCCCGAAAAGCAGCCCGTTCGCTCTCGTTTCGCTTCCGCCGGGTCGGCAAAAAGTATCCCACAGTATCCCCGTGCCGGGTAATCGCCACCGGCGCATCCGATTCCAAAACATACATGGCCAGCTTGTCGCGAAACTCCCGTATCCCAACCTTAGCCGTTTCCATTCGCGCCTCCTGTGTACCGTTGCGTACACAAGTGTACCACTTTTGCCTGGTGCGCAGTACGAACTTATCGCACAGCCTCACGTACCGGCTCAAAGCTGATCCGCAGCTTCGTCCGCGTAGCTTTCGCAAACCGCTCCAGCGTCCGCGTCGAAGGCATCGTCTTCCGCTCTCCAGCCGCGCAACCTGTACAATTGCCGCGAAGCGCAACGCCGCAACACAATCCCTTCCCACCGAGGCCAGCCATGAAATCGCCCAATCTGCTCCCCTCCAGCCGCCGCTCCTTTCTCACTGGCATCACCGGCCTCGCCGCTGGCGTCTCGGCCATGCCGTTCCTCGCCGCGCCTGCCCAGGCCGAAACGCCCGCCAGCGATGTGAACGTGATCGGTCCCAGGCCCGGCTACTCCCCGCAGATCGGCACCCTCGTCTCCATGCTTACCTGGGTCGATAGCGGAGTCACCAGCCCGGTCAAAGGCCTGACCCAGCCGCAGTTGGACACGCTCTTTGACGCCAACGCCAACACTATCGGCGCGCTGCTTCTTCACCTGGCGGCAGCGGAGACCTTCTACCAGATCCACACCTTTGAAAGGAAACCCTACGGGGAAGTGCCCGACTCTGTAAAAAAGCAGTTCGGAGCGGCTCTTGAACTGGGGGATGCAGGCCGCAAAGAGATCAAAGGCCACGACCTCGACTACTACCTCACCACCATGAAAGAAGTTCGCGCGAAGACCCTGGCTGGCTTCAAGACCCGCGACGACAAGTGGCTCATGACCATCGACCCCAGGTTTTTCGGAGACGCCCCCACCAACAACTACTGCAAGTGGTTCCACGTCTGCGAACACGAGTCTCACCACGCCGGTCAGATCGCCTTCCTCGCCAAGCGGCTCCCCGGCGTAAAGCCGAGCGCCGACTAGAGGCGGTCTCATAAATAGTCTGAAGTACTTCGGGCGTCTTTTCCCTCAGCGGCTAAAGCCGCGAAAATCGGCTCTCATTTACGGCACGGCTGAAGCCGTGCCCTTTCAAAACAGGTTTATGAGACCGCCTCTAAACCTTTCCGTTCCTGGCCGGCAAAAAATCCGTATCCCGATGCAAATTGTTCAGCGATTGCTTCCGGGAGTGAGGAGAGCGTATTAGCTTTCGCAATGGCAATAACATATCTGGCTGACCGAGGGATTTAAGCCACACACCAATAGTGTAAATCAAGCGATTTGATATGCTTAGGAGCATGTCGGAAGCGCACCAGATCGCTAGTTCACGTCCTTCGGCGGTGGAACTATTTCAGCAAATTTCCTCAACGCCTCTTCCAGAGAAGAGTCGGACTCTAATTGCTGACGTAGTGGCAGGAATTGTGCGCGAACAGTATCCCGAACTGCTGGATCGCGACGAGCAGACGACACAAGGCTATCAACTCGCTCCGTGTCCAAATTGCGGTTTTGCGTCATCAGGATCGCCTTCAAGGTAAGGTTCTCAATCGTCAGTTCTTCGAGCGCGCCCAACATTAAAAGTGCCAAGTCGTTGTCCATCTAACCTTCCTTTCGAGTCCTGCCCCAAGTGAGATAGAGCGCAAGCACAAAGCATTCGCCTGTGGCAATCTCAACGAGCATGGCTCGGTAATCAATCGCAGGATAGCTATAGGAAGTCTTCTGGACTGGGGCATACCACTCCGGTGCGTGCCACAGTTTCACCTGCTGAGTCCCGCCATTGACTCCCAACTTCCAAACCCGCATCCACGGTGGGAACATCGTCAGCACGAATACCACGAC
>Ga0302326_10008884_pt1 | contig 22099 bp, 21 predicted proteins | sample Palsa_T0_3_FD_202264 | JGI IMG/M metagenome (GOLD analysis project Ga0302326, IMG submission 202264) | Peat permafrost microbial communities from Stordalen Mire near Abisko, Sweden - Palsa_T0_3 | ecosystem: Environmental > Terrestrial > Soil > Palsa > Peat permafrost | place: Sweden: Abisko... | reverse complement strand
TAGCCGGTGATGGCGGTATTGAAGACGACCTCGCCGGATCGCTCGGCGGACGCACCAAAACTCCGGCCCTCGAAGACGCTGCCGTCTTCCAGGGCGAGGATGGCGGATGGCAACTCGATGGTCCTCCCGGGGATTGGATCAAGCTTAGATCAAGCCCATTCTAGCAGGGAGAGCGTATCGGGGTGGATGCGAAGAATTGTCCAATACAAGACGATCCTGAAAACGGCGGATACGGCGAGTGAATGGTCCTCCATATGGAGAATGCCGAGGGGCTGAACTTGGCATGGATGGAGGCGCTGGTAGCGACGAATCGCGCTACGGACGCGCTAGAATGACGATATGGCGACCGCAACCCTCCTCACCTCGGCGGAATTCCTGGCACGGCCGGACGAGTTCGACCAAAGCGGCAACCGCATCAAGGAAGAACTCATCGGCGGAGAAATCGTCCAGATGGCGCACACGTCCAAGCGGCACGACATAACCAAGAATTGGATCGGACGGATTCTGTTCAGATATCTGGATGCAAATCCTGGGCAAGGCTTGACGGCCCTGATCGAGGCCGGCTTCGTGGTGGCGGATCTCGACACATTTGCCCCCGATGTGGCAGTCCTGCGAACAGAACGCCTCGCCGAAGAAGGCCGGCTGATCAACGGCGCGCCGGACATTGCCATCGAAGTTGTCTCCCCCACCGACACCGCCAGCGCCATCAGGAGAAAGATCAAGGCATACCTGGAAAACGGCTCCCGTTCCGTTTGGATCTTTTACGATGACGGCTCCGTAGCGGTGCACGCAGCATCCCAGGTGCCCGAACTGAATGGCGGCCAACCGCTGGAAGACGCGTTGCTGCCCGGATTTTCCGTATCCGTATCCACATTCTTTACGCAAGCGTGACGGGCCGCTATTTCTTGCCGTAAACGGTCGTCGATGGGTTGAAGTTTCGCCAGTCGAACCAGTAGTCCTTGATAACTTCCACCGGTTCGAGACACGCGCCTTTGGCTTTCCCGGAAACGGCGCAGCCTTGAAAATTCCACTCGCTGCCCGTCGCCGCATCCATCAGCAGCGCCCCCGGCGTGCCCGCTTGGTTTCCCGGCATCCGGTAGAAATCGGGCGACCCCTGGATACCTGGAATGTGATCGCGGAAGGCGCGCACGGATTGGCCATCCGCCCCCACCACCAGCAGCACGGGCTCCGCGCCCACGTGGTCTTGAACCAGCTTTTCCCGAATCACCTGGTCATACGGAAACGCGCGGCTGGCGCCGAAGGCCTGAATCCCCAGCATCAAGTCGCGGCCCTTCAGTCCGTGCTCGCGGAAATCGATCACCGTTGGCGCGCGCTGCATGCGGACATCCCAATCCTTGCGCGCGTATCCGAAGCGGTACTGTACGGCATCCTGCAGCACCGTGCCCTGCGGCTCTTCCGATTCCCAGGCGCCGAAGTTCAGCTCGTCCGAGTGAACGAACGGCAACTGACTCCCGCTGAGCGGGCCCGATACAGCCTTCCCGCTGATCTGCTGCCAGTAAGTGCCGGTCTGGTCGTCGCGCATCAGAAAGTTCTGATTATTGATGCCGGCCAGGTGAAACGTCAGCCGCAGTCCCGCTACATCTCTACCCCACACCAGACCGGTGTGACAGAGCGTTCAATAGGTTGCTACTATCGCAACCTTGTCCAGCACATCGTTGATTACGTGATGATAAGATATGTTGCGAATCGGGTAGGCGCGGGCAGCGCCGCCGATCTTTACCGCGATCACCTTCTCGTCTTTATCGAGCTTCATCCGCGACGCGGCCGCAAACGATGGACGATCGTCGGGATGGAACATCAACTCGTAGATGTTCACGCGCGCCAGAGCGGCCAGGACGCACACAAAGGCGGCGCCGGCTGCGGCGAACGCCCGCCGCCTTCTGCGAGGTTGCGCGCGCCAGTAGAGCACCAGCGCCGCCACGGCTGCAGCGCCCGAGACCAGAGTAGCGGCGGATCGAAACCGCATCACCACCAGCGCGATCGCCAATTCCCGCGCGCCCTGCGCCCGGAACGGACGGATCACGTAAAACGGATATACGACGCAGGTCAGCGACAGGGCCAGACACCCTGACAAGATGGCGACGGATGTGCGCCGGATGCGTTGTACTTCGCTGTTCGTCATGCGCTCTCTTCTCAGTTTAGCCTCTAGAACAGAAACTTCAGCGCCAGTTGGAACAGGCGCGGCGGACCGGCTTGCAGAATCTGGCCGAATGCCGGCGATTCCAGGTCGTTCTCCGGCAGTCCGAAGTTCGGATGGTTCAGGGTGTTGAAACACTCCGCGCGGAACTGCACGCGCATCGACTCACTGACGGCGAAGTTCTTGAACAGCGACAGATCCACATCCTCGATGCCCGGACCCCGCACCACATTGCGGCCCTCGTTGCCGAATTGTCCGGCTTGGGTCACCGGATTGAGTTGCTGGAATGCCGACCGGCTCACCCAGTCGCTGGGAGTGTGCGGTCCCAGATTGGGGTTCGAAATCAGGTCCGGACGGCTCGAATAAAAGCCGGTGATCTCGGGCGCGCTCCCCTGCTCCGAAACGTTCGCGCTGTCGTAGACCGTGAAAGGCGTTCCCGATGAGATGCTGGCGATAGTGTTCAACTGCCACCCGTTCACGATGAATGCCGCCGCCCGCGAGGCGCCCTGCCAGATGGGCAGCCTGTAGCTTCCGCTGAACAGGAAGCGGTTCTTGGCATCGAACAGGGACGGCCCGTGCTCGGCCCGCAGGTCGAATGGATTCTGAGCCAGGTCGTTCTCTCCCGCCACCAGCGTGGGCGCCGATCCGGCCACGTTCAGCGATGAGATATAGTCCAGGCTCTTCGAGAACCAGTAAGACGCGAGGAAACTCAGGTTGCGTGTGAACTGACGCGAGAACGCCACTTGCAACGCATGATAGGTCGAGCTGGAGTCGTCCGCGATCAGTCCGACAGACCCATAGTCGCAAACGCCGGCCGAATCGCAGTCGGCGTATTCGCGCCGCTGTTCGGTGTTTTCGGCAGTGGCGCCGGGGCCGTAAATGGATGGGTTCGCTTCGATAAAGCGGGGTAAGTGCGTGCCTTTATTGCCGACGTAGCGTACATCCAGCAGATAGTCCTTGGCGATGACGCGTTGGATCGATAAGTTCCAGTTTTGAGAATAAGGCGGCAGCATGCCTTGTTGTACTGTCAGGATGGTCGCTGGTTGCACGAACTGCTGATTCACAAACGGCGGAACCTGGGCGCCGTAGGGATTAGCCAGACTAAAACCGGGTCCCGCCAGTTGATAAGCCTCCGTCCATGGCAAGGCGCTCACGGCGGCCTGTAGAGGGCCGCCCACGCCGTTCGTGTAGCCATCATAGAAAATGCCATAACCCGCGCGGATGGTCATTTTGCCGGCTCCGAACGGATCCCACGCCAAGCCTACCCGCGGCATGAACTCATGATAATCGACCGCGGCGATGCCCGGCGGCACGCCCTTATCGCCGGGGAAGAGCAATCCGGGAGGCGCATCGGGCATCACCGTGGATTGCTGGCCCGGCGCCCATTCGTTCATCCGGTTTCGGATGTCGGTGTACGGTGTATTGATCTCGTAACGCAAGCCGTAGTTCAACGTCAGGCGGGGCGCGATGCGGAATTCATCCTGCGCATAGCCCGCCGCGATCCACTTGCGCAGGCCGCGGTTGAAGTCGCCGCCGCCCTGGAAGAACTGCACCGATTGCCCCAGCAGCATACTCGCAAAGGAGTCACTGGCCGGAAATGGGGCGAACACGAAGAATCCGTTGGTGGCGATTCCCAGCAACACGTCGATCTGCTGGCGATCCAGGTCGGCGCCCAGTTTCAGGTTATGCCTGCCGCGCGTCATGGCGATCGAGTACGACCCCTGGTAATCGTTCTGATAAGTATTCTGGGGGCCGGTAATCGGGTTACCCACGTCGCCGTAGCCGCTGACGATCAAGAAGGGAACCCCGGCATTAGTGCCGAGCGTGGGCTGATAAGTGAAGCCCAGGCTGCTTCCGGGCGTGTGATTCTGCGCGTCCTCGTAGATGAATGCGTTACGGAAGAACGCCAGGCGCACCGTCTGTATCGTATCGGGCGAGATCGCGTGCACATGGGAAACGGTGAACGAATTCGTGGTGATGGCGTCGGTGACCGGGAAGCCGGGAACATTCGATCCGTTGATGGGAAGCGGATCGAGTGTATTGGCCGCGGATGCGGCATACCGCATGAATATCTGGTCGTTGTTCCCGAAGTAGTGATCGTACCGGAAACCGCCCTGATCGTAGTTATCGGCTTCTATCTGCGTGCCCTCGTACAGCGATGGAGAGATATTGCCGAGCGGGTACAGATTCCCGGCGGCCAGCCCTACGGAACTGAGCATCGTGGTCGGAATTTTATTGCCCGGGAATGGCGCGCCCGTAAATTCGTTAATCAGCGGCGCAGGTTGACCCGTGCTCGGATCCACTAGGCCCGAAAAGTCCCCGGTTCGCTCGGCCGCCGTGGGTACGATAGCCGCCTGAGTCTCGCCCTGGTAATCGCGCTGGCCTTCGAAGTAGATGAAGAAGAAATCCTTGTTGCGCCGTAGGGGACCGCCAAGTGTCGCTCCGAACTGATTCAGGTGCAGCGGCTCGACCGTGGCGGCAAAAAAGTTGCGGCCATCGAAGGCATTATTTCGCAGGAATTCATAGAGGTCGCCATGAAAGCTATTGCCGCCGGACTTGGTGACGACGGAAGTGGTTGCGCCGCTGGTTTCGCCATACTCGGCGGGCGCATTCAACGATAGGATTCGGAATTCGCTTACGGCGTCCACCGGTGTGTGAAGTGCGAAGCCTCCGTTCACGCTATCCACGTTGGTTACGCCATCCAACAGGTAGTTGTTCGATTCGGGTCTCTGCCCGTTAACGGCGAAAGCCTGTCCGCTGCGCAGAATGCCGCCGGCCTCTGCCAGCCCTGCCGTCATAGGCGCCACGCCGGGCTGCAGCAGACCAAGTTGCATCAGGTCCCGGCCGTTCAGCGGGAGGTCTGTCGCTTCTCGCTCCGAAACCACATTTCCCAGCGCCTGGCTGGTGTCGACGGTCGCCGTCTCGGCCTGCACCTCGACCTCGCTGTGGGCGCTGGCGATTTCCAACTGCACCGGATAATTCACCACGCGGCCGACATCGATCCGGATCGACGAAGCCGAGTACGGCGCAAAGTTGGCGGCGCTGGCGGTCAACGAATAGTCGCCCACTGGCAGGTTGGAAAACCGGAATGTCCCCTGCCGCGATGTCACCACCGTTTGGCGCAGTCCGGTCTGCACGTTCTGTGCAGTGACCTGCGCGCCACTCACCACGGCGGACGATGGATCGGCTACCTGGCCCTCCAGTATGCCGATCGGATCCTGCGCCTGTAGAACTCCACATAGGCACACGAATAGCAACGCCAGCGTACGCATAGTTAGTTAAATGCCCCCTATAAGATGTGAGTCTATGAGTTAGTGTGTAGTCTGTCAATAGAGAAAAACAATTAGTGGATAGCCATTACTGTCGCGTGAAAGGCGGGAAAAGACCGGTCTGGGAATCACACGGGGGAGCACGCCTCGCGGCGCGGCCAAGGGGTCTACAGCCCGCGTGGAGCCCGGTTCCTTATACCAGCCGGATCTCAATTTCGCGCGGGTGAAGATCATGGCAAGTATACCAGGCCTTTCCTGGAGGCCCAGACGATCAGCTCGGTGGTACGGTGCATGCCTGGCGCAGTCTTGAGATTCGCGCGGTGCACGGCAACTGTATTCTCGCTCAATTGGAGGAGGCCGGTGGTCGTCTCATTCGAGACGCACGTAGTCCGGATCTTACGCGCCGCTGGAGACCAGCGTTCCCGGGACGATCGCCAGCTTCCCCGCCGGCAGGGCCTTGACGGCACGCGCCAGAGCTTCGTTTAACAGTACGCCGCGCGCCGTCCAAGCGTGGCGCGTGCGGCGCCAGGCTCCCGCTGAGTCCCCTTCGACCCTAGTATCAATTCAGTATTGACGCCCTCCAACGCGCGTGTGATAATTCCTCAGGCCCCGTGTCTCATGGCAAACAAAAACCCAACGATGAAGCCGATGTTTCTGCCCGGCGTGGAAAACAATCCCCAGCCGGGCCCCTATGCGGACATGATCCGCACGATGCAGGAGAGCGGTTCCGAATATCCGCAGATCTGGCATATGTTCGCCTATTCGCCCAAGGCCAGCGAGCACCTGGGCCGTTTTACGCAGGAAATTCTGCGCGGGCCGGGGGCATTCAGCCCGGGCATCCGCGAGCTGATTGCCGCGTTCACTTCGTATCATAACGAGTGCCCGTTTTGACTGAAGGCGCACGCCGCGGTCGCGGCGGAATTATTAGGCGACGAAGAACTGGTCTGGGGTGTGTTGCGGGACCTGGAGACCTCGAAGCTGGACGAAAAGCACAAAGCGCTGTTCCGGTTTGTAGGTAAGGTGAATCATGATTCTCCACGCATCACGGCCGAAGATATGAAACCGCTCTACGCCGTGGGCTGGGAGGACGACGCCATCTATCTCGCCATCACGGTATGCGCGATGTTCAACTTCTACAACCGCTGGATCGACGCAAGCGGAGTGCACGCGCTATCCGACGAAGCCCACCGCGTGGGCGGGAAGCGCACCGCCCTCCACGGATATGCCCGTTAGTGCCAGGGCCAGGCGCATCTATCCGGGATGGCTGGTGGTCCTGGCCGCCTACTGCGGAGCGATAGTCAGCTTCGGCTCGCTGCTGGTATTCACCTTCAGCATCTTCCTGAAGCCCTTGAGCGCCGCATTCGGATGGAGCCGCGAATCGGTTTCGGCGGCCTTCGGATTCGCGGCCCTTACCGTGGCGGTATGCTCGCCGCCGCTCGGCCACCTGCTCGACAAGTTCGGACCGCGCCGCGTGATTCTGCCCTGTATGGCGGTTTTTGGCGTGGCGTTCGCGTCGCTCGGCTTCCTGACTCCACACTTGGCGCATCTGTATGCCATTTTCGTGGTGCTGGGAATCGTCGGAAACGGCACCACCCAGATGGGATATTCACGCGCGGTCTCCACCTGGTTCGACAAGCGCCGCGGCTTGGCGCTGGCGCTGTTGATGGCCGGCGTAGGCACCGGCGCGATGCTGCTCCCTCCGATTGCACAGGCATTAATCGCCGGATATGGATGGCGCGCGGCATACATCGTACTTGGATGCCTGGTGTTGCTCCTGGGACTTCCGCTGACCGCGCTCTTCGTGCGCGAGCGGCCCACCGAGAGCACCGGCGCCGGCGCCCACGCGGGCGCCCGGACCGGCAGCGCGCTCGGCGGAGCGACCGTATCGCAAGGCCTGCGTTCGCGCACCTTCTGGATCTTGATCGGCACGCTGCTTCTAAGCTCGGTCAGCATGAACGGCGCCATTACGCACCTCTCGCCGTTACTGACGGATCGTGGCGTGCCCGCGGCGAATGCCGCACTGGCGGCTTCCATGTTGGGCTTGGCCAGTTTTTTCGGAAGGTTGATTACTGGTTTTCTTCTCGACCGCTTCTTCGGACCTCGCGTCGGTTTCTGCTTGTGCGCCATATCCGCCGGGGGCATCTTGCTGCTCGCCCGCGCAGGTTCGAGCTTGCCTGGAACGGCGGCGGCGATGCTGATCGGGCTGGGGGTAGGCGCGGAGGCCGACCTGACACCCTACCTGCTGACACGCTACTTCGGCCTGCGCGCATTTTCAACCCTCTACGGATTCACCTGGACCGCTTACGCCATGGCGGGCGCGATCGGTCCGGTCTGGATGGGTAAAGCCTTCGACGCCACCGGGTCATACACCGCGCTGCTGACCCTCTTGTCTGTTTCCACGCTGGCGGCCGCCGGGCTGCTGTTATGGCTGCCCCGGTACCCGCGTGGCTGGCTCACCGGCCAGCCGGCGTCCTAAGGCCACAAAACATGCCGCAGGTAAATCGCGCCGGGGGTTGCGTCTGGCGAATAGGGGCCGGTCTGCTCGAACCCCAATCGCTCGTACATCGCCAGGGCGCGCTGCATGACGGGCATGCTATCGCTCAGCATTTCGCGATAGCCTGCCGCGCGCGCCTCGCCGATCGCCCACTGGAGCAGCGCCAAGCCCGCGCCCCGGCCGCGGAATTGGGGCCGCACATAGAGCCGCTTGGCTTCCGCGCGCGAGTGGTCGAGAGGGCGGAGTGCGACGCAACCCACTGGCTCGCTGCCATCCAACGCCAGTGCCAAACGGCCCGCCGGGGCCGCGTAATAACCGGGCAGTCCAGCCACTTCCGCCGCGAAATTCTGAAAGCAGGGCGTGAAGCCGAACGACTGCCAGTACTCTTCGAAGAGTTGCCGCACCATCGCCAGATGCTCCGCGCCGGCAACGGAAACGATCTCCATCAAGATACTGTAGCGCGCCGCGACCAAACGGTTTTATCCGTGTGCATCTGTGTCCATCTGTGGTTACATGCCTTGTTTCAATGCGTCATCGAATAAACCACATAGTTCACGCCGATGCGAATGCCCAGCGCCGAATACTTCTCGGGATACCGCGGGTCGTCCGCCCATTCCCATGAGTCTCCGATATCGGAGTTGAAGGAGATGGCCACCATCACGCGATTGCGATCGTCGTAGATGCCCTGCCAGTGCGCGGTCTGGCCGTCGTTCCGGTAGGTGGTGCCACGCGCCAGCGCCCACTCGCCCGGTATCTGGTAGCGGCCGTCCAAATTGTAAATCGTATGGAAGATGGCGTCGCCGCTATCGATTTCCACGATCCGGCGATCGGGAAACACGCGATGCATGCTCTCGTTGAAGCGGTCCCACTCCACGGTGCCCCAGAAATCGTCGAGCATTAGGAATCCGCCGCGCAACAGAAACTCGCGCAACTTCGCGGCCTGGAGGTCGGTCAGTTTCCAATCGCCCATCTCTCCGGCGCACAGCCACGGCCAGTTGTACACGTCGTCTCCGTCGTCCAGATTCACCGGCTGTTCCACCGACCGCGCCGAAATGCGCGTCAGGCGCCGGACGGCCTGTGCGAAGTGGCGGTCCGCGCGCGGATAATCCTGCGTCCAGCTTGTGCCGCCTTCCCGCCAATCGGCGATGCCGCCAAACCGGTGTCCCCAGCGCCCGAAGCGCGCATTCGGGTGTACCGGATACATCAGCCGGCCGAAGATCCATTCGGCCTTTTGCTGCCAGTCTTCCGGCAGCGCCACGTCGTCGTATGGCTCCAGGCTGGGATAGACGCGGAAGGGACGTTGGAAGGCGCACAAAGCGGTGAGCAGTACAACGCCGGTCCAGCACGATTTGGGTAGAGTCATGTTACCCGCCTGCGGCCGGCGATCACGCGCCCGCGACACCTCGCCCATGCCCTCGCCCGGCTTGTCGAGGATGTCGTAGTAAGCCCAGAGTTTTCCCGGCCACTTCTTAGAACTATAGCGCGGGCTGTTGGGCCGCGGGGTCCTGTCCCGTTTTGGCCGGAAATGAGCCGTTTGCCGGCTTTTATCCCGCCGGGGCCGGTGGCGCGGCCTCGGCGGCTTGCTCGGCCACGCACACGGCGTGCCGCATGATGCGTTCCAGGTGGCGGCAAATCAGCAGAAGATTGACATAAGCCGTCACATCACCGGGGGCCGACGTCAATAAAGACACCTTGTCAGCCAGGGCCTGACATTCGGCGCGAATAGCCGCCTGGCGAGGCCGAGCCGAAAGCGCCAATCCGCGATCCGCATTCCGCCAACTGTCGATGGCGATCGACAGGATCTCGCTGATCTTGGCGCCGATCTCGGATATCTGATTCAGGACCTGAGACGGCGGCCGGCCTTGCTTGGCGGATCCCAAGCCGACCATTTCGTATGCATAATCGCCGATCAGCTCCAGATCCACGATGGCGTCCAAAGCCCCGGTGAGCAACCTTGCGTCGCGCGCCACCGGCGCCTGCAGAGTGATCAGGCTCAGGCATTGGTCGTGGATGAGGCGGTGCTGATGATCGGTACGCGCTTCGAGTTCACTGGCTTTCTCCGCGCCATCCGGACTTGGATCCACCACCGCGCGGAGCCCTTCGGCGAGAAGTGCGATGGTGGTCTCGCCCATCGCGATCAGATTCTCGCGAACCGACTCCAGTTCACCCACATAACGCACTCTCATCATGGCTTATTCGAACCCGTGGATTGGGTGCGGCGCCCGCAAGCTACATCGAGCGGAAAACGCACGTCCAGGAACCGCTGAATCCAGCGTCCCGCACAGCGTACCGCGTCTTTGGTTTTCATCCGCATTGTTCCGGCCTCCTTTCTTTTCTATGGCGGGACAGGCCCGGAGGCTGTCCTACCGCGCCAGCATCACGACGTGATACACCACCATCAGGACCATCAGAATCAGGTAGGCCCGCAGGCTCATCAGCGAGAGCCGCACGGTGCGGGTCATCGCCATGGGGCCCAGCGCCTCCGTATCCACTTTCGTTTCGAGCACATCGTCGAGCGGGTGAACCACTACGAAATGGTCCTTTCTTGTTTCGTTCCTCGTTTCCAAATCAAGCGGAGTTGCCGGCGTTCCCATTTTCGTTTCCTCCATTCAAGTGGTTGGCCCGCCCGCGGCGGACGGGAAAAGACTTGGCGCGCTCACCTGCGCCGCCAGGATCAGCGACAAAATGAACAGGACCACAATGATGGTCCAGTTCACCCAGTTGTTCCAGGGCTTGTTGGCGTACTCGCCCAGGAGCTCTTTATCGTTTAACAGAAGCTGCAGGAAGACGATGGCCGATGGCAGGATCACGCCGGCCAGCACCTGCACGCCGAGAATAATCAGTTGCAGCGGCGCGCGCGGAATCAGGACGATGCCCGCCGCCGCGGCTACACAAATCAGGTAGAGCGAATAGAATCCGCGGGCCTCGCGCCACGGCAACTGCAGGCTGTGCGGCCAACCCCGCACTTCGCCGTATGCCCAGGCGCTCGAAAGTGAAATCGCCGTGGTGCCCAGCACCGCCGCGTTGATCATCATCAGCAGGATCAAATCGCGCATCACGGGCCCCGCAAACGCGCCGATATCGGCCGCCATTTGCGCCGGATCGGTGAAACGGAAACCGTGCGTGAGCGAGGCCGCCCCGGCGATCATCATGCACACGGCGGCGGTGATGGTGATACAAGCGCCCAGGAACGTGTCCAGACGCGCCCACTTCAGGTCGGCAAAGCGCAGCCGCTTGTCGGCAATACAGCTTTGCTGGAAGAAGAGCTGCCAGGGCGCGATGGTGGTGCCCACGATCGCGATCACCAGGAACATGAGTTCCGGCGTGACCCCACCCGCAGGCAGGGAAGGCAGCAGCGCGTGCTTCACGATCTGCCCCAACGGCGGCCCCAGCTGGAATGCGATCCAAAACCAGGCGAAATCCAGCAGGCACAGAAACACGACGATGCGTTCCCACCGGCGATAGCTGCCCGTCAGCACCAGCATGATCAGACAGGCCGCCGCCAGCGGCACGCCGTACCGGGGGTCCACACCCATCTTGCTCAGCGCCAGGTCGATGGCCGCAAACTCGGTGACCAGCGTCAGAAAGTTGACCAACTGCAAATCGACCAGCGAGAACAGCCCCCACCACTTGCCAAAGCGCTGGTAGATCATTGCGGCGTGGCCCTTGCCCGTCGCGATGCCTAACCGCACCACCATTTCCTGTATGAAATAACAAACCGGCAATAGAAGGAGAACGATCCAAAGCAGATGAGTGCCGTATTGCGCGCCGGCCTGGCTATAGGTGGATACCGCGCCCGCGTCGTTGTCGGCCACCATGACGATCAGTCCGGGGCCGAAGACCATCAGGAACGTCAGCAGATCGCGCGTGATTTTGGATTTCACCACGCGCCCGCGCACCGGCGCCGCCTCTTCCACGGTGGCTGTGGACATGTCCGCGGACCCGGCTGTGGACACGGCGGTGGGCATGATCAGTGTTTTGTTCGTCATCGCCTTCCCTCCTTTCATGCCGCTGAAGCGCACGGTTCGGCACACCGCTACGGGCACTGCGCGCGCCGGCAAAAACCGGAACGCAAAATACCACGGCGACCTGCCAGGTCAATTGGTTTTGAGGGAGAGGGAAACTGCCGCCTGCACCCCCGCGTTCACCACCGAATCAAGCGTGTGGAAGAAGCGCGGGCGAGGCGATAGAGGAGGACACCGCTACCGGATCACAACCGTTTCTTCCACGATTTGCCCGTCCGTACTAGGAGGGCGATCGTCTTTGGGTTCCATATACCTTTCTGGAGGCGAGAGAAGCTGGCGGGAAATGAAAAAGCCATTTCCCCCGGCGCAGAGAAATGGCCAACTATCGCAGAACGATCGCTGACGGATTCCCCAACGGGTCCAAGCTTCAGCACCGCGCGCCGTGAGAGATCCGAGGACCTCAGCCACCTTAGGAAAACCCTTAACCCGGGAGTTCCTGGTCTACCCTGATTGCCAGCATCTTTGGACGCTTTAGGGCAGTGGCTTGTTTGCCGCGCGGACGCCTCGCCTACCGAGGATCCATGCAATGCAACTACCAATTCCAAGTTACCGCTTATGTGCAATCGTGTCAACAAGAAAATCACAAAAAAATCTCTTTTTGCTTGTGGCGCAGGTTGGCAACCTGCTGGCCGACTGTGAATCGGCCTGATAATGCACGCGGCGGTGGTGGCCAACGTCAATGTACACTGAGGTAAGGCATGCGAACTTTTCCCTCCTGGCCCATGACACCCGTTGCGGCATTTGCCCTGTTTCCATATGCCGCGCCGGCCCAGACGCCCGTCGACGCCTGTGATCCCCCCGCGGCCATCCAGGCGCTTTCGCCGGACCGGCATACCGGTGTAAACCTGAGCGACTCCGGTCGGATCGCCGAGATCGCCAAGATTCGGGAAGCCATGGCACGGTCCCCGGACGATCTCCTTCTGAACCGGTGGCTTATCGAATTGCAGCCCAAACCGCAGACCGGCAAACTCGCCGCCGAGTTTCAGCAAAAACTGGCCAAGCGCCCGGACGACCCGCGCTCCATATACCTATACGCGCGTGCGCTGGTGGGAAAAGATACGCCCTCCGCCATCCAGTCTCTCCAAAAGGCGGCCGCGCTGGATCCCCAACTCCCCTGGACCTATCTTGCACTGACCTGGATTTACTCCAGCGCCGCCTTCCGCGATTCAGCCCAGGTGGCCGAAAACCTGCGCGCCTACCACCATGCTTGTCCGGCGAACCTGGACGCATTCGAGCACCTGAACGTCGTCGAAGACGAACGCGCTTTGCGTGAACTGGCTGGCGCATTGCGCACGCAGCTTCAAAGCGCCACCGCCGCGTGGCAACTGCGCTACTACTCCCCGCTCTGGGCCGCTGAGTTCCGCCTGACGCCGCCCGCTGATCTGGACCGCGCCAAGAAAGTTGTCGCGGACGATGTGAAGCGCATCGAGCCGCTGTCGCAGGATAACGATCCTGCCGTCCTCGACGTGTTGAACGATGGTTATCGGCTGAGCGGCCAGCGGGACGGCGAGGAGCGTACTAACGCACGCATCGCGGCAGCGCGCCCCCGTAACCCGGTATTTGAAGCTTACCAGGCTTGGGAGAAGGATCATCCCCAAGGGTCGGGACCGGCGGCGCAAAGCGCTTACGCCGAGGCGCTTTACCAAGCCTCGGCCGGCTGGATCAAGCAATGGCCGGACAATCGCTTCGTCTGGGATCAGCGGCGTAACGCGTTGGTACAAACGCGCAGCCACTCCACCGAAGATTGGAAGCAGGTAGCGGAAGGTTTGACCCGCACCGATTTCACTAAAGACGAGTATCCGCTCAAGCACTTGATCGCGCAGGACTGGGTCGCCGCGAACGTCATGGTAAAGGAAGCCGTGGACATGCTGCGCGAGCTTCTGGATTTCTCCGAAACCGATCCGCCGGCTCACAGCGATTTAATTCAAGGCACCATCGCGGCCGATCTGGATGAAGCCAACCGGGCAAATTCTCGCTTCGGCATTCTTGTCACACTCACGGGAGCGGCTCTCGAACTGAAGGATTTCGATCTGGCCCGTTCGACCTTAGGCAAGCTGCGCAAATGGCTGGACACGGACTTCCCAAAATACTACGACAAGGACCCCATGAACTTTCCCGATCGGGAAGGCCGCTATGTGTTGCTAATGGGCCGCCTGGCGCAAGGCGAGGGCCGCAAGCTGGATGCGCTGGCCTACTATCGCCAGTTGATAACCAATCCGGTGTATGTGCGCGAATACGCCGGTCCCGTGGCTATAGCGCGCACTCTCTTCAACGAACTCGGAGGGACAGACGAAGCTTGGGCCGTGTGGTCGAAGCAGCAGCCCTGGCCGGCCGGAAAGCCCGATCCGCCGCGCGGTTGGCCGGTGATGGCGTGGAACGCGCTGAACCGGAATCTGCCGGAAATGCACGTACCCGACGCCACGGGCCGAACATGGACGCTGGCCGATTTCAAGGGTAAGTCTACTTTTGTGTTCCTCTGGGCCACGTGGTGCGGCCCATGCTGGCGGGAACTGCCGGGGATGCAGAAGCTCTATGAGGCTGTCAAAGACCGGCCGGATGTGCAGGCCATCAGCCTCAGCATGGATGAAAACCCGGCCATCGTGGAGCGGTTCATGAGGGAGCGCAAGTTCAGCTTCCCGGTCCTGGTGAGCAAGTCGTACGTTGAGCGCGTGCTACCCGAAGTAATGATGGGGCAGACATGGCTGGTCGATCAGGAGGCGAGCATCCGGCTGCAACGTAACGGCCCCTACCTGGAGCAATTATGGGTAGATGAGGCACTCGACAAGCTCAACCATCCGCCGGGTAACTGAAACGCGGGGTCAAAGCGCATCGAAGGGCAATGCCACAACATTCGGCGCAAGTGGCAGCCGGATGCTTCCTGGATGCACGACGTAACCGGGGCCAGTCTCTTCCTCCATATCTTCCCGGAAAGTTCGGATAGCGTTGGCCATCGCGGTCTTGGTGACGAGGAGAGCTTCACTTCGATGGGAATCAGCTTACCGTCAGCCTCGACCACGAAATCCACTGCAACGCCCGCCGAAGTGCGCCAGAAATAAACCTGCGGCGTTTCGCCCCGATTGACAAATACTTTTACGATTTCGACGAGAACCGCCGTTTCGAAGATTGCCCCACCCAGCGGGCCCGCGGCGGCGTGCTCCGGGCCCCTCAAACCCGCGAGGTAGCAAAGCATGCCCGTATCCGTGAAGTAGATCTTCGGTGTTTTGACCAGGCGTTTTCCCACGTTCGCATGATAGGGACGCAACACGATGACTTGAAAAGTGGCTTCGAGCACGGAGAGCCAGGCTTTGGCCGTGTTCACGGCAATGCCCAGGTCGCGCGCGACATCTGTCAGGTTGAGAAGCTGGCCGGCCCTGGCCGCCAGCGCGCGTATAAAGCCCTGGAACGCGGTCAGGTCCCCCACTTGGCGGAGTGAGCGGACGTCGCGCTCCAGGTAGGTCTGAATGTAGCTGGAATGCCACAGCGAGATGTCCCGATCCGGTTCGGCGACCAGTTCGGGATAGGCGCCCCGTAGGAGATTCTTCCAAAGTCTCGCGGCGGAGGTGTGGGCGCGGGCTGCGCGCTTGCCCGGAGACTCCCCCCGAGATTCCCAAGCCAGCGGCGCCATTGATCTTTCATCCACCTCCCGTTGTGAAAGGGGCAGCAACCGCAGCATGGCGGCCCGCCCCGCCAGCGATTCCGTAACCCGGGCGGTAAGCAACAAGTTCTGCGAACCGGTCCAAAAGGTACTGCCCATGCAGGTTCCGGCGTTCGTCGATCCGCTCCTTGATGTAAGGCAGCAGGTCGGGTGCGTGCTGAACCTCATCGAAGATGACCGGCGGAGGGTGCATTTCCAGGAAGCCCCGCGGATCGGCGGCCGCCGACGCCCGAATGTCGGGCGGTTCCAGCGAAACGTAACCGGGACCCTCGCCAAAAACGTGCTTGAGTAACGTTGTCTTGCCGGACTGGCGTGCGCCAACTAGGACCACCGCAGGAAATTGGCTGGCAGCCTTTCGGAGGACCGGCTCCAGTGCCCGTGGGATATATTGATGGCTCACGAAATACACCCTATTGCAATTATGCATTACGAATGCACGATTGCAAAGTGCGGGGTGTCCGGGCGCCTTCGCCCAATGTCGCTTAGTATTCTCAGTATCTGGAATGCTCCTCCAGGTCTTTCCGGATGGGCCTGCGGCCCACGCCCTGCCTGCGGCCCATGCCCACGAAACGAGATACGGAAATCGGAAATCTCGACCACTCAGTTCCGGCAGCGCGACGGAGCGTGCCATAGATGAACAGATGTGCTAGCTCAGGCATCGTGTTGCCCTATCGCCTTTCCTCGAGGCGTCCTTGCTCCTGGTTCCAGACGAAGCGGCGCGCGTTATGGGGTTGGGCGTCCGAAGATCCATCCAGGAGATGCACGCGCGCGCCCGGTTGACCTGAGTTCATCTCCACGCATTCCGGGAATCCGTTCGACAGAAAGTAGGTTCCCTGCAATCTTTCGGGCAGGCCGCTCACGAACGCGGGCTGCGGATCATTGGCCAGTTCGCGTCCCAGCGCGCGGCAAACCGCGGCGGCGGCCGCCGGAGTAGTCCGCCACGGGATCAAGTTGTGCTGCAGTGCCGCCACGTTGAATGCGATCAGAGCCATGGCCATCGCCAAGGTGAGCTTGCTCCGCGCCGAGCGCTCCAGTAGGGTGGCCCAGAAGATAGCGAGTCCGGCAAGCGGCAGGTATAAGACCCGGGCGCCCGCAAAGTCGGGCTGGAACATGAGGAGGTGCTGGACCGGCATGTCCGCGGCCAGCAGAAACGCAAGGCCCGCCAGGAGGCGCGCCCGCCATCCCAGGCATGTCCCGCCGCGCGCCACAAAAACAACCAGCATCGCCAGGAAGGCGACCGCGGCCGCGCGCAGCCGCCACTCCAGCGGCACGGACCAGTTCACCGGGAAAAACAGGAAAGCCCATTGGCGGAAGAATAGCGCTTCCGAGGTATGCAAAGGCCGCGAATGCCAGACCGCGCTGACGCCGGTGCGGTCGGCATATCCGCCGATGCCGCCAAGCGCCCACCAGCGGTAAGCAAAGAGAAGGCCGCAGACCGAGACAAGCGCCAGACTCGCCGCGATGGCCCGCCGCCATTGCGTCTGCGGCAAGAAAGGCGACAGCGCGACCGGCAGCAACGGCAAACAGAATGCCGATTCCTTGGTATACACAGCCAATGCCGCGCAGACGGCTAATGGAACATACAACAGCCGGCGGCCGGTGCGGCAATATTCCAAGACCGCCAACAGCGCGCCCAAGGCGAAGAACGTGGCCAGCAGGTCGAAGCGGGCGTCCGCCCACGCGACGGTTTCCGCGCGCGATCCGTGCAGCGCAAATAGCAGCGCCGCCACCAAGGCCGCCGCGCGCCGCATTCCCAGCCGCCCCACAAGCAGATACACCAGGCAGGTGTTGGAGGCATGCGCGAACAGGCTCCACAGGTGCCAGCGAACGGCATGGCCGCCCGCCCACTGGTAGTCGAGCCAATAAGAAATGAATCCGACCGGGCGAAAGAACAATCCGTGCCCGCCCGGCTCTGGCCGGAATGCATCCGCCAGAATCCGCCAGGTGGCGTGGGAGGTCTGCACGATGTGGGTATAGTCGTCGTACACAAATGGCGATCCCAGGTTGGGCCAAAACGCCGCCGCCGTGCCTGCTACCAGAACGGTCAGATCCACCCATGCGGGCCAGGTGTCGATAAAAGCAAGTCCGCCGGCGGCGGCCGGACCCTCCCCGGTTATCAGGGTCAGCAGCACGAACGCCACCGCGACAGCAGCTCCTGCATTTACGGGCGAATTCACCGTGACCAGCGTGGAACGGAAGGGTCCAACGACAAACCGGATGGCGAGCAAGGCCGCCGCTCCGGCCATTAAGGAATACAGCAATGGGAAGAGGAATCTGCGCAAGCTGTTTAGTTTAGCCTGCGTCGGCCTGCGTGCCGACGCGGCACGCAGAGTGCGTGCGCCACGTCGCATGCTAAAATTTGAGGAGTCCCACTCGACATGGACTTTCTTAAGGGTCTGAACCCTCAACAACGCGAAGCCGTCGGCTGCACCGAAGGCCCCCTGCTGATTCTGGCCGGAGCGGGAAGCGGCAAAACGCGCGTCATCACTCACCGCATCGCCCACATCATCACGGCGCGGCACGTGCCCCCGTCCGCAATTTTGGCGGTGACCTTCACCAACAAAGCGGCGGCGGAGATGCGCGCGCGCGTGGCCGCGCTGTTGAGCGACATAGAACTTACATCCGCGCCGAATCTCTCCACCTTCCATTCTTTCTGCGTGCGCCTGTTGCGGCGGGATGGCGAGCAGCTGGCGCAGCTTCGCCCCGGCTTCACGCGCCGCTTCAGCATCTACGACGACGAAGATCAATTGGCGCTGATCAAGGCGGGCTATCGCCACCTGGGCATCGACGAGAAGTTCATGCAATACCGCGCTGCGCTGTCCCGCATCAGCCAGACCAAGAACATGAAGCAGACGCCGCAGGATTTCTATCGCGACGCGAAGGATCCGGCGGCGGGCAAGCTGGCGGTGATCTGGGACGAATACGAGAAGGCGCTGCGCCGGGCTAACGCCCTGGATTTCGACGATCTGCTGCTGGAGGCCGTGCGGCTGCTGTACCACGATGAAGCCACCCGCGCCCTGTATAACCGGCGGGTCAGCTACATGATGGTTGACGAATATCAGGACACCAACCGCAGCCAGTATGAACTGATGCGGCTGCTCTCCGAAACGCACGGGAATGTCTGTGTGGTGGGCGACGAGGATCAGTCCATTTATAGCTGGCGCGGCGCGGACATCAAGAACATTCTGGATTTTGAGCACGACTTCCCGCGCGCGCGGGCCATCAGGCTGGAACAGAATTACCGCTCCACCAAGAACATTCTGGCGGCCGCCGGCGCGGTGGTGGCGAATAACAAGGCACGCAAGGGCAAGACGCTCTGGACAGAGGCGGACCACGGCGAGACGCTGGGGTTGTACGGCGGGTGGGACGCGGAGAACGAGGGCATGTTCATCGCCAAAACCATCGAGCGTCTGCTGGCGGAGAGTCCCAAGGACCGCGTGGCGGTGCTGTACCGGACCAACTCGCAATCGCGGCAGATCGAAGAAGGGCTGCGGCGGCATGGCCGGAAATATCTGGTGGTGGGCGGATTCAGTTTTTATCAGCGCGCCGAAATCAAGGACGCCGTAGCGTATCTGAAACTGGCGGCTTCGAATCTGGATTCCGTGAGTCTGCTGCGCGTGGTCAACACGCCGGCGCGCGGCATCGGCCGCACCACAGTGGATCAGGTGGAGGCGTTCGCGCGGGAACATGAATTGAGCTTGTGGGATGCCGTGTCGCGCATGATCGACCAGCAATTATTTCCGCCGCGCGCGCAGTCGGCGCTGGTGGCCTTCCGGAACATGATTCAGGAGCTGTCGCTGCGCACGATGAGCGAGCCGCTGCCGGATGCCATACGGTTCATGCTGGACCGCACCGGCTACGGAAAGATGCTGGAACAGGAGGGTACTCCCGAATCGGAAGGCCGGCTGGAGAACCTCGGCGAACTGGTGAACGCGGCCGCGGAAGCCGCGGAGCGTGGCGAGACCCTGGGCGATTTTCTGGATCACGCGGCCCTGGTGGCGGACGCCGACGCGGTGGACGAGCATGCGCAAGTGAGCCTGTTGACGCTGCACAATGCCAAGGGCCTGGAGTTTCCGATCGTGTTTTTGGCGGGCATGGAAGAGGGGCTGTTCCCGCATCAGCGATCCATGGCTTCGGTGGCGGCGTTGGAAGAAGAGCGGCGCTTATGCTACGTGGGAATGACGCGCGCGCAAAAACGGCTGTACCTGACTTGGGCCAAGTATCGGCGCCGGTTTGGGGGCGGGGAACAGGAGCGCATGGTGCCGTCGCGGTTTCTGAGTGAAGCGCCGGCGGAGCTGATTGTCAATCTTGGCGAAGACGATAGCGTGCCGCAAGTGGATCTGCACGCGGAGCGCTCCCAGGTGCGGCAGAGCGCGGCGCGCAATACTTTCAACGGAAGGACTTATAATTCACTGGAGAACATTTCGCAGTTTTTCTCGGAGCGCGGGGTGGCGTTTCCGGCGCAGCGGCCACCGGGTCCAACCCCGGCGCAGCGGCCGCCGGGCCCCGTGGGTCCGCCGGCCAGGCCTTCCGCGCCCGCGCCGGTCCGCAGGTCCGCACGCACCGGCATGACGGTGGAGCATCCGAAATATGGCACTGGAACGGTGGTGCGGCGCGAGGGCGAGGGAGAAGACGCCAAGATTACAGTCAGCTTTCCGCGGTACGGGCTGAAAAAGCTGGTGGAAAAGTACGCGGGACTGAAGAGAGGCTGAAACATGAATACAACGACAATCGGCGATAGACTCGAACGGAAGAAGTTGAAGAGAGCGGCGCGCAAGAAGGCGGCTCCCAAGGCTAAACGCGCGGCAGGCGTAGCGCGCGGCTCGATGAAGAAGAAGGTGAAGAAGATGGTGCAAGGTCAGCGCAAGCGCTGAGAAGTCGACGTAGCGCACGCACTCGTGCGTGCCGTGTCGAGACTCGTCTCGACACCTGTTGAAGATGAGCCAACTATTCCGCACCAAGAGCATCGACGCTCTGATTAAGGCTTCCGAGGAGCCGGATAAACGTCTGCGCAAGACCCTGGGCCCTTGGAGCCTCACGGCGTTCGGCGTGGGCGCGGTCATCGGTTCGGGCATTTTCATTCTGACCGGGACGGCAGCCGCGGGCGAAACCCTGCGCAATACGTCGATCCTGCACGCCACCGTTCTGGATCTGCTTATGCATGGGCCGCACGCGTTGTCCATGCTCGGGCGGCCGGGCGCGGGACCTGGCATTTCGCTGTCGTTTCTGTTGACCGCCATTTGCTGCGGCTTCGCGGCCCTGTGCTATGCGGAGCTGGCCTCCATGATCCCCATTGCGGGCAGCGCTTACACGTATGCTTACGCCACGCTGGGCGAGATCATTGCCTGGATCATCGGCTGGGATCTGATTCTGGAGTACGCCGTCTCCAACATGGCGGTGGCGGTGGGCTTCTCCGCTTACTTCAACGACATCCTGGACGGCATCTTCGGCTGGCATCTGCCCGACAAGATCTCGGGGCCGATGATCGCCGAGGGCCAGTTTACGGGCGCTTGGTTCAACGTGCCGGCGTTGCTGGTCCTGATCGTCCTGTCATATATCCTGGTGCGCGGCGTGAAGGAAAGCGCCAGCACCAACAACGTCATGGTGCTGGTTAAGATCGCAGCCATTCTGATTTTTGTGTTCGGCGCGGCGCACTCGGTGAAGAGCGATAACTGGCATCCGTTTTTGCCGAATGGTTTTCCGGGCGTTCTGACCGGCGCGGCCATTGTGTTCTTCACCTACATCGGATTCGATTCGGTATCGACCGCGGCGGAGGAGTGCAAAAGACCGCAGCGCGATCTTCCGGTGGGGATCATCTCGACGCTGATCATCTGCGCGGTGCTCTACATCGCGGTCTCGCTGGTGCTGACCGGCATTGCGAATTACAAGACGCTGAACAACGCCGCGCCGGTGGCGAACGCGCTGAAGGCGCTGGGCTTCAATCGCATTCGCGGATGGGTTAGCGTGGGCGCCATCGTGGGCATGCTTTCCTCGCTCCTCGTGTTCCAATACGGGCAGGCGCGCATCTGGTTCGCCATGTCGCGCGATGGGCTTCTGCCAGGCGCTTTCTCCAAGGTGCATCCGCGCTTTAAGACGCCGTACATCAGCACCTGGATTGCCGGCCTTGCCGTGGGTATTCCGGCAGGCGTCTGGGACATCGGCACCTTCGCGGACCTGGCCAATATCGGGACGCTGTTCGCGTTTATCGTGGTGTCGGCCGGAGTGATCGTGCTGCGCCGCCAGCAGCCGGACCGCCCGCGCGGCTTCCGCGTGCCGGGATCGCCATACCTGCCGGCGCTGTCGATTGCCGCCTGCCTTGTGCTGATGATGGCTCTGCCGCTGGAAACCTGGCTGCGCTTCGTGGTCTGGCTAGTGATTGGATTTGCCATCTACTTCCCGTTTGGGCGCAAGCACAGCAAGTTGCGGCAGGAAGCGGCGCAGGCGTGAGGTGGCGCACGCTCCCAGCGTGCCGTGTCCATACTCTTGTGGACACGGGCT